>Ga0233432_10002745_pt1 | contig 16205 bp, 10 predicted proteins | sample SI_122_August201_6_FD_179870 | JGI IMG/M metagenome (GOLD analysis project Ga0233432, IMG submission 179870) | Seawater microbial communities from Saanich Inlet, British Columbia, Canada - SI_122_August2016_10_MG | ecosystem: Environmental > Aquatic > Marine > Inlet | place: Canada: British...
TTTTCCGTTAACTTTCTCTTCAATAACCTCTAGGTTACTGTCGTTATATTCTGCTATAAGTTTCATTTACTTATTTCCGTTGTTATTCCTCTTCTTTAGAGGCCTGTCTGTCCTGCAATGAAGAAGCAATTTCAATCTTCTTTGCATCAAGAACAGCAGATAATTTGTCGGCCATGACACTATTAAACTGCTTACCTGCAGCAATGTTATCGCCTGATTTTACATCATTAATTAAATTTTCAATACTCATCTTTTTGTTTCCTACGTTATATATTTATAATATTTTAAATGTCAAGGTCATCTTCATCTTCAATTTCACCAGAAGATTTTTCAGCCTCAATTTGTTTCTTCATTTCAGCAATTTCGTCATCAGTTTGGCGTAGGATATTCTTCTTAATCCACGCATTAGATACATACTTTCCAACATACTCATCTATTTGAGCTAACATTTCGAAACGTTCTCTTGTTATTTCAGCATCTTTTAATTCACTAAAATAGTTATCTTCAATAAAGTCAAAGTATATATCTTCTTTCCAATTAACCCAATCTTCTTTAGTAATAACGCCTTTAAGCATTAGCTGGGTTTTTAATAGCTGTAAGAATAGATCACTAAATCTTTTTCTCAATCTATCTAAAAACTTTTTAAACTTAACTTCGTCCCTTGAAATTTCAGTAGATCTACCTAAGTTAAATCCTGACTCCTGCTCTAAACGATTCGCTGGAACGTTGAGCGACTTATATAGTTTCTTTTGGAAGTATATGATGTCATCAATTTGTCCGAGATTTTCTCCTCCTGGGAGGGTCGAAATTTCTGTACCTCTACCACCTTCTCTACGCGGTAAGAAGAAGTCTTCAAGCATCGACATATGCTTACGGTCATCTTTAATATCTCCAGTATTAGCATCATAGACTAATTTGTTTCTGTACTGTCCCATGATGTTCTTCAAATACTCTTCGGCCTTACCCTTAGGTAAGTTACCAACATCTATATAAAAAATTCTTCTTTCTGGTGCTCTACTAATTCTGTAGATTACCAGTGAATCTTCCATCATTCTTAACTGATTAACCGGCTTAATAGCCTTATGTAAGAATGACAATATTCTTTTGCGACTAGGATCTAACATACCTGATGTGCAATATGCTATAGAATCAGGATGTATTTTTAAACCCTGACTATTACCTTTCATAGCGTCGTCTTGAAATAAGAAGTACTCTTCAGACTTCTTAATAATATTGGCCCCAGTTTTAGGATCTTTTTCTTCTTCGATCTCTTTTACTTTTCTTAACTTAATAGGATCAATATATCTTAATTCTTGTATACCCTTTTTTGGGTTTGAGTTGTCAATGATAATGTGATACGGCAATCTGCCATCTACATACCATTTTCTGAATATATCGTGAGAATAGCTATTAAAACGAAGGAGCGATATAATACGCTCAAACTCATCCTTTATAGCTTTTTTCACCTTATCAGATGCTTCCATTTCATCCATAACAATTTCAATCGGTGCTGATTTGTTATCACCAACAATTGCTTCATTTATAATGTCTTCTACGGCTGCATCGCATTCTGGATGTGAAGCGATATCTCTATACTTAAGTATAAGATCCACTTCATTTTTTGCAGTGTCTCCGTCTAGATCAACATACTGGCCAAAATGACCACCGCTGTTAATAACGCCTGCACCGTCTTCGTCTGTATTTGGAACAAAAGAAGGAAGCTCGGGTTCTTTCCCGCCCTTTCTATTTATTTCAAAACCAAAAAGTTCTGCCATGTGTTTTACCTCAATATTATCGGAGGGGATTAATCCCCTCGTCTAATATTATTTATACTACTTTTAAGAAGTAGTTCCAGACTCCCAATATTGAACCTGCAACTCAACTGTAAATTCTTCAATCTGGTTTTCATTATCATATGAAAGTTCGATTGTTGAAAGATTAGTTGGGAAACATCCTCTCATGTCGTAAGTCTTAGTTACGTCACCTTGCTTGTTTAGCTGCTCAACAATAATGTCAGCCATATAATCCGTAGGATTACTTTGACCTGTGTTATTATTGTGCTCGCTGATACCATTCATCCATCTTTCAAAAGAGTTTCTTACCTCAAAACCAGTGTCATTAATTATTGTTAATGTTACCGGCTCAAAAGTTCGGTCTCCAGCTAGTTGTAGTTGTCTGCCTCTGAATAATACAGGTACAGGAGCTACAACTGATGAAGGAAACTGAGCACCCTTAATCATGAAAGAAGAAAGTTCAACGTCACCTTGAGCATAAGATGGGAAGTTACATGTTACTTTGAACATGTTAGAACGTGCACCACCCCCTACAAGCTTAGATTTAAAATCGTCTACGCCTAAAATTGCCATTATTCTTCTCCTAATTAACTACCGGCGATTTCTGAGAAATCGACTCCGGTTCTTGTTGCGATAAAGTTCAGTGATATGAAATTAATAGATCTTGAAGGCTTGATAAAAATATCAGCAACAAATCTATTAGCATCAATTACTTGACCTGTGTTGTTTGTAGCATCACACACGACTCTAAAGTCTGTAACACCACGTCTTCCCTTAACATCTCTTAAGAATGGTTCAAGTAAGTTTCTAAATTGAGCTCTTGTAAACTCATCGTTGAATTCAAATAGTTGACCCTTAGCGGCTGTACTAATTGCTTTTTCCAATACGATGAATAATCTTCTTACATTGATTCTATCAAATGCACTTGGCTTACTTAATAGTGTCTTATCACCAAACATCATAGTACCTTGCCCAGGGAAAGAAACTAGAGGATTAACTCTCGCTTTATAAAGCGTGTCTCTATCAACTTTCTTAGGATTATACGCTAGTTTAGCTACACCAAATAGTTGGCCTCTTGTTGTTCCAGCAGGTGAGAACCATGCGTCAGCAACATTATCAGTATTTGCACAAAGACCAGCACAAAGACCAGAGGCTCCTAGCCATCTGTATGTGTCGTTATACTTGTCGTAAACATACACAGCACCAGAATCAGCAGAAGCATATGAAGTTGATACTAGTGTATCAGCCCATGCTTTTACGTCAGCGGCCGGTGTGGAAGTTCCGACTGAATCTTCGATCGGAGGTGATACAAATGCCATACAATCCTTTCTAGTTTTACATATTGAAATTAGTTTATCTGCAATAGTATTTTGGCCATTGGCGTCTGGGTATGCAAACATCAAGTTTACATCGACAGTTTCAGAGTCTGCTAAGAAGTCTAATCCAGCATTAATCTCTGCAGCGGTTGGTTCGTTATCGTCAGTTCCCAATGTCATTACCGCGGTAAGAACAGCGGTCCCGGTAACATAAGCAGTAGCAGCTGTTTGCGAAGCGAATGATTCGCCAGCGTCAGACAATGCTGTGTTATGACCAGTCCAATAAACATACTTAGACCTAGTATTAATTACGTCTTTATAGTAGTTTGTAGTACCGTCTGATTTTTTAGCGTCAGATGCTTGAGAAACGAATTGGAAAGTTTCTAGAACAGTTCCGGCAGTGCCAGTCCATGCTCCAGTTCTATCTACGATAGCGATGTGTAATTCGTCGTTTGTGTGTCCGCCAACTGCAGCTGAGTCAGAAGTTCCAGGAACTCCGTCAAACTCGTTTGCTTCAGTAAATGCAGCAAAGGCTGTTGCATCGGCTGGACATATTTTAACATCAATTGCGTTACCTAGTATACCTGGGTATTTAGCAATAAATGTTCCGTCATGTGATAAAGAATCATAATGATCTTCATTTTTGACTAGTTTAGCAGTTCCGTCGGTCGCGTTAACGTGACCTGAAGCTGCTCGTACTACTTTAAGCGCATTACCATACTTTAGGAATGATGCTGCGGTTAAAAAGTACTTATAAGTATTGGAATCTGGTGTTCCGAAGATGCTTGCTAGTTCTATTTCTGAACCAACCGTGCGAACTTCTTCTACAGGACCCCAATTAAAAGCGCCTGCGAATCCACCAATACTGGTTGAAACTGCAGGTACTACGCCCGATGCGTCAATTTCATTGACTTGGACGCCTGGTGATACTTGAAATGCCATTTGTTTGTCCTCTCAATTTGAGTTATTAATAAGTTTTCATAATACGGTTATGTTCAATCAGTTTTATTTATATAAATAAAGATTTAAAGGTGTTCTACCTCAAACCATACATTACCTTCGCCGTCACCTTTACCTTCAGTAACGTTATGATGTCCGTCATTAATAATACCAAAAGGCAATAAATCATCCTGTATTGCCTTTAATTGTTCTCTATATAACATGTTTTTCATGTCAATATTTGTTATCCCTTGGAATATATCCGTAGTTGTAAACCAACCAAACAACACTAAGTTCATAACTAAGTCATCGTGGTTAGGTGCCTGAGCCTCAAATGAGTTACCCCTTGCAACAAAAGTGCACATCTCTGATATAGTCTCAGCATCAACAATGTGTAATTTCTTCTGGCCGATTAAATCCTTTAATGTGGAACAACCAATTCTCTTAACTCTTCGAGTCATGGTAGCACCAATAGCATTTGCTTTAATCTGCGATTCAACAAACATATTCTCGTATTCTAAATCGTAATACAATCCGTTACAAACTACCGCACCCTGGTCATTAGACTCTACGATAATGTAAGCTTCGTTATATAACATAGCATATTTATAACAGATATCTGGCAACAACATTGGCGATATATTGTTATCTCTGAATACGCAAACCTGCTTAAACGGATTTACTGATGTATCAATAATAGTAAATGTGCTATAATCTTGCCCACGGCCTTTAGCCACGTCGACGGTCATTACGTACTGTCCATCTTCCCTTGGTTTTTCATACATAAACAAGTTTTCGTTAAACGACATAGGCCTCTGAGACTTTTGAGCCAACAAGTCACTTGCATCAATTAACGTATTACCACGGCCGTGAAAGTTATTACCAAATTCCTGATCGAACTGTAATTCGGAGGTGTTAGCAATAGTTTGACTTTGCCAGGCCTCGTCTCTGCCCGGAACATCCCACCAATCAACTCTAAATGCTTTATATTCATTAGTATATGTGGTAGCACCTTCCCAAATCCGGTGGAATATATTACCAATACCATTAGCGGTCGAAGTAATAATAACCTTTGTATCTTTACCAGAAGAAACAACAGGATACGTAGAAGTATAGAACTGTGCATCATTTTCAACAAACGCAAACTCATCTAAAAACAATAAGTTAATAGATAGACCACGAATAGAGCTTCCGGAAGTTGCAGATGCAATAATCTTTGAGTTATTACTAAATTCAACTGATCCTTTATTTAAAGCCTTACATCCTGGCTGCAAGAAAAATGGTAGGTTTTCTAGCATTAACGTCATCCGTGCTAACATCTCTCTAGCGGTCGCGCCTTTGTTCGCTAATATCGCAATGGTTTTCTCAGGGTGAAAACATGCATACCACAGTAAATATGCTACGGCCGAAATAGATTTACCAGACTGTCTACACGCCAATACTACAGAAAAACGGTTATTATTAAAGTGATTAAACATGTTTTTCTGATACGGATATAAATCAAAGGGAACAAGTCCATCGTCTAATGATATTACCTTCAGATAATTAATAGCAAAATACGATGGATCCATCATACATTCTCTATATTCTTTAATCTCCTTTTCAGTAAATTGGCTTTCTACCCCGTCCTTTTTTACATTAGGATTACCTAGATAACCTTCATGCTCATTCTTTAGGCGTGGCATCTATTATCTTTTCCTTGTTTTCTTTATCGTATTTACCAAAAAGCCTTTGCAAATCTGTAGTACTTCCTACAAACAAATTATTGTTTGTAACTTCCTTTGATTTCTTACCTTCACCCGTTAGATCTCTATTACTCTTTTGTAGATCCATAAGCTTATCAGTAACATCGCCGATATCTTTTATAGCCTTAGATAAAACCTCAAAAGCTCTTGGGTGTTCTGATTCCCTGGCCAGTTCAGCAAGTACGTCAAGAGATCTCACACCAGTTTCTATGAGATCCTTATACGTTTTTCTTGAAAATTCATAATCATCTTTAACTTCAGCCTCTGCTTTAGTCATTTCAGTCTTGGGAGCTTTCTTTTCAGGCAAGTTTTTATTCAGGCTTGCCTGCATTTTTCCTAATTTATCCATAATGTACCTATGTTATACTTACGTTAACAGTATAGTTGTCATCCTCATCCGCACTCGAAGGAGTGATTGTAAAATCCATATTTTCCAAAATGTTCGCGCCACCGGCATCAGCATTAAAATCAAGGTTAATTTCCCTGATAACGCCTTGATCTGCGGTAGGCCCAAAGTACTTCATCTTCATAACAAAGTCAAATTGATATATTAAGGCTCTACGAGTTTGATAATCTCCCTCATAGTCGTCCTGTATAGTAACAGCACTTAATATTATTGGAACGTCTTGCTTGTACGAAAACCCATTTACTGGGGTAATCGTTACTGTATATTCAGGCTGAAAATATGGAAGAATTTGTTCCATTATTTGCAATCCGTCATCTTGATTTTTTGCCATAGCAAAGAGAGACATGTTAATGTTATATGCTACAGCTTGTTTTATTGTTTTCTTTTTAGTAGAATCAGTTGCGTGATTCTCTACTATTTGGTTTCTTTTACCTAGCTTTTGTGTTGAGTCTATATCCATAGAGGTTATTTCAAAACCCATTCTAGGAAGCTTAATGGCCATAGATGCATCTTGTCCAGCGACACTGTCAAGCCTAGACAAAAACTTTTGCTTAGGTCCATACGCTAAAGGAACCTTGACTTGATTAAGCACATTCCCAGAACCATCCTGTCTAATAACGCTTATGTTATTAAATATAGTGCCAAATAAAGCCACAGCTTTACGTGTTGTCGCGTGATAAAAATGATTTCCGAACATTAATAAGTCTCCGATGCATCGCCGAACGGATTAGTCTCGGTAAAGTCTAAGAATCCATCAGCTTCTATTTCAAACGCATAGTTTTCAGCCTGAGAATCGCTAGGGAAAGCTTCTGCGTCAGCTACATTTTTTATATCACTTATAAAGCACGTGTGCCCAGACTCTGCTCCAGTCAAACCAACTGTTGGAGATACAAAGAAGTCTTTCGCGTCTGTACTTCCGGTCACTCCGATATTAGATACCGATATACTAGCAGCAATATTAGAAGTTTTAGTAAGAGTCTGGATTTCGCCATATACACTTACTGCAGGATCTGTTGATATAACCTGTGTAACTCTTTCTCCTAGAGTGAAGTGATTTCCACCAGTTAATGTAATATCCATACCAACTTGATAGGATGCTTGCACTTGAGTAACATCAATAGCATCAACTCCAGTATCAAAGTCTTCATCATTATATTCGAACAAGCTACACTGCATTTTATATACAGGAAGATTAGACAACTGATAAAACGGTTGCTCATCTTCAACAAATGATATTTCAAAGAACGAATTAGACATCGGTAAAAATATTAAATCGCCTTCTTGAGGCTTATTAGTTTCTACTGAATTGTTCCACACACCAACCAAATTATTCCACTGTCTCCTAGAAATAATAAAGGTGGCTTCATCTCGTATTTCTAAGCCAAATTTTTGATACAGATCACCCGCACCTTCAAATCCATCGGTGTTTTCAATATAAGCTTCTATGAGATACGCATCGTCAAACTTAGATGCCCTATCTTCGCCTAGTATGTCATCTCTAGATACTAAAGCCCTAGGAATGTAATATACATCCTGACCAAAAATTTTAAGGGATTCAATAATTAAATCTTCATACAAATTTTGTTCGGACTTAACAGCCTGAGAGAAATATACACTTCGTGGCATAACTTACCCCATATAGAAGTCAACTGGTTGTTCCCAGTTTAATCTGACTTCTTCATTTAATTTTTCTATTTCTTCCTTTGCGTCTTCTAATATCTGTCGCCCGTTAAACGTAACACCGCCAGGCATTACCATTCCTTCAAACTTAGATAAGTTAACACCCCATTGCATTTTTATTAGTGCGGTAGTGTAACGCTTTAAAAAATAATCGTTATACACATCAGTGTACGTAGTCGGATCTAATATTCTATAGCATTCAATTACTATATATTCACCGACTGTCACTTCAGTAGACCAGTCCATATCAACTCTTAATTGATTTTTATGTCTATCAAAGCTTATATGTTTTTCTGAGGAATCCACCAGTAAATTTAGCATTGATAACCACTGTTGTGCCATCTCGTATTCTACCAGAGATCCCATGTATCCAAGCGAATACATATCATTTAGATGCATTTGGTACTGAACGTCAAACATACCCGTACCTAGACCATCCCTAATAGGAAACACCTGAACAACATCGGTTACTAGATCAGGTATAGTAATATACCCGTTAGTGACATCATCAGCAGTTACCTGGTGCTTTAGAAATACCTTTTCTATAGAATCGGCGTGATAATGTTGATAAAACTGTAAAGCCTCATCTACTCTATCCTCAACCTGATCGTCGTCAACATTAATTTCAACAACGGGAGCACCTAATGCTCTTAAGCAATAGTCTATTAATGTTTGTCTTGAATTAGGTTTAGCCATTTTTAAATCCTTTGATTAAGATATTACGCCAGCTGCGATTTTATGTTCAACACCAGCAGCAACTTCAGCAATTCTAGCGTCAGTAGCATCAGAATCGTAAGTAGTACCATCAGCTTCAAAGCACACATTAACCATTCTTGTGTGAGTGATTGCTGGATCGTCTGAAGTGAACGTCACTTCGATATCTCTGATACCTGACGTAGTTTCGGTGATAGTTTCACCTTCATTGTCTGGATCAGGGATTGTATGCACTCGAGTCCCATCGAAAGTTTCGTTTTTTGTAAATGTTATTGCCATTTTTAGTTTTCTCCAAATTAAATTATAATTAAAGGTTATTATCCTTTGTATCTATTTATACTAGTTATTTTTCTAGCTTACAAATAAATAGTTATTCTCCAGTACAGTCAGAACACTGACATCGTGGACATGAACATTCGGTTTCTGCAGGACTATGAACCACATCACATACATCTTCATGATGGGCGCATCCGCATCTTACGCAATCTGCCATTTTTATCTCTCCTTTAACTGTTTCTTGAGTTCATCGACTTCGTCTTTTAACTCTTTTATTGATTCAATAAGTAGTGCAACTATATTACCGTATGCAACAGCCTTATTTCCATCTTTACCTGAAACGACTTCTGGCAGTACCTTTTCAATCTCTTGAGCAACGACACCCGCTTGTCTTAATACATCTGGAGCTTCTGGATCTTCTAAATCTTTTATGTAATCCGTTCTCTCATATGTATAACCATTAATAGAGCATACTTTTTCTAAAGCATTTGGTATTCTTACAAGATTAGTTTTAACAGCAATATCGGAATAAGCCGTTACGTTTCCAGATGTCCATATTCCAGTACCAAAGGCACAATTTAATACACCGTTTTGTCTATGCTGAAGCTGATGGCTTAATCCTGATATAGATTGGTTTGTTCCAGTACCTACGTTTGTATGAGTATATGTTAAACCATACATGTTGCCGTATGAAGTACCATCATCTGATGTTTTATATGCTGTACCCATTGACCAAACGTGTTGATAACGAGTTGATGAATAAAGACCAAATAATCCTCGACCATAATTATTAGCAACTAATGCATTTTGAGTACCTAGTGTGATTGTTCCGGTTATTGTACCACCAGCTAGTGGAAGGTAACTACCTCCAGTAGCCGGAGCATAGTAAGACCCTTGTTGTCCATCAAGTAAATCTGCATCAAGACCAGAGCCTGCACCGTCAGTAGCAGAATCCCATATTTTCCTAGCAGTTGACTGGCTACCATTAGTGGTTCTACTAACCCAAAGGTTATCACTGTGAAAAGCATGTGTTAGCTGGAAAGAATAGTTATTACTACTAGACCAACTATTTCCTACAGCATGCATATAATTAATCCAATCAGTAGTTGGTGCACCTGACACACCACTACCAAAGTAGAATCCACTAACTTCGTTGACTCCAGCAAATGTAGAAACCTGAGATGACTTTCTAGCAGTACCACCTTGAACAATAGATGCACCTTGTATACCATCTACTGTATCAGCATCTAATCCTGAGCCTGAGCCATCGTTTGAACTCTGCCAAGGTGTGCCACCATTAATTGTTGCCACATCGGAAATGGCATTATTATTCATATAAATGGTGCCATACAGCCAGTTATTGCCGTTAGAATAAATTCCAGCAGGGTGATGAGATGCCTCACCGGTTCCACCTACATTGGCGCTTCCACGGTAATGGGAAGCGAAAATAGTACCATCGCTAGACCTAATATTTGTAGTGGAGTGAGAATATAACTGGGAAGTACTACCCGTAGTTGCCCAAACAATTGGATACTGAGTGCTGTCTGTTCTATTGGCTGACATACTAACAGCAGATGCCGTAGCAGCATTACCTGTTGTTGAACCTGAACTACCAGTTACATTACCTGTTACATCACCTGTAACATGACCATGAAAACGACCATCATTATCAATATAGGACTTATCTGAACCATCTCTTCTGAACTGTACAATTCTATTTGATGATGAATCTGAAACTATATACCATCTATTCGAGTGGTATTGAATTTTACCTGCTCCACCTGGATTACCAGTCCAAGTAGAACTGGCCGAGGAAAGTATTGAAGAGTTTGTTATATTGATTGCGCCATGACCGCCGTTTGCATCAATAACACCGCCAACAGTTAAACCATTATTAATCGTAACATTGGCACCACTTGTAGTTGTACCACCACCACCGATTGTCATCAATAATGATTCGCCACCATCACCATTACCATCATTATTGGCATCAGTTGTCGGCGAATTGTTATAAAATCTTATTCCTGAGTAACCCGCGCCAATACGAATACCTGTGTGATAACCAATAATTAAATCTGAATAATTAGTGCCACTCCAACCACCGTTTGCAACATCAACACCCATTGAATAGTGACTTGCGCCAAAAGTAGCTCCCCCATTACCAGAGTGGAACGTCATTTTAAACCCAGCACCTAAACCAGTGTTCGCACCTTTAAGTACGTAGTTAGCTAATGAGGAGTTAGGTGCGTAGTACGAACTCTGCTGTCCATCTAATAAGTCAGCATCAAGACCAGAGCCTGCTCCATCGTTAGTTGTATTCCATATTTTTGACCAACTACCATAACTGTTATTGTTTATGTGACGGTTATATAGGTCACCCTGACTATAAAAAGAGCCTGCAATCTGATGTCCGTGGTTGTTAGAATTATTAGTGTGACGCATATTAATATATGAATAATATGTGTTTGTCGGAGCATTGGCGGCAGTACCGTTAACATCATAAAAACCAGATTTTTGATATGGGGCAGATGTTACTGTAGGATTAGCATTAGTAGTTCCTGTAGCACCACTTCCGTAAATAACTCTTGTTGAATCAATGCCATCCAACAACTCAGAGTCAGCAGCTTTACCAGTTGTGGATAGGTAATAAGAACCTTGTTGTCCATCAAGTAAATCTGCATCAAGACCGGAGCCTGAGCCATCGTTACCAGCGCCCCATAAGTTTCCTTGGCCTGCTGTAACCATCAACCCGTTTGTTCCAATACTCATTCTAGGCACAGTAGTCGAAGAAGACCAACCGCCAAGAACCATGGTATTAGAAGTATCTAAACCCCAGTTAATAGCATACGCTCCGTGTCTATGGAAAGCCATATATGCAGCTGTAGTGCCAGTAGTAGATGCCTGTAGAGAAGCACCTCCGCCTCCACCAAGGGGCGAAGTTGCACTTCCTGCGGGTTGCCAATATTTAGTACCTGTGACCGTAACAGTATTTGTAGAAGATAATGTTTCTGTTGTTAAGAATGAAGCAGCATGAAATCCATCAACAGTATCAGCATCTAGACCTGAACCTGATCCATCGTTACCAGCATCCCAAACCTTGTTTCCATTACGATTAAACTCACCAAGTGACCACGTTCCGCCCACAGAGAATATTTGTGTGTATGCTCCTGCTTCAACAACATACTGTCCCCAACCGGTTGTTTTACCGCTACCTGTACCCCATAAATTATGATGTGCATACCCAATACCATACATACCCGCTACAGAAGTATCGCTAGGGCGATAGCTATCTCCGATTGTATAAATAGGATTTGTTTTGGTTGAGTTAGCAGCAACACTGTTGTAGGAGCCAATCTGGTAACCTGTAGAGTGACCTAGTCTTTCATACGCACGATTAGTTTGAACTTTGTGTGTGTATCTGGTATCGTGTTTTTCGATAAGTGAATCAGTACCTGCGTAACGAGAATACCTTTCAACTTCATAGCCAGAATCCCAATACCAATGATCTCCATACCAGTTAGAGCTGTTCTCACCAAAGTAAAAATGCGAATCACCTGAGTCAGTAGCACCTAGATATAATGTATCGTTAATATGTGTCTGATCTGCATTGCCGTTTCCTAAAGTAGTCGTACCGTTAACATTTAGATTTCCGGTTATTGTACCACCTGCTAATGGTAGTTTACTAGTAATACTTGAATCTGAAGCAGTTATAAATCCATAACTGTTATTCCAGTTTGTATTACCATCTGTAATATAACCAGCACCATTTGTTAATTGGTTATTGTTGGTTGGGATACTTGAAGCGGCCGCATAGTAAGACCCCTGTTGTCCATCAAGCAAGTCAGCATCTAAACCAGAGCCAGAGCCATCGTTAGACGAGTTCCAGCTCGTAGCTAAGTTTATTTGAATTTTCTTTGTGGCACCAGAAGGGTCTACAGAGTTTGTTATTGCAGTAACTCTATTGTAGTTAGCCGTACCTGTGCTTGAGGCTCTGACATGAACATCATACGAGTTCCAGTAACCATGTCGAGGCCACCAAAAAGATAAATATCCACCGTTGCTCATAACTTTTAGATACGTAAAATTACTGCCTGATATATTTGTTCCATTAGTATTAATAATAGTGTTGTTATAAAGATAACCTTCAGCAATAACTGAATGCGGCCTTGATGAACCGTAAGCTTTACCAGTAATTTCAATTACAAAAGAGTCTCCATTAGTTCCACTTGCTGCTATGTTTGTAGTGACTAATGTTCCATTTGCAAAATCATTACCAGATTGATAACGAGCTATTTGCTGTAAGTGACGACCATCTACAGTATCAGCGTCTAAGCCCGAGCCTGAACCGTCGTTAGCAGTAGTCCAAAACTCATGCCATCCACCCCAATTATTATTTCCCCATTGGTTTCTAAATGCAATTCTATCGAGAGATGATTTAGCATAAAACTGTAAGCGAACATCTGTACCGCCCGCGTCACCAAACTGTAAAAACGAGCCAGAAGTTCCGAAAGGATTATTAGAAATAGATCCAGTGCCTTCTGTAAAGTAAACACCTGCGTTACTAATACTATTTAAGTTACCAGTGTAATTTGCCGGAACTTTAACAAATGCAGCATTTGAACCGTCAGTTCGAACTAAATGTGAACCCATCTGGCTTGCAAAATGTGCTGGAGTGCTTTTTCTTAAATAGTTATCACCAGTGCTTTGAGTCCAAACTTGCCCAATAGTAGGGTTTTCATTGTTTCCAGAAGAAGCGTTAAAGTAACTACCAAGAATATAGTTTCCAGTGATGTGAGCATTGCTATCTCTGACAACAACTGTGTTAGCGGTGGCCCCCATCGAGCTATTGTAGCCATCAAGTAAATCTGCATCAAGACCAGAGCCAGCGCCGTCGTTAGCAGTGTTCCATATCTTTGCCCAAGCACTTAGAGTAGTGTTGTTATTATTACGATTATAGATATCTCCTGCGCTATAGAACGAACCAGCAATTTGATGCCCATGATTAGAACTACTATGCGGCATGTTGACAAGTGAGTACCACGTTCCTGTCGGAGTTCCGCTATTATAAACATCGTAAAAACCAGCCCTAGAGTTGGTCAATGACGCAAAACCTACTCGAGAAGCACCCATTGCATTAGTGCCGCTAGCATAAACCACTCGTGCGGAATCAATACCATCTAACAACTCAGAGTCAGCAGCCTTACCAGTTGTGGGTAAATAATAAGAACCTTGTTGACCATCAAGTAAATCTGCATCAAGACCAGAGCCAGCGCCGTCGTTGCCATTGTGCCAAAGCGTGTACCAACTATTCCAAGATGCACTATCTCCATTTCGCGTTCTATACTTTATGCCAGCACCGCCACTACTGTAAGCACCAGTCAACTGCATTGGATAGCCAGAGCCTAGACCTCCAAACGTAATTAGCGGTCCTGTTATCCCAGAAGATACTCCATAGTTAAAAGTCTGATATCTATTATCATATCCAAAACTATCAGGTGTAGTGCTATCGCTAGTATGAATACGGTAAACATAACTAATAGTTTCAGAACTTGCGTTTCTTAAATATCCTGAAGGATTGCTTGCTTGATAATAGTAAGAACCTTGTTGTCCATCAAGTAAATCTGCGTCTAAGCCTGAACCTGAGCCGTCGTTGCTACCGTTCCATACAAGGTTGCCGCCATTAGCGTATAAGTTATTAGCGACGCGAACATGACCATCACCTTTACCAACAGACATAATTTCAGTGGTAGACATATAGGGCGAATCTGAGAAAAACCTCGTGCCACCATAAGATGGACTCGCACCAATTTCTACGCCTGTATGCCAAGCTATAGCAAGTCTAGAGTGGTTTGATGAGCCATTATTATATTGCCCTTTTATGCCTAACATATAATAGCCGTTGTTATCGGTTCTTTGGCCCCAACTTATTCCAGTAGGATTCTGAGCATCTGTCACACTTGCAGGGTCACTAGTTGTATTGGCTAAGTTTAAGTGGCGATGTCTTCCAGAACCGGTACCTTTCTTAAACAAGAAGGTACCTGCGTTTTCTTGGAAATTATCACTCCTTATTGAGCCAGCAACTAAATCGTTGTTGACAGTGACATGAGTGCCACTTGTAGTTGTACCACCACCACCGATTGTCATCAATAATGATTCACCACCATTACCGTTACCTGTATTGTTTGTATCTGATGTCGGCGAATTGTTATAAAATCTTATTCCTGAGTAACCCGCGCCAATACGAATACCTGTGTGATAACCAATAATTAAATCTGAATAATTACTGCCACTCCAACCACCGTTTGCAATATCCACACCCATAGAATAGTGACTTGTACCAAAGGTTGTACCGCCAGACCCAGAATGGAATCCCAATTTAAACGCACTTCCAGTCATAGTATTTGCGTTTTTAGCTACATAATTTCCTAATGAAGAGTTAGGTGCATAATAAGAACCTTGTTGTCCATCAAGTAGATCAGCATCAAGACCAGAGCCTGCTCCATCGTTGACACTATCCCAAAGCTGATGCCAGCTGCTCCAAGTGCTACCGTTGTACTGGTTTTGTCTGAAATATATAGGAGTATTAATCCCATTATTATAGTTAAAGGATAGCTGCGTCCACTGCGAACCACTTGTGTAACTAGAAATACTTAATACTGATCTATAATTACTTCCCGGAGGTCCAGAACTATTTAAAAAGTCATGGCGTAAATACCCTGTACCTAAAGTCTGGGGTGATGTTGAGTTAGTTATTTGGTAGTTGCCGCTACTAGGAACACTCTTACGTGCGTCTTCGTTCGCGTAGAAAGAACCATGCTGACCATCAAGTAAATCAGCATCTAAACCAGAGCCTGAACCGTCGTTAGACGCTCCCCACAGTGTTCCTTGAGGAGTTGTGCTAAGAGAGCCCGCGGTGCTAAGCACAGCTTTACTACTACCATTTATCATTAAGTGTAGAGGATGATTAGAGTAAGTTCCGACCTTGCCCGCCGCATTACCTGTGTGAGCAATGATGGACGTTATAATCCCATCACTAACAGACTTTACATCTAGCCTAGCATGAGAACTTCCTGCGATATTTACCCTTGCGTTCCAACCACCATCATTGCTGACACTGCCTGTGCTGTTACCAAACTCGTTATAAGAATTTGTAAAACTATTTGAACCCGAAAGAGTCGCAAACGCAGAAGCATGCTGACCGTCCAATAAATCTGCATCAAGACCTGAACCTGCTCCGTCATTACCTGCACTCCAAACTTTTCTCCAACCATTGGCAGTATTGTTATGAATAGATTGAGTATATAAATCTCCAACACCTGATCCAGTCATTCTTGCC
>Ga0233432_10002748_pt1 | contig 16200 bp, 28 predicted proteins | sample SI_122_August201_6_FD_179870 | JGI IMG/M metagenome (GOLD analysis project Ga0233432, IMG submission 179870) | Seawater microbial communities from Saanich Inlet, British Columbia, Canada - SI_122_August2016_10_MG | ecosystem: Environmental > Aquatic > Marine > Inlet | place: Canada: British...
ACTTAGAAGTATCCATACCAAAAGTAAGACCTTTCAAAGCTACCAGTTCATCTAATTCTGTTAACGATTTTTTACCAAAGTTTCTAAACTTCATTAAATCACTTTTATTAAAAGTAACCAAATCTCCTAATGTTTCTACTTCTGCAGCTTTTAAACAATTTAAAGCTCTAACAGAAAGATCCATCTCTGTTAATTTTGAGTGTAAAAGTTGTCGCATTTTAAGAGATTCTTCATCGTACTGATTTTCAGACGCAGTTTCTTCATCTTCTAAAGAAATGCGCTCATCAGAGAATAACATGAAGTGGTGAATTAATATCTTAGACGCTTCAGTTAAGGCATCTTTAGGATTAATAGACCCATCTGTACTAATCTCAAAAATCAACTTTTCATAATCAGTCTTTTGTTCTACACGAAAGTTCTCAATTTCAAACTTCACATTCTTAATTGGTGTAAAAATAGAATCTGTTGCTATCGTGCCTAGAGGCATCTCTTCAATATTTTGTTCTTCAGAAGTAACAAACCCACGACCTTTAATGATCGTTAACACCATATCAATCGACACCTTAGAGTCCATGTTACAGATAACCAAATCAGGATTTAAAACCTGAAAACCTGAAATAAACTTCCCTAAATCACTAGCTTTTAATTGACTTTGATTGGATACCGATACTTGAATTGTTTCATTCTCAACATCATCAACTTGTTTTCTAAATCGAACTTGTTTCAAATTCAAGATGATTTCTGTCACATCTTCAACTACTCCATCAATCGTAGAAAATTCATGTTCAACACCTTCAATACGAACTGAAGAGACTGCAAAACCTTCTAATGAAGAAAGTAATACCCTTCGAAGTGCATTACCAACCGTTAAACCATAACCTGGTTCTAATGGGCGAAACTCAAATTGACCATAACTGTCAGTAGAGTTTACCATAAATACTCTATCCGGCTTTTGAAAATTTAATATTGCCATATGATAAATCTTTAACTTGTCTATATTATTATTTAGAATACAATTCCACGATCAACTGTTCTTTGATGTTCTCAGGAATTTGAGAACGTTCAGGAACGGCAACAAAAGTACCTTTTAAGGAATCAGAACTAAACTCCAACCACTCATAAGCACTTGAATTTGATTTTACCGAATCAGTAATCGCTTCGAGAGCCTTAGATTTCTCTCTTACTTCGATTACGTCACCTGGGCGCAAAGAAAATGAGGGGATATTTACAATACCACCATTAACTGTGATATGTCTATGAGAAACCAATTGACGTGCACCGCTACGCGTAGGAGAAATCCCCATTCTGTAGACTGCATTATCCAGTCTTCTCTCACACAATTGTAATAGTATTTCACCTGTTACACCTGTTTTAGAAGATGCTTTTTTGTATAAATTACGAAATTGCTTTTCAAGAATTCCGTAAGTATATTTTGCTTTTTGCTTTTCCAGAAGCTGCACTGCATATTCTGACTGCTTAGATCTTCTACGAGAGTTTCCATGTTGACCAGGTGGATAATTTTTCTTATCCAGAGATTTGTCAGCACCGAAAATAGGCTCATTAAATCTACGAGCAATTTTAGTTTTTGGACCTGTATATCTTGCCATTTCTTAGGTTTTAATAAGATTAAACTCTTCTACGTTTAGGTGGTCTACATCCATTGTGTGGTTGAGGTGTAACATCTATAATTTCAGACACCTGAATCCCATTATTGTGTAAAGTACGAATCGCAGATTCACGACCATTACCTGGTCCCTTCACATAAACTTTAACTTTTCTCAAACCTGCTTCATAAGCTACTTTAGCACAATCTTCAGCAGCAGTTTGAGCCGCATATGGAGTGTTTTTCTTAGATCCTTTAAAACCTTGCTTACCAGCAGAAGACCATGAAATTACCTGCCCTGCTTTATTTGTAAGAGAGATAATGATGTTGTTGAAAGACGCATGAATATGAGCCTGTCCAACAGACTCAACTTTTACATTTCTCTTTTTGTTTGTCTTAGCCATAACTACCTACTATTTGATTGCTTTCTTTTTGTTAGCAACAGTTTTTCTTCTACCTTTTCTCGTACGTGAGTTATTTTTGGTTCTTTGGCCTCTTAACGGTAATCCCGAACGATGACGCTGTCCCCTATTACATCCAATATCCATTAAACGTTTGATGTTTAATTGAACTTCAGATCTTAACTCACCTTCAATAGTGTAGTCAGATATGATGGTACGAATTTGACTCAATTCGTCATCATTCCAATCCTTAACCTTTGTGTTTAGATCAACACCGGCTTTACTAAGGATTTCCTGTGCACGAGTTCTACCTATACCAAAGATATAAGTTAACCCGATTTCTCCTCTTTTATTTGTAGGTATATCTACCCCTGCAATTCTTGCCATAGAATTTTTTTTAGATCAGGGCCTAACCCTGCCTTTGTTTAAATTTAGGATTCTTCTTGTTAATCACATAAAGACGCCCTTTTCTGCGAACTATCTGGCAGTCGGCGCTTCTTTTTTTAATTGATGCTCTTACTTTCATCTCTAACTTATTTAATATCTGTAAGTAATTCTTCCTTTTGATAAATCGTAAGGTGACATGGCTAATTTAACCTTATCTCCAGGTAACAATTTAATATAGTGCATACGCATCTTTCCAGAGATATGAGCTGTTAAAACATGCCCATTTTCAAGTTCTACACGAAACATTGCATTTGAAAGCGATTCTGTAATCACTCCGTCTTGCTCTATAGATGCCTGTTTAGCCATACACTAATTTTTATTTTTTAATACTTCATCGATAAAGTCAAATGAAGACAATATCTCTGCCTTACCTTTTCGAACAACAACAGTATGTTCAAAATGTGCTGAAGGTTTCAGGTCAGCTGTTTTAATAGTCCAACCATCATTTAATTGAAAAATCTCTTTAACACCCATATTAATCATGGGCTCTATAGCGATAACCAATCCTTCTTGTAATTTAACGCCTCTTCCTCTTTTTCCATAATTGGGAACTTCGGGGCTTTCATGAAGGTCTGCTCCAACACCATGTCCAACCAATTCCCTAACAACAGCAAACCCATTAGTTTCAGCATGGTTTTGAACAGCAAAACCAATATCGCCAATTCGATTTCCAACTATAGCAGCCTCAATGCCTTTATAAAGTGACTCACGTGTTACTTTTAGTAACTTTCTCACATCTTGAGCAACCTCTCCAACTTCATAAGTAAAGGCTGAATCTCCGAAGAAACCATTTTTTTCAACACCACAATCTAAAGACAAAATAGTTCCTGATTCTAAAGGCGTATCGTTTGGAATTCCATGAACAACTTGTTCATTAGGTGAAACACACAAGGTGTTAGGAAAACCATTATAGCCTTTAAAACCTGGTATTCCACCATGGTCTCTTATAAACGACTCTGCAACTTTATCTAACTCAAGTGTTGTGACACCTGGCTCAATAAGTTTCGCCATTTCAGCGTGCGTTTTTGCAACAAGTAAAGAACTTTCTCTAATTAATTCTATTTCTTCCTCAGTCTTGTAAAAGATCATAAAACAATCTTACATTCCTGAACGGCCACCACTAAGGCGACCTGACTTCATTAAACCATCATAGTGACGATTTAATAGGTAGCCCTCTATTTGTTGGAGCGTGTCTAAAACAACACCTACCATAATTAATAAAGAAGTACCTCCAAAGAATTGTGCGAAAGACTGGTTTACACCTGCGTTCATAGCAAATGCAGGTAAAATAGCAATAAACGCTAAAAACACCGAACCAGGCAATACAATTCTCGACATTATACCATCAAGGAAACCAGCAGTATCTTTACCTGGTTTAACACCAGGAACGAAACCACCATTTCGTTTCAAATCATCTGCCATTTGGTTTGTATTAACCGTAATAGCAGTATAAAAATACGTGAACAGTATAATTAAAAGTCCAAACACAAAATTATACCAAAATCCTGAAAAATCAGAAAAGGCTGCTACAAAACTTTGTACACCTTCAGAATCTGACAAACCAGCAAAAGTAATAGGTATAAACATAATAGCTTGCGCAAAGATTATTGGCATCACACCAGCTGCATTTACTTTTAAAGGTAAATACTGTCTGGCAGCAGCAATTTGTCCTGTTGCTCCACGTTTTGCATACTGAATTGGAATTCGTCTCACACCTTGAACTAAAAGTACAGAAGCAAGGATAACAACCATCATGATAACCAATTCAACTAAAATAATAAGTGGTTTTACTCTACCAACCTCAAAGATAAATGATTGAGGTAGTACTGCAATAATACCAACCATAATCAATATTGAAATACCATTACCAACACCTCTGTCAGTAATCTTTTCTCCTAGCCACATTGCAAACATGGTACCTGTAACTAAAATTACAATACTAGAGAACCAGAAAGATCCACTTGACAATAAAAAGGCTTCTGGTGGTAATGTAGCTTGTAAGTTAGCAATATAACCTGGTGCCTGAAAACAAGTAATCAGTACAGTTAAATAACGCGTAATTTGACTAATTTTAGTTCTACCACTCTCACCATCTTTTTGTAATTTCTGCAAATAAGGCACAGCCATAGTCATTAACTGAATAACAATAGAAGCTGAAATATAAGGCATGATACCCAAAGCCATAATAGAGGCTTGAGAGAATGCTCCACCGGTAAACATATTCAACAATCCTAATAAACCATCTGCAGTTTGATTTTCCAAAGCACTTAACTGCTGTGGATCAATACCTGGAAGCGCAACAAATGAACCTAATCGGTAAATAAGTAAAAATCCCAAAGTAGTAAGAATTCTATTTCTTAGCTCCTCGATCTTCCAAATATTCTTAAATGTTTCAATAAAATTCTTCATGAGTGAGAGAGCTTATTAAAGGTTTGTAGCTGTTCCACCAGAAGCTTCAATAGCTGCTTGTGCTGTTGCTGTAAATTTATGAGCAGCAACATTTAACTTAGCTGTTAAAGCGCCTCTACCCAAAATTTTAACTAACTCATTTTTTCGTACCAAGCCATTGGCAAGTAAAATTTCGAAAGTTACTTCATCCTTAATTTTCTTGGCATCAACCAAAGCTTGAATCGTATCAAGATTAATTACCTTGTAATCAATACGGTTGATATTCTTAAATCCAAACTTAGGAACTCGTCGTTGTAAAGGCATTTGACCACCTTCGAATCCGACTTTTTTAGAATAACCTGAACGAGACTTTTGACCTTTATGACCTCGCGTAGCAGTTCCACCATGACCAGAACCCTGACCACGTGCAATGCGTTTTTTACTTTTAACCGAGCCTTTAGCTGGTTTTAGATTGCTTAAATTCATCTTACGATTCCTTTAATAGTTCTTAATTAACTTCTTCTACTTCGATCAAATGCTTGATCGCATTTACCATACCCATGATTTGTGGAGTACTTTCATGCTCAACGACCTGATTGATTTTTTTAAGACCTAATGCCTCTAAAGTTCTCTTTTGACGCTCTGGTCGATCAATCTTGCTACGAACTTGTTTAATTTTAATTTTCGCCATCTTCTCGATTATTTCGCGTTAAAGACTTTACTCATAGATATCCCTCTTTGGCTTGCCACTGTTCTAGCATCTCTTAATTGTAATAAAGCATCCATTGTTGCTTTAACTACATTATGAGGGTTTGAAGAACCTTTAGACTTTGCCAAGATATCCTTTACTCCAACAGATTCAATAACTGCACGCATCGCTCCACCAGCAATTACACCAGTACCATGAGATGCAGGTCGCATAAAAATACGCGATCCACCAAACTTACCATTTTGCTCGTGAGGTATAGTACCATTCACAACAGGGATGCGGTATAAATTTTTCTTAGCGTCTTCAGTTCCTTTGGTAATTGCAGAAACAACTTCCTTAGCCTTACCCATTCCATGCCCTACAACACCTTCTTCATTTCCAACAACCATAATAGCCGAAAAACTAAACGTTCTACCACCTTTGGTTACTTTTGTAACACGTTGAATTCCAACTAAACGTTCCTTTAGCTCTATGCCAGAAGGCTTTACCTTTTCTAGGTTATAGTATTTACTTGCCATAATTTCTTAGAATTTTAGTCCGCCTTCTCTAGCACCTTCGGCTAAAGATTTTATTCTTCCGTGATATAAATAACCATTTCTATCAAAAACACATTGTGTGATTCCTGCAGCAACAGCTTTTTCAGCAAGTGACTTACCAACAATGTTAGCCTGTTCGGTTTTTGTCCCTTTCACTTTAACAGATTTATCAGTAGAAGTAGCTGACAACATTGTTGTTCCTGCTAAATCATCAATTAACTGAGCGTAAATCGATTTATTACTTCTAAAAACTGAAAGTCTTGGAGTCGTAGCTGTACCATCAATGTTCTTACGAACACGCATTTTGATACGCTTTCTTCTATATTCTTTTGACAATGCCATAGCTTCTATTTTAGCCTGCAGTTTTACCTGCTTTTCTTCTTATTTGTTCACCTACAAACTTAATCCCTTTACCTTTGTATGGCTCAGGTTTTCTCAATGAACGGATTTTTGCCGCTACCATTCCGATAAGTTGCTTATCATGTGAAGTTAATTTCACAATCGGGTTTTTACCTTTATCTGAAACTGTTTCAACTTTAACCTCAGGGCAGACCTCAACTACAATATTATGTGAGAAACCTAAACTAAGTTCTAATTGTTGCCCTTTATTAGCAGCACGGTAACCTACACCTACAAGCTCAAGTTCCTTTGTATACCCTTTTGAAACACCTTCAATCATGTTGTAAATCAAAGAGCGGTATAAACCATGCTTAGCTCTTGATTCTTTTTGATCATTAGGTCTTTCTAGAGTAACAACAGACTCCTCAACTCTTACGGTGATTGGTTCTGTAACCTGCAGAGACAGTTCCCCAAGCTTACCCTTAGCAGTAACTTCATTTGATGAAGATACTTCGAGGGTAATTCCTTCAGGAATTTCGATCGGTTGTTTACCTATTCTTGACATTTTTTAACGTTTTCTTATTATTAATAAACGTAACATAAAACTTCACCACCCACATTTAATGAGCGTGCTTCTTTATCCGTCATCACCCCTTTAGAAGTTGAAACGATAGCTACACCTAATCCGTTTAACACTCTTGGCATCAAAGATGCAGAAGAGTACTTACGTAAACCGGGCTTAGAAGCTCTTTTAAGAGACGTAATCGCAGGCATTTTCGTAATCGCATTGTATTTCAATGCAATCTTGATACTCCCTTGAGCGTCCTTACTTTCGAACTTATAGTTCAAGATATAACCTTGATCTTTTAAGATCTTTGTTATTTCTTTTTTAAGATTTGATGCAGGTACTTCTACGACTCTGTGATTCGCCATGATAGCGTTCCGAAGACGCGTTAAGTAATCTGCTATTGGATCTGTATACATAATTTGTAACTTTTATCAGTTTACCAACTTGCTTTTTTAACACCTGGAATTAATCCGAAATTCGCCATTTCTCTAAATGTAACACGAGAGATTCCAAACTGACGCATATAACCTTTTGGTCTACCCGTCAATTTACAGCGATTATGTAATCGAACAGGGGATGCATTTTTAGGAAGTTTTTGCAAACCTTCATAATCTCCTGCTGCTTTTAACGCTGCGCGCTTTTCAGCATATTTTTCTACCAGTTTTTGTCTTTTAAGCTCTCTGGCTTTCATTGATTCTTTTGCCATCCTTCTTATTTTTTAAATGGTAAACCAAATTCCTTTAACAATTCAAAAGCTTCTTTATCGGTATTTGCAGATGTCACCATCGTGATATCCATACCGGTAATTTTATTCACCTGATCAATAAAGATCTCTGGGAATATGATTTGCTCTTTGATACCTATATTGTAGTTCCCTCTTCCGTCAAATCCTTTAGGATTAATTCCTTGGAAGTCACGTACTGCAGGTAATGCAGTAGAAACTAAACGATCTAAGAATTCATACATGCGATCGCCTCGCAATGTAACACGAACACCAACAGGCATCGCTTTTCTTAGTTTAAAGTTCGAGATATCTTTCTTAGAAAGCGTAGCAACCGATTTTTGACCCGTAATACGCGTCATTTCATCTACAGCAACGTCTACTAATTTCTTATCAGCTGTTGCTTCACCAACACCTTGATTAAGACAGATCTTCTCTAACTTAGGCACTTGCATGATGTTTTTGTAACCCATGCGCTCCGTGAGAGCCGCAACAATCTCATTGCGGTATTTCTCTTGTAGTCTTGGAGTGTACGTCATTATAGAACCTCCCCTGATTTTTTAGAGTATCTCACCAACTTACCATCCTTATTCAATTTTCTTCCTGTACGGCTCGCTTGACCTTTCGAATCAACAACCATAAGGTTAGAAATATGAACAGAAGCTTCGCGCTTTGCAATTCCTCCTTGAGGATTGGCTGCACTAGGCTTAGTATGCTTCGATACCAAGTTAACACCTTCTACGAAGGCTCTTCCTTTTTCGCGATCTACAGAAGTAATCTTTCCTGTTTTACCATTGTCGGCACCAGATAGAACTTTAACTGTATCTCCTTTTTTAATGTGTAATTTCGACATCCTAAATCGTTTTTATAACACCTCTGGTGCTAGTGAAACTATTTTCATGTACTGCTTGTCACGTAATTCACGAGCCACTGGCCCAAAAACACGTGTACCTCTCATTTGATCTGTAGTATCTAACAAAACACAAGCATTATCATCAAAACGGATGTAAGATCCATCTTGACGACGTACTTCTTTTTTTGTACGAACAACGACAGCAGTAGAGACTTGACCTTTTTTTACTGTTCCTGCAGGTATTGCTGCTTTAACAGTAACAACGATTTTGTCTCCTAATGAGGCGTATCTTCTGCGAGTACCACCTAATACACGAATACAAAGTACTTCTTTGGCTCCGGTATTGTCGGCTACTTTTAATCGACTTTCCTGTTGTACCATTTTACTTCGCTCTTTCTAGGATTTCTACTACTCTCCAATTCTTCGTTTTGCTCAATGGACGTGTTTCCATGATGCGAACGGTATCACCGATATTACAATCATTTGAGTCGTCATGTGCAACAAACGTAGAAGTTTTTTTCATAAACTTTCCGTACATCGTATGCTTCTCCATTCGTTCGATAGATACAGTGACAGATTTGTTCATCTTGTTGCTTTTCACAACACCAACACGTTCTTTTCTAAGGTTTCTAGTTTCCATCTTTGTTTTATCCTTCTAGTTCTCTTCTTCTAACTTCGGTTAGAATACGTGCAACTGTTTTCTTTGTTTCTCGGATTATACTAGGATTTTCTAAAGGAGATACTGCATGCGCTAAATTTAATTTCGCTAATGCCGCTCTTTCCTTTGAGAGTTTACCTACCAACTCCTCAGTTGTCATTTCAATAATTACAGCTTGTTTCATCGCTAATAATACATTTTATCGATTAAGCTTAAACGTAATCTCTACGGATTACGAACTTTGTTGTTATTGGCAATTTCTGTGCTGCCAAACGTAAAGCTTCTCTTGCAATTTCCAAAGACACACCGTCCAATTCGAACATGATGCGACCTGGTTTTACAACAGCTGCCCAATATTCAGGCGCACCTTTACCTTTACCCATACGTACCTCTGCAGGCTTTTTAGTAATAGGTTTGTCCGGAAAAATACGAATCCACATTTGACCTTCACGTTTCATATACCGGGTTGCTGCAATACGAGACGCTTCGATCTGACGTGATGTGATCCAACATTCTTCCAAAGCTTTAATAGCGAATGATCCAAATGCAATTTGGTTCCCACGTCCGGCATTACCCTTCATGCGACCTTTTTGCATCTTACGGAACTTCGTTCTTTTTGGTTGTAACATCTTTCTTACGTTTTAGTAGATCTTATTACTACTTTCTTTTTCTACGTTGTGAGCCACCTCTAGAACCACGGTTTGATCTTTTAGGACCTTTAGACAGGGTTTCAATAGGGGTTAAATCACGTTTTCCATATAATTCTCCCTTACAAATCCACACTTTCACACCTAAAACACCGTAGGTTGTGTGAGATTCAACAAGAGCATAATCAATATCTGCACGGAAAGTATGCAACGGTGTTCTACCGTCTTTAGACATTTCAGAACGTGCCATTTCAGCACCATTCAAACGACCTGATACTTGAATTTTAATTCCTTCGGCACCCATACGCATCGCAGATGCAATTGCCATCTTTACCGCACGACGGTAAGAGATACGTCCTTCAATCTGACGTGCAATGGATTGGCCAACAAGTTTCGCATCAACCTCTGGTCTTTTAATTTCATAGATGTTAATTTGAACATCTTTTTGAGTCAATTTCTTTAACTCTTCTTTTAATCGATCAACTTCCGATCCACCTTTACCGATAATAATACCAGGTCTAGCAGAACAGATTGTGATAGTAACGAGCTTTAAGGTACGCTCGATAATCACTTTAGAAACGCTTGCTTTAGCCAGACGAGCATTAATATACTTACGTATTTTACTGTCTTCAGCTATTTTATCACCAAAATCTTTTCCGCCATACCATGCCGAATCCCATCCTCTGATGATTCCCAAACGGTTCCCTATTGGATTAGTCTTTTGTCCCATATGAGCTTATTCTTTTTCTGATTTACTTCCTACCACAACTGTAACGTGATTTGAACGTTTTCTAATTCGATGAGCTCTTCCTTGAGGAGCTGGTCGTAAACGCTTCAAAACTCGAGCACTATCGACTTGAATTTCTTTTACGAATAAACCACTGTCCTCCATACGAGCATCTTCATTCTTTATTTGCCAATTGGCAACTGCAGAAAGAAGAAGTTTCTCTAGACGAGCTGAAGCTTCTTTTGTGTTAAACTTCAAAATTTGAAGTGCTTTATTCACTTCAACTCCACGAACCAAATCTGCCACAAGACGCATTTTTCTCGGGGAAGTAGGGCAATTATTAAGCTTTGCAAAGGCCACGTTTTTACGTGATTCTTTCATCGCTTCTGCCATATTATGTTTTCTTTTTCCCATGATTAAGGCTTAATACTGTTATCTTTTACCTTTATCTTTTTTACCACCATGACCTCTATAGGTACGGGTAAGGGCAAATTCGCCCAACTTATGACCTACCATGTTTTCTGTAACGAATACAGGTATGAACTGACGACCATTATGCACAGCTATCGTTTGACTAACAAAATCTGGCGTAATCATTGAGGCTCTAGACCAAGTTTTGATTACCGATTTTTTGCTTGCCGCTGCATTTGCCAGAACTTTTTTCTCTAGCTTAAAGTGTACGTAAGGTCCTTTTTTTAGTGAACGCGCCATAACTTATTATTTCTTTCTTCGTTCAACAATATACTTATTGGTAGCCTTCTTCTTAGCGCGAGTTTTATAACCCTTCGCTGGGATACCATTTCTAGAACGTGGATGTCCTCCTGAAGATTTACCTTCACCACCACCCATTGGGTGATCAACCGGGTTCATTGCAACACCTCTAGTTCTTGGACGACGTCCAAGCCATCTAGAACGGCCTGCTTTACCAGATCTTTCGAGACCTCTCTCACTATTTGTAACAACTCCAATTGTTGCTAAACAAGTAACTAGCATCATTCTTGTTTCCCCTGAAGGAAGTCTAAGAATTGCGTATTTACCTTCTCTTGCGACTAATTGTGCATAAGCACCTGCGCTACGAGCCATAACGGCACCTTGTCCCGGACGAAGTTCAATATTGTGGATAATCGTACCTAAAGGGATATCACTTAAAAAAAGTGTATTACCTACTTCAGGAGCTGCACCTTTACCAGATACAATTTTATCTCCAACATTTAGACCATTCGGAGCAATGATATACCGTTTTTCACCATCTGCGTAAACTACCAAGGCAATACGAGCCGTACGGTTTGGATCGTATTCTATTGTAGACACAGTAGCTTCCATACCAAACTTCTCTCTTTTGAAGTCTACAATACGGTAACGCTTCTTGTGACCACCACCGATATAACGCATTGTCATACGACCAGAGTTATTTCTACCTCCAGAACGCTTGATCGGTGCAAGCAAAGACTTTTCAGGTGTTGATGCTGTAATACCATCAAAGGTATTGACCACCTTATGTCTTTGACCTGGTGTTATTGGTCTTAATTTTCTAACTGCCATAACTTAATTAAATATTGCCATAAAAATCAATACTCTCTCCTTCAGCTACATCTACAATAGCTTTTTTGTAAGAATTTGTTCTACCGCTAATAACGCCACCTTTAGTGTTACGAGATTTGGCTTTACCCGGGTAAACCATTGTTCTAACTTTCTCAACAGACACGCCATACATTTTCTCTACAGCATCCTTGATTTCAAGCTTATTTGCTCTTCGATCAACGATAAAACCAAAGCGATTAAACTTTTCACTTTCGTCTGTCATCTTCTCGGTAATTACCGGTTTTATAAGAATATTCATCGTCTGTTTAACTTAAAATGTTTTCAATTCTCTCTACTGCACCCTCAGTCAACAAAACTGTACCTGAATTAAGTATAGTATAAGTGCTTAATTCTGAGGCAATTACAACATTTGTGTGTTGTAAATTTCGGGACGACAAATATACATTTTTATTTGAATCCGCAAGGACCAACAAGGTTTTTTTACCGTCAAAGCCAAGATTGTTCATCATATCTGAATACGTAGATGTTTTAGGCGCATCAAAAGAAAAGTCCTCTAAAACAACAATTGCTTTCTCTTTTGCTTTAATAGTAAAAGCAGATTTACGAGCTAAAGATTTTAACTTTTTATTTAATTTAAAAGAATAACTTCTTGGACGTGGTCCAAAAGCGCGACCACCCCCACGAAATAGAGGTGATTTAATACTCCCTGCACGTGCTGTACCCGTTCCTTTTTGTTTCTTAATCTTTCTTGTACTTCCTGTAATATCAGCGCGTTCTTTAGATTTATGTGTTCCTTGACGTTGGTTAGCCAAGTACTGCTTTACATCTAAATAAACAGCGTGATCGTTGGGCTCGATTTCGTAAATCGCTTTATTTAAAGAAACCTTTCTTCCGGTATCCTTACCCTTTATATCTAATACAGCTGCTTTCATTATTTCTCGATCGTTAAGAGTGAGTTTTTCGGCCCTGGTACAGAACCTTTAACAACTAATAGGTTTTTATCCTTGATCACTTTTAAGATCTGTAGATTAGCTACAGTGACCTGATCGCCTCCCATACGACCCGCCATGCGCATTCCTTTGAATACACGTGCAGGGTACGAAGCCGCACCAATAGAACCTGGAGCACGTAAACGGTTGTGCTGACCGTGTGTAGCATCTCCTACACCACGGAAACCATGACGTTTAACAACCCCTTGAAAACCTTTACCCTTTGAAACACCAGTTACATCAACATATTCACCTTCGACGAAAAGCTCTACATCCACAACATCACCTAAATTTAATTCAGTTTCGAAACCATCGAATTCCTGAACTTTTACTTTTGGGGTTGTTTTTGCTTTAGCAAAGTGACCTGTAAGTGCTTTACCGGCATTCTTTGCTTTCTTTTCGCCATAACCAAGCTGAATAGCCTCGTAACCATCTGTGTCGAGGGTTCTAACCTGTGTTACTACACAAGGACCAACTTCTAAAACAGTGCAAGGCAAATTTTTACCTTCATCTGTAAAGATGCTTGTCATTCCTACTTTTTTTCCAATTAAACCTGGCATTTTTATTTATTTAATGGATAACTAATTAAACTTTAATCTCTACTTCTACGCCACTTGGCAATTCTAGTCTCATCAGTGCATCGACTGTTTTTGACGAAGAACTGTATATGTCAAGTAATCGCTTGTAAGAGCTCAACTGAAACTGCTCACGCGCTTTCTTGTTCACGTGTGGTGAACGAAGTACAGTATATAATCTTTTGTGAGTTGGTAATGGAATAGGACCATTAACGACAGCACCGGTAGTCTTAACCGTTTTTACGATTTTCTCAGCAGATTTATCTACTAAATTGTAATCGTAAGACTTTAGTTTGATTCTAATTTTTTGACTCATTGTATACTAATTAAGAGTTACCGTTAACTTTAGAAATCACTTCTTCCGCTATATTCTTCGGACAGTCATCATAGTGCGAAAACTCCATGGTTGAAGTTGCTCTACCAGATGTTACCGTACGCAGTGTGGTTACATAACCAAACATTTCAGAAAGCGGTACAGTGGCTTTAATCACTTGTGCACCGTTACGTGAATCCATTCCGGCTACTTGACCTCTTCTTCTATTTAAGTCAGCTACCACATCACCCATATTCGCTTCAGGAGTAACAACTTCAAGTTTCATAATAGGTTCCAACAAAGATGGAGAGGCTGCCTTACAAGCGCCTTTATATCCTATCTTAGCAGCAAGTTCAAAAGACAAGGCATCTGAATCGACTGCGTGGAACGAACCGTCAAAAAGGGTAACTTTTAAGCTGTCCATTGGGTAACCGGCCAAAGGACCATTCACCATAGCTTGCTCAAAACCTTTTTGTACAGATGGTATAAATTCTCTTGGAATAGAACCACCTTTAATTTTATCAACGAATTCCAATCCTTCTTTTACTTCTTCACCTTCTGCCGCAACAACAGGCTCAATTGTAAACTGGATATCGGCAAATTTACCTTTACCACCAGATTGCTTCTTATACGTTTCTCGATGATCTACTGTACCTTTAATTGCTTCTTTATATTGTACTTGAGGTGCTCCTTGATTACATTCTACCTTAAATTCACGCTTCATACGATCAATAAGAATGTCTAAGTGAAGCTCACCCATACCAGAAATTACAGTTTGACCTGTTTCTTCATTCGTCGCAACACGGAATGTTGGGTCTTCCTCAGAAAGTTTACCAAGAGCCATACCCATCTTGTCCATATCAGCCTTAGTTTTAGGCTCTACCGCAACACCAATTACTGGCTCTGGGAAAGACATAGATTCGAGAACAATTGGATGCTTTTCAGAATGAAGCGTATCTCCAGTTCGAATATCTTTAAATCCGACACCTGCACCTATATCACCTGCACCTATGTTATCAATTGCGTTTTGCTTGTTAGAGTGCATTTGGAAAATACGAGAGATACGTTCTTTCTTTTGGGTTCTTGAATTCCAGATATAAGAACCTGCATCCAAGTTACCAGAATAAACTCTAAAGAAACAAAGACGACCTACAAACGGGTCGGTTGCAATTTTAAATGCTAAAGCCGCAAAAGGCTCAGTAACATCTGGTTTTCTTTCTTCCTCAGATTCAGTATCTGGGTTTGTACCTATAATAGAATCAATATCTACTGGAGATGGTAAAAACTCCATTACAGCATCAAGCACCGCTTGTACCCCTTTGTTCTTAAAGGCAGACCCACATAACATTGGTGTAATTTTCATATCGTGAACTGCCGCTTTAATAGCAGATTCTATTTCAGCTTCAGTAATGGTATCTGGATCATCAAAGAACTTTTCCATCAAGTTGTCGTCATATTCGGCAACAGACTCAATAAGTTTTTCTCTCCACTCAGCAACCACATCAACTAAATCTTCAGGAATTGGAACTTCTTCGTAAGTCATCCCTTGAGTGTCGTCATTCCAAACAATAGCTTTGTTAGAAATAAGGTCAACAACACCTTTAAAAGTTTCCTCAGCACCTATTGGCACTTGAAGTGGCACTGGGTGTGCACCCAAACGCTCTTTCACTTGAGCAACCACATTAAAGAAGTCTGCACCGGCACGGTCCATTTTATTTACAAAACCAATACGTGGTACATTGTACTTATCAGCTTGACGCCAAACCGTTTCAGATTGAGGTTCAACACCACCTACTGCACAAAATAATGCAACAGCACCATCTAACACACGAAGTGAACGTTCTACCTCAACTGTAAAGTCAACGTGACCGGGTGTATCGATAATATTCATTTGATATTCTTGCTCTCTGTACTTCCAGAAACAAGTTGTTGCAGCAGAGGTAATGGTAATACCACGCTCTTGCTCTTGCTCCATCCAGTCCATGGTAGCTGCACCATCGTGAACCTCACCAATTTTGTGAGAAACACCAGTATAATACAATACACGTTCTGTTGTAGTAGTTTTACCAGCATCGATATGCGCCATGATACCGATATTACGTGTAAATTTTAGATCTCTTTTAGCCATCTTGTAGTTCTTAATGATTAAAGTCTAAAGTGAGAGAATGCCTTGTTTGCTTCCGC
>Ga0233432_10002749_pt1 | contig 16199 bp, 17 predicted proteins | sample SI_122_August201_6_FD_179870 | JGI IMG/M metagenome (GOLD analysis project Ga0233432, IMG submission 179870) | Seawater microbial communities from Saanich Inlet, British Columbia, Canada - SI_122_August2016_10_MG | ecosystem: Environmental > Aquatic > Marine > Inlet | place: Canada: British...
CAAAACGGAACGAAAAAGTGATAGTGAAAGTGATAGTGATAGTGATCCTCATCATGGGTGGAGCCCGCTCACCGCTCTACAGCGGCTTCTTGACGCCATCCTCAAGATGCGGTAAATCTTAAGCAGTATTGTGCCTCTAAGCCAACAACTTTACGGAGAGTATTGTGCAACCAATAAAACTTAGCTCGATAAGAGTGCTGCACCACGTCATGTTTGTGACCGCATTAGCGGCGTTAAGCCAATTCGCTCATGCAGACTCGGAATACTCGACAGATTGGGGGCCAAGTATAGGAGCTACAGCTCCCATGCTGTCGGCGGTTGACCAAGATGGCAATCTACGAAATCTAGAAAGCCTGAGCAGCGATAAGGGTCTGTTGTTCGTTTTCAATCGATCCGTTGATTGGTGACCATTCTGCATCCGTCAGTTCGTGAAACTGAATGATCTAACAACGCAGTTTAATGCCCTTGGTATAGGCTTGGTAGGTATGACCTATGATTCGCTAGAGATCATCAAAGAGTTTGATGAAAAGTGGGACATTAAATTTCCTGTTCTAAAAGATGTTGACCGTCAGCATGTCGAAGCTTGGGGCATTCGCAACCAAGAGTACGGGCCTGGTACATTTGGCTATGGTATTCCTTATCCAGGCGTTGTGTTGATGTCTCCAGAAGGCGAAATACTCGCAAAGTGGGCTGAAGAAGGCTATCGCTCAAGGGCTGATTGGAAACAGGTTTTGCGTGAAGTTCGGACAATTGTTGCTGATCTTTAGAGCGGTCTTAATTTTGAAATCAACAAGAATCTCAACATGAAAGACTTCAAAGTTATTATTGGTTGGGTGGGAATAATCTTACTTGGGCTTGCGCACGGCATCCTTGAGGACCTGATGTTCATCCAAGTACTGGTCGAATACGCACCCGTGAGTTTGGACTTAACCGGCGATCTTTTTTTCGTGTTTACCGCCCCTTTGGCACAGTTGATGACTTTTGCTATCACAGGAACGCTTGCCTGGCATTTCTTGAAACTGCATCAACTACCGAGGCTCCTAACATTTTGGTTGTCTTGGATCGTCGCCCGGGCCACCTTTTTAGCGCTTGTGCAAAACCCAATTAGTGACATCTTGATTTATCTGGCGTGGATTACTTTATGGTGTTTTCTGGTGGGGCTATACGCTCGCAAAAAAAGCGCCTAGCAAGGCAGACAGTGTAGCCTCCCCACCCCCGCCGAATCACGATAACTGGCAACTCAACCACTTCTACCTCATCACTCTTAGGCTTACCGTAACCGCGTTCTAAAATTGAGTTAGCGGCAGCTATTCGTATTGAATCGCTGGAACCGTTGATAGCCACATCTACGAGCGTATCAAAGGCTTTGTCTGAATAAGACTTCACTAGTTCGGCAAGTCTTGCACCCTACTCTTTCGTTACCTTGTTTGGCATACCGATCGGGCGACCAACGCCCTCTCGTTTACCGAAATGAGACAAGGGATTGTTAATGTTAATTTTGTTTGTTATTTGAGAATTTGCAGCTCATTTGCTTTACTTGTAGCGGTAATCACCAAACTAATTGCTCATTAACTATCTGCATAGATCCGCTACGCTAACCCATCGCATCCCTAAACGCTTTGTCAGGGTCTCGTATTGAACTGGCATTTGCCATTAGAACCTTCAAAAGTTAGTCTGAATTACTGATTTGGTAAACACTCTGAAAACCTTGTCTGTTTGGCATTATAATTTTGGGCAAAGAAGTAGCATCCATTCGAGTATTTTCTGGAACGATATCGTTTAGAAACAGAATGTAAGCGGTCACGCCATATATCTCACTGTCCGAGAGCATTTTTTCTCTCCCGTAAGGCATCGCGCGATGGATGTAGTCAAAAAGAGTGGTCGCATAGGGCCAGAAGCTTCCAACGGTTTTGTTGGGCTGCTTACCGCTTAAACTACCAACACCACCAGCCAGAGCATTGCCTGGCATTAGTCCTTTAGGTCCGTGACAAGCTAGACATTGATTGCGATATATAACTTCTCCTTCCTCCACAGAACCGGAACCTGCTGGTAAACCCGCTCCACCTGGTCCAATTGTCGCTTGTGGTAACCTTTCTATTGGCTGCCCGAGCATCGGGTGCAAGTCTTGAGCCATGGCCCACGGGGCCAACAGCCCCGCTATTAGTGTGACTACCATTTTACTCATAGACATTGCTAACCCTCCCTCGCTGATCAACTCGCCAGCTTTGAATGCCATTGTAATGGTAAGCAAAACCCGGCGCGACATTAGCCATTGCAACGGCACGTAGCGGCTGGATGTTACCGGCACTGTCAATGGCTCGACTTTGTAAAACCGCTGACTGCCCTAGCCAACGCCACGGCATACGAAACCTCGTTGGACGATAAGGTCCGGGCTCAGATTGAATCTCTGCAGCCTGCCAAGAGCGCCCACCGTCTGCGCTAACATCGACATCTGCGACCGCGCCGTGGCCAGACCAGGCGAGTCCGCTGATCTCATACACACCATGAGTCGGTAATAACATTTTTCCTGAAGGGGCGGTGATCACTGACTTTACTCCCATCCGGAGTGAAAACTGATTGGCGCTACCATCTTTCAGGAGATCCGTATATTTACTGGTCTCTTCTCGGGTATGAGCAGGACCTTTGCGCACTTGTAAGCTTCGCAACCACTTGACGCTCAGGTTACCCTCACAACCAGGCACCAACAATCGCAAAGGGAAACCCTGCTCGCCTCGCAGCGGTTCTCCATTTTGATAGAGGGCTACCATTGCATCCTCAAGAGCTAGGTCAATTGGTAAACTTCTGTTCATGCCGGCAGCATCTGCACCCTCTGCGACAATCCAGTCGCTTTTAGCATCGTATCCTGCTTCCTCAAGAAGCAGGCGCAAAGGAACGCCAGTCCATTCGGCGCAAGAGAAAAGCCCATTGAGTTCACCCGCGCTTTGATCTGGGGCCTTAGGCGAGAGGTTGCGGTAGCTATTGCCAGAACATTCAATAAATAAAACCCTACTGACTAAGGGGTAACGCAACAGGTCTTCATATCTGAAAGAAAGGGGTCGTTTAACGTTTCCGAATATATTTAGTCGATGCCGAATTGGGTTGATGTCCGGGACGCCACTATGATGGCGCTCAAAATGCAGGCTGTTGGGGGTAATGGTGCCATTTAATTTTTCCAATGGCGTTGACGATGAGCCGGCTTCGGGAGCAACGGGGTGTCCACCGATTTGAAGTCGCTCAAGGCCAACATACTTGCTTGGCGCACCATAAGCACTCATGGCTCGACCTGAACCTGAACGTCGCGGTTCATCTGCTTTGCTTCCGGCCCAAACCGCAGAAGTGACCACGCCGGCACTCCCGGCAAGAAATGCGCGTCGATTAAGCAATCCATTTTTGGGTAACATTAGCTCTCACTCCCATTGACCTACGTAATTTTAAAAAGAATAAATGCAGTATCCTACGTCACAGAGAAGCGCTCGACTTCGCGCCTAGCTTCATCAAAATCAACTCTGTCCTCGAGCACACTAACGATAAGCCCATGCACCCACTCTTGTTGCAGTGGATATACAGCGGATAATTGGTCTGAGCATCTGGACGGCTGCGTACCACCCGAATAACACAACCCTCACAACCTAAGATGACAACGGGTATATCCGACTCACTGAATCACATTAGCAGGCAACTCGACCAACCCTACCGGATGATTTTCTCGCTTGCCATAACTACGGTTTAGTATCGAATTGATGGCTGCCATTCGCGCTGCCTCGCTTGAACCATGTGTAGCCACACCCACTAACGTGATGAAGACTATGTCATAATCTGACTTCGCTAGTTCAGCAAGCCGCGAACCCTGCCCTATCGGAACTTTGTTAGGCACTCTCGCTGGGCGACCTGCGTCCTCGCGGTTACCACCAGACGTTGAAAGATTACTGTTTATAATCAGCTGTAGTGGAGTCTCGTCTAAATTTAAGTGCTCACCTAACCGACCCAATAGCGCCCAATGGATAAGCATGCAGCCAGCTTTCTAGGACATAGCAATACATTTGCTAAAGAAAGCAAGGGCTGCCCTTGTAAGAAGAGAAACGCAAAAAGCTCGGTTTTAGCAACGCATCTCAATTGTTATGAATGCCAACTTAAACCTACAGAAGTTTGACGCCATCTACGTTTTCGAAGGAATGATTGACCGCCGGACCATCATCCCGGAACATGAACTTTGTGGCGCAGAATATTTTCCAGATGCCCTGATCGCTCTTCTGCGCAGTGGTCATAGGGGCGAAACAGTGATGGTATCCCTACATGTCAGCAAACTTTGAAGTCTTACGTGATGATTTACATCAAGTTAGAACGATAGAAACGCAACCTTTGGTTCCGCAAACCGGTGAGATAGTACTCCGCATCGAAAAATTTGCGCTTACGTCAAACAACATAACCTACGGTGTTGCAGGTGACATCATAGGATACTGGCAGTTCTTTCCGGCAGAGGGAGATTGGGGTCGCATACCAGTTTGGGGTATTGGCAAGGTAACAAGTAGTGAACACCCCAAAGTTGAGATTGGCCAGCGCTTTTACGGCTACTTCCCAATGTCCCAAGAGCTAATGGTGAAACCTGAAAAAGTCACCCAGCGCGGATTTGCTGACGCAAGCGAGCACCGCTCTGCGTTACCGGTTGTCTATAACCAATATAGTCAAGTATCGCCTGAAAACGGATTTGCGCCCGAGTCCGATAATCACACAATGTTATATCGACCGTTGTTCACTACCTCATTTGTGCTGGATGATTATTTTGCAGACAACGAGTTTTTTGGAGCTGACACCGTCATTTTGGGCAGCGCATCAAGTAAGACCGCTTTTGGATTAGCATTCTTGCTGCACCGCCGCGGTGGCAAAAAAGTAATCGGCTTAACCTCCCGCAGCAACAAAGGCTTTGTCGAAAGTTTAGGCATTTATGATGAAGTCCTTTGCTACGACGAAGTTGAAAGTCTGGCAAGAGAGCCCAGCGCCTACATTGATATGGCAGGTAACAAAGACGTTCTTGCGCGTGTCCACCATCACCTGCGAGATAGTCTGGTAAACAGTTGCGGCGTGGGCATTACCCACTGGGATGCACTGCAAGGTGAAGATCCCGCATCGTTACCGGGGGCAGCGCAAACAATGTTCTTTGCGCCAAGCCAGATTGTTAAGCGCAACAAAGAGCTCGGCCCCGAGGTTTATCAACAAAAGATAGCTGCGGCGACAGCCGCATTTTTTGCCCTGGTAGACGACTGGGTTTCGATTCAAGAAGCTCCGCTGAGCAACGTCGAACAAGTCTATCGGACGGTGCTAAATGGTCCGGCACCCGACACTGGGTATGTCGTTTTTAGCGATTGCTAACAGTTTTTGCTTGCAGAACAATTAGCGCGCCTATAAGCCCTGCATATTTGCCTAGCTGCTTATCTGTTTAGCATTAGTCGGGATGTTCGAGAATGTGGATATAAGTTAACAGAGTGGGTACACATCCACTCTGACGCTCTGAACCTACGGAGAGCTCATATGACCCACAAACAACATGGTCGAGAGTTTGTTGGTACCGTAGCCTTGAAGCGCGGCCCAAACTTGGGGCACGCGCGCGAATGCTCGGCGCTATTATCAGATCGAGCCAAGAATTTTGCTTATATTCTTGCGAAACTTTTCGCCAAAAGGCGGACGAGTCATATCGCCTCTGGGGGATTCGACTTTTATTACCAGGGCGCCAAGCAGACTTAACTGATAAGTGCAGTAAGGCCCAGCTAAAACATGCGTAAGGTCTAAGACCTTTAGGCCTGACAACGGTTTATTCAACATTCATAAATTCCTTGCGGCGGCTCTATGGAGAAAAACAGAGGGCGTAATGCAACAGTCATTTGAAAGCGCCCTTTCATAACTAATGTTCTTGAAGCTTTAACATCCCAGAATTCAACCCCAAGGTATAGTGCTATCTTTTACCTACGCGCGAAGGAGCATTCTCTTCACAACAACTAGACTGAAGAATAGGTTCGACCAACTGCTTCATCTTTGATTTAGGAGTGGATTTAGACGCGAGTTTAGGTGTGCTATTAGAGCTTAGTAAATTAGCAGCGGACAAGGGTTATTCAAATTGCGCCCACCTCTTAATGGTTGCGTATCAGAACTCTTTTGCGCTAGCATTTTTTAAAAGTAATTAGGGGGAAGTCACTATGCCACTTACTACCTTGGCCAATGATGCGAGTCCGGATCAAGTCTTAGCAGAGCTTGAAGAGAATGGCGCTGTGATCGTAGCAGACCTGCTTGGCACCAATGCTGTTGAACAGCTTAATGCGGAAGTCTTACCGTTTGTAGATAGAACGCCAATGGGGCGCGATGATTTTACGGGCAAGACGACTAAACGTACTGGCGCGTTAGCTGCTCGTTCAGCTGCTTGCAGAGAATTGATTCTCAACGAGCTAGCTCTGACCGCTGCAAAGCAATTTTTGCACCCCTACACCCGTAAAATTATTTTGCACCTCACCCAAGTTATACAAATTAATCCAGGAGGTGCGGCGCAAGCCATTCATCGTGACCGCCAGGCATGGGGCAAATATCTGCCGAAAGAAATTGAGCCCCAACTGAATACTATATGGGCGCTGACAGATTTTAACGTCGGAAATGGCGCCACTCAATGTGTGCCTGGCAGTCATAAATGGTCGTGGGAGCGACAACCAAAGCCAGAAGAAATTTGTCATGCGGAGATGACGCAGGGTTCCGTATTTTTCTATACCGGGAGCGTGCTACATAGCGGCGGTGCAAATACTTCGAAAAAGATGCGCATGGGTTTGAATTTGACCTATTGCCTGGGCTGGTTACGCCAAGAGGAGAATCAATACCTCTCTTGCCCGCCGAGCATAGCGAAGAATTTCGACCCAGTACTACAGGATTTGTTAGGCTACACTCAGGGAGAGTACGCCTTGGGTTATTACAGCGACCCCTTCGGCATGACCGAAGGACGAGATATTTTGCCGCCTGAGAAAATATTGGGCCGCTCCGCTGAATCAACCGACATTGATATCGGTTAAGCCCGTAAAATTGTTAGTCTGTATTGCACGGCCTGGGAGGCAGCAAAGGGTTACTGGACGCCTAATCCAACTGCACTAAGCGCCGGGAACCTGCTTTTTTCTACTTTCAACTCTGGCTCCGGCACTGGCTGATGCAGGCAACGCTTAAGAGCGTATCGAATAAAATTTTTACTTCGCCCGCCCATTACAAGCAATGCCTCCCTCAGCCTAATCGAGGCAAGCGGCCAAATACGTCCATCACCTCTACCGGTTTTGAGCGTAGCGTTTATGCAGCGGATTTATAACAGCTGATAGCGCCTCAAGAAACGCGTTGGCAAAAACCTGTCGCCGCAAACTATTTGGGTTTGCGCGCTATCACCTTAATCTCTGCACGCGCACCAGGAATAACCAGCTCGGTGATGCCTATCCAAGTGGATGCCGGATAAGGCGCTTTGATGAATTCATCTTTTACCTTAGCCATAGTGGCAGTATTTTTTTGCAGATCTACCATGTAGATCGTAGTGTCTATTATGTCTTCGTAGCCAACACCCGCCGCGTCTAGTGTTGCACCTAGCGATGCCCATGCATTTCTAAACTCCTCCTCGGCTGAATCTCCGCTGCCCACAACACCTGAAAAGAAAATTAGATCGTCGTGTTGGACAGCCGGCGCAAAATGCCAATTATCGTAAGTCCGGCGTGCAGACTCAGGAACAATTACTTGGATAGACATAGGTTTCTCCTATTTCAAAAATTGAGGTCAGATTTCTCTAAATCTGTTTCCGCTTCACTATATCTGCCTACACCCAGATAGGTACAGCAAAGCTTAACTAGAGGAAATCTGTGATGTATTTCTTAGAATACATTAGCACTTGGCGCGAACAGGCGCTTTAAGACCGCTAGGTGTCAGCTCGCTCGTCGCTCTAAATTCTGCCGTTTTCAAAGTCAATGTCGATTAAGTGCCACTCGCCATCCACTACCAATGAAGCAGTATTTGCAGTGTAGAAATGAAAATAGGCGTCACTATTTAGTTCCCGCTACTCAACACCGCCTAAACACCCGCCTAAACACGAAATTGACTGATCTGCACCTCCTCGCCTAAATCCTCATAATCTCCTGCGCCGCGGCGACTACGAAACTCTTCCCAAGTGAAACCTTTATACCGAGGTCCATCGTTGTTCTTGTAACCGCCCTCTGGCGTTAGTGCTGTAATCACTTGCTCGTAGGGTGGATTAAAAAAGTACGCGGCACTGAGTCGATATTGATCACCGACAGAACCCAGTACTCGGTGTTCAGGCGCGACGAAATAATCGTTAGACATTACCTGCAGCATATCGCCGGTATTCACTATAAAGGCGTTCGGCTGAGGTTCTATCAAACACCACTGCCCCTCATGTAAAACTTGGAGTGCATGGTGGCCATTCTGAACCAATAAAGTCAGTAGCCCAGAATCGGTATGCGGGTGAATGCCTAGTGGCGCATCTGAACCCGTGCCCGCGGTCTGGGGCTGAGTCGGACGATGCGCATTTGCATAAGCATTAAGACGCAAAAAACTGGAGTGGCCCTCTGCCAAAGAAGCGGCATCTGCGCGAGCACCCAGTGCTTGCAACAACCAACCGTACACCTCAATGGCCAAGGGCTCGCACAAACAAAACCAATCCCATAGCGGTTCTCGGATGGCGGCATCCTCAGGCATCTGATTCCAGCCGTCTGCCACCACATTAACCGGCGCATTATCGTCTGCCGTTGGATCGGGCTTGTGACCGAAGTCTAGAATTTCCTTGGCGTCTACTGCGTTTTTTGTCAGCTCTCCGGGATTGTAGCCTCGAGCGTTGGTCGCGGTGCGACTCAGGCTGAGTTTTTGTGCGTCTGGCAAAGCGAAGAAAGCGCGCTGGGCTGCAAATAGAGCTTGCAGACGATGTTGGTCGACACCATGCCCTTGAAGCTCAAAAAAACCCCAAGTTGCTACGGCCCGCCGCAGCCGCGACAACTCAAGATCTCCAGCCTCTCCACCACTGCGTAATGCACCAGCGTTGATCACTGCGGCTTCTCGCCATTGAGAAAGTGATGCTTTAGTGTTTTGGGTCATATGTTGCTCTCTGAAGAATGCCCTATATCGTCTTTGTTAGTGAGGCGAATCAACGACATTTTAAATCAGTTCTTCAACTAAAAGCGCCTTTTCCTTTAGTATAACTTGAGAATTCCGCGAGATTCTAAAATTTAAAAGACTGCCTAGTTACGCGTTCACTTTTTTAGCAAACCACCGGGCGCATACCCAGTCGCTCGATTACTCCCTCACTAATAGATATTACAGAGATTTAGCGGGCGTTAGTTGACCTACGGCTTTATAAGATCATATGCAGTCTTTGCACATAACCATTCCCTCGTCTCAATATGGTTTAGAGTATCCACTGAAGTACTCACTGATGTACTCACTAAAGTACGCCCCACGCTGGCAACAGGCGAATAGACAAAACCGCTAAATCCGTTATGTCGGCCAAAAGAATAAAAGGAAACTAAATGGATGCTCACTGGCACCTGCTCACTGATGGCAGTGTTAACACTCAGACGAAAGTGGGTTATGGGGCATGTCTGTGGCTACAGGAGTTTACGGCGCCAACTGATCTGCTCAAGCACACCGTTACGGTCAAACGCTTCGAAGGCACCAGTTCAACTAAGCTGGAATTGGAAACGTTAATATGGTCGTTGCACGAACACTTAGCGTCAGCCAACAAGCAAACTATTGAAATCACCGTGTACACCGACTCGCAAAATATTATTAACCTGCCGGGGAGACGAGCACGCCTTGAGCGTGATGAATATTTCTCTCGCAACAAAAAACAACTGAAGCATCATCAGCTGTACAAAGTGTTCTATAGTCTAATGGACCACCTGCATTTCAAGCTGGTAAAAGTGCAAGGCCATCAGCCTTCTGGCAACCGCGATCTCATAGCCCAACACTTTAGCCTTGTTGACCAGGCGGCGAGACAAGCCTTGCGAGCAGATACGTTATAGCCACACGCACTTGACGATCTCAGACTATTTTCAGGTCAACTAGGCTCTGGGCACCATCCCGGATGGCGGTGTCAGCGTCCCGTGGTTGCCAACCAATGGCCAGTGCAGGTGAATTATCAATCGCCTTCACACGTCCCAGATCAGGTAAAAATTGTTTAATTTCCTTTAGAAAGACCCCAGCGATTTTTGCCACTAAGTTAGGCATTTCTGCGGTTGGAATTTTTAAGCTTGGATGTTCAGCCTTCACGGTCTTGGCAATATCCACAAACCAACGGAAGCCATTGGCACACATATAGCGCTTGCCGGCAGCTTCTGGCGTTTCCAACGCTAGCCTATGGAGTACGGCCACGTCGCGCACGTCAACAATTTCAAAGCCAAGCTTCGGCAAGATTGGATAGGCGCCCGTCATAAGCAGATAAAGTGCTTCTAACGAACTGCCATAGTCTGCCTCAAGCGCTGGGCCTAGTACGAGCGCTGGGTTTATGGCAACCAACTCTAATTCGTTCTCTTTGGCATATTCCCAGGCGGCTTTTTCAGCTACGGTTTTACTCTTAACGTAGGGGGACAAGTCAGTGCGCGACAAGTCTGTCCAATCTTGGTCGGTGAAGGTGCCGCGGTCCCTGTTGCCCGACATCACCGCCGCTACCGACGAGGTAAGCACCACCCGTTTAATGCCATTGGCAGTTGCCGCCTTAAGCACATTGAGGGAGCCTGTTCTCGCTGGAATGATCACTTCATCCTCGTCTTCGGGCTGCACCACAGGCACTGGAGAAGCTACGTGCAAAATGCTGTCGCAACCGCGAGCTGCTTCTACCCAACTTGCCTCATCCATTAGGTCAGCTGAAACGAATTCGAGGGCGTCGATGCGATCAGTATGATTTGCCAGTATGGCTTTGATCGCTTCGCCACGCGCTGCGTCGCGGAGCGTACCGCGCACCTCGTAACCATGACTGAGCATCTCGAGAATGCAGTGACCAGCGATAAATCCGCTCGCTCCAGAAATCAGAACCTTGGGCATTGTGTATCCTATGAAATAATGAATTTTCGAGCGACATGCTACTGTATGTGCTCAAGCAGCACCAAAATCTTATAAGCCCGTAACTCTTAAACTCCAGAGTTAAAGATTTCCAGAGTATAAGCGCTCCAGAGTTCTCACTCACGCATCTTGATACTTTTGCTCTTAGCCTAAGCCTCCCACTGCTGCAACAAAGCTAATCGCTTTGAGTAAGCCGCACCAAATCTCTCAGGTAGTCTGCTACTTCGTCTGCGTTAGATTTTGCAGTGAACATCGAAGTGTGGTTCGCCGAGTCCATAACAACGTGCGTAGACTGATCTGATAACGCCACCAAGTCAGCCTGCAACCCTAACCAATATTCTTTAAATTCTTCAAAAGACAACGGAAATGAAGGGGGGAAATCCACCTCTTCACCTGCAGTGACAACAAGCACAGGCAGGCTGCCATAATTCACATCTTTTGGCGTTACGTTGATGGACGTCGCTATACCCTTTATTTCTCTAAAGGACGCATCAACTTGGGCGCTGCGTTGATGAAAATGCTCAAACTGGGCCACCACATTTGGCGAGAAATTTTCAATAATGTCCGGCCCCATTTGCGGATTGTAAAGCTGCGTAACGCCTAGGTTAATCAGCAACTTCAGCGCTTGCTGCTGCAAAGACAGACCTTCGTCGGGGCCAATCGGCAGACCAAGTTTGTCAACCTGGTCCGGGTGACTGGCATCAAAAAAAGCAACAGCCGCAACGTCTTGGGGGTATCGCTTGATATAACTTTTCATATACAAGCCGGCTATCGAATGCCCAGCCAGAACAAATGGTTTTTCAATGTTTGCCGCAATTAGCAGTGCGTGCAGTTGTTCTGTAATTGCCGGTGTTTCGCTGGGTACACCACTCGCCTCGCTCCAAGCCAGTCCAGCGCGATCGTACATACAAAACTTGTGAGTCTTGGACAGGTTTTCTGCCAGATGCTGATATACCGGCGATGGCGTTGCAGCCCCCGATTCAAAAACAATGGTGGGATTGCCATTTTTTTGGCCGCGACAGTCCAAATGCAGCTTATGACCACCCACGTCATAAAGGTTGCCCGGCGGCGAAACATCCACTACAAACGCGCGCAAACTCAACCCGACGACGATAAATCCTGGGCAAACGAGCGACAGTAACAATAATGTTCTAGTGGTGTATTTAATGAGCATATCGGTAACACCCGCTGGGAATAATTAGTGAACAATACCAAAGCTGCTTCGGCAGATGAATACACAAGTAAACCGAAAATTGACAAAATAGACCGTAACTGAGGCGCTAAGTCATTGGGGGACTCAATCAAGGGGTTGGAGACTTTCAAGGATGGGGCTTTGGTTTGTTTTAGCCGCTTCAATTGGTGGGGCAGCTGGCTTTTCGGAAAAGCTTTAAACGAACGAACCTAAACGAACAAAGCTAAACGAACAAAAAGCCCCGTTCGGCTATGTTGCACTATTTTACTCGGACTAGCTCGGACGAACTACATCCACCGCCTAGATCTTACTGACACAACGCTCTTACTTAGCCCTTCGATAACGGTTTTGTGTAGGTATTCATATCAAAATAATCGCGCCACACCTTGATCTTGCCGTCGCGCATTTCAAATACGCCGCAACAAGGTAAATCTACTTTGACGTTGCCTATTTCTGTGCGGTCAATGCGTTCCACAACCACCAGATCTCCGTCGCCTATTATGTTCAAGATATCCCAAGTGGTTTTTGTCCACGGACCGATGAACCCTTTGATAAACACTTTAAGTTTCTCATGCCCTTGCACGGGTTGGGCGGGCATATTGTGGTAAATGCCGTCTTCGGAAAAATACTCCACTAACTGTTCAGCATTTAGAGCTGACCAAGCGGCCATAAATTCTCTAACTGTCTCTACATTATTTGACACCCAGCCTCCCCGAGGAACATTGAAGTGACTCGAAATGTACTCCATTCACCTAACTAACAAAAGGCTGGGCTAATTTCATCTGAGTTGGCTTTCCTGCACAACCTAGCGATGGTCCCTTGATACCGCCCCCTGTTGCACGCAAGGATCAAGTCAGCGCCAGAGGCAGCCATTGAAGAAACCGCAATTTAATTAGTAACTTTCGCCGCTGGACATTGCGTCACTCTACCCTAAGGTAATAGTCTAGTTTTTTATTCGCCTTTTAAATTATGCATTGGATTTGACTATGATTACTGTTCAGAAGCGCAACCATTTGACTCATTCAAAGGCCTCAAGCACTTCAATAACTGCTAAGGCCGCTCAAATATTGACCTGCGCAGGAGCGCTGATAATGAATTCCATCCCAAGCAACGCCCAAGTTAACCGCATAGATATCATTCGCCCAGACGCACCTAGTTTGGCCGCCTACGGCGACTACGATATCGGCGTGCGCACATTGACGCTGGTAGACTCAGGTCGCGTAGATGTGCTGAACACTCAGCCCGGTGCAGAAGCTGCGATTTATGACCGCAATCTAACAGTAGAGGTTTGGTATCCGTCACAACTAAGCACAAATCAGTCCCGCGGAGGCGAGTATCAAGCGATTGCGCGCAACCCAAAAATCACTGCGACGCTTTTTGGCCAAGCTGTGCGCGATGCTGCGCCCAACGTACCCCAAACAGAGGAAGACGGGTTCCCTCTGGTTGTTATTTCCCACGGCTACCCGGGCAACCGATACCTACTGAGTCACCTGGGCGAGAATCTGGCAAGCAAGGGCTTTGTTGTTGTCTCTATTGACCACACAGACAGCACCTATGACGACCAAAAAGCATTCGCAAGCACATTATATAACCGCCCACTGGATCAGCGTTTCGTCATTGAAAGCATGGCGGCGCTCTCTACTAATAAGGACAGTTTTCTCAGCAACATGCTGGACGCCAACAGCATCGGTGTTGTTGGTTACTCCATGGGCGGTTACGGACTGGTGAACAATCTAGGCGGTGGCTATAGCGACGACGTTGTTCCGTCGGTTATGGCACCACCTAACGAATTGTTAGCCCTGCACACAGCAAGCAATCCTGAATATAGAGACAACCTTGATCCACGCATCAAGGCAGGCTTTGCCATTGCGCCATGGGGCATGGAGCAAGGCGTCTGGCGCGAGCAGGACTTAGCGGGTATTGAGGTACCAACCTTTTATCTCGCCGGCGACGCCGACACGGTTTCTGGCTACGAAAACGGCGTGCGAGCAATCTATAAAGCGGCAGTTAACAGCGATCGATATCTACTCACCTACAAGAACGCCGGTCACAATGCAGGTGCCCCCCTCCCGGCACCCCACGAAATACTAAATAGCGCAACACGCGAAGGTTCAGATCACTACACAGATCCAGTGTGGGACAATGTGCGCATGAACAACGTCATGGATCATTTCGCTACCGCTTATTTTACCTACTACCTCAAGGGTGACAGCTCAATGCTGGCGTTCTTGGACGTTCATCCAGACGGCGCAGATGCCACCTACTCAGTGAAGGACGGTGTACCTGATGAAGCGCATAACTATTGGCCAGGATTCGAGGAGGGTTCTGCCGTTGGTCTTAAGCTCGAGAAACTTGAACGCGGTCAACGCTAACGGCAAATTTCCCAAGTCCAGTCGCTCTATGCTGGTCTGAACATGAGTTAGACGACCAGCTGCTCCTGTAGTTTTCCTGAGATAAAGCCTGCAAAAGCAGGCAAAATTCTAGCCAACCTTTTAAAACCTGCGCGCTTGCTGGGCCTCTACAATACGTAAAACCTCTGTTTGTAAGACCTTACCCCGCTCATTCACCAAATCTAAAACATGCAGAGAGGTAGGCACGAAAGCGAAACCAATCTGATACTCGGGGTGCCACTGAAAAATCGAACCACCCAAACCAAACCAACCGTAAAAACCTTCACGCCCATTGTTGATGCCCTTCTCCATCCCAGAGACACCTGACGCGGTAGGCGCAAAACGAGCAACACCGCCTTGAGTAAACTGAGTATTCATGGGGCCCATATGGCGATCGACAGGTGCTTCATGCAGTGATTTAACGGCACTCTCGCTTAGGATTTGTTTGCCCATACTGGTGCCTCCCATGGACATCGCTGAGGCGATCCTTGCCAGCCCGCGAGCAGAGCAATGGGCATTGACAGAGGGCGTTTCACCCATCTCAACCAATGGGTCATTAAAGGTTTCACAAATAGCTACAACCGGATCTTTAAGTCCTTCGGTACTTTTTAGGCGAGTAAACGGCGCAGGCCTAGACACTGAGGATTTACCTCTACCTTCGGACATTATCTCAAACACCCTACCGAGCATCGCAAAAATACTGTGGTGTACTTTGCGACCTAGTATTCGTGGCACCAGGGTATGTTTTAAATGCGTAAGAAAACCAATAGGTTTAACTTTTGCAATGCGCGGCAGATCTGCCGCCAGCATACCAATCATCGCATCAACGCCTAACGGCCCCGCAACATCATCGCGCAGGAATTCGCCAATGGTGCGTTGTTCTGGATCTACCCGGCGGAATATTTCGTTGGCAATCCAACCTCTCGTGATCCCGTGATATTCGCGAGTATTGCTCTCACCTGTGGCGCGAAATGTTTGCTTCTGACTTTCAATGATCTGGCCAACTATATTGTTTTTGATTTGCGCTCTATGTAAATCTTGCGGATTTATTGAGGTGTCAAAACCTGCCAAACCTGCTTCATGGCGCATCACATCTGCAACGCTGAGCTGGTCTTTTCCATGCGCACCAAACTCCGGCCAATACGTTGCTACTTTAGCGTTGTAATCGAGTAGACCTCGGTCCACCAAGGAAGCCATAGCAATGGCTTCCAAGCTTTTTCCACTACTGAAAACGTTAATGAGGGAGTCGGCATTGAAAGCGTTATCTCCAAGTGGGTTAGCCCAGAGATCGACGACTTTTTGATCTGCAACATACACACAAAGCTGCGCACTGTTTTCAGCGAGCTGCTGCATATTTTTGCTGAATAAACGTCGCAAGCTCTCAAATTCTGGCGCCACTGCCCCTTCTACCGTAATTTTTCCCAAGGTATATGAACTCGAATTTAACAAGCTTGCAGGTTACCACTTCAGTGCGGGATTACGAACAGACACCACCACCGGCATCAATGCTTCAGTGCTTCAGTGCTTCAGTGCTTCAATGCTTCAAT
>Ga0233432_10002751_pt1 | contig 16193 bp, 17 predicted proteins | sample SI_122_August201_6_FD_179870 | JGI IMG/M metagenome (GOLD analysis project Ga0233432, IMG submission 179870) | Seawater microbial communities from Saanich Inlet, British Columbia, Canada - SI_122_August2016_10_MG | ecosystem: Environmental > Aquatic > Marine > Inlet | place: Canada: British...
GTCTGCGCCGAGGTTGCGGCTTGTCTGCCCATATTTGCAGTGCGCCGTGCTTGGCAGTGCTGGTGCCGAGCGCTAGTGCATTGAATTCGACGAAAATAGATGCACGTCTGCGCCGAGGTTGCGGCTTGTCTGCCCATATTTGCAGTGCGCCGTGCTTGGCAGTGCTGGTGCCGAGCGCTAGTGCATTGAATTCGACGAAAATAGATGCACGTCTGCGCCGAGGTTGCGGCTTTTTGTGTAAAGGACGGGTTGTATGTTTTCAAGCCATGGTTGCAAAAGACTCAGACGTTCCCATGATACACACGCGCACATGACACAGACTGCCGTTTACCCTGCACACAAGGACATGGACACCTTGCCTGTTTTCTGCCAGACGTCCCAGGTCACAATATAGGCACAAACGGAGTGGGAGTGGCTTGTGATTTGCTGTATTAACTGCACGGTCTTTCGCGCGTGGGTCTGCATGCGGGCAATATCTTTGCGCGTGTTACAGACAAAGACAAGCACAAGCGCGCGTATGTTGCATGCCAGAAAATGGCAGAGCAGTGCGCGTGGACTGGTCCCGGGACACACAAACGCTGCGTTCTGCGCGTACACGGTGATGCCCTTGCGCAGCAGTTGCATGTAAGTAGCGCGCATAAAGCGTGTGTTCTTCAGACACGGCCGCGGCAGGTGCCCGCCCGTGCGCACACGTGCGACGCTCATCTCGTTGTAGGGATGGTGCTGTCTGTGGTACACCTTTCTGCGTGGGCTGTAAAAAAGCATCTGCGGGTGTCGCAATACACCCAAGACACTGTGCAAGCTCGAGCACGGGAGCATCACATGGAGCATTTTTCCTTGTTTATATAGAAAGGCCTTTGCGTCGTGCCAAATCCCCTCAAATACGACGATGCCACCGACTTTGACGCGACCGGCAGGAATGCGGCTTTCACACCACGCCGCTGTTATTGTCTGCTAGTATGCTTGGAATGTGCAACACCATCAAGTGCGTAAATTGGACGAGCTTGGAGCGGTCGCCTGACGTCTTCCAAGCTTCGCACACTGTGCTCAGGGGGTTGCCGACGACGCTCTGCAAAAAACACTGGCGGGCAACGTCAAGGAGCGAGTCGTAGTGCAGGAGCGCCCATAACAGCTGGCATGGCTGTATCATTGTATGGTGCATGACGAGTGTCTTTTTGGACGGGCGAATAAACTTGATTTCGCAGCACGGCCGTTTGCGCAGCCCCAGCACCTCGCAATCCCCGACAAAGGCCGCGCAGTCGCGCCGCAGAATCGGTGCGGCCTCGGGCAACGACCGACACAGCAAGGACACTCCAGAGTGCATGCGGCGTCCGTAGACCTGTATGTGGTGCAAGAGATGCTCGACAAAGACTGCGACCTTGTGCTCTTGTGCCAGCACTGCCTGTGCTTGTTCGTCCCCGGCTTGTGCCTTGGAACCAACGTGGTTGCTATAGAGGCCCTCGGAGATCGCGTTGAGCACTTTCATGTCCACATATGCACATATGTCCTCGAGGTTCGGAATTGCCGGCATCACCGGTGGCCTCTGCCCGGAGCGCGTCAATCTGGGGCTTTTTAAATACTTACCTGACTTGCAGCGTCCGACGAGCACGTGTGCTGTTTTGCAAGTACGGTGCGCGAACCCGCCAGCGGCACAACATGCACGCCCGCGTGTACCGCCAGGCTCTGTTTTGCACCTTGGGCGTCGGTGCCTCCTGGAGCCGCCAGATGCCAGCAAGGCCAGCGTTTGCGCAAAAAAATATAGAAATGCACTTTAGCCTGAAAAAACGTCCCAGGTATACCATGACGTCACCGTCTGGCTACGACTCGCTCGAGGAAATGGGGGACATGCTGGAACAAGAAATCGAAAACTCGTCGCCCAAGGGCCCCAAGGGAGGGTCAAAGAAGGCCAAGGCACAGCGTGCTGACAATGGCGGTACCGCGGCGGCAGTGTCAAACAGCATGAAGATCAGCACGAGGCAGGCGCTGATCAAGAAAAACGAGGGCAAGGTGTACAGCGTCAACTCGACGATTGCCAAGATTGAAGCACAACTCCAGCGCTGCGACTACGAGATTTGGAAGACCAAGAACATGGACATTGCCACGAGCGAGGAGCCATGAGCGGTGCCCCTGGCCAGAGCAAGCACTCTTTGTTGTCCCAGTCTTTATTAAAGCCCGCAAGAACAAAACACCAACCGTGTGTTTATGCACACGCGACGAAAGGCAGAAAGGTGCGGCGTGCGTGCACGCGGCGTCTGTCTCGAGCCTGCGCACGATGGAGCAGAAGCGCCAGCAACTCATCCATGTCCGCCGGGCCGTCGTACAAGCGCCAGATGTAGTGCTCGAGAGATTCGCCACAATGCACAGAGGGGGCGACACGCGCGCACGCGTCGCCGTGAAACGCGTCGAACAGACTGTCCAAAATGAAAGCACGCTGCATTTGCTCCCCAAGAACGTAGCAGCAAAGACCGGTAAGGTCCGACAGCATCAGGCGTCTTCTGTGTCTGTGGTTAAGTGCACACTTTGAAGGCTTTTATGCCACGTGTGCGCATATCGTGTACCGGCACGGACGATGAAGAAGTAAAAAAATAAAAGTACAGATGTGTCCGTTCACAGCGAGGCGGTGGAGCATGCACGCGGGATCCAGCAACGCAGGCAAATGCGCGGTGTCCGTGGAAGAGATATGCCAGGCGCTCGACCTGCCGTCGCACGCAGTCGTGCAGGTGTCCGAGGTCACCGACCTTGGATATGATCGCACGTTCTCGGTGACGTGCCAGGCACACGCCGAAAGTCCCGAGCAGCGGTGGTGCCTGCGGGTTTATGCCCCAAGCAGCAACCGTGCACGCGTGCAGAACGCCGCGCGCGCCTTTGCTGTCTCTGGTGTCACTCCACGCGTTGTGTACTCGTGCGAGCAGTGGTCGCTGGAAACATGGCTCGGTCCGACGTTCAGCCTCGAGTCAAATACACCAGAGTGCATGCGTCAGGTCGGGGCACTCATCGCACAGGTGCACAAAAGCGTGCCACCAGCATGGTTTGACGAGCATGTAGCGCTTGTGCGGGAAGAGTTCCCAGCGCTTGCAGACATGCACCAGCACGACCTTGCTGCACACGCCCTGGTGCGCCTTGCAGGCGGCATCAACGTCGACAACAAGGCACGCGACGGGTTGCAATACCGGTATGCTGTGCTTATGCTTTGAATCCCTTGCCCACATGCAATGTTTCTAACTCACACACGAAGCTCATACACAGGATGCTTGCAGACCCAGGCAACGCCGGTGTGTGCCAGGCATGGGCAAGCGCGCATGTTTGCATGCCTCGCTATGTCTTTGCACAGAGCCTTGTCACGCTGCACGGTGACATCCACGCCGGCAATTTGGTGCACGACACTGGCGCTAACAACGATCTCCGATGCATTGACTTTGAGCTCTCTGCAGTCGGCCATGCCATTTTTGACCTTGCCAAAGCAGTCGCGATGCTAGTTCCCAGGCCTCAGATAAACCCTTCACAATGCGCTCTGCTTGAAACCACCTTTCTTGTTTCATACTTTCAAACCTCCGGACTACCCATGCCTTCACACCTGGATCTGCAGTTCTTGCGCGTAGACTGTCTTCTCTATTACTTTACCACGCGCTATTTGTACCTGCGGCACCTCCCGCTCTGCCCCGCCTCATGTCAAGCGATTTTGCATGCAGTGCACGCATACGTCCTTCGCGTGCGGCATACCCCTGCTCTTTCGCACGCGCTTTTACGTTCACTAGACCCGTCAGCTTACATCGCGGACACGCTCGGTGTACGCTTGCACGAGTTGGGCTCGCTCTACTGCCGCCCGGTGTAATTTGGTCTCTTGCTTGCTGTTGCAGCATGTGCGCCCTGGACTTGAGTTGGTGCTTCTGTACGCTTGCTTGCTCTCGGCCTTTATTGTCCCAAAACCTTCATTAGCTCAGTCCCTGAGCATGCTAAGCTGCCACATGTGCGCTTGCACGTACGCATTGTGGCGCTGGTCTATTTCTATTTCTAGTTCCTCCATGCTCTCAACCTTGGTCTTGCAGGGCTGTGTGAACGTACGCATGGTGCTCTTGGCCCTGGTCTCGACGTAGCTGCGCGTCTCCGAAGTGTGCGTGTTGCAGACAAAGTTCAGGAGGTACTCCAAGAAATCTCTCATGCAGTTCATCTTGTTGCTCTGGGCTTGTACGAGGTCAAGCAAGCGCTCGTGCTGGGTCGCAAAGCTCTCTGTATTCTGTGCGGTCTCGTAATGGCTCCCCGCAGCGTCGCACATCGCGCCAAAGTACTTAAAGTCATTCCGGAATGTCGTGACGAGGTGCTCCTTGACTTGCGGCTGCCAATCGATGCCAGCACGTTCTTGCCACTGGGATTGATCCAAAAACTGCTCCACGTGCTTGTGCACGCCGTGGAAGCGCTTGTCGCAGAGCTTGTAGTCGACCTCACCGGAGAGCTCGTAGTTGATCACAGTCTTGATGCCCTGTGCAAACCGATGCGCCGGATCGTCCCTGTACGTTTTCGCAGTATGCTCAAGCACGTTGCACAGGTAGATCATGCGGCCGACGGTCTCGATGTCGCTCTTGTACACGACATCCATGCCGCCGAGATGGACACGGGCACAGCTTTTTCTATCGAGGTGCTTCACAAGAGCCAGGAGACCCTGGCCGTTGCGATTGCCGAGGTTGGGCTCGGGGAGCTCGAAATCCAGGTACGTCGACATCGGGCGTGGCAGCGTGGCAGTGGCTGTGTGGAATTTCCGATTTTCTTTTATGGGGACTCGGTGGTATTTTTGCCCAAAATAGATCATTGGGGCAAGGCCTCGCCCAGTTGCGTCGTGCCAAAGTCGTACATGAGCGTGAGCTGCGCCGGGTGCGGGATGTGCAGCTGCGACAGCGGGAGCGCGGCATGATAGCCCTGCAGGCGCAGGCACGTGTCGGCACGCAAACAAGTCACGTGCGGACATGCACCGACTGTGGTCTGGAACAGGAGCTCCGGCGTCAGGCCGTGCCCCCACGTTCGCAGCGACGCAAACGGAGCGAGCAAGGCCGGGTCTGCGGTGCTGGAGTTGCGTTCGAGCAGGTACACAATCACGGCCAGGCAGTATTGCGCGCACTGAATGCTGTCGTTTGGCGTTGGCGCAAAGGTCCCGAGTTTCAAGTGGGTCAGCACGTGCTTGTGAATGATGCTGCCCACTTTTGGGTACGCGATGCCTGCGTGCGGCAGGGCGCCTCCAGCAGCGCCCTGCCCGCGTTCTGGAACGCATATTTCGCGGTACACACTACAGAACACGGCAGGCGTCACTGCAAACACACACAGCTCGCACATCAAGACTTGCAGCTCGTCTTGGTGCACAGGCGCCGGCGCAACTACCGATGCCCCACAGGCGCGCCCGACCCACGCGCTCACGTCGTACGGCAAGAGTTGGTTGTTGACGAAAAAAACAACACCGCAGTGCACGCGCGGGCTGGCGTACTCGAGCACGCGTACCAAACAGTCTTTTCGCGATGCGTTGTTAAACTTGTAAAACGCGATGCCGATGCTGTAGGACTCAGACGCCATGGCCGCACGAGTTGTAGCACGCGCGCGGTGTGTTTTTATATATTTTCGCGCACAGAGATTGCGTGCGGCGTTGAATCCAGCAGACACATAGTGTGCACGCTGCGATGCCGCCGCGACACCGCCCACGCCCCACAGTTACGTAGTTACGTAGTTACGTAGTTACGTAGTTACGTAGTTACGTAGTTACGTAGTTACGTAGTTACGTAGTTACGTATGTGTTTGCACAGAGAGTGCCTGCGGCGTTGAATTCAGCAGACACACCATGTGCACGTCGCTTGGTCGCCGCGACACCGCGCAAAACCCCAGGCGTTCGTAAAACCGACACAGCCACTCGTGCTTGGCAGACACTGTGTCAGCGTCCACGTGCAGCTCTACGAAAAACACACCGTGCTGCCGCGCCGCCTGCAGCAAGCACTGCATCACGTGCCTGCCAATGCCTCTGCGCCGAAATTGCGGTGCCACTACAAGCGTGCGCGCATTCCACGTGGCGTCCGCGTTTTCTACGTGCGGCGGGCTTGAACGCTGCCAGTTGCTGAGCAGGCTGTCCAAGCCGCCTGCGTCCTCACACCGCTCGACAGCGCTTCTCAGCTTCCACGCGTGCCGTTGTACGCCAACCACACCAGAAATCGCACCGCTCCGCCGGGCCAGCACGATTGCATGCAAGCCCTCGACGTGTTGCAGCACGGACTGCTCCGATCCCAGCGACATGTGCTCGCGCATGAAGGCAGCAATCTCGCATTTCGTGCCTTCCGCCAGGTCCTGCACGAGGTGAAACCCGACGCAATCTCTGCTGTTGTGACGCAGCCGCGACGCCGCGCACCGGGCGTTCCAGCGGCGCTCGACCGTGCGCGCCCACACGTGTTCAGCCAGCAAGCTCGTGGCGTTCAGCGCGGCCATCAAGAGCACGTACGCCCACCACGGCACGCTGGGTCCGCCGCGCTCGTTTGACTCGCGTGCTGGGTCCAGCGTGCTTGCTCCGAGCTGGCTTGCGACGAGCACGCACAGCCCCACGACAACTGCGTCCGATCCAATCAACATGCCCGTCATGCTTTTTACACACGCGCACACACCTACGCTAGCGCCATTATACCCGTGTTTTTTTATTACACGTCACGTGTTATCGCGAGCCCGCGACGCGCCGCTCACCGGCCAAAGCCCGTGGCTTGTGCGCGGCAGAAAATAAAAGAATCAAATGTTGCACACGACGCAAAACACAGGACACGCTGATGCTTGCCGTCGGCGATGTGTGGGACAACCAGGTCTTCTTCGACGCCCTGAGCGAGGGCACCCTGCACAGCGCAATCGCAGTGACGCGGAAACTCATGTCGACATCCAAGTCCGCGTGCAGGAGCAACATGCTGTACGCGCTGGCGCTGCACCTGCAGAAGCAGACCACGACGCGCAACTGCACGCCCGCGCTAACATCCAAAATCTGCGGGATACTCTTTGTGCTCCAACGCTTCCAGAAACAGTGCGCCTTTGTGTACGCGGCTGTCTTTGAACGCTTGATGGCGCAGATGCCGTACATGTACACGCCGGACACGCACGCGTGCATGCGAGGCCCACTGCACGCGTACGCGCGCCAACAATACAAGGAGGCGCGCGCGTTTCACACCGTGCTTCGGGAGCTCGAAGCCAGCTGCCAAAGCGAGACTACGCAACAGGTGCGCACCACGTGCTTCCACCTGATCTGCAAAAGCGTCGTCGTGCTCGACGGCAAGCACCACCTTTTGCTCGACTTTCCCGAGCAGAGTCCGGCGCAGCAGGCGCGGTTTTGCGAGGCCATGTGCGCAAACCTCGACAACATCGCCAAGGGCTCAAACCTCGAAATCGGCGTGCTCTGTGCGCTCGAGGCCGTTGCGTCGGTCGCGTTTTCCAGCGTCATTTTCTACACCCTCTTCCATGAATTCTCGCTTGCCGTCTGCGTGCGCGACTCGTTCCGCGTGCAAATGCTGCATGGCAGCCTTGCCCGCAGCCTCAGCAGCACCACCGATGCCATCAGCGTGCAGCAATACGTGCTCGACAACGACCTCACGGGACACGCGCTGCTGCTCTACCACGCACACTGCACCGTGCGCGACGAGGGCCTGCACATTGCCATGTGTTCGTTGCTGTGGCAGCTGGTCACGACGCAGCGCCGCATGCTGCCAGCACACTTTGAGCAGATGCTCCAGGTACGCGTACCGCTTTCGCACCCGCGCACGCATCTGCCACGAATCACATAACGCGCTTGCACGTACACCCACGCCGTGCGTGCGACTGTGCAGATCTTCGGGAGCATGGACCCCACACTGGGGTGGCCGGCCACCGTCATGCTCATGGTGCTCCGGCTGGTCACAAGCAACTACAAGTGCTACTTGACAAGCACGGCCGACGTTCTGGCGCTCGTGCTCGCAATCGAAAACGTGTGCCTGCAAAGCAACGACGCGTGTGTGCTGGCAGACGGTGTCGAGCTTCTGCGCACCGTCGACGAGGAGGGCATGCTCAGCGACTCCATGCTCGTGCACGTCAAGCCCGTGCTGCACGCGTTTACGCGCGCGACGCTGGCCTTGCACGGACCAGAGCCCACAGCCCGCGGCCTGTCCGAGTGTGGGCACCTGTATGCACGCATTGTGAAGCACGCAGACCGCCTGAGCATGCAACGCGTTGCGCCGGACGCGGTCGCGTTTCTGCGACTCGCCCTCAGCAACAGCGCTCGAGCGCCGTGGCGCATGAACTGCCGCCACCTCGACCTCTGTGTGCGCTTGTGCCGGGGGGTAAACGCGTGTGAACTACCGCTCGTCGCGTCCCTGGTCACCACGCTTGCCCACTGCGCGCAGAACCTGGCCATGCACCTGCACGAGTGCTCGACGCGCCTGGTGTCCGCACTCATCAGCGCTGTGGTCGTCATCGGGTCGCGAACTCCGCTTCACGCCAGCGCAGAAGTCAGCGGCTTTCGTGTGCTCCTGGCGCAACTCGCATGCTGCCGACACTCGCAGGCAAACGTGCACCGCGTGTACCGGCTCTTTGTCGTGTCGTGCCCGACGCATATGTGCATCAACGAGCTCGACTTCAAGGAGACACTCGTCTCGCGCCTGGTTGCGTGCCGGGTCAACAAGGCCTCTGCTGTGCTGCAAATCTCGTCCATGCTGCTCACCGTGCACGCCTGCAATCACAACTCGTGTCTGTGCTCGAATTTTACACCGGGAACGTGCCAGCGCGTGCTCAAGTGGTGCCTGTGGGGAATCCTGCACACGCGTCTGAGTCCGGCCTCCGCATACAACATTTTTTCGATGCTCGGAGTCATAACGCGCAGCGCGGCAGCCAAGCGGCATAGGCGCTGCACGGCGCAGCAGGTCGCAGCCGACGTGCGCGCAATCCTGGCGCATACGGACGCCGCCGTGCTCAGCAAACACAACATTGCGCTGGTGCATACCACGCAGCTTTGACGTCTGCTCACAGCCGACGGCGTCGCGACGTGCGCGCAATCCTGGCGCATACGGACGCCGCAGTGCTCACAGCCCACGGCGTCGCGACGTGCGCGCAATCCTGGCGCATACGGACGCCGCCGTGCTCACAGTCGCCGCACGCGCAATCATGGCGCATACGGACGCCGCCGTGCTCACAGTCGCCGCACGCGCAATCCTGGCGCATACGGACGCCGCCGTGCTCACAGCCGACGGCGTCGCGACGTGCACGAGCGCAGTCCGCGTGCGGTCAGTCAATCCGGCACAGCTTGGACCCCAGCGTCGTCGAGAGACGCTCGTAGTCCAGCGGCGTCGCGACGCGCGCGACTTTCTCGCAACACGCAGCGTCTCCTGGCTCGCAAATCGCAAACCCAGCACGCGCGTGGTGCATTTGGTGTACACTAGCATCAGCCAGGCCAGTACGCGTCTGTACAGTCACCGCCGTCGCCTCGGTATGATTGGTAAACACGTGCACATCGACGACGCTTCCCGTACGCACGGTCACGTTCACAACCTCCACACCTGTGTGCAGCGGTGCAACGGTCCGGTGCATTTCGTGCCGCAGCAGCACGGTTCCGTTGGCGCCCAGGACCTCGATCGCCTCCACCGTCACAGCTGCCCCGTGTTGCGTCGCGGTCACATTCACCGCCAAGCGCACGCGCTCCTCGTCACACCCCAGTGCGCCTCCCTCCATGCCCACAATACGTCGTTCCCACGCGGCAATCGCCGCGTCTATCCTCGCAAAAATGGCGCTGGCGTTAGTGAGGTACAAGCCTGTTTTCTCCCACACCCCGAAATACTGGCCACTGCTGGTGCAATATAAGTCAGTCTGTTCGCATCCGTACTCAATCGCAAGGCATGGAGCGTTGCCGGGCACTTTATCTATACACTTTTCCAGTTCGAATTCCAGTTGTGTTTGAAACTGCTCGGCGCCGTATGTGCCCCCGAGGCTTGCGTTCAGGACCATGCCCGCGGCCTGTGCATAGTGCAAAATTCCCAGATCATCGGAGCCCACGCCCACGGCGTTTGCGTTGCTCCCGATTACGCCGCGCAAGACGGCCTCGTACGCGGCACGCACCATGTCGTAGTGCGCCGCAGCAGCTGCCGACACGCTATGCATCGGCACCACATGTGCCCCTGAAAGCTCAAACATCGGAATCACGTTGCGATTGCCTTTTATTTGGTTAATTTCCCACACGCGCTCCACGCTCTCGTAGTACATCATACCGGCTGTGTACGCGTAGCCCGTGTATGCGCGCGGCGTCTGCATGCTATCCCTCCATTCGTTCCGTGCGGGTTTTGGCCCGCTCCCCAACAACAAACGGTCATAGTTTTGCGCGCGGAACAACGCGTGCTCGCCGACCGCACTGTGGTTGTACACGTAGCGCACAAACGTCGCCAAGTCGTAGTCATGGAATAAGTTGTAGTACTCCACCGCCACGTGCTCGTTGTATTCTTTGGTGTTTTCCGTGTGAATGCGGCGTTCCATTGTCGCGTGCACGTCCGCCATCGGCACAAAAAGCACACACTGCGCCGCTACAAAGGGCGAGCAGCCCCCGCGGCGGTAGTCGTCGGCAAACACGGAGCACGGGGTGCACGTCTCCTGGCGCGTCACGTCCGCGCCCGCGTCCGCGCGTGTCGTGTAGCACGTCGGGCACTGCACACACACTTCGCGCTCGGGGTCCCAGCGCCACCCAAGCTCGCACGCATCGCAATCCAAGCGCGAGGTTGCGCCCGCTGCGGCCGTGGTCGTCGTCCGCGGACACTTGTCGCACGCGCGCCCTTGCTCGTCTGCGTATGTCCCGCGCGGGCAGTGCAACACGTTGTGCGCACTGCTGCCGAGCGTCAACGCCCACGGCCCCGCGTCCGCGCCAAGCACCAGCGGCGCGCTGCTCAGCAGCCCGTCCGCGCTCGCGTTGCACACGCGCTCCGCGCTGCTTTGCACGGCGCGTTCGTGCTCAAAAATGCCGCCAAGCGCCACGTGCGCCTCGCACCGCGCCGCCAGTGCGTGCAGCTCGTCGTGCAAAAAGGTGCTGTTCGCGGCCAGGTCCCACGGCAGCGACGCGTTGTACGCCAAACACTGCACCGCACTTCCAAACGTCCCCGACGTGCACGAGGCACACAACCCGCTGCTGCAGTACTGGTAGTACTCGCACGGCTCGTCGTAGCCGCAGGGCTGTGCTCTGACTTGACCAGCACGCGCGGTAACTATCAGGCACGCAAGAACGCCAGCAAAGTGGTGCATAATGTGCGCGTAGGCTTTCATACGCATATATAGACGCAGTGCGGTTGCGGAGGTCTTACAAATGTAAAACGGCTGCAAATGCTCATTACAGCGCGTAATTCAAAATCTTGACGCAAGCACGGGCTCGAGCAACGGCTTTCGAGTCTCTACGCTGCTGTGACTTGCTTGATGCTTGCTGTATATTCGGCGCACTGGGGCTTTATTTTTGTGCGACCTTGCCGCGGCCAAGCAAGCACCCGTGCGCAGAAAGACACCCGAGCAAATCGCAACGCGACGAAATTGCACGAAAATAGAACACCTCTTATCAGATTGAATTTCGAGGCCAAGTGTACCAGCAACCCGGCATGGAGGCAGCAAGAGACGCCGCCCGTCTGCAGCACCGCCTCGGCATCGGGAGCGTGCAGGTCGTGCAAGGCGCACTGGACTACAAGGCGCAGTGGTGCTGCGCGGTCGTGTATCAGACAGGACTGAAGCAGCAGATCATGCACGACACATTGACAATGTGCCTGGTTGGGATGCACAACGTGCCGAAGTTTATGCAGGACGCCGTGTGGGAAACGTTTCGTAGCAAGATTACCAACGTGGTGGTGTGGCTGCAGCAAGACAGGACGTTTTACGACGTCGCCGGCCGCAAGCTCGCGACGGTACGCCATTTTTGTGGGAGTGTGTAACTGCTTTTGCGCGTGTAAGCGTCCGCGTGTAAGCGTCCGAGTGTAATTTGGGCAGGCGCGCCAGGACCCGGAGTACGGCCAGCTGCTTGAGTTCCGGCGGAAAATTGAGGACGACGTAGAGACAACGACGACGTTTGGGGGGACGTGGTGCCAAATGCGCTTCGGCGACGCGCAGATGGAGACCAGCGACGTCATGCCCATTGCTGGCACGATTGTCCTGTGCCGGCAGGCCGACCGCGTTATCGAGGAGATGCGCAGCGAGCTCCTGCAAAAGGCGTACCCACTGTACACCAACGAAACCAGAGGCGGGTTGAGGGAGACCTTTGACAACAAAGACGCGTAGGGCTCCAGCACATACGAAAAGCACCCGGCGTGCGATCTGCTTGTGTTGTGATGTTTGCGTTGTGATGTCCGAGTGGTTAAGGAGGGCGACTTAAGCTCCCCTGCGCACATGCGCGCGTGGGTTCGAATCCCACTCACAACATTTTTGCTGTGCAAGAGAATGCGGCAAGCTCAAGACTGCAGGCTTGAGGTGTTTATGATAACGAATAAAGGGGTTGAGTCGAGAGGTGGGCAGGGCTCGAACCTGCACGCGCGCCCAGCGCCACCCATTTGCGGTTGTTTCCGAAGATGAGAAATGGTAGAACGCTAATTACCGACCCTGAACAAATGCTTGGAGCTCTTGGAAGTTTTGGGATGTGTATGTGGAATCTTTGTGCTATATAAACAACACACACGTGCTCGTATCGTGTAATGTGTCATGACTGACAAAAAAGGCAAACGCAAGTGCGACGTGGACGTGGACGTGGACGTGGACGTGGACGATGGCAGTGTAGGTTACAGAAAGCACGAGTTTCTGCTTACGCAAGCAGACGAGAACAGGGCACTGCAAGCGCTTGCGCGAATTGTTTTGTGCGATGTAAACGTTCTTGCCAAACGCAACAAGTGGTCGTTACTGCAAATGTTGCTGGACGGCTACTTACAAAACAGCGAAGCACTCATGCATCGGTGCCAGGAGCTGCTCGAAAATGCAGACAAGTATAATCGAGTCACTCAAGCGAAAGCGAAAAAAATACCTCTCACGAAGGTCGCTCCAAAAACAATCAAAGATGATTTGAAATTCGCAGCCCATTTGCTGAGATACTATTCGAATTTGCCAAATGCGACGCACAACTCATGCGGCCCAGCACTGGACTCCCTTGTTTGGGACATAAATGGGCTACCTGAAGGCTGTGATAATTTCATCACGCGCATCAAAAAGGCACTAGCCCAGAGGCCAAAGAAATGCACCAAAATTTCCACGCCTGATAATAGCATGGTCCCGCCAGAGCTGTGCGCACCACCATGCGCCGCGAGCAGCAGCGCAAAAGCAGGGGTGTTTGTGGCGCCTGACACCGCTACCAGTGCCAATGTCCAGGGACATAGGAACAACGTTGCATGCGCTGTGGGCAGCACCACGATACCATCGCAGTCTGCCGCGTCAAGCGCACCTGCAAAGGCCGCGGTCAAAACGCAAATGCAACCTACGGGCAGAAAGGCAGGAAAATCAAATCACCCTTATGGAGAGCCTGGCAAAGTGAAGGCGTGGCATAAAAATGCGTGGCATCCTGCAGTTCAAGAACGTATCACTCAGGTACAAGAAAAGACGCAAGTCAAAGTCGACGAACTGGAGAAGAAAACCTTGGAACTGCTGAAGCTGCTACCGTATGAGGTGGCACTGGTGTGTCTTAACAAACGCATCAACGCAGTAGGCACGATTAAGAGGGAAGATGCATTTTTCTTCAAAAATTGCACCCATTTAATAAACCAATGGGGCTTGCCGGTTGCGCCCGATGACAATTCTGACACCAGTGGAGATGATGGTTCAGATGGCGACGATGGTAGCAACGACGAGGGTGCTACAGAGCACGATGGTGAGAGCAGTGGCGTTGCTGCTTCCCACGGGGGGTGCCAGGAGTAAGTGAACGACCAGACATGCATGCCAAAATGCATGTATTCCGTGTCGCCCTGTAACTACAAAACAGGCCGTCATGACACACCACCCGGCCGTGCGCACGGCGGTCTGACCATGCACAGCGCCCGTGATGACTCACGGGCGTTTTTGTGAAGACCGCGAGCACGGCCTCTGTTTACACGGAAACCACCGTAAATCGTGGGCACAGTCGGTGTGCAGCGGGTTCGAGCCCCGCCCCACGTGCACGCGCGCGAGTGCTCAGGTTCATGCGCGGGTCGATGCGCGGGTCCATGCGTGCACGCAGGCAGACGTCCTGGACTTTGTGCGTACTCGGGTGTATGTGTGTTGTGTGTTGGGCTCCGCGCGCGGTCGATGCGTGCACGCGCAATCGTGCTGGACTTGGATCGCAGATTTTGCCCGCATTCTGAGGTCTCATGCAAAATGTTCTATTTCCAGCGCATAGCCTTATTTATTGATTTCCGATGCCACCGAGGGCACTTTGCCACGCTTTTTGGTGGGCGGCGGCACTGTTGAACCAGGCGCACACTGCAGTGACGATGTCGAGCACGCCCAGCTGCTCTGCGCCCGCGCCGGTCGACGCGTGGGTGTCGTGCACCGGCGAGGCTTTGGCGCCCAACGCGACCGACGTGCTGTGCACGCACACAGGCACCGGTGACACGTGGCGCGGCGATTGGCGCGAGCGCCTGCCGTGTGGGGAAGGCACGTACGTGTATGCAAACACCCAGCTCAAGGTGGAGGGCACCATTTGCGGTAGCATGCACGCGTTAAAGTTTGACGGAGAAGGCTCGATGGAATGGCCCGACCGTTCGCGGTATGACGGAGATCTGAAGGACTCCAGATTTGATGGCCAAGGCACATTCACATGGGCAAACGGAGATAGGTATGCCGGTGCGTGGCGCGGCGGGCAGCGGCATGGACGAGGTAAGCTGGAGTCGTGGCAGAAGTCTCTCCTGCAGAGCACTGCCATCGAGGGTAAGGTGAACTCGATGGTGTATGAGGGCGAGTGGGAGAACGACCTTATGCACGGAAATGGTACGATGGAATACTACGGGCTGCCAGAGGAGAAATGCAGCGCTGGTGTAGATGGGGCAATGACAGAGGAAACCGCAAGCAAGCACGGGCGGACATTGCGCAGGTTCCAAGGACGGTTCGAAAGGGGGTTTCCGCGCAACGGGGAGCTCAAGACGGAGACCGAGGACTTTGCGCAGGTGCATTTTGACGGCTTGACGCCAGTATCGGACTTTGCGACGTGGTACTGGACACCGGATGAAACACCGGATGATGAGAGCAAGGCACCGGGCACGAGGTTGGTAGACTTGGAAGCGAGAGGCGAGGAGTTCCGGGCAGCACGGTACCAATGCGGGATATCCATGCCGACATTGCCTCCTTACGTGATTGGCATCCAGCGCGTGGAAAACGACGACCGCCGTGTAATGCACGACCTGCAACTCCGTCATGTCAAGAACAAGGTGATGAAGCGGCGACCCTCCACGGCATGGACGCACACGATGGAGGGCTGGGGGTTCCACGCTCCGGTATCTGACACACACATGCTCCAATTGTTGCCGTGTCGTGTAGAGAGAAAGCAGGTTGACGCGTGTGCGCATGCAGGGCTCTGGGGTAGACAAGAGCAGCGCAGGCGGAGGTGTTCACGGCGTACCTCCTTGGCAAAGCATCGCGGAAGAGGGCTTTATGGCAACGCTCTCAGGCAGCGACCACGGCCGGGTGTATGGGGCAGGGATCTACTTTGCCCGGGACCTTTTGTTGGCACACAAGTACGCGGCAGATGCTGCGCACCGCTCGCAAGCTCATGCTCGTGCTGGTGGACAGAAAGATGCGGACGAGCAGCCCCTGCTTGTTTTTCTCAGCCGCATTGTGAAGGGCGTGTACACAGGTGCATGCACTTGTTGACGATGGTGCTTTCCGCCGTGTCCATGGTCGCGCGTGCTGATTTCTGGCCCTGTGCAGTGGGGGCCCCGGGCATGAACATCCCCCCGTTGGATCCGAACGGTGCAAAGGGCGAGCACTTTCACTCCCTCGTGGACAACACAACGAATCCGAAGATTTTTGTGATCAACGACAACACCCGCGCGTATCCAGGTATGGTGCCGAGTGTCCTTTGCTTTGATCAAGAACGCACAAGGTGCTGACAAGTGCTTGCTGCAGCGTACCTTATCAAGTATTCGCGTGAGGTGGAGAAAACGCTCCCGTCGCGCTGGTCGGGCATGCCCGCCGCCGGGCGCGGAGGTCCACCAAGCGTCGCTGCCGGCCGTGGCATGTATGCGCAGGGCGTCGCCGGA
>Ga0233432_10002752_pt1 | contig 16193 bp, 16 predicted proteins | sample SI_122_August201_6_FD_179870 | JGI IMG/M metagenome (GOLD analysis project Ga0233432, IMG submission 179870) | Seawater microbial communities from Saanich Inlet, British Columbia, Canada - SI_122_August2016_10_MG | ecosystem: Environmental > Aquatic > Marine > Inlet | place: Canada: British...
TAGGTCAACCATTACCAGATTCGGGTATCTGTAACCCAATTGATATAGATCTCTCTTCCGTTGTTCGTAACGCGGGCTGGGTTCCACTTTCACAAGATAGTAATTCTTCGGGAAATTGTGTATCACTGGGTAATTGGTCTTCCTTACCAGCTATTTTATTTTATATTTCCCTATTACTACTATGTTTGTTTATATATTTCTGGGCCCGCAAAACTTTTTAATTCCACAGTTAAGGACTTAAAAAGTTAATAAATCTGAAAAATGTCTAATCATAGTAACAGCAGTGGTAAATTTTCACCGGGTAAACGGACTCACATTAAAGAATTAAATCCTGACTTAATCCCCCCGTCTACAGATACGTATAAAAATCCTGGACAGGGAGGTAGCAAGATAGTTGTAATCGGGAAACCGGGTACGGGTAAAACAACTTTAATTACATCCCTTTTACACGCCAAAAAGCATATTTTTCCGATTGGATTAGTCGTATCAGGTACGGAAGATAGTAACGGGCACTATAAAAAGATTTTCCCTGATTCATTTGTGTACAATAGTTACGATGAAGAGGTAATCAAAAACTTTATTAAAAGACAGAAACTAGCCAAGCAACATGTATCGAATCCATGGGCTGTACTACTTTTGGATGATTGCACAGATGATCCTAAAATCTTTTCCAAGCCTCTTCAACAAGGGATGTATAAAAACGGGCGTCACTGGAAAATGTTGTATATTCTCTCATTGCAATACGGTATGGATGTTAAACCGGTAATTCGAACGAATGTTGACGGAGTGTTTATTTTACGTGAACCCAATTTGCGTAATAGACGTGTATTATGGGAAAATTATGCAAGTTGCATTCCCGATTTTAAAGATTTTTGTGAAATTCTTGATCAACTCACTGATGATTACACCGCTCTGTATATAAACAATGCAACGCAAAGTAATAATATTTCAGACTGTATTTTTTGGTATAAAGCTCCTCGTATTACAGAGTCCTGGCAATTTGGCTGTGACGAATTTTGGATGTTTCATCACGAGAGATTCAATAAGAACTACGTACCGAGCGTTGTCTAAAAAGAATGAATAATATATTTTTCTATCCTAGATAGAAAAATCATCTAAATTATAAATGAGTGTATGTCGTATATGTTTGTCGGAAGACGAAGAGTCTAATATGATAGCACCGTGTATGTGCTCCGGGACAAATAATTTTGTTCACAGAGAGTGCTTGGAAAACTGGTGTCGACTATCTACTCGCTCAGACGCGAGAACAACTTGTCCAAACTGTAGACAACATTATGAATTTGAAAAAATGTCGTGGTGGGATAAAATGAAGTCTCGTGGGCGCGGATTTTTAAAGTGTATATATACTCTCAATCCGCTAGTAACTATGGGAATCACCGCAATAGAGATGTTTTCAATTTACCCATTATCCCAAGTTCTTGTGCCAAGAGACGATGTGTATGTTGTAAGTAATAGTACATACGTAGAGCCTCAAATAATGATAGAACTGGGTAGATCTTTAGCTGCTACACTTATAATCGTTCCTATTTCACTTACCTGCTTCTTTTGGGAGGTTTCCGCAATGAATTCACTTGATATTTGTTCTGAAAGATTTACATCTAGATTTATGGGACATTTTATGATTGTACTGTTGGCGTCTAATTGGATATCAGCAGCCGCTGTTTTTCACGCTGTAGGTATCTCTAGATGGTTTGAATGCTTACCAAATGAAGCAAAATGGTGTAAGAAACCAGTACAGCGTCATATATTAGATCTGAATGAAGCAGAAGACGAAACGGTGTAAAATTTATAAACTTAGTAAAATTATCATTTATTAGTGAATACCTAATAAATAATTATTGTGGTTTGATTTGTGTGTACTTTTTAGATCCCGCTGCATGTCGAAGTGTGGGCATAGGTTCACTTTTACTACCGGGATAAATCTTCTTTTTCCAATCCTGACCAGTTGCTTTCTCAGACATGGCATAAATATCACCACCATATACATCGAATTTCATATTTTCCCCAACAGGTCTACTCTTAATGTACCATTGCCAATGAATAGGCATTTTACTTCTCTCATCTCCGTATTTACCTTCTCCTAGTCTCCACGCAACTACCTTGCGTCTTTCAGAATCTCCATGGTAACCAATGCCTGTTTTGCTTTTGTTAAAATACTTATTACCCTCGGCCTGTAGTTTTTTAGCCTTGGGTCCAAAGTACTCTGGTAATTTTTTCATTACTGTCTCAAAATATGGCACTTGCGAATAAGCAACAATTCTACCTTTACCTTTCGCATAATCCGGTTCTTGAGCTGTCTTGGAAAAACATAAATTATGTCGCGCGTGCTTATTTAAAACCTTTTTACGTCGACTGTCGTAAAATTTTTTATCCCAGTCTAACTCTACAAGTCTGTTAAAGAAATTATTGGACTTACCCTTACCTATTAGAGCTTCTAAACCGTTTCTAACTATCAAGATGCTCGCTGGTTCGGCTCTTGGAGTATTTCCATCAACTAAAACACCAGCGAGTCCGGAATTAAGGTCGTGAAGTTCAACTTTGTATCCCTTGTTTTTAAATTTTTCCGCGGCTGTTTCTAAATCACTTCTAGTAAAACCCTGACCCTTAGAAACTAAATGACCTATTTGTTGATTTCCAACATGATTTTCAGCCACATCTCCGCATGTTATAGTTATAATAGGTTCCTTATCAGCCGCTTTTTTCAATGATTTTACCTTTGGTGATCTAGACCTTCTCACTTTTGGTGATCTAGACCTTCTCACTTTTGGTGATCTAGACCTATACAAAGCTATAGCGGTCTCCAATTCTTTCTTTTTCATTTTTGAACGCCCGCTTATATTTAGACCCTTGGCTATTTCATATAATTGTTTGACAGTTGGCATTTTTATATATTCGTAATACTTTTAAAAATCAATATAATAAATGTTAATCAGTGGGCTACAAGCAACAAGTGTATGGAAAGCATTTTTCCTGGGATCTCTTATTTTAGCATTAGTGTCAGTCGGGGCAGTTGAAGCTAGAGAATATGTTCAAAATGAGGGTTGGTTTGAAAATAAACATGAAATTATTAAAGCGTTAGGAACTTTTTTAGTAAGTTTTTTCGTCGGAATATTCTGCTATCTGTTAATGTATGCTTTGTTCGGATACGGTGGTGGTATGTTGATTTCTTCGGGAAAATAAAAATCAAGATTTTTTTATAAATAAAGATGAGACAAATCTATCAAGGAGATCCTAATCTACCATCTAACTTTCAAATGAACCCTGAAAAAGTGCCAATAGGTGATTTTCCTATCAATCGAAAACTTCCTATCGCAGATTTTAGTCAGGTTTGTTACAATGCCGCAGCTGAATTTGTTAACGGATTCGATCCCGATTGCGTTAGAAATTCTGACGCTGGAAAATACTGTAAACAAACCGTAAATAATTTAATTTTAGACATTGGTAAAAATCCTTGTCAAGTTAACATTCCGGTTCCTGTTATAAATCTACAACCCAAGTTTTTCCAAACAGCGTTACGGCAACACAAAAACCCTGAAAAAGCATTAAATCATTGTTTGATACACGCTGAAAATTTTAACGCGAAAGGTGGTGATTACAATCCTGATTGGTGCCACGCGGCTTACACAATTTATAAAAAAGTGTATGAAAAACCAGAACAAACGGAGTATTTTGAAGAACCAGTTGAAAGTGTTGTTGAGGCTCCTGCACCCACCCCTGTTCCTGCACCTAGTCCTTCTCCTTCAAGTAATGAAGGCGCAAATTGTTGGGTTGTGGGTATTGTTAGCGGTTTAATAGTAATAAGTTTTATAGTACTATTAGTAATGGTTATACAAAATCTCACAACAGTGAAAATTAAAAATTAGAATTCAAAATCATCTTCAATAGCCCAATCTTCCTGGTTTTTAGCTGTAGACACTGAACTGTGTTGATATTCACTAACTCTTTTTTCGAAAAAGTTAGTCTTTCCGTCCAAGAGCGTGGCGTTCATAAACTCAAACGGATTTGCTGTGTTATACATTTTTTCAAAACCGAGCTGGCTCAGGAGTCTGTCCGCAACAAATTCAATATAATCGCTCATCAAATCACTATTCATACCAATTAATCGACAGGGTAAACTCTCGCATATAAACTCTTTCTCAATGGCAACGGCTTCTGTGAATATCTCATAAGCTCGCTCCTGTCCCACTTTGTTATTAAGTAGCTTATACATCTTGACAGCAAAGTCGGTATGAAGCCCCTCATCCCTTGCTATCAATTCATTGCTAGTAGCTAAGGCGTTTACCATCTTACCCCTGTTCTTTAGCCAAAAAATAGCACAGAAACTACCGCTAAAAAATACTCCCTCGACAACTGCGAATGCAATAAGCCTTTCTTCGAAAAATCCTTTTTTAATCCATTTTTGCGCCCATTGGGCTTTTTTTGCTACACACGGAATGTTGTCAATTGCGTTAAATAACTCAGCTTTACGACCAGGGTCCTTGATATACGTATCGATCAACAGAGAATAAACCAATCCATGTACATTTTCTATCATGGCCTGAAAAGAATAGAAATTTCTAGCTTCGGAAGCCTGTACTTCTGTTACGAAATTAGTCAGCAAATTTTCTAAAACTATCCCATCGGCACCGGCGAAAAAGGCTAAGACATGCTCGACAAACATTTTTTCATCTTTTGTTAGTTTTTCAAAATCATCCACGTCGGCTTGGTAGTCTATTTCTTCGGCAGTCCAAAACATGCTCTCGTGCTCTTTGTAAGCTTGCTGCAGGGTTGGGTATCTAATGGGAAGCTGTGTGAATCTTGTATTATCCTGTTCAAGAAGTGGCTCTTTTTGTCTGTTAAGTGTCATTTTTATTAGGAAATGATTTTAAATATAAATCATTTTCAATAAAATGGCATTAAAGAGAATTCAAAAAGAACTCCAATTATTACACGATGATGAGAAGGATATGCCTGGATTTAGCGCGGGACCAATCGGTGATAATATGTTTAAATGGGAAGGAATTATAGTCGGGCCTTCTGGCACACCGTATCACGGTGGGATGTTTAAACTTAATATAGAATTTCCAAAGGATTATCCGTATAAAGGTCCAAAAGTGACATTTGACACTCCAATCTATCACTGCAATATTAACAGAGCTGGTCAAATATGTCTAGATATTTTAAAAGATAAATGGAGCCCGGTTTTGACAATAGGCAAAGTGCTTTTGTCTATTTGTTCTTTGCTAAGTGACCCAAATCCAGATGACCCACTAACTCCCGCAATAGCCGAACAGTTTACCAATGACCGGGAGAAACATGATCAGACAGCTCGTGAATTCACCGAACGCTACGCGGTAGAATAAAAAATGTATCTTCTTATGAATATACATTATAAAAAATCACCAATAGTGATTGAACTTTCTCTTTTACTCTTCAGAATCTTTTTAATATCCTTATAAGACAATGTTTCATCGGAGAGTAATTTATTAGCTATCTTTTCAAGATACTTACGGTGCTGTTTTAAGATATTCAGGACAACACCTTCGATTTCGTAAGTCAACTCTTGACATTTATTTTGAAAATCTTCAGAATCATCTGATAATCGATGTGGTAAGAAAACACCCGCGTTGTTCATACCCCAATGATTAAAGTATTTTCTAGCTAAATCGGAAATTTTTTCAATATCGTCACTTGCGCCGCTGGAAACTTGATCATATATTATTATTTCTGCACATCTACCTCCAAGTAATACAGCTATTTTAGACAACACCTCATTTTTCGTATGCAAATACTTAAGAACCGGTTTGGGTTGGCTGAATCCCAGCGCATTTTCACCTCTGGGGATGACGCTTACCTTGACAGGAGCATTTGATCCTTCCAATACAAATCCCAATAGAGCATGACCCGCCTCGTGATAGCATATTCTTTTCTTTTCTTCGGGACTCACCAAGCGTTCACGTTTTTCTTTACCGATCATGACCTCATCTAGAGCTTCTTGTAGACAATTATCTGATATTTTATTGTCATCATTTTGTATAGCAATAATTTTGGACTGATTTATCACATTAGCTATATCAGCGCCTGACAATCCAGCTGAACGTTCTGATAAACTTTCATAGTCTAAATCATCTGTATTTGTGTTTCCAATCATCTTTTCAAACATCAGCTTACGCTCCTTGATGTTTGGCAAATCAAAGTAAACTTTTTTATCAAACCTTCCCGACCTTAATAATGCTGGATCTAAGGTCTTTACTAAATTTGTAGCAGCAAATATAATAATATTGTCATCGCGAGAAAAGCCGTCCATCTCTGTCAGTAATTGATTAACGGTCGTGGCTCTTTCACTATTGTTATCAAAATCTCTAGCGCGTCCCACAGCGTCTATTTCGTCTATGAAAACAATACAAGAATCTTTTGATCGTACTCTTTCAAAAAGATTTCTGATCCTTGCTGCTCCAACACCCACGTATTTTTCAATAAACTCTGAACCGGATGCTGAGATTATTGGTATTTCCAGATCATTTGCAAGAGCTCTAACTAACATTGTTTTGCCAGTCCCCGGACTTCCTACTAAAAGTACTCCTTTAGGAACTTTCACATCCCATTCTTTATAATCTTCCTTATTTTTTATAAAGTTCATGTAATACTTAATTTCTTTTTTCACGTCTTCCAGTCCAATAATATCGTCCAGACCTTCTTCTGTGTTTGTTAAGTGAGATTTTCTATTTTTAGAGCATTTACCTAGAAAATTTAATGCCGTAATGAAAAGATAACCATAAATTATAAATGAAAACACATCTTGTTTTGGTGGTGGTGGTTGACTCTGTGTTTGTCCCATTTATTACAGATATATTCATAATAGAAAATATCTGTTATTATATTAATTTAAGAACCACAAGACAAGCATTCTTCTTCTTCCTTAAATCGTTGCTCCTTTGAGGGGTCCATTGTGAATCTTTGGGAATTTCTAGCCGGTTTAGAACGAATGTAATACGAACCTGTTTTGAGACCTTGTTTCCATCCATACATATGAGCATTTGTTAGTTTCTTGAAATTTATTTGCTCAAACCATAGATTGAGACTTTGGCTTTGGCAGATGAAACGCCCCCTGTCTGCCGCCATATCAATACAGTCTTTTTGTGAAATCTCCCAAACAGTTTTATATACATCCTTTAGATGTTTGGGGAAATTGGGGATGTTTTGCACCGAACCACGATTATACAACAGCCTATCTCTAATTTCTTCATTCCACATATCAAGTGCAATAAGATCTTCCATGAGATGAGAGTTTACGACTGTAAATTCTCCCGCCATCGTTCTCCTCGCGTATACATTAGAAGTGTATGGTTCAATACATTCGTTATTTCCCATAATTTGAGACGTCGATGCTGTAGGCATAACAGCGGTAAGTAAGCTATTTCTAACACCGTGTTCAATAACATCTTTCCTTAAATTTTCCCAGTCCCACAGTGGAATATCCTTATCATTTATGTCAGTGAACGAATAAGAATGACTTGACTCGCTTATTTTGTGAGTTTCCCATAGATCAAACTGAAATTTACCCTGTGAAAGAGGACTGTTTTGCATCGAGCTATACGCACCATCTACTTTAGCCAAATCACATGAAGTTTTCATAGCACTGTAGTAAATTGTTTCAAATATTTTTGAATTAAGATCCTTTGCTTCAGGAGATGCGAATGGTAATCTAAGTCTAATAAACAAATCAGCCAGTCCCTGAACACCAATACCAATGGGTCGGTGACGCATATTAGATCTACGCGTTGATTCAATCGGGTAAAAGTTCTTGTCAATAATTTTATTTAGATTTATCGTTGTGGACTTTGCCATTTCTGCTAATTTTCCAAAATCCACAACAGGTTTTATCAAATCCCAAAGCTTTGTGTATCCACCGACATGTTCTTCGGTTTTATCGTTCCAATTTACAATGATTTGCGGTAGTGTTTTCACCTCATTTTTAGGCTCAACACCAAAACGGTTCTTGTATTTTTCAGGGTTATTAATGTCGTTGAAAAAACTAAGTCGTTTACTTTCGTCTTCAAGATTGACCTCTGTAAAATTTATGTTAAATTTTTTGAGAGACCCTTTGGCTAGTCGACACCATGCACAATTGTCTTTAGTGTAAACCGTTATGGTTGAATTTCGCAGCCCCGAATGATTCTCAACAAGTACACGTGGGAGGCACAAAGAAGCTAGATTACACACAGCTGATTCAGACTCTCCATTTTCCTTTGAACAACTGTATTCTACAATCTCAGCGCAGAGATTCGAGGATTTAATCGTGCCCAGATTTTTCTGATTTGACTTTTTATTACACGCGTTCTTATACAACATGTAAGGGGTACCTGTTTCTGTTTGCGAAGAGATTATAGCCGACCATATAGTTCTGGCAGAAATTATTTGCTTTTCTTTTGGATTAGCTTTTATTTGCTTTTCGTACTCGATGTATTTAGATGTAAAGGCTTCACCATACAATTCTGTCAACCCAGGGTATTCGTCGGGACACATGAGTGTCCATTGACCGTTGCTTTTGACTCGCTCCATAAAAATGTCAGGAATCCATAGAGCGTAAAATAAATCACGTGCTCTTTCTTCCTCTTGTCCATGATTCTTTTTGGCATCTAGAAATGTAAAAATGTCCATGTGCCATGGCTCGATATACATTGCAAATGAACCTGGTCGCTTTCCACTCTGATTTATGTACCTTGCGGTGTCGTTATAAACCTTGAGCATAGGCATAATTCCATCAGAATTTCCACCCGTTTTTCTAATATAAGCTCCCTTTCCTCTAATACCAGAGATATGTACTCCGATTCCGCCAGCCCATTTAGAAATTTTTGCACAGCGTGTTATAGAACCGAAAATACCTTCTACCGAATCAGCCGAACCGTCTAGGAGGAAGCACGAGCTCATTTGAGGTCTAGGGGTGCCGGCATGAAACAGCGTAGGAGTTGCATGCGTGTAGTATCTCTGGGACATAAAATCGTAGACCTCTTTTACACTTTTCAAATCAGCACCGTGAATTCCCATAGCCACACGTAAAAACATGTGTTGCGGTCTTTCAACTATCACATTGTTAACTTTTTTAAGATACGCTTTGGTTAGCGTTTTGAACCCAAAATATCCAAGATCGAAATCTCTTTTAAAATCTAGCATATCCTGTAACTCTTGGGTATTTGCGGTTGTAATGTTAAACACCTCTTCACTAACAAGAGGGGCGGGATCTCCGTTTTTATCAACATTCTTGTATAATTTTGTTATGACATCGAGAAAACTTGTGCTTGTATTTTTTTGATGATTGTCTGTTACTATTCGACCTGCCAAAATACCAAACGCTGGATGAGTAGTTATCATCGCAGCGCATATTTGTGAACTTAACTCGTCAATTTCAGATGTTTTAATTCCGTCATGAACCCGGTTTGCTATCTTTTGTGTTATTACAGCTGGGTCTATGACTTTGTCCAAACCTCCTCCTAACAAATACTGGATTCTTTGTGATATTTTGTCAAATTTGACAGGCTCTTTGTGATGATCTCGTTTCTCAACTTGCATTTTACTTATCTTCGCTTTTTTGTTTTAAAAATCATTTCAGAAAAAAGATATATAATAAATATGTCTTATGTTTACGCACGTGATATAGGTTGTGGAGACCCAATAAACCCGTTTCATTTCATGCTCAGCGGACCTCTACCAAATTTTGAAGCACCGCAAACGCAGTTGCAGTACGGTAGAACCCGCGGTGTTTCACCAGGATCTTTGAATGAGACAACCCAGGGCTTTTATGCTGATCAAGTTAAAGCTCAGGGTTGGACACCAACCGTAAAAGCTTTTTACCATCATCTTCAGTCCAATAGTTATCCAGCTAGTTGGTTACCATGCTGTCTATCTTACAGCACTCACACTAGTATAAATGGCACATTAGATTTTTACAATCTTGGGCAATTATACTTAAATAACGCATTAGCCTGGACATTTCTCAAGTTTAATCCGGAGGTTATCGCGTACGAAAGTACTAATTCATCAGATCCCAACGCCGTCATGGCTCCTGTATTTACTCAGTCAGGAAAAAGCACTATTCCCATAGGCCTAGAAATGGCTCACACGGAGTACTTGACATCCAATAAGCCGCATAAATATTCCGGGCTTCTCAATGAAGCTCTTATGCAAGCTTATGCCTCCCAGGGAAACCACGGGCCATGTGGTAAAACGTTAACTTTTATTTGCAACCAATTAGATGCGTTGAAAGGCAGACATTGGGTGAATAGCAACAACACGTTGGCTAAATGGTGGAAAGGTAAAAAACCATACATTGGGTGAATAGCAACAACACGTTGGCTAAATGGTGGAAAGGTAAAAAACCATACAGAAAATGCAATGTGGGTGTGCAAAAATTGATTGGTTCGCATCAATGCCCTACGGGTGAAGAATGCGTCCGTAATGGTTTTGCAGGTGCTTCTGGACCATATATCTAAATTTAGTAAATCATTTATTGATAAATGATTTAATCTTGGAAGATCCACCTATTTATTCCACGAGTTTATGAAGTCTGGACATTAAATTTGGCGACGCGACTTTTGTTGGTGGAGAAATAGTCTCGGTCACGCTCGGACCAGTAGCTACAGCTGTGGTAGAGGAGACAGCAGGAGTTTCGCATACAGAAATTTCCTTAGGCACCGGGCTTCCACGCCACATGAAAAATAAACCGACACCTAGCCCAACTAAAGTAAGAATTATAAACAGGGTTCTCATTGTAAATATACTCTGGGGTTTTTTAACAGCCTTAATTGGTTGCACAGGTGTAAAGATTTCCGGGATCTCAGGTGGGGGTTGATACGCGGGTGGGGGTTGGTTTTTCATCAAAGTGACTTCTACATTACCAGGTTTTCCTGATTTTAAGACCAAAAAGTGGTTTTGATAAACGTTTTTATCATTTTTTACCTTCACGCCCATATTTCCTGAAAATACTTGATAATCGATATCACCAGCATCTAATTGTGTTTGATTTATCACCGCTGCTTGAAATTCATATTTTGAATCTGCGGTCACGGTAACGTCAATGTCAAAAAGGGTTGCGTCTTCATTGATATCGATCAGTTGACGTTTATTTGAAAGAACTAACTTAGTCATATTTTACCATCAAATTGTCTTTTTAAGCATGTTTTTCTACTTGATCTTTAGCAGTATTTATCATTTGATTTAAGTTTCCGGTCATCTGTCTGAGCTCGGGTGGTGCGTCAGAAGTTTGTTCTAACTGACCTACCATTTTTTGCAGGCTTCCCATCATTTTTCCCAAGTCCAGATTACCGTTTTGCATACCTTGAGTCATGCTAGACATCATGTCGGTCATTAGCCCCCCTGTCATGATTTGACCTAAAGCAGCTGATGGATCGGTGGAGTTCGGATCTACAGAGCCTTCTACTTTCTTCATAATATTTTGTATAAAATCGTCTTCAGCTGACCCATCCGAATCTAGTGTTATGATGGAATTTGATTCAGATTTTTCCTCGGTTTTAGCTTTCTCGGAGAGAATTTCTTTCATTTTACCATCGGGATCAACGATAGCGCTGATAGTTAGCAAATGTTGCCATATAGCTTCCTGATCTTCACTTGAAGAATTTTTTATCAACAAACGTATATTTATGTAAACACGGGGAGAATACTCAATAACATTTGTATTTAGAATACTCGCATCCTGTTTTTTCAATGACTCTCTGTTTTCCGAACAAAAACGAAAAAATCCCGAAATATGCTTCTTAATAGCTTCAACAGAAGATAATGTAGTCTTGTCTATTAGACGTGTGTACAACTGTAAAGATCTTTGCGTTGACCCTCCAACAGCGTCGGCATCCGATATGAATTGAGAAATTGCTTGAAATGCTAAAAGTTCCTTGCTAGTTAATATGTTTTTGCTCATTTTTTGTTGGCTTTAAAATTTTAAATTATATATTGAATTCAGATAAATGGATGACTATTTAGACAATACAAGAAATCCTGGGAGCACCGAAGAAATAGACTGGTTCAGTAGAGTAGGTCCTGTACAACAGGACCCATGGGTGGAGAAAATGCAAAATTTACATCCTATGTTTGCCGACTATATTTTAAGTTCTCAACTACTAAAACAGCTGAAATCTGACAAAATATTTTGCGGGACACAGTTTGAAAGCAAATTTCGTTTTGGGATGCAGGCGCATCTATCGTCCTTAAATCCTCTCGCAACATCACTAGGTTATGCTGTATTGGATGATAATTTTTCTAAATTAGACAAGGAGAAAATAAAGACAATAAAAAATCTATTATCTGGTGGTACCTGTCGGTCAGATAAAGATTGTAGAAATATTAAGTGTGATTCGAGTTGCGTGTCATATAGCTGTAAGAAATGTAAAAATATTAAATCCTTATCAGATTGTAGAAACAGCAAATGCTCTTACCCTTTGGTTGATATAGGGTCCGTTGTTAGGTATGCTAAACTTTGGTTACGTGTATTCAAAGGTAGCCCAAAGCCAACACCGAGTCTAGATTTTGATGCAGACGATGATAAATCCGATGATTTCCGTGATGATTTTGGAGATCAGTACGATGATTTTGGAGATCAGTACGATGATTTTGGAGATCGGTACGATGATGAATACGATGATACCGATGATACCGATGATTTCGGTGCATTTTAATTAAGTTTCATAATTTCTATAATGAAACTTCACTCTTTCCACAAACTTATCATCTTCTTTTTGGATTTGTTATCGGGTTTTCTTTTACTATCTAATTTCCAATCTTTCAACGATAGGTTTATATACTTTTCTAAATTAACTATTTCCTCGATTCTACCGTTGCGAATTTTTATGTCATTCGTTGTTATCTTTTTTAATTGCAATAATAACAGAACGCATGATAAAGCTTTTTTAATACGAGATCTGCTCCACGATGAATCGTGTTGTGTCATGAAATTTTCTAGTAATATACAACGTACTTCTTTTCTTTTTATGTCACTCCAGTCATTGCATGCTGAAAGGCAGCAATCACTTGATGTTTTTTCAAATCTCTTTCTTTGAGCTTCTCTATCGTTTATTGATTGTATTCCTAGTTTAGTTTTCAATATTTCTTGAACCTCCAAGAAAAGTTCGGGGACTGGTTTATTCGAATCTACTTTATAGCTAAATTCTTTTCCTTTGAATCCGCAACATAAAAATCCTTTTGTAAAATATACTCCATATGGAGCTCTTCCACATGATAAATCTTCAAATATATATTTCCAAAAAACATCTTTAGTTTCCTGGCAGCAATGTAGAAAGTGAGGGAATATGATATCCTTTTGACTCATCTTGTATTATAGTTTTTTTCTTCTTAACTATTCTTTTTTTCAGGACTTTTTTCGGGACTTTTGAACTTTTTTTGAAATTTAAGAAGATAGTTTCACTCGTTCCGATGTGTGATTTTAGATATTGTAATACATTATTGGAAGATGAATGTTGATTTGCTGGTATAATATTTACTTGTGATTTTTCAGTGTTAAAAATACCAGCTGCTGCGAATCCTAATGACAATAGGGGTAGGTACTCTTTGTTTAGTATATCAATCGTACCGTTATTTTTTAAGATCCACATACCACTGTCTAAAAGTTTAAAATCGTTGTATTTTGCGTTTTTTACCATTGTTACCCTGGCAAACTTTTCATCCCACGCCTTTGTTACGTTAATTTTTTTGGAAACGCGACATGTTGCAATGTTAACTTTTCGATTTAAATTTCCGTTTACAATTGTTTTCAGGGTCATATCACTGTTGTGATTACCATGTAAAAATTTTATACCTTTGTAATAGCAGAACATATTTTCTTGGGTAATGAAGTCGTATGAGTCTTTACAGTATCCGTTATCATCAACAGTGATATGTTGTTTTGGTAACAAATAGCATTTGTCAAACCACAAAATTTTACTAGTTGGTAATTTGAGTTTTTTCGTGTTTATTGATATTGTTTCGATAGTTTTCATATTTGTTCCGCGTAAACACGACCAAATTTCTGTTTCTAAAAAATCGTTATTATTTTCTTCTCCAAATATTTTTTCGGCAGCTGCACCAGTGACGCAGCTAAAAATTTTCTTTTTATCGGTGTCTAGAGTTTCTGTTAAAAATTTAATCTGTTTATTATGACATTTTGTCTCCTTTTTTGATAATAGTTTCCATGTATTTTCATTCGTAAAAACATGAGATAGTGATTTGAATTTACCTCGATGCTCTGATGGGCAGAGCACACAATATCCATAAATATATTTTTGTAATCTCATCGTTTTTTCTATAAAATTTCGGTTGTAAAAACGGAAAATATTTTTTAACAATACATGACTATAAGGAATTCTAAACTCCTTAATAATGCGTATTTTAGATTCACCGTTCTCTTCGCTCCATAATTTATCAATTAGATGTTGATTACATTTTCTCCCAGAAGGATAGAAACATATATCCATATCCGTTAGGTAAGATGCTAGGTTCCACAAACGTACAAAATTTTGTTCTTCTAAGCCTTCCGAAATCTTCTCAATAAGAGGTGAAATATTACTATCAAGTAAATACTGATCTGAAAATATCAGATTATAAAAATCCCCTGCGTGTATCATTTTCTTAAAACAAAACCTGTTTTAAGAAAAATTAATTCATAAAAATGTCATACAATAATAGTCAACTCAAAAAAGATATGTTAAGAAAAGCGAGTAAACGCCCTCAATTATTTTTGACGGGTGAAAAATGGGGTAATAGCGCTTGGCGGTTTCTATACAACGTCGTTCTGAGTTACAATGGAACGCCTGAAAACTTGAACATGTTTATAATCAGTTTACAACACGTTTTACCATGCGAAGAATGCAAAAAACATTATGTTCAATATATTAGACGCAACCCGCCACCAACACAGAAATGGTTACTCTTTCAATGGTTGAACGATCTAGAAAATATTATTGCCCGTAAAAATTACGGTTCTTCATATAGATACATTAATCGATATGAAGAGATTGAAAAAAGCGGTGGTACAGTTTATGTCGAAACAGAAGAAGTTTCCACTCAACCTAGTCGTAAAACTATCAAGAAAAAGAAAGCCCCGTGTCACAACTGTAAAGAGAGACCAGGTATTAACAGAGATTCTATCCCAGGTTTAGGTTCTCATCTAGGTAATCCACGCAATCTTCTTAATAATGGATTTTTCGGACGCAAAATTTAAGCGAGAGTAATATCCGGTGGCCGGCTATCAGCTGCGATCAGTGATTTTGATTTAACGTAAATGGAAATCTTTCCCAGGCCTCCAACATTTGTTCTGAATAGCATTGGAAGATCTTTTTTGACAAAAACCTGAATATTATTTCCAAGGCCTGCTATCTTTACAATTCGCGCTAGTTGTTCAGTGTTAAACTCATCCCTATATGGTTCGACTTCCCCCTCCTCGTCATCTGAACTATCTGAATCATACTCGCCGAAGGAAACTTCACGCGAGTAAACACTTCCGGCGTCTCCAAAAAATTTTATGCTGTATTTTTGCGCTGTTACCTGTACTTGTTGACTTATGGAAGCCATATCTTTACACATTTTTTGATATTCGTTAGACGGAACTATGATTGGATTGGAATACCCGTCTGGGACCCCCACGTCTAAATTTTGAATATTTTGAATTTTAATATATGAGGTGGTGACTCGATTATTCTCCTTTGGAATCACTTTAATACCAAGATCAGAAGGTGATTTTTCGTCAATGAACAAAATTATAGCATCTTTCTTTTTGATAGACTTAATCATCTTGTAGAAATGACTTAGATTCAAACCAAGATACAATGAATTGACTGGCTTAAACTTATAAATCTGAAAATTTTCCGCATCTAAGTTGAATGAAAAACAAACTCGTCTGTGACTGTCGTACATACATAATTTAAAACCGTTATCATTAACTAAAAGACAGGCTGTTTTAATGTTGTTTTGTAGAAGATCGGCCAATACTTTAATAGTATATCCCTCTGCCGTTTGAGCTTTGAATAATTTACCCATTTTTTGAACATTTTGTCTATTTAAGTTCAAAAAAAAAAACAAAAGTAGTTTTAAGCTGTGAAATTTTTGATAAATGGTTTTAACTAGAGCGACTAAACGAACTAGAGACACCTTGGAAGAAGAAGAAACTTCTAACAAAAAGTCTAAACTAGAAG
>Ga0233432_10002753_pt1 | contig 16190 bp, 9 predicted proteins | sample SI_122_August201_6_FD_179870 | JGI IMG/M metagenome (GOLD analysis project Ga0233432, IMG submission 179870) | Seawater microbial communities from Saanich Inlet, British Columbia, Canada - SI_122_August2016_10_MG | ecosystem: Environmental > Aquatic > Marine > Inlet | place: Canada: British...
AAGGGAATCGAGTATTTCTTGCCGAGTCGATAAAAGCCGTCATAGGCGACATCGGGATTCTCAGGCGTCCACTGACTCTTGATACTGCGGATCATGCCGTCGCTGGAGAAAATGGATACAGCCGCTATCTTGTCGTTCTTCCAACGGGCGATGGAAAGCGTTCCGTTGCGAAGTTTCGCGGGACCGGACCGTATGCTGGCAGGTTGTGCGGAACGCGTCTTCTGTGGTTTATTTTCAGATACGCTGCTGGCCTGGGCTCTCGCACCGGTATAGGGATGTTTGCGAACGACGTCCCACACCGCGACTTGCAAGGCCTGCCTGAGGGCTTCGTCTCTCGCATCGCCAAGATCGTAGGCATCGCCCGAGAGACCGATTGGGCTTTGGCCGGTAAGGACCGAGTAATACATGAGCCCCATGACATACGTGGCGATGGTACCATCGAGATGAGGCGCCGCGACGGGATGGTGGCGATCGGCGTACAGAATATTGGCACCTGCCCGGTCGCCCAGGGCGGGATCCCAGGAGGGAATTCGCTCGGGATCGCGTTCATACAGTTCTGCCAAGCCCGGGATCCGTCCCGCTTTGAGGCGCTTGTCCAGTTCGTAGACAATGTCGCCAAAAGGAATCATTCGCAACGGCTTGCCCAGCTTGTCGGCAAATTCCTCGTTCGTGCGTTCGATCAGTTTGTAGTAGTCGGCTTGGACCCCGGTGAGCAGTCCACCATCCAGTCCTCCGCTTTTTTGCAAGTCGGACTTCCAGACCGCTTGATAATCGACGGAGCCGGTTCCAGCCCGTTTGCCTTGGGCGTCGCGGAGCACAGGCAAGCCGATCCAACTCTGAAACAAATAGATCTGTTTGGTCGACGTTTGCTCGAAGGCATAATCGACGAATTTCCCCAGCGCCTCGTATTCCTTTTCCCGGTCCGGCACCAGAAGGGGAAGCAGCACCAACGCGTCCCATTTGTGATTCTTGTGGGCCGACCAGAACGATCCAAAACGTTTCGGCAGCGGGTCGCTGTCGGGTCTTCCCGGTTCAAAACGGTCGCCCACCGGTTTGTTCGATTCCCAGTAGCGAATCACTTCACCCTTCTCCAGCGATTCCCAATTTTTCACGAGGCTGAATCCGCCCTTAAGCTGCGAGCCGAATTGGAGATCGATCCCTCTTTCGGCTACGAGTTCATGCAAGCGTGTCGGTGTAATGCTCCGCACGAGACTGTTGCCTACCCAATAAACCGATAGCGTTTTCTGAGTTTTTACTGGATCGTCCGCCCCCGAGATTGAGCTTAGGGCAAGGCAGGTGCAGAAGAGCGAAAAAAATCGATACATAGTATTTCCTTTCGATTCATTGAATTACTTTTGAGCTGTATTGATGACTATCTGACATCTTTCCAAAATTGTTGTTGGGGTATGCCATTGTATCGCAGAGCAATAAGCCTGGGTCAATTCCCGTCGCCCGCTCCGGGCTTGTGGCCAAGCCATTTGTTTATGCGTTCTTTTTGCTCTTCGGTTCTGTCTTTTCTGAATTTTAATTTCCACGTTTCTGTGGGCTCTGCACCAAGCTTGACTTTTAGAGTGGTTAGGAGGCCTTGACGGGAGACCAGTAGGTCAACGACGGTTCCTGCTCCCATTAAGCCGGCTATCCGCTTTAGTCCGTTTGCATCGACGCGATTCCGGTTGATGGCGATTATTTCGTCATCGACGGAAAGCCCGGCTGCAGAAGCTGGCGTATCGCTAGGCACGGAAGTCACTTTTACGCCTCCTCCGCTGCTACTTGTACCCGCACCGAGCCAGCCTTTGGGAAGGTCTTCCTGATCGTTTGCGACCGGTAGGGCATCGGATTCTGGTGGCTTCGGCTTCTCGAATTCCAAGCCGTACCAATCGAGGGCCTGTTGGTAGTCGAATTGATTGGGTTGGCGTACGAGATGCTCGAACCAGTTGGTTAGGTCTGTTCCGGCAATCTCGCTTACCAGGGCGATGAACTCGGTTTCGGTATAACCGGTGTTTCCACTGAATCGATCGTAGGCGGCACGTAGTACATCGTCGAGCGAACGCTCTCCGCCGCTTTCTTCTTGTATTCTCGCATCGATCAGAAAGCCCGCCACTGCGCCTCCGCCGTAGTAGCTGAAGAGCGCGTTGATTGAGTTTTCGTCTTTGCGGTATGCCTTGATCCAGGCGTCGAAAGAAGAGTCGCTCAGAGACTGAACGAGTCGGCCAGGAGTCTTTTCGGTACCGGCTATGGAACCGCTGAGAGCGCCGAGATATTTTTCATGGGTGTGAAATCCAGCACGGGCGAGCAGGATGTGTTGGTAGTAGCTGGTGAGGCCTTCTACGATCCAAAGCGAGGGCGTATAGTTCTCGTGCTCGTATTCAAAGGGACCCAATTCGATGGGTCGCAATCGTTTGCCGTTCCACGCATGAAAGAACTCGTGGCTGACTAAGGAAAGCCAAGAGCGGATACCTCCGCGGGTTTTGGTATTCCAACGATCGCCCATCATTAGCATCGACTGCTTGTGCTCGAGTCCGCCTCGGGAACCGTTGAGCACGTTGAAGAGCACGTAGGGTTTATCATAGGGAAGGCTTCCCCAGAACGCGCGTTGGGCTTCGACTAGGTGATGGACGTTTTTCGCTGCGCGAGCATTATCCCAGATGCCGCCTCCACCTATGCTAACCAAAGAATGGCGGACGCCATCGACTTCGAAACTGTCGATTTGCGGAGAACCTGCAATCAAGGGACTGTCCACCAAGGTGTCGAAATCGGGAGCGCTGTAGCTGTTGGGGGCTCCGGCGGAAGGAAGTGGCGAAGCTGTGGTTTCCCAACCTTCGGGTAGTTCAACTGTTACCAGGTAGGGCCTATCGTAGGAGTCGACGACGGTGAGGAATGTGGGGGCTCCGTTGACTACGGCGAAATCGGATTCCACCCAATTGTTTCGTACGTTGATCTCGCGGCAGAACATTCGGTATTGGATACTTACGGTATCGGCTCCCTCGGTATCGACATTCCAGCGATTCTTGCTTGTTTTGACGATTTCAAGAGGGCTTCCATCAGAGGAGGAGCCGGTTAGCGAGATGATATTGCGCGCGTACTCCCGTAGCAGATAGGAACCCGGCGTCCATGTGGGCATGAATATATCGAGCTCTTGGGCTCCTTCGGTCGGAAACTTCATCTCGACATCCATGTAGTGAGCGGCGGCATCGGGGAATCGAAGCGTGTAGGCGATGGGGTCGCGGGCAGATGCGGTCAAGGAGGTCAGAGCCGAGACGAGCAATGGGAGAAGAAGCTGGCGGCGTTTTAGCATGGTGCAGAGTTGAAGCTCGTAAGCGAAACGGCAACCATAACTTCATTTATGGTAAAATAATTAAAACAGGACAGTCTCTTGTTTTGTAGTTTATAGTTAACTACGTATAGGGTCTTGCGTGCGTATTCGATGTGGAGCCGGCACTTGCTCCACGCCAAAATTTCGGCGTAGCTACGTGGCGATAGCCACGTGGATTCTGCAGTGGCTACTTGTTGCTCAGTCTTTAGAATCGATAGATCGAACTCAGCTTGAGGGTTGTATCCATTTGCTCGCGGACAAAACCGGTTCGTTCGTCCAGGTAGCTTTGATTGAAGACTAGAAAGATCCGTTTACCGGGTTGGTATTCCCAGATGAGTCGGCTATTGATGCCGAGTGTATCCGATTTGTTGTCGTATTGAGCAACGTTCGTCCAGGTGAAGTCCGGGGTAATGTTTACGAGGGCTGTTAGCGATGCAAGTTTGACATCAAATTCGCCGCCGGGAAGTTCTACATTTTGAATCGTGTAGCTTAAGGCGGTCCCAAAATGTTTAGAAGGAAGGTAATTTAGCTTGGTTCGGTTTTCCGTACGATCTCCGTTGTAGAAGCTGCCGAAAGTGAATTCGTGGGTCATGTTCACCATGCGTTTGGTCGCAGTCGAGACTCCGATGATGCCTCGATTCCATTCGTAGTCGCCTGATGGTATCACTATACCGTCTGATATTTCGAAGTCGTTTAGGGGTGCGTCGAAGGAATTCTCGAATCGGAAGTAGATACTGTCCGAGGATTCGAAAACGAAACTGAGTGGCGTGAATACGTGACGAGACGATTCGAGTTGATTGGAAAGATTCGTGACGTATTCCCCTTCGTAGATGAGGTAGTATTGCCTGAGCCAGGCAATGTCTTCCGGTCTGGGTTGGTAGGTCAAGGTGGACCCTAAGCGACGTATGCCGCGTCTTGGCGCGAATCCCATTGCTGGGTTGAAGTCCTCGTCAATTTGGAGAAAGGAACCTTCCAATTCGAATTCGTCTGCTGGAAGAACGAAGTTGCCGCCGAAGCTGGGAGCGAGACCACCATCGAATTTTGGATTGTCGGACTGCGATGCTAGGATGAACGCGTTCGCTTCCAATCGATACTTGTCGAGGAAGTTGTTGCTAAGGTACTGGAAGTCCGATCCAACGACGAGATTGTCGTAGTCGGAATTGGGGTCGCCATGAGTGACTATGGCACCAACCGTAGACTGATCCAGTACCGGTTTGCTTACTCTTCCCACAAATGTGTTTTGACTCCCGAGTTCTTCGCCGGACTCTAGGAGAGCATTGATTATCCCGACATCGAAATCGCCGACTCGCCCTGTCAGTTTGGCCGCCCCAACAAGGGGTGCTACTTGACCCCTGCTATTCAAACCGATACGCCGACTAAAGTAGGGCAGGAAAACGGGACTGGTCCTTGCTCCGCGCCGTACACGTCCCTCCAGTCCCCCAAAATTGAATACGCCTGCTTCTTCTAGGAAGAAGCGTCGCTTTTCGGGAAAGAAGGCTGAGAAGCGGGTTAGGTTGATTTGGCGAGCGTCAGTCTCCGCTGCCGCGAAATCCGTATTGTAACTGACCGTAGCGCTCAGTTTGGGCGAAATCCGATAGCGAAAGTCGCCACCCCATTCGAAATTGAATTCGCTTTCGCCGCTTTCCCGATTGTCCGATTCCTTTCCTAGGAGGTAAGGATTCAATTCGAGGCCTAATCCCTGTTTCAATCCGCTCAGCCCTTTTAGAGTACCCGCTTCGGCCATGTAGTAGGATCGCATCGAAGAGCGAGGCGAGGACCAAATTCCGCGTTGGGATACGCGCTTTATATTGCGGTTTACATTCAACCCCCACTCGGTGGAATCGGGGTCGAAGCTGAATGTGTTGAGGGGAAAAGCGACCTCCGCAAACCACCCTTTTTCAGTCACCTCCGTCTTAACATTCCAAATACCGTCCCACTGAACATTGATGTTAATGTTATTGCTGATGATTCCATCTTGGCGGGTTCCGTTCGGGTTGAATCGGAACCAGTATCCGTTGCGTTGGTCGTTAAACGTATCCAAAGCGATGATAACGTAATCGTCGGGACGCATGCTGTCGTCTCTGCGCATATAGCGTGCTACGATCTTGTCTGGCTCGGAATCCCAGCACCAAACGGCCACGTAGATGTTGTTGCTGTCGTAGGCGACGCGGAACTCCGTTTGCTGATCCATCGCCTTGCCCGCTCGCGGGCTGTTTTGAATGATCGGTCCGCCAACCTCGGCATTACTCCATGCTTCGTCGTCCAAGACACCGTCTATCTTCGGCGGAATCTCGACTCGGATCGCTGTGATTTGCGGTTTGTAACCTCGTTCCAATCTGTAGGCAGGAATCTCCGGATTGTCTGGAATTGTCCTGGCAATATCGACAGCAATCGAATTCACCAAAGCTACCAGGGGAGCGATTAAGGTAAACGCTGTTTTTAGGTGTAGAGGCATTGGCTGGAGTTAAATGAAGGTACTTTTGTGTCCGAAGAATGCATCCCGCAAGTACAATAAAGGGAATCTTTTGGGTTGAGAAGTGCTTCGGTATTGTTGGGAACGAATCTGCAATGGTGTCTTGAGCTTTCATTTAATCCCGCTCCTACTGCGTTTGATGTCTCGAACTGAAGAACAGCCGCGTTGGTGGCGAATGCTCGGCCCCGGATTTATCGTGGCTGCTACTGGAGTCGGCGCGGGAGATCTCATTGCTGCGGCGGTAGCTGGGCAGCGCTTTGGATTGGCGGTCTTGTGGGTCGTTTTGCTGGGGGCTCTTTTTAAGGCGGTTTTGAATGAAGGCGTTTCGCGTTGGCAACTGGCTACGGGAACAACTCTCATGGAAGGTTGGATACGGCATCTCCCCCGATGGGTGTCTTGGTACTTTCTCGTCTATCTTTGCTTTTGGGGATTTCTTGTCGCCGCAGCTCTTATCTCGGCCTGTGGTGTTGCGGCTCATGCTCTTTTTCCGGTCTTGCCTGTACCCGCGTGGGGGGCTTTGCACACTCTCGCAGGGGCAGTGCTTGTTTGGACCGGAGGTTACAAGACGTTCGAAAACATCATGAAAGGGCTGATCGCGGCGATGTTCGCGGTCGTAATTATTTGCGCGGCTTGGATTGGTGCGCCAGTCGGCGAATTTTTCGGAGGTCTTTTCATTCCTAGTATGCCGGAAGGTTCTAGCCGTCTTCTTTTAGGCGTGATGGGTGGAGTTGGCGGAAGCGCAACATTGCTGTGCTACGGATATTGGATACGGGAAAAAGGCTGGTGCGGGAAAGAGATGCATCGCCGCACTTGGATGGATCTTTGCTCGGCCTACGTTTTAACGGGTCTGTTCGGTATCGCTTTGATTGTCATCGCTGCGGGAGTCGAACCGGCCGACGCTTCTGGGCAAGCTCTCATTTTGGCCCTTTCCGAAAGATTGGGAGATCTTCTCGGCCCGATAGGAAAGATTGCATTTCTAATCGGATTCTGGTGTTCGGTATTCAGTTCACTCCTAGGAGTTTGGCAAGGAGTACCATATTTATTTTCTGAATACGTTTATCAGATAGGGAAAAAAGAGATTACTCCTCCGCCCAGCCGTTCCCGGAGTTATCGCGCTTTCTTGCTTTTCCTCGCAATCCCTCCGCTGGCGCTTCTGTTCTTTCAGCGACCAATTGCGATAGTTATTCTCTATGCCGTAGCTGGGGCCTTTTTCATGCCCTTTCTCGCGAGCCTGTTGTTGATCATGAATAATCGTGAATCATGGGTGGGAGAAATGAAGAACGGCATCATAACGAATATAGCCCTCGTCTGTTCGCTTATTCTTTTCGGCCTCCTGTTCGGCTTTGAGATTGCTCAACGTTTTTTCTGAGCGAGACGATGTTTAGTTATGAAAGCGACCTATGTGAGTTTTTCCAAGAAATTTGTTAATGCGTTTTTCTGGAACTCGTATTGTTTCCGGTCCATTCTATAATCGAATGCGTCTAGACTATCGGGACGGTCTTCGACAAACCGACTAAAGGAGAAGTCAGCGTTCGCGCAGGGATTGTTCGCTTCGTTTCGGGCGAGTGCCGATACCTTACCTGGATCGTCCACTCGTAGCATGATCGGCATGAACATGGCTTCTGCCATTAGTCGGTCCTGCATCGACATGCCTTCGCTTGTCGTTGCCCAGGCATCGTGGACGGATTGCGGAGCATTTGGAGGAGGAAAGCTCCACCCAACCGCTTTGCCGGTCTCTACGAAGCCATCGTTATCGATGTCTTGGCGCTTGTTGCTCGGGAGGATCAGGTTTAGGGCTCCTTCCTGCGAAAGCCCATCGTGATTGATAGGATCGGCCAGGGAATGCGTAACGCGTAGCGTCTCCAGTTCGCCTTGAGAAAGGTTATTCAAAAATGCGATGGGATCTGTATGTCCGTTTTGGATTACCGCGTTTTCTACGATTTCAAGGAACGGTTCCGATTGAGAAACGACGGCATCGTAGCTTGGCAAATTTAGGGGATGCATCGCGTCGAGGTCGCCACGCCATTCCACGAACGACCCCCGCAAGAAGGAAATTCCTTCCGCCTTGTCGGCAGTAATGGTTCCCGTGTCGATGTATCCCATGATGGCGTCGAAGGAAGCAGTTGGCTCTCCAGAAGGAATAATCGGCGCCTGAGTTTCGGAGATTATTTGCGCGATAAGAGTTGAGCTTACTTTCATTTGCTTCGAAGCATGGCCCGCTACATGTAATGTCGGAGTGGGGATGAATCAAATTATTGGGTTTTGACTAAGAATTTTGGTATGTCATTGACGAGCATCCCGTGTATGCGGGATGGCGATGAGAAGCTTATTGTCTAAGCTCGGGTTGTAAGCTAAAGAAGCTAAGCAACGCGTCGGCATGCCACGTTTCACCTCTTGGGAGATTGCTGTTTTGCGGATGATGGGGTTATTTTGGATACGAATATTTTGATTTCAATAGGATGCGTATGAATAGGATTCAGGTCTTTGTTGTGGGATGGGCGTTGTCGCTTTTTTGCATTGTCCATGCGGCTAGCTATTCGGCTCAGCGGGATAATGTAATAGCGCTTGGAGAATTGACTGAGCCGCCTGCGATGAGAGATGCGGAGGGTTTCGAGGCTGAGGGCGGGTTGAAGGCGATTTATTTCGATGCGCTTGATTACAAAGGGAAGCCGACAAAGGTGTTCGCTTGGTTAGGCTTCCCGGAAGATCTCAGTGCTCTTGTACCGGGAATCGTGCTGGTGCATGGCGGTGGCGGAACGGCATTTAAGGAATGGGTGAGCAAGTGGAATGCACAAGGTTTTGCGGCGATAAGCATTGCGGTGGAGGGACAGACAGACCGGAGCGATCTGGAGTCCAAGGATCTGCACAACCCTAGAGGTTGGGAGCGTCATGAGTGGTTGGGCCCACGTAGGGATGGCATCTATGGCGATTCCGCGGAGCCGCTGGAGGATCAATGGATGTATCATGCCGTGGCGGATACGATTTTGGCTAATTCGCTGCTGCGTTCTTTTGCCGAAGTCGATTCGGAGAAGGTAGGTGTGATGGGTATTTCCTGGGGCGGCGTGATAACGAGCACGGTAATGGGGCTCGATGACCGCTTTGATTTCGCGATTCCGACATATGGCTGCGGCAATTTGGCGGAAGCGGGAAATCAATATGGTCGAGCCTTGGGAGAGAACAACGTCTACAAGCGGGTCTGGGATCCAATGCTTTATTTGAAAAAGGCACGCGAGCCAGCGCTTTGGTTGTCTTGGCCGAGAGATCAGCATTTCCCTTTGGATAAGCAGGCTGCCTGTTATCGAGCAATGAAAGGCGAAGCAATGGTGACGCTTATTCCTGGCATGAAGCATGGTCACGGCGCCGGATGGAATCGACCGGATAGCTACGCTTTCGCGAAGAGCGTCGTGAAGGACGGGCGTCCTTGGTGTCTCCAGACAAAAGCTCGGCGAAAAAGCCGTTCAGTGGAAGTGGTTTTCGACACTTCTAAACTGCTTGATAGCGCCGTGCTAATCTCAACGATAGATACAGGCATTAGCGGTAGTCGCGAGTGGGTTGAAACCTCGGCGAATCTGGAGAAACGAAGAGAAAAGTGGATCGTGACCGCAACTCTTCCAAAGGGTTCGACGGCTTGGTTTATAAATGCCCGAAGCGGCGCATTGACGGCGAGCTCTGAATATGGAGAAATCGCTCCGTAATAATCTGTGGATATCATGAAACGGTTTTTGATTTCGATACTGATTGCAATGGGTATTGCACCGATTGATCTGTCGAAGCTCGGGTTGCAATATTGAGGCAGACTATTGGATGAATACGTCGTACTATCGAGTCGAGATTGACGTATCGCCAAGAGTTCGCGATAAAGTCGGAAATATCCCCCGAGATGTCTTTTTGAAAACGGAACCTATCTCTTCCCTTAACAAACCTTACGCAGTGCTAACCCTAAGTGGCGAGTCAATGATCGGATCTACAAGTGAACCGATTGAAAGTAGATTTCTTCTTCCCCTTAATAACTGGAATTTAAAAATTCGATACATATGAAAAACCTAATTAAAAAAGCGATTGCGGTCGTCGTGGCTTCGGTCGCGATGGGATCTTTGCTTGCTCAATCGAGTAAGCCGAATGTGGTATTCATTATCACCGATGACCAGGGTTATGGGGATTTGTCGGTTACTGGAAATCCTATTCTAAAGACGCCGGCCATGGACGCTCTGCATGACGAGAGTGTTCGCTTGACTGATTATCATGTGAGCCCTACCTGCGCTCCGACACGCGGCGCATTAATGAGCGGGCACTATACGAATCGAGCGGGTCCTTGGCATACGATCATGGGACGTTCTTTCTTGCGCCCGGAAGCGACTACGTTCGGAGAGGTGTTTGGAGATAATGGATACGCAACTGGCATGTTCGGTAAATGGCATCTCGGGGACAATTATCCCTATCGTCCGGAGGATCGCGGTTTTACGGAGGTCGTACGCCATGGCGGCGGTGGAGTGGGGCAAACGCCGGACTATTGGGATAATGCTTACTTCGACGACACCTATTGGCATAACGGCAAGCCGACGAAATACAAGGGCTACTGCACCGATGTCTATTTCCAAGAAGCGAAGCGTTTCATGGAGGAGAGTATCGATAGCGACAAACCTTTCTTTACTTACATTTCACCCAATGCTCCGCACTCGCCGTTTCACTGTCCAGATGAATTTTGGAAACCGTATGCGGATAAAGGCATCTCCGATAAGGAAGCGATATTTTTTGGAATGATCGCCAACATCGATCACAACCTTGGGCAATTACGCAAGTGGCTCGATCGGAAAGGCGTGGCGGATAATACTATTTTCATTTTTACCACAGATAATGGATCGGCATCTGGCAGTAATATCTTCAACGACGGAATGCGTGGGGCGAAGGCTAGCGAATATGATGGGGGGCACCACGTTCCATTCTTCATGCATTGGCCGAATGGAAAGCTTACCAAGCCGAAGGACGTGAATGCCCTGACCGCTCACATAGACATTCTGCCGACTTTGATTGAGCTCTGCGGATTGAATGGGCCGATGGATTACAGCTTCGACGGACGCTCTTTGGCCCCGCTGATTTACGATAATCCGGCACCATGGCCTAGTCGTACGATTGTAACTGATTCACAGCGTGTACGTGATCCAATCAAATGGCGTAAGTCCGCTACTATGACCGATAAATGGCGCCTGATCAACGGGGAGGAGCTCTACAATATGGAGAGCGATCCGAGTCAAAAAAGGGATGTCTCTGCTCAGTATCCCGAAGTGATGAAAAGTATGAGAGCGGACTACGATCGTTGGTGGGCTAGCATTTCGCCTGGCTTCGCCAAGGAAACTCCGATCATTGTAGGTAACGACGCGGAGAACCCCGCGCATTTGACCGGTCATGACTGGTTGACTAATGATCCTCTGACTCCTTGGCATCAGAATTTTATAAGGACTGCGCGTCAAGGAGATGGCTTTTGGTCAATACGTATCGATAAAACGGGTACTTACGAAATCGCTCTGCGCCGCTGGCCGCAGGAAGTTTCAAAGCCAATCAACGCTGAAATGGCTCCAGGCGCTGGCGTGCCTGGTCTGACCGCTTTCCGGGAAGCAGCAGGCAAGAGTATCGCCGCCACTTCTGCCGTATTGGAAATATCGGGACAAACAATTGAGAAGAAAGTCGGTAAGCGAGACGACGAAGTTCGTTTCACTGTAGACCTGAAAGAAGGTCTTGCCGAGTTGCATGGTTTCTTTCGAACTGAGGGTGGAGAATTCGATATCCTCGGAGCATACTACGCGGTTGTAACGAGGAAGTAGAATTTGGATACAATACAGCTGGTAGATGAAGCCGACTATTCAAAAAATCGATTGTAGGGCGGGTTGTCGAAAGATCCTGAGCGAAGTCGAAGGGCGGGCTTTAAATATCGCCTCCGCGAGACGACCTACAATAGGGAGTCTGATGGACCGCTAGCTTGCGGCGTTGTCCGCAAGCTATTGTCGGGAGTATGACCCTCCTTACTGCTCGGAGGGTGCGTTAGCAACCGTTTCTTCGGGAGGACGTCCTTTCCACCAGGATGCTAGGGCAGAGCCGGACAGGTTCATCCACGTTCCAAAAATGACTGAGCCTAGGGCAGCGTTGGTGCTGTTGAGTACGCTAATGGCGAGCGCGGAGCCCATTCCACCGTTTTGCATGCCTACTTCGAGGGCGACGGTTCGGCAATCCTTCTCGGGAAGGCGACCAAGGCGGGCGATTCCGTAACCTGAAACGTATCCGAAAGTGTTGTGAATAATTGCCGCGGCGAATAGTCCAAAGCCGATCGCTAGTATCGAATCCCGCGTGTTTGCAGCTATGATGGCGACGATGTAGCAGATGCCGATCATGGAAACTACCGGAAGTCCTTTATCCAACCAATGGCGACGGAGAACCGCCATCAGGACGAGTGCCCCGGAGAGACTGAATAACTGCTCGTTCATCAATACCGCTGATTTGGCGACGAAGTAGCAAAGCAAGGCGAGGCCAAGGGCGATAGGTCGCCAAATCATTCCGCGCAAATCGGATCTCAGCAAGTAGTGAATCGCGAGGCCGGTTGCGACTGGAAGAATAATGAGGTTCACGATCGAGAGGAGCATACTAAACACATTAATCTCAATAAGCTGGCCTGCTAGCATCTTCATCAAGACCGGAGTCACGAACGGCGCTAGCATCGTGGAGCAGGCGGTCATGGTTACTGATAGGGCGACGTTTCCCTTGGCGAGGTAAGCCATCACATTGGAGGCCACTCCCCCTGGGCAGGATCCGATTAGGATGATTCCGGCAGCGATCTCTGGCTGAAAGCCAAAACTAAGCGCAATGGCCCAACCAACAATCGGCATAACTGAGTATTGAAGGCAAATTCCTATCAATACCGCACGAGGCATCTTGAGCGCAGTTGAGAAGTCGCGAAGGCTCAATGTCGCTCCCATTCCAAACATAATAATTTGGATGAGCGGCACGATTAAGCTTCTTTGATCGAATCCCCCTACGACTAAAAAAGCGTTTGGGTAGACGAGGCTGGCCAGAAAAAATGCGAATACGAGGGAGGTGAAGCTAAATGTCTTCACTGACACAGCAAATTGAAAATATATCGCCCAGAGCAAAAAGAAAAAGATAGCGGCTGGACCAGCTACTGAATGAGCCGCTAGGATGGTGGCGCTTATTGCGACAATCGCTGTGACGGTTATCGGTATTAAAAGAATGCCTTTAGCTGATTTAAAATCGATTTTCATGGAGGTTGTTAGACTGGTGATCCGTCAGTTTTAAATTTGTATTGAATATTATAGTACATAGTTACCTCGCCATGTGTCTCCGGGGGAGGGTCTTTATTCGAGGTCGCAGAGGAAACGAGATATTTTAGAGCGTCCGGGGCGAATTATTTGATCGTAAACCCATCCACGAAATCGCCTCGTAGAAGCGTTGTTCTGGGCTTGGATAGGGTTCCTCGATCATTGTTGTATAGGCGCTCGGAGACGATGTTCACTGCCACTTCGGCCATTTCCTCATGGCACTGGCGGTAGCCCGAGCAACCGTCAGTTTGAGATGACCAGTTCAGGACCATGTATCCAAATTCTTCGGGCACTTTGTATCCAAGATTTAAGAAATAATCGAGAATCTTTGACCTGAAAGCGATGATGACATCTGGCTTGTTTTGTTTGTACCAATCGTGCATCGATTCGAAGTCCGTTTTATCGAATTGCAATTCAGGTTTGAGGACTCGGAGAATGGGGACATGGTTTTCGCTGTCGACTACTCGGTTTTGATACTCGTAAAATCCGGCGTTCCACAAGTGGCCACCGCGCATCTCATTTTCGGAATCGGTGATGAACCCGATTCGCTGGTATCCGCGTTGGGAAAGATTCTCGAGGATATCTTGCATACAGCGAAAGTTATCGTAGTATACGTTGGGGATATTTCCTAGATTGTCGGTAAGTCCGATCGATGCGACCGCTAGTTTCCCCCAATCGAGATTGAGTTCGGAGTTTGAAAACCTGAGAGGGGTGACTATCAAGCCCGATATATTCCGATTGTCTAAAATTTTCTGTATTCGTTTATTGGAGTAGTGTGCCAGATCGAATTCCAAATAGTCGAAGTCGAACCCTAGTCGAGTCGCTCGTCGTTTTGCTCCCATCAGAAAACGGTTCTGAATATGCCATTCGACCCGTTTCTCTTCGCTTTGCTCATCAATCCAAGTACTCAGAAGACCAATGGTCGGCATCGTTCCATGCCATTCCCTCGACTTGCGTACCATGGCCATGTTAGCAGTCACGAGCGGGTTCAGCTGGTAGCCGAGATTCGTAGCGATGCGGTTGATTTTATCTCGAGTGACCTTCGATATTCGCGTGTTGTTTCTGAGTGCAAGCGATACGGTTGCCTTGCACACTCCAGCAGCTTGCGCAATGTCGGCAAATGTGGGAGGTTTTAGAGGCTTCTCCGGAGGAAATTCGTTGTTCATTAGGGGTATTTAAGCAGAATGTTAGTGCTTACTCAAACTAGGATGAAATTGGACGTTTGAACGTTGTTTTCTCGGTTGCCGCTACATTGGCGCGATGCGCTTCGAGCCGACGTTGGTCGTCAGGTTGACGTGAGAGTTGAAGCTCTCGTAGATGAGCCGGTTTTTGATTTCCGAATATTCAGGATCGTTCCATAGATCGTTGAACTCCCAGGGGTCCTCCAGGAGGTCGTAGAGTTCGCCGAGGTTTTGATTGTGGTAGACGCATAGTTTGTACCGGTCGTCTCGGTACATCGTGGCGAATGAGCCCGATCCGCTTGTAAATTGAGTGTCCAGCGCGTCGAAGTATTCGCATCGCGCGGAGTTGCGAATTTCGTCTCCCGGCGTCTGGCCAGTGAGGATGGGTAGGAGGTTTTTACCCTGGTGATAATCGGGAATCTCGATACCGGCTACGGCAAGCAAGGTTGCGGAAAGGTCGAGCAATTCCGTAATGCCATTGCACTGCAAATTCGATTCGAACTCCTTGGGGAACGAGAAAATCAAGGGTACTTTGATGAGGCCTTCGTAGAAGCGGCAGCCTTTGAGCATTAGTCCATGGTCTCCGAGCATCTCGCCGTGGTCCGAAGTGAATATGATAACTGTGTTTTGGCGCTGTTCAGTTTCGTCTAGGGTTTGGAGAATGCGAGCAAGTTGATCGTCTATTAGAGCGATCATGGCGTAGTACTTAGCCTGAATCGATTTTGCATTGTTCGCTTCCGGCGTTTTGGGCTCACCCTGGAAATCAACGTTCTCCAAGGTTTTTTGGTGTTTAAGGTCACTCTCTCTAAAGTGGGGGCCGGGCATGTCCTCTGCATTGAATCGCTTCTCGTAATCCGATGGGGGAATGAAAGGCGGATGCGGATCGTACACATTGATATTGAGCATCCAGGGCGTAGAGTGATCGCGCGATATGAAATCGATGGCGCAGTCGGAGGCCCATTTCGTTTGATGGAATTCAGACGGTACGCGGTCGTCAGAATTCCTCAATGCATCGAGGTTCTCTCCATTCGCTCTTACCCAGTCCGCGTAAGCGTGTTCGCCGGCGGGCCAATCATCTCTCGGCGCGTGCGAATGCTGCCAATAATCGAATCCGTCATCAAGGCGAGGCTCGGGACGTCGGCCGGCGCTTACCAGGTGAAATTTGCCAATAAGGCCGCAATTGTATCCAGAATCCGCGATCAATTTGGAGATCAGTGGAACGTCTGACGGGAAGGTGTCGTTGCCGTTGCGTGTGTTTCGCGTTCGACTTGGGTAGAGTCCCGTCATGATGCTTGCTCGGCTTGGCGTGCAAATGGGGCTTTGGCAATAGGCGTTGGTAAAGGAGACTCCATTTTTGACGAGCTCGTCAATCGTCGGTGTCTGAACCTGCGAATTCCCTAGCGCGCCGATAGTGTCAAATCGTTGTTGGTCTGTGCAGTACCAGAGTATGTTTGGTCGTGTCATTATATTTAATTAGAGTGGAGTTCAAAGTACCTCAGGCGATGCAGGATATCCAAGGCTAGGATATCGGGAGGATACCTTTTCGCGTCTAGAAAAGGACTATTCGTGGAAGAGTCTTATATCGAATCAATAGGCGCTAAACGCGTTTAGCAGTATCTAGGTTGTGTTAATGCCCGCGGTACTGAGTATAGGGAGCTCTTCCCCCTTTAACTCAATGCTCAATCAACCCGCGGAAGCTCGCAGGCAGACATTTTTTTAGAGGCGAAGCGTGTACATTAAGAATCAAAATCAACATCCCACATAATCAACCATACCCTAAAAATATAATATGAAACTACTACAAAAATACAAGCTACTAGCGGGAGTCTTTCCGCTAGCCGGGTTCTTTTGCTTATCAAACGCAGTAGCCCAAGAAGAAGATGAAGTCTTCGAATTAA
>Ga0233432_10002756_pt1 | contig 16184 bp, 15 predicted proteins | sample SI_122_August201_6_FD_179870 | JGI IMG/M metagenome (GOLD analysis project Ga0233432, IMG submission 179870) | Seawater microbial communities from Saanich Inlet, British Columbia, Canada - SI_122_August2016_10_MG | ecosystem: Environmental > Aquatic > Marine > Inlet | place: Canada: British...
CATCGATACCCTTAATGTCGGTCCTACCCACCTAGAAGGTCGTTCCCGTATAACAGTTACTCTAAACGGTGACGAAAAAGCTCTTGATCAATGTATCAATCAATTGGACAAACTGATCGATGTGATCGAGGTCAATAATTTCGTTGGCGAGGAGGGCGTTGGCCGCGAGTTAATTCTTGTCAAAATCCAAACTGATTCTAAGACACGATCTGAGGTTACGCAATTATGCGATGTATTTCGGGGGAAAATCATAGATGTGGCACCCTCTAGTTTAATTGTCGAAGTCACGGGTAACGAGAATAAGATCAAAGCTTTTCTTTCACTTGTCGAATCCTTTGGGATTTCCGAATTGGCAAGAACCGGTACGGTTTCCTTGCGTCGGGGAATCCTCGACGACTGATCCAACTTTCCATTTCACATAACATAAAAAACCACTAAATACAAAACGGCCATGCCCGCTAAAGTATATACCCAAAAAGAGGCGAAGATTACGCCTATTAAGAAGAAAACGCTAGCCGTAATAGGATACGGTTCACAAGGCCATGCACATGCCTTGAACCTCAAGGACAGCGGATGCAAAGTCATCATCGGACTGTACAAGGGGAGTAAATCGATTCGGGTGGCCAAGAGGCATGGTTTTGAGGTGATGGAAGTCGCTGAAGCTGTGCAGCAGGCGGACATCATTATGATTGGCGTCCCCGACATGAAGCAAGCGGAGGTGTACGAGAAGGAGATCAAGCCAAACTTGTCGAAAGGAAAAACCCTTCTTTTTACTCATGGTTTTGCCATCCATTTTGGATTAATCAAGCCACCCCGCGGAGTGAGTGTGATTATGGTTGCGCCCAAGGGCCCAGGTCACATCGTTCGATCCCAGTACAAGGAGGGGAAAGGAGTTCCCGCCCTTATCGCCGTGCTCAAAGGATCCTCCAAGGATTCAAAGAATATTGCTCTCGCGTGGGCTTCCGGCATTGGTGCGGGGCGTGCGGGTATCTTACAAACATCTTTCAAAGAGGAAACCGAGACCGATTTATTTGGAGAGCAAGCCGTGCTTTGCGGTGGAGCCTCCGCTTTGGTTGAAGCGGGATTTGAGACCTTGGTTGAAGCTGGCTATGCTCCTGAGATGGCCTATTTCGAATGCTTGCATGAACTCAAGCTTATCGTCGATTTAATGATCGAATCTGGTGTTGCAGGAATGCGTTTTTCAATTTCTGAAACCGCCAAGTATGGCGATGTCACTCGTGGACCCAGGGTGATCAATGGAAATGTGAAAAAATCTATGAAAGCCATTCTCAAGGAAATCCAGTCCGGTAAATTTGCCCGTGAATGGGTGAAAGAATATCAAGACGGCCTTCCTAAATATAACAAATTGTTGGAGGACGGGGAAAAGCATCCGATCGAAGTAACCGGTCGCCATCTCCGTTCACTTATGCCTTGGATTCCCAAAAAGAACATTAAGGGAGCCCAAGCCGCTTACGGTTGATTTCGACTGATTCATACTTTTTAGAAGGCGCGGGAAGGGTTCTCCTTTTCCGCGCCTTCGTTTTTAAACGATGACCGGCTCAACTCCCAAAATCATTCTCGCTACTCGGAAGAGTCCGCTTGCTCTCAAACAGGCGGATTTGGCATCTTCCGTTCTCGCTGAAAAAATGGGTATGGTAGTTGAAACCCTTCCTCTCTCGACAACCGGAGACCAAAGAATGGAATGGTCCTTGGAAAAAGAGGGCGGAAAGGGTCTTTTTACCAAGGAATTGGAGGTCGCCCTCCTGGAGGGTCATGCTGATGTAGCGGTTCACAGCGCCAAGGATCTACCAACAGAGATGCCAGGCGGGCTTGCTCTGGCAGGCTACCTACCACGCGAAGACCCCCGTGATGTACTCGTCTTGCGTGCCGATGTCGTAGCCCCAGAGGTCATTGCAACAGGTAGTCCGCGCCGACGGGCTCAGTTGCTTGCCACTCATTGGCCAGACGCCCAAATGAAGGAAATTCGAGGGAATGTTGGTACGCGTCTTCGCAAGATTGCGGAGAATCACGAGGCGGATGCGACGGTCATTGCCGCCGCGGGTCTTCTTCGATTGGGAATCACCGATTTTCCCGGTTTGCGATTTGAATTTTTGCCCATTGAAAAGATGGTTCCTGCACCCGGACAGGCTGCAATTGCTTTGCAGGTTCGTGAGACCGACTTGTCCAAGTTTCAACCTGTTTGCCATGAAGATACCGCGAGTGCAGTCGATTTCGAGCGTGCCGTTTTGGCCACCATGGGAGGTGGATGCCAAGTTGCAGTCGGGGTTCATCGCAAACGGGATGATCTTTTCATTTTTCACAAGGAAGACTATGTCCGAATCGATCTTTCTGGTTTATCTTATTCTTCCGCATTGGAGAGGGCGCTTGCCGTTTTTGAAAACAAATGAAGCAACCAGGTAAAGTTTATCTCGTCGGGGCGGGGCCAGGGGATCAAGATCTCATCACCGTCAAAGCATTGGATCTTGTTTCTTCCTGTGAAGTGTTGGTCTATGACAATTTGGTAAACCCCGCCCTCTTGGAAGAAACCGCGACGGGTTGCGAACTCATCGACGTAGGCAAGACTCCGGGCCGTCACACTGTGGAACAAGACAAGATTTGCCAGATGCTCGTTGAGATAGCTCAATCAGGCAAGCGAGTGGTTCGTCTCAAAGGGGGAGATCCTTTCGTTTTCGGGCGTTGCGCGGAGGAAATGACTGTCCTTGATGAGGCCGGGATATCTTACGAGATTGTGCCCGGTGTAACTGCGGCCCTTGGTTGTGCAGCTTATGCCGGAATTCCCCTGACTCATAGGGATTACGGATCTTCGATCTCTTTCCTTACGGGTCACGAGGATATTGAAAAGGAATCCTTGCGCATTGATTTTGGTAAATTTGCCGCTACCGGAGGAACGCTCTGCATCTACATGGGGATGAGCAAACTGGAAGAAATCGTCGATAAATTGATTGCCGGAGGCTTACCCAATAGTAAACCGGCGGCGATCGTAAGCAATGGGACTTTACCAGGCCAAAGAAAAATCCTTGGCCCGTTGAAGGACCTTGTCGCATTGGCGAAAGAGGAAGGCTTGAGATCGCCCGCAATCATTTTTGTAGGAAATGCCGTTGGTCTCGCCGGAACCGGGGATTGGTTTGAGGATCGTCCGCTTTTTGGGCGGCGTTTTGTCGTTACCCGTCCGGTGGGTCAGAACAGCAGACTGAAAAAACTATTGGAGCAAAAAGGGGCTGAAGTTTTAGAACTGCCTTTAATTGAGATACTTCCGGCCGAAGAACGAAATCTGGTCGCAGAAACTTTTGCGGGTATTGCCACTTACGGATGGATCGTATTCACGAGTGCAAACGGAGCCCGAGAATTTTTCAAACTCTTTTTTCGGGCTTTCAGAGATATTCGTAGTTTCGGGCCAATGCGGATTGCTTGTGTCGGAGATTCCACGGCCACGGTCGTTCGGAGTTACAACCTTGAAGTCGAATTGATCCCAACTGTTTCCACCGCCGAGGACCTTGCTCAAACATTGGTCGCGACTGATTCCCTCGACAGCGCCAATGTCCTTGTGATCACCGGCAACCGAAATCGTGACATTTTGGTCAACTTGCTTGAGACCCTCGGGCATGCCATCGTCGATACTTTATCCGTATATTCGACTGATTTTGCAGATGTTTCGGAAGCTAAAGATCTACTTGAATTCAGGAAGAATGGAGCGGATGCACTCGTTTTCAATAGTTCTTCCGCAGCCCTTTCCTATATTGAGCAAGAGGAAGACTTACTTTTGGAAGATGAAGCTCGTGCGCCCATTCTTTGCAGTTTGGGGGCTCAGACCACCTCGACCCTCAAAGAAAATGGATTGAGTGTCGGCTTGGAGGCGGAGACTCCAAGTTTGGAGTCTTTGGTTGACTCACTCGTTACTAAGTTCGGCAGGAATCAATGAGGCTCAGCGACCCTGAAGTCAAGGTATGTGGAATAACCCGATTTGAGGACGGCGAAAATGCGATCGCACTCGGGGTTTCTTTTCTGGGTTTCATCCTCTTTGGAGACTCGCCCCGCTGTATTGATCCCAAAGAAGCTCGCAAAATCTGGAAGCTACTTAATTCTGATAAAACCTTTTCGGTTGCCGTGGACGTCGACCCCGATCCTTTGTTTTTGAGTGAAATCGTCAACACAGGTTTTGATTTCGTACAGTTGCATTTCCCTTGTACCATTGACTTGGACCGGGTGATCGCATGGTCGGAGATTGTGGGTAAGGAAAAGCTCTGGTTGGCCCCCAGGGTTCCTCCTGGCGATATCTTTCCCGACCATTTCATCTCTTACGCCGACACCTTCTTGGTGGATTCTTATTCGGTAAATAAATTCGGTGGGACGGGTAAGGTTTCGGATTGGAAGGAATTCACAAAGTTGAAAGATAAGCATCCCTCAAAAAAATGGGTGCTTGCTGGCGGCCTTTGTCCTGAAAATCTTTCCGCCGCTCTTTCTGCAACACGTGCAAGCCTTGTTGATCTGAATAGTGGCATTGAAAGCGAGCCAGGCATTAAGGATTTCTTTAAGATGGAGAAAGCATTTTCCATCTTGCACGATCATAATTGAAACATTACCAATTTGCCCTACGCTATATACTAGTTAATTGTATATAGATAGTCTATTTCGATCCTTCCTTTATCAATAACCACAAATAAACAAATTACCATGACCTCCGTAGGAAAAAAATTTCCAGATATCACCGTTAACGCTATGAACGAAATGGGAGACACATTTCCTTTGAACGTTCTAGAAAAAGCCTTGAGCGAGAAAAAGAAAATTTTACTCTTTTGGTACCCAAAAGATTTTACTTTCGTTTGCCCAACTGAATTGCATGCATTTCAAGAAGCCCTAGACGATTTCGAAAAGAGAAACACTTTGGTCATAGGTGCTTCATGCGATACGGCGGAAGTCCACTTCGCTTGGCTGAGCACCCCTAAAGACAGTGGCGGTATTGAAGGGATTACTTATCCGCTACTTGCAGATAGTAACCGTAATTTGGCAAATATTTTAGGGATACTCGACGAGACGAACGAAAGAGTAGATGAAGAATCGGGAGCTGTTTTGGTGGACGGGGATAGCGTTCCTTACCGTGCCACTTTTCTCATCGACGAGGAGGGAATGGTTTTTCACGAGGGAGTTAATCACATGCCCGTTGGTCGTAATGTTGCGGAATACTTGCGTATTATCGATGCTTTCACTCATGTTCAGGAAAAGGGGGAAGTTTGCCCCGCAAATTGGGAAGAAGGGAAAGATGCAATGAACGCCAACCGTGAAGGCGTTCAGTCTTACCTTAGCAGTCACTAAGGGCACCTGAGATATGATTCAGGAACTTACTGAAGACAATTTGGGCGAACTCGTTGCCGCTGAGAGCCGAGTTTTGGTTCAGTACTCGGCAGGTTGGTGTGGGAATTGCCGAATTATGAAGCCCAAGTTTCGCAAAATGTCTGATGATATCGAGGGTGTGACATTCGTTGTAGTAGATTCCGAAAAATTTCCCGAGTCGCGCAAGCTGGCAGAGGTTGACAACCTCCCTACATTCGCTGCATTCAAAGACGGAGCGCTTGTCAATCAAGTACAGACAAACAAGGCCGAAGTGCTCAAAGAGTTTGTTGATGAAGCTACCTCTAATTAAGCATCTTTGTAATTTCGTCGAAGCTAATGACGAAGATTTCGTCTCTGAAGCGATTGAGGTGCTTGAGCATTTGACCGAGTACGAAGGGCTCGCAGATCAGGAGGTGGATGTAATCGGTGAAATCCTTTCAAATTTGTACGGTGCTCTCGAAGTGGAAAAAACAGTACTGGAGAATGGGGTTGATCGAAAAACAGCGTTGAACGCGTTTATGAAGCGCGTGCAAGGTTCCATCGATCAATAGAAACTCCGCTGCGGAAGCCTCATCCTTTGAACTGCTTGGCTAGTTTGGCCAATTCCTTGGGGTCCATGTCACCCATGTCGGGCATTCCACCACCACCTCCAAGAGCGCTCAACATTTGCTTCATCTTCCCGCCCTTCATTTTCTTCATCATCTTTTGCATTTGGCTGAATTGTTTGATCAGTTGGTTGACGTCCTTGATCTGAACACCTGCACCATCGGCAATTCTTTTTCTGCGTGAGCCTGCGATTAAGCGCGGTAATCGTCTTTCTTCCTTTGTCATTGATAGGATAATTGCCTCGTGACGGCCAAGAGCACTTTCCTCCTTGTCTCCGATTTCGACATTATTCATGCCTGGTAGCATTTTTGCTACCGAACCCATAGAACCCATTTTCTTCATCTGTCTCATTTGCGTGAGAAAATCCTCAAAGTCGAATTCGGCCTTGAGCATTTTTTCCGCCATACGCATGGATTCCTCTTGATCGAGGTTCTCCTGAGCTTTTTCGACTAGCGATACGACGTCGCCCATCCCGAGGATTCTCGAAGCCAAGCGATCCGGATGGAAAACCTCGAACTCATCGATTTTTTCACCCACTCCGAGAAATTTGATCGGAGTTCCGGTAACCTTCTTCATCGAAAGAGCCGCTCCACCCCTTGCATCTCCGTCAACTTTGGTCAGCACTATCCCGGTCAGAGAAAGTCGTTCATGAAAAGTCTTGGCCACGTTCACGGCCTCTTGTCCAAGCGCTGCATCCGCCACCAATAGTATTTCGTGTGGATCGACTTCTTTTTTCAAAAGTTCGAGTTCCTCGACAAGATCGTCGTCTATTTGCAGTCTGCCCGCAGTGTCGAAAATCACGACATCACTACCGTTCATTTTCGATTCTTCCCAACCCGCGCGGGCAATAGCCGGTACGTTTTTGTTCTCCCGGTCCAGGTGGCAGGGGAATTGTTCTTGTTTTGCGAGAAACTCAAGTTGATCGATCGCGGCTGGTCGGTACACGTCGCAGGCGACCAGCATGGGTGAGCGCCCATCCTTGGCCAAACGCTTTGCGAGCTTTGCGCTCGTGGTAGTTTTTCCCGCTCCGTGAAGGCCGACCATGAGAACTCTCAAAGGGCGGTCCTCACGAAGTTCAGTCGTTCCTTCTCCGAGCAATTTGATCAATTCGTCGTGTATGATTTTTACGACCTGTTGGCCAGGTGAGACCGATTTGAGAACTTCCTGCCCCAAGCAGGCTTCCTTGACTTGATCGACGAATTCGCGAGCTGTACGGAAATGTACGTCGGCGGAAAGCAATGCCTTCCTTACCTCTCCCAATGCCTCGCTGACGTTTTCTTCCGTGAGCTTCCCCACTCCCCGAATGTTTCGAAGCGTGCGACTTAACTTATCTGTTAGTGATTCAAACATGACAATTTGAGATCATGCCATTGTAGGGGGTATTGGTGAAGCCATAAATTCCTTGCATCTTTCCACGTTGCCTTTTGACCCGAATTTGGCATGATCTGTTCTTAACCTTTTATATAGAATGAAAATTCTCATTGCTGACCGTATCTCTCCTCTTGGGGTTGAATTTTTGCAAAAGCAGGCCGATTTCGAAGTGATTGAAGCTTATGCTTCTTCGCCGGAGAAAGTCTTGGAGCTATCCAAGGATGCTTCCGCCATTATCGTTCGCAGCGATACGAAAGTGACTAGTGAGGTAATCGCATCCGCGACCTCCCTGAAAGTCGTTGGCCGAGCTGGTGTCGGTGTGGACAACATTGATATCGAAGCAGCTACGGAAGCAGGGGTCATTGTAATGAACACGCCAGGCGGCAACACAATTGCCACCGCTGAACTTACTTTTACCCACATGATGTGCGGTACGCGTCCAGTTGTTCGAGGAGCATCTGGAATGCGAGAGGGCAAATGGGAAAGAAAGGAGCTCAAAGGATCTGAATTGAGGGCCAAGACCTTGGCCATCCTCGGCTTTGGACGGATCGGGATTGAGGTGGCCAAGCGGGCTCAGGCTTTCGAAATGGAAGTCATTGCCTATGATCCTTACCTGACTGATGAGCGGGCCAAAGAGATGGAAGTGGAAAAAGTTGATCTTGATACGGCCTTTTCACGGGCAGATTACTTGACTGTTCACATGCCCATGACCGAAGAGACAAAAAATATCGTGAATGAAGACGCCTTTGCAAAGATGAAGGACGGAGTACGAGTGTTTAATTGCGCTCGGGGTGGGATTATTAAGGAATCGGCACTCGTAGAGGCCCTTAAAAGCGGAAAGGTCGCTGCCGCGGGACTTGACGTCTACGAGCAGGAACCACTACCTGAAGATCACGAATTTCGAAGCTTGGAAAATCTTAATCTTACGCCTCACTTGGGAGCCTCTACTGCGGAAGCTCAGGAAAGCGTGGGGGTTGAAATCGCCGAGGCAGTGGCCGAGGTTTTACAGGGTGGTCGTATAAGAAACGCCATAAACATGCCATCCATTGACCCCAAGGATTTGCAAGCTCTTCGTCCCTATCTTGACCTTTGTCAAAGACTTGGAAGTTTTGCTCGTCAAGCATCCAAAGGCTCCGTGAGTTCGATACACATTACTTATTGGGGGGGTATCGTTGACTTTGACGCGGTTCCTCTGACCCGAGCGGTGCTTAAGGGTTGGCTTGCTGGCATTGCCGGAGACGAAGGAATCAACGATGTCAATGCACCTCATAAAATAAAAGCTTTGGGCATAAAGGTCGAAACGATCAAGTCATCCGATTTGGTTGACTACAATGAACTAATCGAGGTAAAAACCGTTTCCAGCGAGGGTGAAGAACAAAATGTTCGCGGCACTCTTTTGGGCAAAGGAAACGATCCGAGGATTGTAGAGGTTGACGGTCAGGCAATAGAAGTTCGTCCCGTGGATGTTCTTCTCGTGGTTCGTAATGTGGACAAGCCTGGCATCGTCGGTAAATTGGGTACGACTCTTGGTGATTGCGGAGTTAACATTGCCAACATGTCCCTGAGTCGTGCAGAAGACGGGCAATGGGCTTTGACTATTTGCGAACTAGACGAGGAACCTTCGGATGATGCTTTGCGCTCATTGGTGGAGGACTCCGACATTCACGAGGCCCGAATTTCTCGACAAGGCTAGAATAAAGCCCTTTTCATCCACCCCTTTCATACCCCATGTTATCCGTAGAAACCATTGGCGTTATACTGATTGGTTACCTTTTGGGTTCGATACCATTCGGCGTACTCGTAGCCAAACGGTATGGCGTTGACATATATTCGGTGGGCAGTGGCAATCCCGGCGCAACCAATGTGCTTAGGGAAATAGGAAAGCCTGCCGGGTATGCGGTTTTCGTTTTGGATTTCTTGAAGGGTTTGCTTGCCACTCAGTGGTTTGCCATCCCAGTTTTTTCCTTCTCAGGCGATCCTGCTTTGGCGTTGTGGGGTTTGCCTGCTGCAGTGCTTGGGCATACCTTTCCGTTGTTTACGGGATTCAAGGGAGGGAAGGGAGTGGCTACGGCCATGGGAGGATTGCTAGGGGTAATGCCTTGGTGTCTTCTGATGGGTTTGGTCACATGGGTCATTGTCTTTTACTCCACTCGTTATGTGGCACTTGCCTCGATCGGTTTTGGCTTGAGCTTGCCGATCTGTGCATTCGTTTTCTTTTGGACGGGAGACAAGCACTGGGGTGTTGTTATTTTGGCTTTTGTCGTCATGGCATGGATCACATGGCGACATCGATCAAACCTGTCTCGATTGAGAGCTGGAACGGAGAATCAATTTAGTCGCAAAACCACCGATAAGTAACCATGAGCAACGAATCACAAACCATTAGAGTAGGAATCCTCGGTTTTGGAACGGTCGGTCAGGGAACTTGGAAACATCTCGTCGAGAATGCCGAATCCCTGAAGAAGATCCTTGGGGTCGAAGTCCTTCCTGTTCGAGCTTCCGTACGGGACTTGACCAAGGATCGGAAGCTCACGATTGATGCGGATGCACTGACTGACGACTCGATGTCCATTGTCGACGACCAAGGGGTCGACCTGATTTGCGAACTTATAGGAGGGATCGAAGAAGCGAGGCTTTTGACGCTCCGAGCGTTTGCCAACGGAAAGTCGGTGGTAACCGCAAATAAAGCTCTTATCTGCGAACACGGCGAGGAACTTTTTTCGGAAGCGGAAAAGGCCGGAGTTCGTTATGCTTTTGAAGCCAGCGTTGCCGGAGGTATTCCGATCATCAAGGTTTTGAGAGAAAGTTTGGTGGCCAACGAATTCCCCCTTATCTATGGAATTTTAAACGGTACTTCCAATTATATTCTCACACGGATGGAGAGCGAGGGAGCAACTTTCGACGATGTCCTTTCAGATGCCCGTGAATTAGGATATGTCGAGGCGGACGAAGCATTGGATCTCGATGGAGTTGATGCTGCACACAAGGCTGTCATTCTAGCCTACTTGGCACATGGCATGTGGATATCCCTCAAGGATATTACGGTCGAGGGAATCAGGGAGATTTCAAACGAAGACCTTCTTGCGGCAAGAAAACTTGGCTGTAAGATTAAGTTGATCGGTGTAATCCGAAGAAATTTCGAAAACAATCACATATCGGTTGGCGTTTATCCAGCCTTGGTCCCAGTAGGTGAAATCATTGCTCGTACGGATGGTGTTTACAACGGAGTCAGCCTAACTGGTACGGTCGTAGGTACGGTCGTCCTTACTGGCCGCGGTGCGGGTCAGGATCCAACGGCAGGCTCTGTGATCAGCGATATCGTAGATGTTGTAAAGGGCATGAAGGGTATGAATTCACAACCGAAGTTGCTTCACGTTACTCCGGACGAATGCACCGCCGCTACGGCAAAAGAAATTTGCGGTTGCTTTTACCTTCGTTTGCGAGTCGACGACAGACCCGGTCAACTTGCTCAGATTGCGGAGTGTTTGGCCGAAAGGGAAGTCAGTTTGGCGACGGTTTCCCAGACACCTAAAGACGAAGATATGTCCGCCCAAATTATTTTGACTACCCATCAAACCAACGAACATAGCATTCAATTGGCAATCGAGGCTCTCAAGCAATTACCCGGCGTGAAAGAATTCCCGGTACTCTTTCGAATGTTTGATCCCAATGGATTCGAAAATCAATGAGTATCGTTGTTCAAAAATACGGCGGGACTTCTGTCGCTGACATTAGCTGTATCAAACGGGTAGCAAGACGGATCAAGAAGACTTGTGCGGCCGGGCACAAGGTTGTGGTAGTGGTTTCCGCACGAGCAGGCGTGACAAACGAATTAATCGAACGAGCCAAGGCAATCCGCAAGAATCCATCCGAACGGGAAATGGACATGCTTATGACTTGTGGCGAGCAGGAAACCATAGCCCTTCTTTCGATGGCTCTGAATGCCTTGAGCGTGCCAGCCGTCTCCCGAACGGGTTGGCAGGCTGGAATTATTACCGAAGGCCTGCACTCCAAATCCCGCATTCGAGAGGTTCAGGGAGGAGACATTCGCAAGCAGCTAAGGGCTGGCAACGTGGTGGTTGTTGCCGGATTCCAGGGCATCAACGACCATGGAGACGTCACTACTTTCGGCCGGGGAGGATCCGATTTGAGTGCTATCGCCCTTGCCGGTGCGCTGAAGGCCAAAACCTGCCAGATTTTTACCGATGTCGAGGGTGTGTTCACGGCGGATCCTCGCCTTGTTCCAAATGCTTGCAAAATACCAGCCATTAGCTATGAAGAACTCCTCGAGTTGGCTAGCAGCGGATCCAAAGTCATGCAAACTCGGGCCGTTGAATTTGCTCAGAAGCATAACATACCATTTGAAGTTCGTTCGTCCTTTTCCACCAAACCCGGAACCGAAGTGAAGAAAAAAGTAAAATCTCTGGAGGACACCCTTGTAAGTGGAGTGGCCATTGACAAAAACCAAGTACGAGTAAGTGTTACTGAGTTACCTGACAGACCGGGTGCAGCGGCAGCCGTTTTCAAAGTCATGGCAGAATCAGAAGTGGTCGTGGACATGATTGTTCAGAATGTTGCTCGCAACGGAAAGGCAAACCTGACTTTCACCGTACCGACTGAAGATGCCTTTCGTGCTGAAAAAGCTTTGAAGGAACACCTTTCGGATGGAACGGGTGGCAAGTTGGGCCGTAGTACGAACATCGTTAAGGTTTCTGTAGTAGGAGTCGGCATGCGTTCGCATTCTGGAGTAGCATCGACTTTCTTTGAGGCTTTGGCCAATGCGGGTATCAATATGCTTATGATCAGTACTTCGGAGATAAAAATTTCGGTAGCTGTTAGCCCTGAATTTGGCGACGAGGCAACACGAGTTGCTCATCGGGCATTTGGCTTGGGTAAGTAATCAGCCCAAGGGCTAGTCTTTCTTTGCTATCCGAGAAATGCGATTTGTAAGCACTCGCGGTCAATCCGACCCAGTTAGTTTTTCTGAGGCGGTTTCACAGGGCCTTGCTCCCGACGGCGGATTGTATCTCCCGAAGAGTTTCCCCGACTTGAGCAGCTTCATCGGGCAATGGGAGAACCTTTCTTATCCTGAACTGTGTTTTGAGTTCTTTCGTCTCTTTGCTACAGATTTGGAAACGGAAGTTTTGAGACCTGCTATCGATTGTTCCTATTCCACTTTTACTCACCCTCAAATAGCTCCCATTGTTGAGTTGAGCTCAAACTGTAAGGTCTTGGAGCTTTTTCACGGTCCGACCTTGGCTTTTAAGGATTTTGCTTTGCAACTCCTTGGAAACCTTTACGAACTGCAAATTGCTCGTACCGGCCAAAACCTGACGATTTTGGGAGCGACCTCGGGTGATACCGGAGCAGCTGCAATATCGGGCCTGATTGGGAAAAGCGGAGTGACTGTTTTTATTCTTTACCCTAATGGCAAGGTTTCTCCATTGCAGGAACGTCAAATGACCTGCACAGGGGCGAGTAATGTTTTTCCGCTCGCGATCGAAGGTACCTTTGACGATGCCCAGCGGACTGTGAAGGAACTTTTTTCTGATCTTTCCTTTCGTGAGGAAGTTGGCCTTTCTGCCGTCAATTCGATCAACTTGGCGCGTATACTCGCACAATCCGTGTACTACCTTTTTGCTTGGTTACGACTAGGTCCAGCGGAGCGAGAATGCACCACTTTTGTTGTGCCTACAGGGAATTTTGGCAATGTCTTTGCTGGATGGTTGCTTAGTAGAATGGGCATTATCATAAACGGTTTTCGGGTAGCGACCAACCAAAACGATGTTCTTCACCGCCTATTTCGTTCTGGTGAATATTCTCTTGATAAGGTCGTCCCAAGTCTTGCTCCTTCGATGGATATTCAGGTTGCTTCCAATTTTGAGCGTCTGCTCTTTTTCATTCTTGATGGAGATACTAGGCGCGTTCGTGAGGTTATGAATAGTTTCCGTGAAGAGGGCAGGTATTGTTTTGAAAATTTTGCAGTAGAGGGTTTTTCGAGTTCCAGTGTTACTGACCAGGAAATCCCGGAAATCATTCATTCAGTAAATCGAGAATTTGGATATCTGGTAGATCCGCATACGGCTTGTGGGTTCAAGAATTTACCAAAGGATCAAAAACACCTCATTCTAGCCACCGCTCATCCGGCCAAATTTCCCGATGTGTATGAGAATGCAGGAATGGCAAAACCAACTTCACCGATTCTCCAGGAACTTCTTAAAAAAACACCTGTAAAGTACGACTCTAGTGTCGATCCGTCTGCGATCCGTTTGTTTATTGAAAAAACTCTTTGCAGATAAGCGAATAATTTCTTAGCCCAGTTCGTTCCACCATCGATATGAGCAAGAGGATTATTATCATTAGATCCGGTGGGTTGGGAGACTTTGTCTTGATTCTTCCCGTAGTTAGTCGAGCACTCGCTTTATATGATGAGGTCATTCTTTTCACACGTAATTCATATCATTGTCTTGTTTCCCATCATCCGGATTCTCTTAGCTTAAGAGATGTTGATTCAGACTTGGATACGCTAAGAGAAGTACTTTTGGATTCTGATGTGATTACCTTTTGGCAGGACGAGGAATGGAAGCAGGAATTAAAGGACGGAGGGTGCCGTAATCTTTTTTTTGCTGAATCTCGGCCAATTGGAAAGTTTCATTTTACAGAGGCGATATTTTTGCAAATCGGCTGGGACTGGCTTGATGAATACTCGAAAAGCGCCTGGCTCGGTGACCTTTGGTCAGGAGGGCAGGGGGTTCTGTGGGTCCATTCAGGAAGTGGGAGTCTTAGTAAAAACGCGCCCCTATCCTCCTTTGCCGAACTCGCGGGCAAGTGGCTTGATTTAAAGGGTACAAATCGGGCCATTTTTTCCTTCGGCGAGGCAGATAATGAAGTCTTGGCCAATTTCGAAAGGCTCGAGATTTCTAAAGATAAGCGGACGCTGTCAGTGTCCTCGAAAAACTTGGGTGAGCTGAAGAAGATGATGATTGATCAATCATCAGTTTTTCTGGGTAACGATTCGGGCCCCGGGCATCTTGCAGCATCCTTGGGTATTCCCACTCACATCGTATTCTGTGGGACAAGTCGAAAGATTTGGTCCCCCTTGGGTCCTAGGGTCCAAACTTACGAATCGTTTCCCGAAGCGAGTAAGATTTTGTAGGAAACCGAATCAACCAATGCTTCCCAACTTGCGGTGATTACATTGTCACTTACCCCGACTGTGCCCCAAGTTTGATTCCCATCAGTTGATTCAATATGAACCCGAGTTATAGCGTCAGTTCCGAGATTACTTTCCAAAATTCTTACCTTAAAATCCGTTAACCTGACTTCTTGAATGTAAGGGAAATCCTTTTCGAGTGCGTTCCGCAAGGCGTGATCAAGTGCGGATACAGGACCATTGCCTTCGGCAACGGTGTGTCTTTCTTCATTCTTGATTTTCAGCTTTACCGTGGCTTCAGAAGTCGATTCCTCTCCGCCCGATTCACGACCCACTCCTACATGGTAACGCAAAACTTCGAATGCGAAATTTTCACCTCGTAGAAAACGCCTCAGGAGAAGATCGAAGGAGGCATCGGCAGCTTCAAATTCATACCCCTGAAATTCCAGCCTTTTGAGTTCTTCGAGAAAGGACTTCATTTCCGGAGATCGTCCATCTACGCTCATGCCCATTTCCTTGGCTTTCATCATCACACTGCTTCGCCCGGACATGTCGGATACAAGAACGCGTGTCCGGTTTCCAACGATTGAAGGGTCGATGTGCTCGTAACTGCGATTGGACTTCGAGGCAGCATCTGCATGGACTCCTCCCTTGTGGGCAAAAGATGCCGCACCTACATAGGGACTACGAATGTCGGGTCGCAAATTGGTTGCGTCGTCAATGAAAAGGGACAAGTCACGGAGCTTTGACATGTGTTGCCCGCTGTTCGTCTTAGTTTCCATCTTGATTTCCAGATTGGGTATGATTGTGGTGAGGTTGGCGTTTCCGTTTCTCTCTCCATACCCATTCATCGTTCCTTGCACCATGGTTGCCCCCGCCTCGACACCAGCCAGGCTAACTGCTACTCCTACTCCGGCGTCATTATGGCAATGGACGCCAATGGGAGTATCGGGAAAGCGTTCGACGACGACGGTGGTAATATCTTTGAACGGAGTTACCAATTTTCCACCGTTTGTTTCACAAAGTACGAGAAAGTCTGCTCCGCCCTTCCTCGCTGCGTCCAATGTGGAAAGAGCGTAATCCGGGTCGTTGGAATATCCATCGTAAAAATGCTCGGCGTCATAAATCACTTCCTTGCCCTGTTCCTTAAGAAACCGGACGGAGTCTTCAATCATGGAAAGATTTTCCTCAGGGGTCGTCCGGAGCACGTCGGTGACATGAAGAAGCCAGGATTTTCCGAAAATCGTTACTACGGGAGTAGAGGCATCGAGCAAGAGTTTGATTTGCGGATCGTCCTCGACCGGGGAAGATGCTCTTCGTGTTGAACCGAAAGCTGCGAGCCTCGCGTGCTTGAGTTCAAGATCCACTGCCTTTTCAAAGAAGGCCATGTCCCGAGGGTTGCTTCCAGGCCAACCACCTTCGATATAGTCGATACCGAACTGATCGAGTTTTTCGGCAACACGGAGTTTTGCACTGACGGTAAAAGACACCCCTTCGGCTTGGGAACCGTCTCTAAGTGTAGTGTCGTAGATGGTGATATTTGAATGTGACATGATAAAGGTTGTAAGTGAGATAGAAAAAGTTTGCTCTTGTATTGCTTTTTTAAAGCGGCGGCAAAGAAGTGAAGCCCGAATCTTGAGCGAAGCTTAAGCTCCTGATTCGGGCTGGGAAATTCGCACAATGTCCCTGACAACCAAAGGGTGGA
>Ga0233432_10002757_pt1 | contig 16179 bp, 11 predicted proteins | sample SI_122_August201_6_FD_179870 | JGI IMG/M metagenome (GOLD analysis project Ga0233432, IMG submission 179870) | Seawater microbial communities from Saanich Inlet, British Columbia, Canada - SI_122_August2016_10_MG | ecosystem: Environmental > Aquatic > Marine > Inlet | place: Canada: British...
GAATGCGCCGAGCAGCAGTTTGCCCGCGTCTTCCTTGTAGTAGGCGCAGCCGTCCATATCGCGCAGAACTGGGAGATCGCTTGGCAGGTCCGGTATGGCTTCCGTCACCACGTAGAAATGTTCGCAGGCTTGTACTGGCACTGGTGTCTGCCCGAGCGCGCCGAATTCCCGCGCCCACATGCCAGCAGCATTCACAGCGATGGGCGTTGCAATGACACCCTCGGCCGTCTCCACGCCTGAAATACGGCCTCGTGATGTTTGCAGCCCAGTCGCCTTCACATTCTCGAAGATTTGAACGCCAAGCTCGCGCGCTCCCTTTGCCAGCGCCATTGCGTAATCGAGCGGGTTTACCTGCCCATCTGTCGGATACCAAAGCGCACCCAGCAGGTCCCCCGTTTCCAGGAAGGGCCAGCGGCGGCCAGCTTCTGCGGCGTCGACCATATGGGCTTCAACACCTAGGGCAGCGGCGAAATCAGCGGCACGGGAATGTTCTTCAAAGCGCGCAGGATTATCGGCAATGCCAAGGCTGCCATTTTGTTTGAAACCGGTCGCTTGGCCGGTGAAATCTTCCAGTTCCTTGAACAGCGGCTGTGAGTGCATGGCGATCTTGGAAAGCGCCGCCGAGCCAATATTGGAGCGCACCAATCCCGCTGCATGCCATGTGGTGCCAGAGGCCAATTGCTTGCGTTCCAGCAGCACGACATCTTTCCAGCCTTGCTTCGCCAGGTGATAGGCCGTACTCAGGCCCGCGATCCCGCCGCCAACGATAACTGCGCTTGCTTCACTCGGCAGTGGTTTGTTCATGGCAGGATCCTCAAGACATTGATTGCGGAACGGTTTCGCGGTCCATAAACTTCCGCCCGTTCCAGCTCCAGTAAGGCGTATCATGAACTTAAAAGATCACATCCGCGCAATACCTGATTTTCCGAAACCTGGCATTCTCTTCTACGACATCTCGACGCTCCTCTCCCATGCCGAAGCCTGGGCGACAGCTGTCGAGCAGTTGGCCGAGATTGTTGGCCCATGGAAACCCACCAAACTGGCAGGCATTGAATCCCGCGGATTTTTGACAGCAGCGCCCTTGGCATTGGAGCTTGGCCTTGGCTTCGTGATGATCCGCAAGCAAGGAAAACTGCCGGGTGCGGTCATATCTCACGAATACGCGCTGGAATACGGTTCTGACATTATTGAAATTCAGGCGGATGCCATAAAGCCAGGCGACCGGGTTGTCATATTGGATGACTTGCTGGCAACTGGCGGTACTTTAGCGGCGTCCGTCGATCTGCTGCAGGATGTTGGCGCAGAGGTTGCGGGCGCTGCCTGCATCATCGAGCTCAGCTTCCTGGATGGCCGTAGCAAAGTCGATATCCCTGTGGAATCGCTGATCCAATACGAATCCTAGATCTCGGCTACCGCGTTAGTCGCCCATCCCTGCGATCTGATCCAGCACTGGTAGAATATATTCCCGGAACCGTTCGGGGTGCTCGCTCATGGGGAAATGGCCCATTTCGCGCATGATGATCGCTTCCGCGCCGGGGATCGTTTTGGCGGTGCGTTCTGTGTCAGCGGGCGTGCAGGAATAGTCATACTCGCCAGTCATCAGGAAGACTTTGCAGGCGCTTGGATCTACCGCAGCACCATCCGCCTCGAACTGGCTGTCGGTGCGAAAGAAGTGCATGTCGCCTTTGAATACATCTGATCCGCTCTGGTGATAGTGCCAAAGCGTCTCATGGCGGAATTCAGCTGGGCTATGGGGTGAGGCAAGGCCAGACACGAGTGCCGCGCAGAAATCACCGCGGGCGAATACGTCATTATCCAGCCAGGAATTATCCCACCAAGGGGAGGGGCGGTTTGATCCTTCAAGCCCAATAGCGGCGCGGAATCTCTGTCCGTGTTCTCGCGCGAGACGGACGACCAAGCGACCGCCCATGGAGCAGCCCATGACAACAGGTCTGTCCAACTCCAGCGCATCTGCAAAGGCGATTGTGGCGGCGGCATAGAAATCCGCTGTCAGCTTGTATTCCATGTCCTGCCAGCCAACGGGCGGATTGGACTTGCCGTGCCATGGCAGGTCAAACGCGATCACGCGGTAGCGGCTTGTGATGGCTTCATCGCACATCAGGTGCCTGAACTGGCTGGAGTGAGCCCCGGCAGTGTGAAGGCAGATGAGCGGTGTGCCTTCACCCGCTTCCTCAAAGTAAATCCGATAGGTCTCGCCCATAATGTCGATATGGGCGTAGCGGCCAGTGATCGGTTCGATCGCGACAGGCATCACGCGTCCTCCCGCAACAGCGCCAGAATGTCCTTGAAGAAGCGGAGATGCGCTAGGAACACTGCGCTATCGCCCTCAAGCAGGGCGTGGCCATAGCTGGTCATGGCAAACACGTCATTGAAGCCAGGGGCGGGTTTTGGCTTACAGAATTCAGCCCAGGATGCGGCAGGCGCTGTGATGGAAAAGCTGTAGGGGCGCATTTTAAACGGGCCTTCCAGCACCTCCGCCACAAGGCCATCCCGGATGACAACATGATGCCGCGCATCATCAATTCCGATCACAAATTCCGCCGTGCAGTTCCGCCCAAGTCTTTGCAGGTTAGCATTTCTGCGCGCTTTTTCGACCAGCCCAGCAAGCATCGCTTAGAGCATCCGTTCTTCTGGGCGAACGAGGTGCTGCGGCGTCTCACCTGTCAGCGCCAATACGATATTCGCGATTGCGCGGCGAACGGCGACGGCACGCCATACGCCAACGCTGGCTGAATTATGCGGTGAGCCGATCACATTTGGCAGGTCCAGGAATGGGTGGCCCATCTCAAATTTGCCGTGGCGCACGGGCTCAATCCACCAGGCGTCAATGCAGGCGGTGAAGTCTGGATTGGCTTGGAGATGCGCGTAGAGATCATCTTCGTCAATGATTTCGCCTCGGGCCAGATTCACCAGGATCGCATTTGGTTTCATTTGCGATAGGCGTTCGGCGTTGAACAGCTTCTCAGTCCATTGGGACAGCGGCAGGCTGAGCACGACAACATCTGATGCGGCGAGGAATTCTTCCAATTGGTCGGGTGTGCCGATCCAATCAACATCTTCGTCAGTGGCACCACTGCGGTTGATGGCGTGGATTTTCATGCCGAGGCCACGCATCAGCTTCGCTTGGGCCTTGCCGATGCCACCGAAACCCAGAATGCCGCATACGCTGCCCGCCAACATTTTATTGCGCGCAAACTGATTGAACTCACCGGCCTTTAGGTTGTCATGCTCAATGAACAGGCGCTTTGCGGCGGCGAGTGTCATGGCGAGGCCGTGTTCCGCCATGGGTTCTGCGAAAGCTCCGCCATTGCCTGCGATCGGTAAATCTTCGGGGAATTGCTTCAGCGGAAGGAAATCAACGCCAGCTGAATAGAACTGCAGCAATTTGCAGGTCTCGCCAGAAAGGCCAATGCCATCTTCTGGCAATTGCCGTGTGTGGCCGATGAAGACGGCGTCTGCGGTTGTCATCATGACGCGCCGCTCAGCCTCTTCCATGTCCATCAGATATACGGCGTCGCCAGTGTCGCCAAGGGCGTCCTTGATGATGGCGCGGCGGTCGTCGTCGGCTTCGAGGCCGATGGCGAGAACGGGTTTACTCATGGGATGGGAATCACTTTCTGGCTGCATGCATAGTGTTATTCAATTCGTACAGGAGCAGACGGGCGCGTGACAATGCTGCCGTCCTGCCGTAACTGAACCCCCATGGCATTGCTTCCAGCATCTGGGCCTTATACGCGCGCCCAACGTATTATGATTACGGTCCCGGTGTTGCTGGCCTCATTGCTGCATTCCATAAATATGAGCACAGCTTACGTGGCGCTGCCGAGTATTCAGGGCAACCTCTCCGCGACGCCGGATCAAGTTGGTTGGATAATCACCGCCTTCGTTGTCGCAAGTGCGGTTGGGACGGTGCTAACAGGGTGGCTGTCCCAGAAAATTGGCAGGCGGGCAGTGTTCCTCTGCTCTATCGCCGGCTTTACAGTCACCAGCCTGCTCTGCGCGTCAGCCGCGGATTTGGGGCAATTGGTGCTGTATCGGATGCTGCAGGGGTTGGTGAGTGCGCCACTGCTGCCGATCTCCCAATCTGTCATGCTGGATACATATCCGCGCGAAAAGCATGGGTTTGCCATGAGCATCTGGTCCATGGGCATGATCCTTGGACCCGTCGTCGGCCCAACCATTGGTGCTGTGCTGACGGAATTTTATGGTTGGCGTTATCTGTTTTTGCTGAACATTCCCATGGGCATCATCGCGTTCCTGGCGATCTTCCCTACCATGCCGAAAACACCAAGCCGCCCGCAGCCCTTGGACTGGATTGGCGTCACAGCGCTGATTATTGCCGTGTCATCCTTCCAGCTTATGCTTGATCGAGGCGAGCGGCAGGACTGGTTTGAATCCACAGAAATTATCGTGGAAGCCTTCGTGGCGGCGTTGGCATTCTATATTTTCATCGCGCACTGCATCACCGGCAAGAATCCCTATCTGAACCTCGCGATCTTCAAAGATCGGAATTATGCGATTGGGTGCTGCCTGATTTTTGCCTTCGGAATTGCGGTCTTTTCCAGCCTTTTTGTGCTGCCAATTTTCTTGCAGAACATTCAGAACTATCCCGTGATTTCGGCAGGTTGGGTTGTATCTGCGCGCGGCGTTGGCACGATGATCGCCATGTTCTCTGGCGGATTTTTGGCAGACCGATTCCAAGCGAAACATTTGATCCTGACTGGGCTGATTTGCGTTGGGGTTAGCAATTACATGATGACGGGATGGTCGGCAGAGGTCGGTCTTGATGAAATCATATGGGTGACGATTTTCAACGGGTTTGGCATGGGCGTGATGTGGGTGACGCTCTCAACGGTGACATTCTCAACCTTGGCGCCAGAGCTTAGGGTTGAAGGGGCATCACTTTTCGCATTGATCCGCGCGATTGGTGCCAGTGTTGGCACATCGCTGGTGGTGATGATCCTCGTGCGCTCGACACAAATTAATTATTCGGAACTGCGGGATCACATTCACTACGGCAATGAGGCGCTGCAAGCGCTTGGATCATCCCTGCCGTGGAGCTTGGATACTGCAGCAGGCATTGCAGCGTTAGCAGCAATGGTCAGCAAACAGGCGATGATGATGGGCTTCCTGAACGACTTTGTTTTCCTCGTCGCCGTTGCTGTCGTCGCAGCACCGCTGGTGTTCTTCCTGAAGAAACCCAAGCCATTGGTTTGACGGGCATCGTCTAAGGCGCTGCTGACCGGGCGGCTTCCTCCAGGCGCTCGATCAAGCGGTTCACCTCGCCTTTGGGGTTCTCAAACCAATCTGTCGACCAGACACGGATGATGGTCCAGCCGAGCCGCTCCAATGCTTCCTGGCGGAGGCGATCCCGGTCACGGGCCGACGCGGCGGAATGGTATGTGGCACCATCACACTCGACGCCAGCGATATAGCCGTGGGGAAAGCTTGGGTGTTTGACGCCAAGGTCAATCCTATAGCCGGCGACGCCAACCTGTGGCTCCACCTCAAACCCGCGTTCTTCCAGAAGCTTGGCGACATGGGCCTCAAACGGGCTTTCGAGTTCGCCTGAGGTTATGGCAGAGGGTGGCAGCGTGCCTGTGGCGGCATAGGCAAGGAAGCCTTTGAAGGCCACAAGGCCGGGCGCGGCACCTGGTTCCGCCCGGATATCATTGGCCGTCAAGGATGCGAATACGGCAGTCTCCAGCCGGGCGCGAGTGAACAGAACATTTAGCCGTCGGTGGCCATGGGCGCCGTTGATCGGGCCAAAGCGCTGCATGACCGTACCGTTGTTCTGATCTGGCCCATAGGTGGCAGAGATCAAAATGGCGTCGCGCTCATCGCCCTGCACCGTCTCTAGGTTCTTGATGAAGAATGGATCTAAACCCTCGGCCAGCCAGGAGTTCAGGTAGTTTTGCACATCCACGTCGCCGTCAGACATCTGGTTGAACCGGTCCTGAATATAGTCCCGCTGCGTCGTGTTCATGGCGACGAGCCCGAGTGATCGGTTTGGCTGCGTCTTCATCCGTTCAATAGCAGCGGTGACGATGGCGTTTGCCTCATCTGTGTTGACGCGGCTGCCGGGGGTGTATTTCGCGCCTTCAATTCGCTCAAAGGACACGCCAAGCTTGCCGCCGCTGGGCGCACGAGCAGCGGGGAATACCACCAATTTTTCATCGTAAAATTGCTGGTTTGAGTATGCGATCAAACTTTCGTGGCGGGATCGATAGTGCCAGAGCAATTGCCGTTCTGGTTTCAAAGTTGCGTTGGCCAGGGCAAGGATGGATTCATGGCGAACAGCGTCTGCTGCATCCTCATCGTCACTGTCGTCGCCATCGTCACGGCTGCGGTTGAAGAATTCTGTCGGCGGCAGCTGCATTTCATCGCCAACGATGACCGCTTTGGCGGACCGGGCAAGCGCGCCCATAGCGAATTCGGGCTTCATCTGGGATGCTTCGTCGATCACCAATAGATCGAATGTCATCGCACCGGGCGTCAGCACCTCTGCCACAGTAGCGGGGGAAAGCATCAGGCAAGGCTTTAGCGCCTGGATCGCTTCGGGCGCTTTGGCGAATAGGCGGCGCAGTGGCACGCGTGGCTTCTTTTGTGGCGCGTAATGTTCGATCAACCCACGCTCAGTTTTCGTCCCAACTTTGCCAACGGCATTGCCCGCCGGGCCTTTCTTGGCAGTAAGATTGGCTGCGATTACGGCAGCGGTGAGCCTCTGGGTTTCGAGATCTGCTTTTTGGAACCGCTTGCGAATATCGCCTGCTTGGGCGCCGTTGTGGTCCGCCAAGGCTGGGTGCTTGGCCATCGCGTCATTTACCAGGCTTCGATACAGCGCGCGGTCATAGGCATCGCAGAGTGCCGTCATTGGCCGCTGCTCTGTCTGAAAAGCTTGAACAATCGGTGCCAGGCCAGCTTTGTCTGCGTCTACCAAGTTCCGGCGGTAGGCGATCCAGCCATCCAGTCCCGTTTCGCCGCTGCGTTCCGTGGCCTCTGCAGCGCGGGCTAAGGCGGATGGGTGTAAGTGGCGGAGTTTCTTGTCGAACAACGCGTTCGCAGTGAACCCGGCTTCGTCCAAAGCTTGGCGCTGCTTGCTTTCAAGGTCCATTGCAGCCGCAGTTTGCCTGGCGGCAGTCAGGGTGTTCACCCGGGCGGTGGCGTAGTCGGCACAGAAGAGAACACTCAGGAGCAATGGCGCTTCGGCGAGTGCGGTCAGGACAGCTTCAGCCTGTGCAGCGGTTGCTTGCAATACCGGTAGATCAGGCGTGATGCCACCGAATGCTTGCTCCGGTGCCATGGTTCGTTCTGCATTCATCAGAACCGGCTGCGCTTGAGTGGCATAAGCAAGCATGGCGGGCGTCGCCTCTGGGCGCAGGCCAATCTCTTGCACACGCTGGATAAAGCCAGCTGTATGGGCTGCGTCTTGCCGCATCGTGTCTGAGATATCTGCGAGAGGCGTTGCTGGTGCTGCATCTTTCAATGCCTCGGCTGCTTGCTGCAACGTGTCGAAGTCAGCACCACGTGCCGCGTCGCGAATATCGGCAAAGCGACCATTCTCCGCACCCAGCAAGACTTGGCGTGCATATACCGCCTCTGGCTCAAAACCGCCAAATGCCGCGCGAATGGCATCGCCGACCGTTGCTGCGGCAAGCAGGCCATCAAAGTCTGTATCCATCCCTTGAAAAGCGGAGTGCAATTGCCGGATATGGGCGGGATCATTTGTGAATGCGGTTTCTTGCTTGCGGCAGGTCAACGCCTTTCCGAAGGCTTCGACGAGGGTCGCTTTGTCTTTCGCAATGCACCCCGCACCCCTGGCCCGAAGCCTCGCCGCTTTGAAATTACTGTCGAACAATCCAGCCATAAACCCGGCCGCACGGCAGCTTGCTTGGTCATTGGCAATCGCCTGCGCATCGCCCAGGTGGTCCAGGCTAATGCCCGTTTCGGTTTCCAGTTGCTGCTTGCTTGCAAGAACGACATCGCGCTCAGCCATCGCGCGGTGAACGGCTGCAGTTGCATCCCGGTCACCAGCGATAGCAAGCCGCCAAAGCAGAGCGGCAGGCGGCGTATCGCGGAGGATTGCTGCAGCGGCGAGCGCCCGGCGGAGCGCGCCTGCGGTGGCACTATTGCCCGGTTCCTCGACACCGATGGCTTGGATGAACTGCCGGGCATGGTCCGTCACGCCGTCCCAGGCTGCGGCCTCGGCAAGCCGTTGTTGCTCGATCCCGTTCAGCGCGCTGACGGGCCTCTCCCCAATCAGGCTTTCGAGTGCGGCGGCGAGCGGGGCTAAGCCATTCTGGGCCTTGGCGGCCTCAACATCTTCAAAGGCTGTGGCCAAAACGGAAAGCGCATTTGTGCGATGGTCGGCGGCTTCCAGATATTCGCGGAGCTTGGATTGCGCTTCCGGCGTGTTCAGCGTTGTGAAGAGCGTGGCGTCAACCGCTGGGTCCGGGTCTGGGGCTGGAAGCTGTGCCGCGCTTTGAACGGTGGCGCGCAATGCAGCCAGGCTGGCAGGGGGATCAATGCCGATCCCGCGCCACCCAGCCTCGGTCTCAATCAGCGCCTCCAGCGCTTGCCGCCAAGCGCCCGCAAGCCGGACGAGGGTCTGCCGTTGGTGCTGCGGAATAGTGGTCTCGCCGATGGGGCGCCACGGATGCGCGTCTGGGCTGCCGTGGTCTGCACGGAAGCTTTGGTCCGCCGCCGCAATGCGGTTCAGCAAGTCATGGGCTTCATCGACAACATAGGGCGTGATGCCCGCCGCACCTTCCAGCGTGATGTCGTCAATTGCGGTGGGTAGGTCGATAGTGCGGGTTGCTTGTTCTTTCCAGATGATGTCGTGAACCGTCAGCCCAAGTGACCCGTGTTCTGTGTTGATGGCGTTTGCGTAAGCCGTAAGGCTTGTCTTCAAGCGATTGGCTTCATCCAATGCCTGCTTTAGACGGGCCGCATTTCCAGGCCCGGCGCTTGCGTCGATCCGGGCTTTCAAGTCCGCCAGAACTTCTTCCCGCCGGGCACCTGGCCCGTGGAGGTCCATGCAGAATTCACCGAGCCCAACGCTTTCAAGCCGCTTCGCTACAACATCCAATGCAGCAGCCTTCTCTGCCACAAACAGTACGCGCTTGCCTTGATGCAATGCAGCGGCGATTAGGTTGACGATCGTCTGCGATTTGCCAGTGCCAGGTGGTCCTTGCACGGCCAAGTCTTGCTCATGGATGGCGGCTGCGTGGACGATGGCGTACTGGCTGGCGTCCGCATCCATAACCAATGGCGCAGGGGCTGTAGACCTATCTTCCAGAAGTGAGTCATCGGTGCTGCCGTCCCCCAGCGCGCCAAGCTGACGCCCGCCGAGTAGTCCCGCAATCAGTGGGCGTTGCTCTAAGGCTGCGTCACCCGGCCAATTTTCGGGAGCCAGATCATGAAAGATGGCGATATTGCCGAACGTGAACGGCGCGAAGGTGCCGAACCGGCGAACACGCCAGTCTTTGCGCTGCGCGGCCATTGTCGTAACCGCGTCGAAATAAGCTTCCGGCGTTGTGATAGCGCCTATGCCGGGCTCTGCTTCATCCTCAGTTTGGAATTCAGGCAAGGCCATGCCGAAATCTTGCTCAAGCTTCAGTCTAAGTGCTGCGTTTTCTTTAATGCCGCCTTGGCCCATCGTGATTTCGAAGCGGGTGCCCTTGGGTGTGGATTTGCGTTCAATCCCCACCGGAATCAGCAGCAGAGGGGCCAGCAGGGCGCGGTCGCTGGCTTTCGCTTCCCGCCATTCCAGGAAACCAAGCGCCAGATAAAGCGCGTCAACGCCTTTTTCTTCCCGCCAGCGCCGCGCCTCTGCGATTAAGTTGCGTCCGCGCGCATCCAAATCATCAGCAAACAACAGGGTCTGGATTGCACTGTCGGTGTGCTTTTCCGCCTGATCCAAGTCGCCTGCATAGGGCAGTTCATGGCTTGGGCTGATCTTGTTTTTTCTGGCCCATTCCGCCCGTGACATCAAACGGCCATGGGTCCATGGCGTCATGCCGATTTGGCTGCGCACCCGGTCCTTCAGCGCACGTTCGGCATTCCGGCGCTTTGGGCTGTCGGGGTCATCTTCCTCCAGCGCGTCGATGGCGGAAAGATAGTCTTCATCCGTTGCCTTGGCAGCGCTCAGCGCGCTTTGGAAGGCGGGGGAGCGTTCATCGGCTGGCTCGTCCTCTGGCTCTGGAAGGGGAGCGAGGAAGAAGGGGGTTCCATCAGCTGCAAGCTGGCCATACAGCTGGTCCGGCAACTCATCGACAATGCGAAGTTGCGTTTTTGCGCCGTCCCGGTGCGTAAAGTTCAGGAACCGGTTGCGAAGGGTGAGATCAAGCAGGCGGGCGCGGAGGTCCGTCAGCTTCTCGCGCGCAGCGGCGATGGCTTCTTCAGGCAGGGGGGAGGCATCCAACATGTCCGCAGCCTAGCCTGTCAGGCGCGCATGGCAAACTGTAAAAGTTGCAACGGGGCCAGGTTGTTAGCCAACCCGCCAGGTCGTTCCACCAGCGCCGTCTTCAAGGGTCACGCCAAGCGCGGTGATTGCGTCGCGGATGCGGTCCGCCTCGGTAAAATCTTTGGCTTTACGGGCGGCAGCGCGGGCGGCAATTAGGCGCTCGACTTCTGCTGCGTCAACATCTCCCGCCCCTGCGCCTGCAAGCCATTCTTCTGGGTCATGGCCGAGCACGCCGAGTAGAGCACCTGCCGCTTCCAGGCTGGCGCGATGCTTTGCCGTCTTTGCTGTGCGGGCTGCTCGGAACAGGGCTGCAAACGCTGCTGGCGTATTCAGATCGTCCTCCAACGCCGCCAATACACCGACTGGTGGATCGGCAGGCGCATCAGGCTTCGGCAAGGCTGCGAGCGTACGGTACATGCGGTCCAGATTGGTTTTCGCCTGTTCTAGCAGCGCATCCGTCCAATCCAGCGGCTGGCGATACTGGGCAGAAAGCAAAGCCCAGCGAATGGCCTCACCGGGTGCTTCCTTCAATAGGTCGCGGGCCAAGAGGACATTGCCGATGGATTTGGACATCTTTTCAGCGTCCACATTGACGAAGCCATTGTGGACCCAATAGCGCGCCATCTGGTCTGTCCCGTGGGCGCAGCGGGATTGGGCGATTTCGTTTTCGTGATGCGGGAATTTCAGGTCTGCACCACCGCCGTGGATATCAAACACTTTGCCCAAATGCGCCGCCGCCATGGCAGAGCATTCCAGGTGCCAGCCTGGTCGGCCAAAGCCCCAGGGGCTGTCCCAACCTTCTTGGTCGGGCCGGGATGGCTTCCAAAGCACGAAGTCTGCGGGGTCCTGCTTATAAGGAGCGACATCAACCCGTGCGCCAGCGATCTGCTCGTCCCGGCTGCGGCGGGAAAGTTCGCCATATTCTGCGAAGGATGGAACGTTGAACAGCACATGACCGTCTGCTGCGTAGGCATTGCCGGATGCAATCAGCTTGGCTGCCAGATCAATCATTTCCTGGATGTGATGGGTTGCGTGCGGGTCCATCGTCGGTGCCATCACGCCGAGTGCAGACATATCTTCCAGATATGCGGCTTCGAATTCCGCTGCGACCTCAGCCATCTTCACACCACGCTCTGCAGCGGCGGCCATCATCTTGTCGTCAATATCGGTGATATTCCGGGCATACACCACGTGATCCGCGCCAAACTTGCGTTGGAGCAGACGGAACAGCAGGTCAAAAACCACTGCCGGGCGGGCGTTGCCGATATGGGCATAATTATAGACCGTCGGCCCGCAGACATACATGGTCACGCGCTTCGGGTCTGCCGGAACGAAAGCTTCTTTCGTCTGGTTGATCGAATTGTAAAGCTGCATGATTTGAAGCATCCTAAGAGCTTGGGCTGCCGCTGTTATAATGCTGCTTTGTGTGAAGTCTACCGGGGGAACACGAATGTTCCATACAGTTTTGTGTGATCTGCTCGATATCGAACTGCCTATTCTCATGGGCGCGATGCAAGGTGCGGGCAAGCCAAAGCTTGTTGCTGCGGTATCGGAAGCAGGCGGGCTCGGCGTGTTGCCAACATATGGTGAGCGCGAAGAAGACCTGGTCCGCCAAATCAACGAAACCCGCGCGATGACAGCCAAGCCTTTCGGCGTGAATATCACACCGCTTGGAGCCAAATTTACGGAGCGGCGGGCAGCGATCTGCATTGATATGGGCATTCCGGTGGTGACAACAGGCTTGGGCGACCCGGGGCCACGCGCTGTGGGGGACCTGCGGAAAGCCGGAATCAAAGTCCTTCCAGTTGTGCCGACTGTGCGTCATGCACTGCGGCTGGAGGCTGAAGGCGCAGACGCCATTGTCGCCTCCGGATCAGAAGCGGGCGGCCATGTGGGCGGCGTTGCGACGCTGCCGCTGGTCCCGATGGTTGTGGATGCAGTGAAAATCCCGGTTATCGCAGCAGGCGGCATTGGCGATGCGCGCGGTTTCCTTTCCGCATTGGCAATGGGGGCGGTGGGCGCGCAACTGGGCACGCGCCTTATTTGCACGGAAGAAAGCAATGGCGGCAATTGGTATGCGAGCCAGATCATTGCGACACGGGAAGAAGACACAATCGTCTCCAAGAGCTTGACCGGTAAGACAACACGCGCCTTCGCCACCCCTGAAATTCGTGCATTCGAAGAGGCGCGTACATCCGGTGCCGACGCCGATGAACTGAAGCGCCTGCAACGCATTGTCCGCCAGGGCCGCCATCAGGATGAGGACTATACGGGGCAGCATCAGGCTGTCGTCGGACAGATCGCTGGCATGTTGAATGACCCGTCAGTAATCAAGCCCGCAGGCGATGTAATTCGTGATATGATTCGCGATGCGGCGGCAATAGCGTCCGGCCTTTCTGCATTGGCGACAAAGGAAGCATCATGACCACCAAACGCGTCATTCTGGAAATGGGCAGCGGTGCGGATCTTCATGGCGGCGATTACACCAAGGCGGCACGGCGGGCGGTCGAGGATGCGCTGCGCCATAGCTCGTTGAGCTTCATCCGCACGCTTGGGGTGGACAAAGACTCGCTTGAAGTAAATGTCACCATCGGTGTGCAACAGCCGGATAAGGTGGATGGTGAGGCGCTTAAATCCGCGTTTCCTGTTGGTCAGGTGAAAGTTACATCCGTATTGGGCGGTTTAGACTCATATGACGAGGCCATCGGCGACTCAGCAGTGATTGCTGCTGCGGCCATCGAAGTCCGTATGCCGGCACGCTGAAGTCGATGGACCTCATAATTGAAAATGCCAGCGTTCTGGCGGCGGATGGTGCGTTTATTGATGCCACTATCGCTATCGAGGACGGATGCATAGCTCATATCGGCGATGCACCTGCTAACGCTAAATCGCGCTATGACGCCAAGGGTGCACTGGCGCTGCCCGGTATTGTCGATATTCACGGTGATGCGTTTGAGCGCCAGTTAATGCCGCGCCCCGGCGTTAGCTTTCCAGTGGATATGGCACTGGATGAAACGGACAAGCAACTCATCACGAATGGCATTACGACGGCCTATCACGGCGTCACGCTTTCCTGGGAGCCGGGCCTTCGTAGCGCCGAGGCATGTCGCACATTTATGGCAGCGTTTGAATGCCTTAAGTCAGGTTTTATCTCCGATACGCGCCTCCATCTTCGCTTCGAGAGAGCGAATGTGGATATGGTGGAGGAAGCGGCGGGATGGATTGCAGCGGGCCGGGTTGATTGCATCGCCTACAACGATCACCTGCCACATATCCGCCGATATATGGGCGACGATAATAAGATGAGCGTCTATGCCAACCGGTCTGGCCTTTCGCTCCCCGAATTTCTGGACCTTGTGCAACGTGTGTCCGTTCGTGCGGATACTGAAGGGGCGGTGGGAACCGCGCGCCTGGCAGAGGCTGCGCGGGCAAGCAACACGCCCCAGCTTTCCCATGATGACGCCACCCCGGCGGACCGTGAGCATTTCCATAACCTTGGCGCCCGGATCGCTGAATTCCCAATGGGTGATGTGACGGCGGCAGCAGCGAAAGCACTGGGCGATCCGATTGTGTTGGGCGCACCCAATGTTGTGCGCGGCGGCAGCCATACGGGGCTGCAATCGGCGGCTGAATCCGCTGCCAAAGGCCTCTGTGATATCCTGGCGAGTGACTACTATTATCCGGCCCTGCTTCATGCGCCCTTCATTCTGGCCCGGGATGGTAAACTGCCGTTGAACGAAGCCTGGGGGCTGGTGTCGACCAATCCAGCGCAGGCGCTTGGGCTGAATGACAGAGGTGTTCTGGCACCGGGCAAACGGGCTGATATTGCGGTTATTCAGAATGGTGGCAGCCCATCGCTTGCGGCGACAATCGCTGCCGGACGCTTATGCTCGTTCGGCTAGAGCAAATTCGGCTCAAGGCCGCGAAACCGGCTAATCTGACCTTAATTGACTGGCCTCACCGGCGGGCTTAACGTTTCGTATCAAGTAATTTTGGAATGGAGCCGATCATGGCTGAAGCGTATATTTTTGCCGGCGTCGCCGGATATGTGGGTCGGCCTGATGCAACGGGAGCCGTTGGCGTGTTCCGACGGGCCGCCAAAGATGGCGAATGGAGCCATGTGTTTGGCGATCATCCCGCGCATACCGTTTATGTGCACCCAGATGACCCGAGCATTGTATACGCTGGCACCACGAACGGCGTGTGGCGCAGTACGGATTCTGGCGCATCCTTCCAAAAGGCAGATTTCCCAGATGCCGACAAGCAAATCTGGAGCTTCCTGGCTATCGAAGGCCATCCAGACCGGATTTACGCAGGTGGTGCCCCGATTGACGTGTATCGCTCCGATGATCGCGGTGCCACATGGGCGAAATTGCCAAACCCAGGCATGCCAGTGCGTTGCAAAGGCCCGTTTGAACCGCGCGTGATGCGTATGGCACAACGCCCTGGCCGCCCGGACGAGATTTATGCCGCGTGCGAAATCGCTGGCACAATGCACACGACGGATGGTGGCCAGACCTGGACAGACACCAGTGACCACATGGTTGAACTGTCCAAGCTGCCGCATCTCCAAAGCCAGATCGTGCAGAAGGAAACCTGGGCGGAAGGCATGCTGGATTGCCATGCTGTTGCCATTGCACCCGCTAAGCCGGATGAACCCATCGTGGCGCTGCGCAAAGGTCTGTTTAAGACCGACAATGCTGGCAAGACTTGGAATGATATGGAGGTTGGCCGCTATTCACCGACCACCTATGGCCGCGATATCAAGGCCTCGCCGCATGATCCAGCGACACTGTATGCAGCCCTTTCTGTTGCAGCTGCCAGCCATGATGGCGGTGTTTATAGGTCAACCGATGCAGGCGAAACTTGGGCGCGCTTCGACAAGGTGCAAGTCCACGGCACAATCATGAATATTGGCCTCTCGAAAAGCCTGCCGGAGCAAGTCGTCATCGGCGCGCGCTACGACGGCGAAGTGTTCATGACCCAAGATGGCGGCGATAGCTGGAGCGAAATCCGCTTGCCCGGCGATGTGCAAGATATCTACGCGATTGCTTGTTCGTAGGGGCAGTTAGGCAATCTTGATCTCGGTCCCGGCTTCGCCTTGCTCAAGGCGTGTCGCGTGCAATGAAACCAGTGGGTCGTTGGCGTTGTTGGCGGCTAGGCGGGTGATGGTTTCCGCACCGGCTGGTGTGTCCAGCGTCTCGTAGGCTTCGCGGTAGGCTTGGATGTCTTCGTCGCTGAGGGTGGTTTCCTGGATAGGCTCGAATGTCGGCACGCCGATGGTCTTGCCGCGCAGCATCAGGGAGCCGATGGGGCGGAATTGGATGCCCTGGCAACCGGCTACCGTTGTGCCTGAAATACATATCCGCGTGCCAAGCTGTTTGTTGGCGGCTTCAAGGCGGGCGGCAGTGTTGATGGCGTCGCCGTGGGCAGTGTAATCAAACCGTTGGTTGCCGCCGAAATTGCCGACAATCACTGGGCCGGTATTCACGCCGATCCGCGTAATGCCGAGCGGCACGCCTTCTGCATGCACCCGCGCCACGAACGCTTGTGCGAACACATCCATCGCGAGCGCGCATTTTACAGCCTGGGCCTGATGGTCTGGCATCTCGACCGGCGCATTAAACATTGCGTGGACGGCGTCACCGACGATTTTATCGACAGCACCACCGTGATCCATGACGATGGAACAC
>Ga0233432_10002758_pt1 | contig 16174 bp, 13 predicted proteins | sample SI_122_August201_6_FD_179870 | JGI IMG/M metagenome (GOLD analysis project Ga0233432, IMG submission 179870) | Seawater microbial communities from Saanich Inlet, British Columbia, Canada - SI_122_August2016_10_MG | ecosystem: Environmental > Aquatic > Marine > Inlet | place: Canada: British...
AATAGCCACGATCTAGAACCTTATTTGGACTTAAACCATTGAATTGTTTGTAGACAGAATTCAATTCTATTGTTTTATTTTGATGATGAATTTTTATTTGAGAATATAACCTTTTTTGTAATTCTGTTATTTTGTTTATTTGTGATTCAATTCTTTTTTTTGGTTGAAGATATCTTACTTTTTCGTCAATATAATCAACTTTCAACATATATCTTTCTAAAGTTTTCTTAAGCGGTTTGTATAGTTGATCTTGAATTTGATTTAATTGGCCTAATACGTGTTTCTGTTTTGGTGCTACTAATTCCGCTGCAGCCGATGGGGTAGGAGCCCTTAAATCTGAAATAAAATCCGAAATAGTGAAATCTGTCTCGTGACCAATACCTGTCACTATGGGGATTTTTGATGCAAATATAGACCTTGCTACCAACTCCTCATTAAAACACCATAAATCTTCAATTGATCCACCTCCTCTGGAAAGAATAATAACATCTACACTTTCATAGCTATTAAAATCTTCAATACCTTCAATAATAGTTCTTGATGCATCATTTCCTTGAACAATTGCAGAACGAAGAATTATTTTAACATAAGGCGCTCTTCGATTAATTACATTGCAAATATCTTTAAATGCTGCACTTGTACCTGAAGTTAAGACCCCAATCACTTTTGGATATTTGGGAATAGTTAGCTTATGAGATTGATCAAAAAGACCTTCTGATATTAATTTAAATTTTAGTTTTTCATATGCTAAAAATAAATCACCATCTCCCTCAGGTTTCATTTCAAAAACCCTAAGTTGAATTTGTCCTCTTTGTTCATAAATAGTAACAGAACAATTAATGAGCACTTGTATTCCATTATCGGGAACGAAATTTACGTTATTATTGTTACCTCTAAACATGACACATTTGATTTCACCGTTAGCATCTTTAAGGGTGAAGTACATATGCCCAGATGATGGATGTAGGTGATAATTAGATATTTCACCTTTTACCCAGAGACTACTAAGATTATCTTCAACTAGATTTTTAATCTTAGAGTTTAGCTTAGAAACTGTTAGGTAAGACTTTTCTACTGGCATTTACTAACTTTTTGCCTTTACAAAACTAAAAAGGGCTTTAAGGTAAATAAAGCCCCTATCTATTAATTATCTTTCTTTTTATGACGATTTGCACGTAAACGTTTTTTACGTTTGTGTGTGTTCATCTTCTTTTTTTTTCTTTTTTTACCGCTTGGCATTTATTTTCCGTTTATTTATTGATTAAATCGTTTACTTTAGATCGCATAAGCTTACTTGGTTTAAATGTTGGGACAAATCTCTCTGGCAGATAAACTGGCTCACCGGTTCCTGGGTTTCGTGCCTTTTTAGGCATTCTATGCTTAATACCAAATGTTCCAAACCCCCTTAATTCAACACGCTCATTACTTGCAAGTGAATCAATGATCGTACCCATAACACCGTTCATAACCGTCTCTGTTTCGACTTTTGTCAAACCGGTTGCATCAGAAACTATGTCTACTATTTCTTGCTTTGTCATATTGCCTCGCATTGATTTACTATGCTGTAAGTTATGAAATCTATTTGACCCAAATAACTAATTTTTGTCCTGGTCTAATTAAGTGAGAGCCATATTTCATATTGTTCCAGCGTCTAATTTTACTTGCTCGAGTTCTAAAGTTTTCTGCTATCTGCCCCAGAGTATCTCCTCGCTTGACTTTATAGACTCGTTTTGTAAAGCCGGCAGGGCCTCCATTATCTCTCGTACCCCATACCCGACCACCTTTAAGAGGAACACTTAATTTTTGGCCAACTTTAACTTTGTTTCTATTTCTAATTTTATTTACAGCTGCTAAATCATGAATTGAGACGCTATATTTCTTTGAAATAGTCCACAGACTTTCACCATATTTCACTCTATGCACAACAAATTGAGGAGCAAATCGCTCTTCTTCAGGTATTGCATTCCAAGCACTTAAAAATCTGCTTTTAACACCAAGGGGGAGCTTAAGTATGTAGTCCCCTTCAGCAGGAGTAGCTGACTGTCTTAATTCAGGATTATATTCTCTTAATGTATTTGGTTTTAAACCTGCAACTCTTGCAAGGACAGCGATATCAGCACTTTTCTTTAAGACAATTGTCTCGTATTCAAAAGGCTTAACATTCTTAGGTATTTTAAAACCATATGCTTCTGGGGTTCTAGCTATAATTGCTGCTGACAAGAAGTAAGGTATATAATTTCTAGTTTCTCTTGGAAGAGAATGCATTTGCCAAAAATCATAAGTCTGGTGCAGCTTTGAAGCTCTTAGTACACGGCCTTCTCCACAATTGTAAGCCGCTAATGCGAGGTACCAGTTGTCAAATTTGGTATTGAGATCTTTCAAATACTTACATGCTGCATGTGTAGCCTTCACAGGGTCTCGCCTTTCATCTTTATACCAGTCTCTGGAAAGTCCATATTGTTTTCCTGTAGCAGATATAAATTGCCACATTCCAGAGGCATTAGCCTTACTGTATGCTTTTGGGTTAAGACCAGACTCAATCATTGCTAAATATATAAATTCCTCTGGCATTTCATGCTCAGCAAGAATTGGTAGAATAAGACCTTTATATTCCTCATGTCTTTTTAGCCAGATTTGAAATTGTTTTCTACCTTTAGTCTGAAAATAATTAATAAATTGATCTACCTGCTTTGTTCTTACAAGAGGAATGTGCCCATCACGATCATCAACGACTGTTAGGTTTGTTTCCCCCATTTCAATTTCAATAGCTTCAGTAATATCAGTCCACACCTTTTCAGCCATTACGGGGGCGTTTATATTTTGGACGGTATTTAATTTGTGGGTGTATAGATCAGTAAAAGTACCGTTAAATCTATCAAATTCTTCTTTATCTTCTAAATTCATTTCACCAATCTGATCAGCCTCCATCATTAATTCAAAAACACGACTAAGCAAGAAAGCTACTTCCAGTGTATCTTTGTTAAAATCAGATATAACAATTTCAGACATTAATAATTTTGCATCTGATAAAATTTCAGGAAACCTATTTCTAGTTTCATCTATTAATTGGACATTGCTCTCATTCGTGGTTTTCTCTATGATTTTAGAGGATGAAGAATCTGAAGTAATAGCAGACTCTGTTCCAAGGACGACCTTGAAGCTGATTAATAAAAATAATATGAATCTAAATAATATATTCAATCGATTTTAAGCGAAAATCTGCGGGAGAATATAACTTTTGTATTATATTTTAAACAACCCTTAGAGTTTATTTTTTTTAACAGAATCTGTTGTACTGTAACCCGGAGTTAATTTAATTATTTTAACTAAGCCACCCCATCTAATGATTTCTTCTGCTCCAACAATATTATTTGGTTTATAGTCCCCTCCTTTGACAAGAAAGTCGGGTTCTATAATTTTAATCAAGCTTAAAGGAGTCTCGTCTTCAAAAATAATGACATCAGAAATGAATTTTATCTTTAACAAGTTCTCTTTTCTTACTTCTTGTGGCTCAATTGGACGACTGTTACCTTTTAACTTCTTAACCGATTGATCTGAATTTAAACCTACTACTAAAATATCACCAAACTTTGAAGCTTCAGCTAAAAGATCTAAATGGCCTCGGTGAAGAAGATCAAAGCACCCATTGGTAAAAACAATTTTTTTTGAAAGATTTTTCCATAATTTGCATTTTTCTACTATTTCATTTTTAAGCAGTATTTTATTTTTCATATAATTTAACGATTCAAAAGATTCTCTATTTTTTCTTTTATCAACATTGCAATCTCATGTTTATTTATATTTTTATCCTTCTTAGTGATAATTTGTTCTCCAATTCTAAGCTCTAAAAATCCGTCACCAACTGAGTTCGCATTGTTCTTTAACATTTCAAACGTGCCCTTGCATGCCACAGGAATTATAGGAATACCTAATTCTATCGCCATATTAATTCCTCCTGTTTTTATTTTTAATAAATCACCATTTTTTGTACGAGTGCCTTCAGGAAACAAGAGAACAGATCTAGGCGATGCATTTAATGACTTTTTTGCATTTTCAAGAGATTTATAAGCTTTATCTTTATTTCTCCTATCAACAAAGATATGTCCACCCGTCGACATTACCCAGCCGAGAATTAAGACCGATTTCAATTCAATTTTAGCAATTGAGACTAACCAATTTGGTATACCAGCAAAAGCTAACGGTATATCAAGGGCCGATGCGTGGTTCGATACAAAAAAATACGGTTTTTTACTTGATTTAATATTTTTTAAACCGCTAACTGACCATTTGATGCCAGAAAAAAATAAAATGGATTTACCCCAATTTCTAGCACAAACCCCTAAAATTTTACCTTTATCTTTTTCAAAAAAAGATGCAAAAATTCCCGAGAGACCAAAAACTAGAGTCCATATTACAGTGTTAAAAATAAGCCAATAATATTTCAATTAATCCAATTGTTTTATACCTAAAAAAGTTGAGACTTCCTTTGGAAATCGAACTACGCCATCTTTTTCTTGGTATGTTTCAATCAACGCAACCATCAATCTCGGTGTTGCAACCCCAGAACCATTTAAAGTGTGTACAAAGTCTATTTTTTTATTATCTTCTCTTCTAAATCTAATATTCCCTCTCCTAGATTGGAATGTATCAAAAGTACTACATGAAGAGACTTCCAACCATTGCTTTTCTGCCGGAGCCCATAATTCAATGTCATAACATTTTGAAGCTGAAAAACCTAAATCTCCAGTACAAAGCTCAATAACCCTGTAGTGCAATCCCAATTTTTGTAAAACAGACTCTGCCTGTAAAGTCAACTTCTCTAGCTCGGAAATTGAATCTTCAGGTTGAATAAATTTGACAAGTTCAACTTTATTGAACTGATGAACTCTTAAAAGACCACGCGTATCCTTACCATAAGAACCAGACTCTCTCCTGAAGCATGGTGTATAACCAACATATTTTACAGGTAATTCGGATTCTTTAAATATCTCATCTCTATGAAGATTCGTTAATGGAACCTCAGCTGTTGGGGCTAAGTAAAGATTATCTATTTCTGTATGATACATATCCTCTTGAAATTTTGGTAGTTGGCCTGTTGTTTCCATTGACTCTTTCTTCATCAAAACTGATGGTAGCACCTCAATAAACGTGAAATTGTTAACGTGATGATCTATCATTGAATTAATCAATGCACGTTCTAATTTTGCCCCATTCCCTACATAAAGAGGGAAACCACTTCCGGATAATTTTGAACCTCTTTTAAAGTCAAATAAACCTAAATCCTCTCCAAGTTCAGTATGATTCTTAAGCTTAAAATTGTATTCTTTTTTATTGCCCCACTCCCTTACAGTAACATTACCCGAGGCATCTGATGCAACTGGAACTGAATTTTGAGGGATATTGGGTATTTGAAAGAGGATAACCTCGAGTTCTTTTTCGATTTTCGTTAGCTCTATTTCTAAACTTTTTAACTTATCACTTAGTTCACGGGTCTCTTCTACGGCTAACGAGAAGTCACCCCCCTCTCTTTTTATTTTAGCAATATTCTCCGAGGCTAAATTTCTTTGTGACCTGTATTCACTCGAACGTGTTTTTAATTGCCTTACCTCACTATCCAGAGATAAAACTAGTTTGATATCGGTTTTATCATTTTTTGTTCGAAGTTTTCTAATTATTTCATCAGAATTTTCTCTTATTCTTTTTATTGAAATCATTTTCCTTACTCAATTTGTTACTTGAAATTATTTGATATTTTGATAATAAACCAACAATATGAGGAAATATAAAATACAGGGCTTATGCCCGGGCAAATAATATTTGGAAAATCCGGTTTTATAGAATAATTTTTGATATGACACAAAGGATTACTATCGAAATAGACTGCGCCTAGTTTAATAAAAAGGTAATATAAAAATTATTGTGTGATATGAGAAATCCACTAGTGTTTCACCAACCCTATTTACAATAAATAAAAAAAAGATATGAAGAAAATTATTGCAGTAGCTTTAATAATACAGAGTGTTCCATACTTCCAAACTTTAGATATAAATTCTCTAAGACTGGCTCAGAGACAAATCTCTAAATCAACTCCCCAATTGAATAATAATACAAGTAGCATGAGTAAAGAAAAGCCATTTCTAATTGATAAATCAATTTCACCAGAACAATATAAAGTCGGCCCGGGCGATCAAATACATATCAATATAATTTCTAGTAACGAGACCTTTGATTATAGCTTAGTGATTTCTCCTACTGGAGAATTACTTATTCCATCCGTTGGACTCATTAATACTAATAAATTAAATCTTTATGAATTAATTAAAGAAATAAAAAACAAAATTAAATCTTGGAATTCAAATGCACAGGTGAACATTGAACTTGAAGGTGTTAGGAAATTCAAGGTTTTAGTGACTGGGCAATTTGATAATGCAGGATATTTCGTCGCAACTCCTATAACTAGAGTTTCAGATCTATATGAAAATCTTTTCCAAAATTATTTTGAAGAAAAAAAGAATATTTACAGTCAATCCAACAGTAAAACCTACTCAGAGACTATTGGAATTCAATCGAGGATTGCTGTTGATGATTTGTACAAACGAAAAATGGGGGTATATCAAGAAGAAGATTCCCAAATACAATTATTATCTAAAAGAAATATTTTAATATATCGTGAATTAGATACACTAGAAGTTGATATTGAGTGTTTTAAAGTGACAGGAGACATATCAATGAATCCTTATATAGAACAAGGAGATGTAATCCAAATTCCGTATATAGAATCTTATTTTTATATTAATGGAGGTGTTCAGAGACCTGGGAGGTATGAATTTAAAAAAGATGAAACTCTTGAAGAAATTATAGAAATTGCAGGTGGACTAAAATCAAATATCAAAAAGGACAACATAAGAGTTATTCATAGTGACATGCTCAAAGAGAAACCGAAAATTTTGCAACTCATAAACGATAAAAATTTTGAAATTAGACCTGAAGATAATATTATGATTCCGTTCAGCAACTACAAAAAGCCCAATGATATTATTGAAATTACAGGTGAGATTAAATTTCCGGGGACTTATTCTATTGTACCAGGAGAAACTACGCTTGGTGATCTAATTGATATATCCGGTGGATTCACAGAAATTGCTGATACAAATAAAGTTTTATTTAACAACAGCAAAATATCAGAGATACCCGACCGAGAATTAGAAAGAGTTTTATTAAAAACAGAATTGAATCGCTCAATTGAAGAAAAAGCTTATATTAAAGCTCGAGTACGAACACAAAAGGGATCTTTAGAAACATCTCTCCAAGAAGTGATTGAGGATCAAAATATAATTGTTGCCCATGATCAAATACATATTCCAAAGTACTTCCCGTATGTAGAAGTTATTGGAGCTGTTAATTTTCCTGGACGATATCCCTATTCTGTAGATAAAACAACCTCTGACTTCATTGAGATGGCTGGAGGAATAATTAGAAATAAGAGCGGAAAAAAGTTTTTAGTCAAATCAACAACTAGCCAACGAATTAAATTAAATAACAGACAACAATTATCAAGCGGCGATATAATATTTATAGCAGAAAAACTAGAGTATAACCAATGGTTTGCAGCAAAAGAGATTGTTACAGCTATCGGTCAGCTAGCAACCATTGTTCTAGTCATTCAACGAATTTTAGAAACTAACTAAAAAATCATATGAAACTGACACCCCATGAAGAGAAGATATTAGAAATAATTAAATCTAATCCTAGAATTATTTTTGACCCTGATCAAAGGGGTATAATCGCAAAAGAACATGGACTAACAGAAAAGACTCTTAGGAATAGGATTGCTGAATTAAAAAAACGTGGATTATTGAACAAAGATACTGGTAAAATAAAAGAAAGCTCGTTATCTCTAATAACTGATAATGATGAAATTAATATAAAAGCTATTTTGGATATAATAGGTAATCAGAAAACTTTTGTTTTAAAATTTTCAATTATATTTACTACAATTGGGCTTATATATTCTCTAATAGCCACAGTTTTTTTTGAATCTAAAATTTCAATGTACCCTGCTGGAGAGAATAGTCAATCTGGAGGCATGCTTGGAGATTACCAAGGTCTAGCTAAGTCACTCGGTATTGGAAATTTGGGTAATTCACCGACATATAACATACCCGATATAATAAAAAGTCGACGCCTCAAAAAAGATATCGTGCTTAAAAATTGGAATGTTGAAGAAAAAAACATTAATTTGATTTCTTATTGGAAGTTAAATAAAGAGCCTGGCTTTAATCCTTTAAATTGGATTAGAAAAATCATTTTGCCCAAACAAACATTCACTACGACGAAAATAGGAAAAGAGATACAAGAAGCGATTCTTATTCTTGATGAATTAATCACAGTTAGAGAAGAGATATCCGGACTAATATCTGTACGAGTACAAATGCAAAATCCTAAACTTGCATCTGATATTGCTAATTATATTGCTGAATATGTTAAAAACTTTATCTCAATCGAACAAAAGCGAGAAGCGACACGAAATAGAACTTTTATTGAGAATCAAATGACTGAGGCAAAGATAAAAACTGAAGCATCTGAAGATAAATTAACTAATTTTAGAAAAAATAATCCTTTAAGACTTGATACCCCGACTTCTGAAATGATAAGAGAAAGACTTGCAAGCAGAGTTGAAGAGAATAGAACCGTTTATATTACTCTGATGCAACAATTTGAGATTGCAAAGATAGATGAAGCTAAAGAAAAGTTACTTGTAAATATACTTGATATAGCAGAGCCTGCAGTGAAAAAATCTCGGCCCAAGAGAACAATTATTGTTCTACTCTCCATATTTGGGAGTATTATTTTCTCTATTCCTTTTGCTATATATTCTGAACGTAAATCATAGATTAAGGTAACTAAAATTTTTACTAATCGCCGTCTTTATGCCGATACAGTCTATACTGGTTTAGCTCTTTTATTCGTTGGCATTGTACCTCTTGCTTTCAACTTTTTTATAGCAAAATTTTTTGGGAAAGAGGTGCTCGGCTCTGTTAATGTGACTCTAAGCTTTTGTCTAGTCATCACACTCATAATAACAAATTTTTTTGGGACTAGTGGTAACAAGTTTTTAGCTGAATATCGCGGGCAAAAAAATGCTGAAAGTTTTATTTTAATACTTAAAATACTTATTTATGCTCCTATTACTCTACTCTCACTTATTTCTTTATCCATTTATATGAGCTGGGAAAATATTTCGAGTTATTTTGCACTACCAGCTGATATGATAATTCCAATATTATTTTTTATCTACTTTAGAACTTCATATGTCATACTACGTAGAGTTTTTTATGGTGCAGGTTTAGTAAAACAATATGCGCTTAATGAGATTATTGCAGATATAATAATGCTTTTTATTTTGATTATTGTTTGTTTTACATATAGTAATCAATTTCTTTTACATTGTTACATAACTAGTTATTTAATCTTCACAATTTTGAGTATAATTACCTTATATTTTAAAATACCAAAAATTTTAAAAAACCTAAAAAAAGATAGAAAAATAGAAAAAAAATTAGTTTTATCAGAGTTTTTAAAATATGGCTTTATTAGCATGGTTGGAACAGTTGCAAGTACGGGGACAGGTTACATTTCCGTATTAGTTATCGGAGTTTATTTATCAAGTAGTCAAGCAGGTATTTATTCTTTAGTGATTACTATTGTGAGTATTCTAATGTTTATTCCGAAACTAGCAACACAAGTATTGCTACCAGAATTCTCAAAACTTTTTGGAGAAAATAATAAAAAGGATATTTCAATTTTATTACGAGATTCATTAAAAATCCTTGTATGTTTAGCCTTTATAATCTGTTTTCTAGTATTCTTTTTTTCAGATCAAATTCTACTTTTTTTTGGTTCTGACTTTAAAGCTGGAAGCTTATTACTTAGACTTATGTTACCCAGTGTTTTTATAAGAATAATTTCTACACCATTTGTATCTTTTTTATCAGGAACTAATTTCATTATCTATCCTAATATCGGTGGACTAATTATTTTATTTATATCAATATTATTATGGATAATATTAGTTCCCTCTTTTGAATTAATAGGTATAGTAATTGGGTATACCGCAGGAGTATTGATTGGAATTGGATATCAGATTTATATGGCAATATTAAAATTAAAAATTGAATTCTCATCATTTTTAAATGTTTAGCCTTAGAGTAATAATAAAATATTATATGTTTTCGTTCTTATTCATCGATGCTGTAAGTGGATTTATTCGAGTTTACCTTGGTTTGACGAATCCAATTTTCAATATTGGATATTGGGTTCGAGGACCTATTGTAGTTCTATTTTTTTTTTATTACGGCTTTAAACTTTTAAATAAATCTAAACTTTATTTTGATGAAGCGTTATGCCTGATTATTTTTTTATTTTTTATCTTTAATGCTTCCTTTAATTATGGAATTCATTTATCCATCAACATGCTGATAAGTGATATTACCTATATTTTAAGGTTTCAATTTTTATTCTTTTTATTTGTTTTCTTAAAAAATAGAATGACTCTGACATCAGCTCTTACACATAAAATTATACAATTAAATTTTACGACCTTTGTAGTTAGCTTAATGGCAGGTTTTTTCTTTGGGTTTGGGTTAGAATCTTATCGCTTTGAAGGTACTTCTAAAGGAATGTTCCAGGGTGGTAATCCAGTATCAATATTAAATCTTGTCTTTTTTACTTATTTTTTACTAGATGGAAATCTACGCCAGAAATTAATACCTGTTTTATTCACAATATTTAATGCGTTTATTATTGCCTCTAAAAGTGTTTTTGGATTTATTTTTCCAATATTTTTTGCTCTGAAAAGACGTGCATTAAGCATTAATAAAATAATTATATATAATATTACCGCTATTTTAGGAGTTTTTCTGCTCACATTTATGTTAGAAAATGCTAAAAACATGTATGAAAATCGTTTTGGATTAAATATAAATAAATCTATCGCAGCTGCTGAAAAAGTAGGTGGTTTATATAAAAATAATATGATGAATAAAATTGCTTCAATTAACTTTAGACGATATGCATCTTTAAATACTCAAATGAAAGAATCTTTTTCTGATAGTAAAGTATTTTTGATCGGGAAAAGTTTTTCAGGGCAGAATTTATTTTGGCAGCAAAGAGGTGAGTTTTGGTTCACAAATTGCTCAATGGATTTTTTTGACTTTTTTTTCAAATATGGTTTTGTAGGAAGTATTCTATTAGTACTTTTTTTATGTAGAGGAATAATTCCATCCATGCTGAAGGCTTCCTCTAGAGATAACATAGCTATATTATTATTTTTCGGATACAGCTTTTTTGGTGGTCATGTAATAGACTCCGTAACTTCAGGATCTCTTTTTTATTATTTGTTAGCTAAAATGAAGACAGAATGAAAGTATTAATAGTCGCTAGTGGAAATTACTCAGAAGCTAGTCCTTTTATAATTGATCAGGTAAATAGCTTAAGAAAATTAGGCGTCAAAATAGAATATTTTTTAATAAAAGGAAAAGGATGGTCCGGATATTTAAAAAATTTATTGATACTCAATAAAAAACTCAAAAATAATCATTTTGATCTTATTCATGCACATTATGGACTTTCTGGATTACTTGCAACATTACAACGAAAAGTACCTGTTATAATTACTTTCCATGGAAGTGATATCAATATCAAAAAAAACTACAAATGGTCATTTATTGCCTCTAGAATATCGAAAAAAAATATTTTCGTACATAAAAATCAACCTGAGAAATTAAAAATTAGATCAAGTAAAAAAGATATTATTCCCTGTGGTATTAATCTAGATATTTTTCGTCCAAGAGATAAAATAATCTCAAGAAAGAATCTTAATTGGAGTAAAAATAAAATATATATTTTATTTTCTTCTTCCTTTGATAGACCTGTCAAAAATGTAGATTTAGCTTATAAAAGTATCAAGAATATTGAGAAATCTCTACTTATAGAACTTAAAAATTATAATAAAAAACAAATTTCTAATCTAATGAATGCAGCTGACCTTCTACTTGTGACATCATTTTCTGAAACTGGTCCATTAATTGTTAAAGAAGCTATTGCATGTAATTGCCCCGTTGTATCAACAGATGTTGGAAATGTTAGAGAGGTGATTTCAGACAAAATTAACGGCTATATCACCAGCTATAATGCAAAAGAAATTGAAGATGCGATAAAGAAAATCTTGAGATCAAAAGATTTTATATCAAATACTAAAATAGATTTGGAAGAATATAGCTTGAATCATACCGCCTTAAAAATAAAAAAAGTATACCAAAGGACACTTAAAAATAATGATTCAAATTAAAGTATCAATATGAAAATATTTTTAGATATCGGTCACCCAGCACATGTACATTATTTTAGAAAATCTATCAAAATACTTCAAGAAAAAGGTCATGAGTTTTTGATTACGGCTAGAAATAAGGATGTAACTATTCAATTACTTGACCACTATAAGATAGATTACTATAATCGAGGGAAAGGTCACGGAAACATCATAGGTAAAATACTTTATCTTCTAAAAACTAATTTTATGTTATTTTTTTTGGCCAAACGTTTTTCTCCAGATATTTTTTTAAGTTTTGCTTCTCCTTACGCTGCTCAAGTTGCGTTTCTCTTGAATAAAGACCACATAGCATTTACAGATACTGAACATGCAAAGTTAGGTATAATTTCTTTTTTACCTTTTTCAAAGTTTGTATTAACTCCAGCAGTTTACAAAGGTGATCTTGGTAAAAAGCACATCCGTTTTAATGGATTTATGGAACAGTGCTATATGGATAAAAAGAGTTTTAAAAAACCAGTCCATAATTTGGATAAACTAAAATTTAATAGAACTGTCTTTATTCGTCTTGTTTCTTGGGCAGCGAGTCATGATATCGGAGAAAGTGGATTTGCAAACGAAGAATTAAAATTCATAATTAAATCGCTTGAAGTAAATACAAATATTTTAATTTCTTGTGAAGGAATAATACCGGAAGAATTTAAAAAATATCAGATAATGACAGAGCCACATGAAATACATAATTTGCTCAACTTTGTCGACCTTTTTATTGGAGAAGGTGCAACAATGGCATCAGAATGTGCAATGATCGGTACGCCTGCCATTTATGTAAATTCTCTGACTGCCGGGACTATTATTGAACAAGAAAGATACAACCTGGTTCATCGATTTGGATCTTCATTAGGTGTCATGGATAAGGCTCTAGAAATTTTAAATAACCAGAATAGTAAATCTGAATATAAAAAAAGAAGTGAAAAATTTTTAAGTAATCAAATTGATGTAAACGACTTTATTAACTCTTTTATTATAAACTATCCACAAAGTGCAAAACTTCTACAAGAAAATCCAAATTATAAATTTAATAGTTAAATTAAATTATATTTTAATTGTATCAGACTATTTATATTATTGCATAATATTGGAGTAAAAATATATAGAAAATAAACGTTATCTTTTTTAAAAAATGTAGTTATAAAAAATGCTAACAAAATATAATTTATATTATTATTTCAACTGTGATAATAAGCACAGTGCTTTCTTTACCCACATATTAAATTTAATCTGTCTTATAAATTCTACTAATAATACATTCATTATTGAATAAATAATTTGATCGATAAAAGTAAAATAAAAAGTATATTGTGGTTATTTGATTTTATCATCATCAACTCTATTTTTATTTCCTTACTGTATTATAAGTTTAATTCCATTATCCCAGAGGGTCCTTACTTGAGACTCTATCAAACATGTATCTTCTTTTGCCTAATTTTTTCTTTTTATTATAATAAATTTGATATTTCAAGTAATAGATCTTTCCTTGTAACAATTCGTTTGATCTTTTGGTCATCCATGATGTCTCTACTTTTTATTGTAATTTCTATATCTTTTTCAGAAATGTGGAGTGTTTCAAGGTTATTTGTTTTATCATTTATTTTTATTTTAATGTTTAATGAAATCCTTTTAATCTCGACGTTTAAACTTTTTTTTAAATTAAAAAAAATTAAAATTTCTAACTTAGAAAAGAATCAAAAAGAAAATACAACAAACCACTTTTACATTAAATGGTTTTTTCCAGGTGTAATTTCTCTTATTCTTATATATATATATGTCAATATAATTAGAGATGGTTACTTCAAATATGATCTATTCCAAGAGCATAATTTCATTTTATTAATTTCTTCATGGGGGCTTTCGACACTATTAACAAATAGATATAAATCTCCTTTTACAAAAAACCATATTTATGAAATTGCACCCTATTTAAAGGCAGCAATTCTTTCAATTTTATTTATCAACTTTTTCTATTTTACTTTACGAGTAGACTATATATCAATTCAACAATTAGTCCAAGTCATTATTATACATTCTAGTTTCGAGATAATTATATTTTTTTTATATTTTTTTGGAAGAGAAAAATTAGAAGAAAATGCAGATTTTCATTCAGTACGTATTGAAGAAGTCAATTCTAGCCAGGAGAGATTAAGTAATAATATTCAAAAAAAAATTGAACTTAATATATATGGTAAAAAAGACTTAGATAAAACCTTAGGCCATATTAAAAGAAAAAAAATTAATGATGTAATAAGTTTTATCTGGGCCTCAATAAAATCCGAAAAAATAAGCAAAGATAAAATATCAATTTTTAATACAGAATCACCTTCTAATATAAAATTCTTATTAAATAATTCTAGAAAATTGATAATAAACGTTCACAAAACAAATGACATTAGAAGGGTTAATCAATATTTTTTAGATGTATACTCAAAATTAGAAAATGACGGCCTCTTTATTGGTAATTTCATTCCTTTAGAAAATATGAGTAATCACCTAAGATCACGTATGCCTCATTTTTTATATTTTATTCTTATACCCTTTTATTTTATTTTTTTTAGAGTTTTCCCCAAACTAACAATAACAAAACAAATATATTTTATACTAACTAGAGGGAAAAATCGTGTTCTTTCAAAAGCAGAGGTTTTAGGAAGATTAGCATTTTGTGGTTATGAAGTAATTGAAGAAAAAGTTATCGGTTATACAGTCTACTTTATCGCAAGAAAGATTAATACAATTTCTAAAGAGAAGTTTCCTTCTTATGGTCCTCTAGTTAGACTTAAACGAGTTGGTTATCAAGGTAAAAGGGTTTACATATATAAATTTAGGACAATGTATCCTTATAGCGAATTTATTCAAGGACATGTTTACAAAAAATATGATTTGGATAAATCAGGTAAATTTAAAAATGATTTTAGAATTACATCCTGGGGCAAAATCTTTAGATCTTATTTTATTGATGAAATTCCGCAATTATATAATTGGTTAATAGGTGATATCAAACTTATTGGAGTAAGAGCACTTAGCGAGCATTATTTTGGTCTTTACCCACGAGATCTACAAGAACTAAGGGTTCAGTCAAAACCTGGTATCATTCCACCTTATTACGCTGATATGCCTAATTCTTTTGAAGAAATAATTTTAAGCGAAAAAAATTATCTAAATAAGAAAAGATTACGTCCAATAGTTACAGATATTATTTATTTTTCGAAAGCTTTATTTAACATAATGTTTTCTGGTGCGAGAAGTAAATAACATATGTATAATTTTAAAATAACCACTTTCTTAATATTATTCACTTTTGGATTTTCAGAATCTTTTAGTATAAAGCCTGTTTTATTTAGCCAATATTTATCAAGCGGAAGTGATTGGATGATTAAAGATTCTCCAATATCAATTTATGGTGCTGGTTTAGATTTTTTTTATCAAAATAAAAATCTCACAATAAATTCAACTTATTTACAGCTAAGTTTATTTGGAAATATTGATAATAGTCTTTTTTCTCATTCTTATAAGCAAAGTCTACCTTATATAGATAAATCTAAAGATGCTGATGGGTATTGGAGTGAAATTGCAAACGCAAAAATATCATATAACCTTGATGAAATAACTTTAGAATTAGGAAAATATGATAAAGTTTGGGGAAATGGAATAAGATCAATTCACATCTCAAATAAAGCTCCTTCCTATCCTCAATTTGGATTAGAATGGAAAATAAATAATACTTTGAAATTAACTTATTTTCATGGATTTTTAGAAAGTGGAATAATTGATTCTCTAAAAAACTCTTATTAC
>Ga0233432_10002759_pt1 | contig 16174 bp, 15 predicted proteins | sample SI_122_August201_6_FD_179870 | JGI IMG/M metagenome (GOLD analysis project Ga0233432, IMG submission 179870) | Seawater microbial communities from Saanich Inlet, British Columbia, Canada - SI_122_August2016_10_MG | ecosystem: Environmental > Aquatic > Marine > Inlet | place: Canada: British...
ATGACCCCCTTCGACGCTTAGATGACTACAGGAGCCAGTTACAAAGTTATCAAACGGCTTGGCAGGAATTTGAGCTTCTTAATCAGGAACCCACAGTTCACCGGAGTCCAGTATGTTGGGTTGAAGGACTGGTTTATCCTGGGACAGTCTTTTACTGTTCCGGTGAGACTTATAGAGTTAAGAAGCCTATGAAGGGGCCCTTTATGATTCAGGGAGTTATCGACTCCAAGGGCAAACTTTCTTTGAAGGTGGAATGGGAATGAGCAAAGAAGAAATCCCCTTTGAGAAGATTGAGAGCAAGGTTGGGTATCGTATCATCAAGCAGATTGGGAAAGGGGCTTTTGCGAAGGTCTTTTTGGCTCTCAGAGAAGGTTATGGGCTCGACCGGTATGTAGCGATTAAAGTCGTTGATATGAGTCTGATGGATGAGCGTCACAGGATGGTAATCCTAGATGAGGCTAAAATTACAGGGAAGCTATCTCACCCGAATATCATTCATATTTACGACTGTGGGATGGTTGATTCTGAGTACTTTTTTAACGTGATCGAGTTGGTTAATGGTTACAGTCTGAGAGAAATCATTCAGAGGCATACTTCAATGGTGATGGACCGCTTGAAGGGCTATGAAAAGATTCCTGTGTCACTTTTAAAGCATGCGACAGCTTCGATTTTAATGCAAATTTGCTTAGGCCTTAGCTATATCCACAACGCAAGAGATTTGGTAACAGGAGAGGATTTGAATGTGATTCACAATGACCTTAAGCCGGGCAATATCTTGATTGGATTTGATGGAAGCTTAAAAGTGTCTGACTTTGGTATTTCTTATAGCCCTTTAAGAAGTGTGAAGTTAAAAGGAGGTTCCCCTGCTTATATGGCTCCAGAATGGATTCGGTCTCTATTGGATGGTCCAAAGACTGTGCGTCCTGTAGAAACGTCAGATATCTATTCTCTTGGGGTTTGTCTTCATGAAACTTTGACTGACCGAAGACTGTTTCGGGCCAAGGGAAATCTGAGTCGGCCAGCATTACTTGAGCAAATTTATGATCAAATGAAAAATTATAAACCAGGAACGACCCGCAGAATCAATCCAGCAGCTGATCCTGAGCTTTGCCGAATAGCAGATCGATGCTTGAGGTTTGATCCAACAAAGCGCTACCAAGACTCCCAGTCAATTATTGCCGAGTTGGATGAAATGATCTCGGATGGACATTTTCATCCTCAGATTATGGACCGTCGCTTCCTAGCTGAATACATGGATAGCCTGTACAAAGAGGATGAGCATTTCCGTTTTATCCCTAGCTCAAAATGAAAAAAGCTTTCTAAGCTCGCCTTGTTCGATGTTCAGCGATTTTATCATTCGGCGATTATAAACCTTTTAGTATAAAAAATGAAGGTTTCCAGCGTCGTTACCACACCAAACCCCGATGCCTTAAAGTTTACTCTGGATCAAGAGTTACTTAAGGAAGGCAGTCGGTCATTCACGTCTTTTAAAGCTGCTGAGGTTGATCCTCTGGCAAAATTGCTTTTTGAGCTTGAAGGCGTCACCAGCGTGTTCTACATGATGAACTTCGTGACGGTGAACAAGAAGGCCGATCTTGAATGGGAGCCTTTGGAGAAAAGTATTCTTGAGGCCCTAAGAGGTTTTGAGCCACCTGTTGAAGAAGTTGAAGCAAAGGTTGTGGAAGGGGTTGGCGGAGCAGAAGGGACGCCTTATGGAGAGATGTCTCCAGCCCAAAAAGTATTGGCCATTGACCAGCTCCTTGAGCGTGAAATTCGCCCCGGTTTAGCTGGAGACGGTGGAGGGCTCGAAATTGTAGGGTTAGAAGAAAATATTTTGCAGATCCACTATGAAGGAGCCTGTGGAAGTTGTCCATCAAGCACATCGGGAACTCTGATGTATATTGAGAGTATTCTCAAAGCCAATCTTGATGAAAATTTGAGTGTCATCCCCGTCTGAGGGGAAACCCTGGACGTTCTAAAAACGGGGGCCGGTTGGCTCTGTGTTAACAAGCCTAGAGGTTTGTTGGTTCATCCTGCAAATGGAAGCGAAGATGATCTTTTGTCTCAGCTCCAAGCTCTTCTAGAAAATGATGTGGCCTTTGCTGAGAAAGTTGGCTGGAATGGAGAGTTTGCACCTTCGGCGATTCATCGTTTAGATCGCGAGGTTAGTGGGGGAGTACTGGTTGGAGTTGATGGTCGAGTTTTGCCAGAGCTTCATCGACAGTTTGCTGACAGGGAGACAACTAAGGTTTATCGTGCTTGGTGTAGGCTAGGGAAACGTGAACTCGTCGATGAGGGGGTGTGGCGTTATCCATTAACCCGTAAGGCGGAAGGTCGGAAAAAGCCAGCTGGATTTCACCGTTTTAGGGTGCCCTGTGAAACTCATTTTAAGGTGATTCAAGTCAAGGAGGACTTGGTGGAGTTCGAACTCGAACTCAAGACGGGGAGAAAGCACCAATTGAGGAGGCACTGTGCCCTTGGTGGATACTCAATTGTTGGGGATGGTAGATATGGCTTGGAAGGAGAGACGGGAGACCTTTTGCTCCATTCCCTATGCCTTGGATTTAATGACCCTATAGACAAAAAAAGAATCGAAGTTGTTGCTCCTTTGCCAAGCGGTTGGGGCAGTGATGAGGTGTGCTAAACCAAATTAAGCTTCGTCGAAACCTTTCTCTCGAGCATACCACCGCACGTAGGGGTGCTTTTCGAGAAGGACTTTTTCTTTTAAGGTTTGGTGAAGTGGTGTGACACCGGAGCACGCGTCGAGGAGTTTGTAGCGAAGATTGAAGGGTAGCTCTAGAAAATTTTCGAGTTCCGGAGCTAAGGCTTTTTCGATGCGAGACTTGATCTCTTTTGGCATGGTTGGGTAGGCTCTTCCCATAACGAGCCATTGTAAGATCCGAAGTCGAGCATCTTCAGCGGTAGGTTGTTGGAGCACCATTTCAACTTCTTTGGCTCCAAGTGTGAAGCTCGCTTTTTTCAAAACCTCATGCTGAGACCAGAAATCCTCATCATTCTCTGAGATTCTAAAATGAAAAGCATCGCTCCAGCCTTGGAATTGAAGAAGTGTGAGAGCTAGGCCTAAAATGGGAAAGAGAGATGGTCGCTTGCGAGCGATAGGGCTAAGGATCCAAGCTAGAAAAACGAGAAAACCCAAGGCGCCAAAAAGGCCTAGGGATCCCATCCAGGAAGGTGTGCTCTGGATTTCAAAAAGAAGAGTTTTGAATTTTTGGGTCAGAGCAGATTGCCGATCGTTTAGCCCAAGTTTGCGTAGTTCCTGTCTTCTTTCTATTAGAGGGGTGTGGTAAAAGTATCCGTCGGGAAACTTTTCTTTCTTTGACCAGAAAGTTTTGTTGTCGTGTTTGGTTTTGCCATCAGCATCCTTCCAAATCTTGGGAGAGAATATTCCATAGCTTCCAGCGGGCCAATTTATGTTGGGGTAGTTGGAGTCTGATGTCGGACTAAGGGCGACATAATCGACTTGATCTTTGAGTAGGGGGCCATCAAGCTCGCTAAGGTTTTGGGTTTGGTATAGATGAATTCTTTGGCCTCGATCGTTGTTTTTTGAGGCAAAGTGAATGAGATGGTCAAGGCTCCATTTTTTGGGGTCGATGCCGACCATGGCCACGACCATGGGTTGAAAATTGGTGATTCGTTCTCGTTCCATGAGAAGGGGAGCTGCACTATAATACCAACTGTTGAACCAGTGCTGTCCTTCGTTATTGAGGAGAAACCAATCTCTAGCCGATGTGAGTTTAATGGAAGCAGAGGTTCCTTCGCCATACTTTTTATCTAGATCAGCATATTGACGAGGAGAAAGGAAGAGATCCCAGACTGGGTGGAAAAGAGTGGGCAATAAAATGAGAATAGGAAGAGAGAGGGTTTTGAGACGGGAGCCTTTGGGGAAGCGAGAACTGAGGTTGGACAGAAGATTTTGCAGCCCCTCACCTAAGGCGATGGGTAGGGATATGAGAATGGCCCATCCGTAGAAGGCGACCCATGGGGATATCGCAAAATGGTGAACAAGGCCCCCTTGAAGAAGTAGCCAAGGAATGGTGAGAGAGAGTCGAAGAAGCCACCGACCCTTCGGGTGAGTGATTAACCTTGCTGTAGATTCGACAAAACCTGCGGATAGGGCGAGGGGGAGAGAAAAGAAGAGAGCCCCCAAGAGAGCTCCACAGCGCCAGCGGTCGATTGAGTTGAGATTATGATAATTTTCAAGAATGGGGTGAGGGTGACCTCCGATGGACTCTAAAAATTGAGCACGATCTTTGATGAGGGTGGATAGGTTTTGGAGGTGATCACCCCAAACGGGTCCTAGGAAAAGAATGTATCCCAACCAAAGGCCAAAAGAGAGGCCCGCCCAAAGAAGAAACCAGTTGAGCAGAGCAAGAGGGAAGCTATTGCCTTGAGTTGCTTCTGAGCTCTCCGCTTTGGGGTGCGTTTCTAAAGCTGATTTAGACAGGAGACCAGAGCTCGGAAACCTGCTTGATCGATGTTGCCTGCAAATCCAACTCCGTGAATGAGCCCTTCTCTGTCAGGATTGGAGATAGAGATGTAGGCTAATGCATTGGAGTCTGCTCCTTTAGACATGGAGAGTTCTTGAAAGTTCTCTAGGGTGAAGTTGAGGTCGACTCCACTTCGAATAGCTTCAGCAAAGGCACTGATTGGGCCATTGCCTGTGCCGGTGAGTGTCATATCTGTTCCATTAAGATGAATCAAGACTTCTGCATTGACTGTCTCTGGGTCGGAGTCATCTGGACGGGGAAAGCACTTGTTGAGAACAATGGGGCCATCCAAGGTTTCGTAAGAACTGTGGAAGAGTTCTTTGAGCTCTTCTGGTTTAAGTTCTCTTTCGAGGTCATCGGCTAAACCTTGGACTCTAGGAGCAAAGTCGAGGAGAAGTTCTTTTGGCATTTTGATGCCAAAGGCTTGTTCCATGACATAGTTGATGCCGCCTTTGCCCGATTGGGAGTTGATTCGAACAAACTTCTCGAAACTCCTGCCCAAGGTTTTGGGGTTGATATGGAGGTATGGGATTTTCCATTCACAATCGAAGTCCTTGGCAACCTCTTCTTGCCGGCTCAAGCACTTTCCAATAGCATCTTGGTGAGAGCCACTGAAGGCGGTGAAGACTAAATCACCTGCGTAAGGGTGTCTTGGGTGAGGAGTTAGTCGAGTGATCTCGGCAACTTTATCTGTGATGGTGGGAAGATCTGAGAAGTCGATCCCGGTGTCCAGATTGCGAGACTGAAAATTTAAAATCAAGGTGACTAAATCAACATTGCCAGTTCGCTCTCCATGGCCAAAAAGAGTTCCTTCAACTCTTTGACCGCCAGCCATCAAGGCCATCTCGGTCGCCGCGACAGCACAGCCTTGGTCATTGTGAGCATGTAAGCTGATGATAGAGCGGTCGACATTTTTGAGTTTCTCTTTAAAAACTTCAATCATGTCGGCGTATTGGGTGGGTGGGCGTCTTTCAACGGTGGCAGGTAAATTCAAGATGACCTTTTCATTGCCTCGGGGTTCCCAGGTATCGACGACTAAATCGCATATCTCAACGGCGAGGTCGAGGTCGGTATCGGTGAACTCTTCGGGAGAGAATTCCAAACCTAGAAAGCCATCAAAGTCATCCCTTTGATCTTTGATCTGTTGGGTGGTTATTCGTGCCGTCTCCATGAGGGTGGCCTTCTCTAGGCCAAAGACGTGTTTGTAGTGAAGCTCTGAAGTTGCAATGTAAAAGTGAAGAACTGCAGATTTGGCTCCCTGAAGGGACTCGATGGTTCGATCGACAAGGTGAGGGCGTGCTTGGGTCAACACAGAGATCGTAACATCATCGGGAATCAAGTCCTCGTCGATGAGTTTTCGAGTGAACTCAAATTCGTCTCGAGATGCGGCAGGGAAGCCAACTTCAATCTCTTTGAAGCCCATGCCAACAAGCAGGTGGAAATATTCCATCTTCTGTTCGGGGGTCATGGGGTTAGGGAGGGCTTGATTGCCATCTCTCAGGTCAACAGCACACCAAAGAGGTGAGCTCTGGATGGGGTTTTGAGGCCAGGATTTGACCCCAGAGCCAACGGGTTGGATGTTAGGGTAGATCATGGATTTAAATTCTCAACTGAGATATTATTGCCGAATGAAGTCTCTACGATGGTGTGAATGCCACCCCTCACCATGAAGTCACCTTTGAGGTGTAGGTATCGAGGTGAAAGGGTTTCTTGTAGATGGTCCGCAATGGAGTTGACGACGTCTTCGTGGAAGATGCCTTTATCTCTGAAGCTCCAGAGGAAGAACTTGAGGGATTTGAGTTCAACACACAGCTTGTCAGGGATGTAATTGATGTAGAGGGTGGCGAAATCTGGTTGGGAGGTCATCGGGCATAAGCAAGAGAACTCTGGGCAGGAAAAGGAAATAAGGTAATTTCGGTCCTGGTTTCGGTTTTCGAAGGTGTCGATGTGATTCTGAGGTTGCCCGGGCATATTGGATGGTTGCTGAAAATTGGGCGACTAATATACTGCCCCCCCTCATTCATCACCCCTATTTTATTGGACCGCCCATGGGTAGCGTCGTAAAGAAACGTCGAAAGAAAATCAACAAGCACAAACGTAGCAAAAAAAGGTAGTTGTTTCTGGCCCTTGGCCAGATGCCTTTAGCTCTTGTAAGCGAGGTAGAGCATGCCTTCATTTGACTATGTTGCTGTTCGCCCTGGAAAGAGCGATCCGGTCAAGGGTCGTATCGATGCTGATACGGAGCGAGATGCTCGTTCCAAGATTCGCCAAAGGGGCGAGACAGCTGTTACGATAAAAGAGATACGGGCAGGAGGCTCATCTTTAGAGAAGCTTCTCCCCAGTCTTAATTTTGGAAACCATGGCCGAAGCGTATTAGCTTTTACTGGCCAACTCCAGAGACTCATCAGGTCGGGGATCACTCTGACGAATGCACTACAAGTCTTGAGTGCGCAAACCGATAGTAAGCAGTTTGGCGATATCTTAAAAGTCGTCTACACTTCGGTCGTTGAGAGGGGAAACACCTTCGCTGATGCTCTGGCTGAGCACCCCAAGGTTTTTTCAAAACTCTACGTTTCTATGGTGAGAGCCGGTGAGACCACTGGCTCCCTCCCTGATGTTTTGTTGCGCCTAGCTGATTACTCTAAGAAAAAGGCTGAGATTGAATCAAAAATAAAGACGGCGATGATTTACCCCATCATCGTGGGTCTGGTCGCTTTGGGCATTGTTATATTTCTTCTCAATTATTTGGTCCCCCAGCTGCTTCCAATTTTGGAGAGAAGGGGAAGCGTGCTCCCGACTTCGACAAAAATTTTATTGGTGATTTCTGAAGTAACTCAGAATTATTGGTGGGCTCTCATTATCGTGGGCTTGGTCGTGTTTTTTGCTTTACGTTTTGTGTCATCTACAAAGGGTGGTGCGCTGGCATTGGATCGACTCCGATTAAAGATTCCAATCTTAGGTGATTTGGCAAAAAAGGCCTGCATCAGTCGGTTCGCCATCACGCTGAGCAGCCTTTTGAAGAGTGGAGTGAAAATAGAAGCAGCTCTAAGGATCGTTGAGGAAGTCGTGGGTAACGCGGTGGTCGCAAAGATGATGAAGGAGATTTCTGAGGGGATCAGGGAAGGGGAGAGCATTTCTGCACCCTTGGAAAAGAGTGGGATCTTTCCCAAAATGGTCACCTACATGATCTCTGTTGGCGAAAGTGCGGGTTCTGATGAGTTACAGGAAACCCTAGATAATGTGGCGGAGGATTATGACTTGGAGATTGAGCAAACGGCAACGAGGTTGACGAGTATTCTTCCGGTCTTGATGCTATTTATTATGGCGGGGGTGGTTTCGTTCATCCTTATGGCCGTACTGGTGCCTTTGATGAACGTTTCTTCTAACGTCTGAATTTATTTGGGCGCCGAAGTTCAGCGGCTAACAGACCCCTTAGGGGGAGCCATTCAAATTTATCGCTTCTGTCCTGCGGGATTCGATCAGTTTCAGCGGAATTTCCTCCTTGGGTATCGCAAAGCTAAGTCCGTGCAGTTGGTGTTGATGGAGCTTGGAGAGGGTGGGCGCGAAGAAGTTTTAGTCGTTGAGTATGCGGGGCAGGTGGAGCTGCATATTCACGGAGGAGAAGCCAACGCCCAAGCTTTGGAGCTCTCACTGGGTGAATTAAAGATGTCAGTTGCAGAATCATCATCTGAACTTGAGTCTCATCTGCGGGATGCGACAGGAGAAAGGACCATTTCTTATTTGTTGAACGAGATACGTGGAGAGGGGTTGGGGGGAGATGGTTATGAGATTGAAGGTTATGAATTCCTAGAGCCTCTGAAGGTGGTGATTATTGGGCCACCAAATGCTGGTAAGTCGACATTTTTTAATTGGATGGTTGGAGCGAATCAGGCTTTGGTTTCGGATATTGCCGGAACGACGAGAGATTTGATCAAGGCGAGGGTTGGCATTGGAGGCTGTGAGGTTGACTTGGTCGACACTGCGGGTTTGGAGCCATCGGTGATCGTGGGGCATGCCGTAGAGGGTGATGGGATTTTGAGTCAGTCTCTTCGCCTTTCATTGACCTCTGTAAGAAGTGCAGACTTGGTTTTAGCTTTTAATTGGCCTGAGGCGGAAGATTGGGTTTCTGGGGGGAAGATCTTGCATGTTGAGTCCAAAGGGGATTTGAGGGATGGAAGAGAAGGCGGTTCAGAGTCTTTTGTTGTGTCTGTTCATTCAGGTTTGGGCCTAGAAGAGCTCCTTGCTGAATTGAAGGCTTGGGTGGAAGAGGTGAGGCCGAATAGGATTTCTTCCAATTGGGAAAGGGGTTAGATAGAGATTCTTTCGAGGGCCCTTCGTTGACAAAAGTTAGGTTTTCTCATCCTGCGCGCCCGAACATCCCAACAGGAATTTTACCATGGCTCACAAGGTAGGACAAGGCTCAACAACTAACGGACACGACAGTAATTCTCAGCGTCGTGGTGTTAAGAAATTCGGTGGAGAGAAGGTTATACCTGGAAACATCATTGTTCGCCAGTGTGGATCTCCTTTTAAGGCAGGTAAAAATGTTGGCATGGGGCGTGACTTTACCCTTTACGCTTTAACAGAAGGACGAGTGCACTTTGATAAGCACAAGAGAGTTTCTGTTGTTTCTGCTTAATTCGGTAGCCAGATAATCATATACGAAGAGGGGCCCTACGTGGCCCTTTTTTTTTGATTATTTAATAGAGAGCTTCATTGGTCCATTCGGATTCTGGGCAATGCTAAATTGAACTGGATTTTATAATGACTCTCCTTGCCGACCTTTCAGGCATTGTATCCTTTTAGAACCTATTTGAGACGTAATACATCATGGCATCCGAAGACACATTCATCTTCACTGACGACAACTTCACCACAGAAACTGGAAGTGGCGTTTCTCTTGTAGACCTCTACGCCGATTGGTGTGGACCTTGCAAGATCATGGCACCAACCATCGACAAATTGGCTTCAGCTTTTAAGGGACAGGCGAAAGTTGGTAAGCTCAATGTAGATGACCATCAAGCTTCAGCTCAATCTCTTGGAGTGTCGAGCATTCCTACCGTTGTGATCTTCAAAGACGGCCAAGAAGTTGGGCGTCATGTCGGGGTTCAATCAGAAGACGCTCTCACTCGCGCAATTCAAGCCCAACTGTGAAAGCTTTGATCCGACCTTTCGGATCAGCACAACCCAATATTCACCAAGAGGCTTGGCTCGCCGAGAACTCTGTGGTCATTGGAGATGTGACGATTGGGAGGCGGGCCAATATTTGGTACAATGTAGTCCTCCGTGGAGATGTTAATAGCATCACCATTGGAGACTATGCCAATATTCAGGATGGGACCGTGGTTCATGTTAACCAAGAACCATCCCACCCAACGGTGATAGAGAACATGGTGACTGTCGGGCATAATGCTTGCATTCACGGCTGTACGCTCAAGGAGAATTGCCTGATTGGGATTGGTGCGAACGTGCTCAATGGAGCTATCGTAGGAGAGGGGGCATTGGTTGCCGCGGGAGCTCTCGTCAGAGAGGGGCAAGAGCTCAAGCCCTGGACGCTCTATGCAGGTGTTCCAGCTAAGGAGATCAGGCCTTTAAATGAAGATGAAGTCGCAAATTTGAAACACCACCCTGTTCACTATTGGAATGACCTCGCCTCAAAATACGACTGACGGGAGGGTTTCCTTCTGGGCAAGGTCTCACTGGACTCGTTGCACTTTATCGATCTTTTGGTCTTTTTTTATAGCAACAAATGTTCTTTTAGGTGAGGGAGCCGGGGACTCTTTAAAAGCGACGGGGAATGTGCACGAAGCTCCGAAAGCTGAGATAATCAAGTCATTCAGTTCTTCTTCTAAAGAAGGTGATGACGATCAGGAGAAGAGAAGGATTCTTCCGCCTAATGTTGAGGAAAGAGGGGATCTTTCTGATTTTCCACTGGCAACAGTGATTCCAGTGGAGGGAGAAGTGAAGCCTTTCATGTTTTTAACCCTCAAGCGGCGGACAGAAGAGGCGATGAAGGCTGGATCAAACCTTATTATTTATCGCGTAAAAAGCCCGGGAGGCCAAATCGGGGCTGCGATGGATATGGCGAATTATGTTTTTACATTGGCTTCAAATATTCACACGATAGCTTTTGTCGATGAGCAGGCTTACTCGGCAGCTGCGTTATTTTCTCTTGCATGTGACGATGTAGCCATGGCTCCGGGTTCAGCAATTGGAGATTGTGAGCCCATCATGATGCAGGGAGGGGGGTATACGACTGCAGGAGAGAAAATTCAAACGGTACTCAAAGAGCGTTTTAGAACGTTTTCTCGAGCGAATGGCTACCCTGTTGTGCTGTCAGAAGCGATGGTGAGTTCATCCTTTGAGATTTATAGATCTCGAAAAATAAGCACTGGAGAATTGGTGCACATGAGAAAAGCAGATTGGGAATTATTGGGCGAAGAGGGTCAAAAAGATTACGAGAGGCCTTCTATAGCAGTCCATGAAGGTGATCTCTTGACCCTAGGCTCAGATGAAGCCTTAGAGATAGGCTTCTCGATGGGAACTTATAAAGATGAAGATGAGATGGTGAAGGCTCTTGGTTATCGAAAGAACCTAGGGGTTTTAGATTTGAACCGGGATGAAAAGGTGGTGGACGCAATGGGTTCTTACGCTGGTCTTCTCATGGCGATGGGGCTCTTTTTTCTTTATTTAGAGTTTAAAACTCCCGGTCTAGGTTTTTTTGGCGCCTTGGGAGCGGTTTGTTTTGCTGGTTTTTTCGTCACGATGTTTTATGAGGGCCAAGCAAATTATTTAGAAGTGATGGGCTTTATTTTGGGTATAGCTCTCATTGCTTTAGAAGTGTTTCTTTTTCCTGGATTTGGAGTCGCTGGCCTTTGTGGTTTGGCCTTGGTGATTGGCTCTTTAATTCTTTCTATGCAAGATTTTGTGATACCTAAAGGCGACCTTCAAATGGATCGGTTAGTGAGGAATTTGGCAACGGTATGTTATAGCTTTATGGGAGCCTCTCTGGCTTTTATGGGTGTCTTGTGCGTTGGGCCCAAAAAGAAAGGGGAGCCTGGGACCTTGATCCATCGTGATAGTCAATCGGGAGAGGTTGTTCCCGAGTTGTCTGACAAGATACATGAATACGAGGGGAGACAGGGAGAGACAACGACGACTCTTATGCCTGGAGGAAAAGCTCTCATTGAAGGCGAAGAAGTGCAGGTGGTTGCTTCAAGTGGCTATATAGAAAAGGGAGTAGCTATCGAAGTCGTCGACCATCAAGGAACAGAAATCATGGTGCGCAAATGCATCCGACCTAATTCAAAAGAAACCTCATAAAGAGGGGAGTAGATATTATGAATTTAGAGCTTATTGGGATTTTGGCGGCCCTCCTGGTTACCATTGTCATTGCTTTTTTTCTGATGAAGTTTGGCCTTATCTATGCTAGAGCATGGTTCTCAGGTGTCCGGGTTCGGTTCTCGACTTTGATTGGGATGTGGGTTCGCAGAGTGAATCCATCGGCCATTGTTGATAGCCGAATCATAGCATTTAAGGCTGGCATTGATATCACATACGATGACCTTGAAACTCACTACCTTGCTAATGGAAATGTTATCAACGTGACTCAATCTCAGGTGATGGCGAATAAGGCTCAGATTGAACTCACCTGGCAGCAAGCCTGTGCGATTGACCTTGCTGGGCGCGATATTTTAGAGGCTCTTCGAACAAGTACCAACCCAAAGGTGATTGATGTTCCTTCTCAAGATAAAGGAGAGGCTTATATTTCTGCCATCGCTAAAGATGGGATTCAGTTGAAGGTGAAAGCTAGAGTGACTGTTCGAACGAATCTTAAGCAGTTGGTTGGCGGGGCTGTTGAGGACACCATCATCGCTAGGGTTGGTGAAGGGATTGTTACGACAATTGGTTCTGCTGAAAATCACAAGAAAGTTTTGGAAAACCCAGACCTGATCAGTCGAACGGTTTTGGAAAGAGGGTTAGATCATGGGACGGCTTTTGAGATTCGCTCTATTGATATCGCTGATATTGATGTCGGAGAAAATATCGGAGCTAAACTTCAAAGTGATCAGGCTGAGGCTGACAAGTTTGTGGCCCAAGCCAAAGCTGAAGAGCGACGTGCGATGGCTGTTGCCAAAGAGCAGGAAATGAAGGCTTTGGTTGAAGAAAACCGTGCAAAGGTGGTTTTGGCTGAGGCAGAAGTACCTTTGGCCATGTCAGAGGCCTTTCGTAGTGGCCAATTGGGGATCATGGATTATTACCGAATGAAGAACATTGAGGCTGATACCGACATGCGTTCGTCCCTAGCAGACGACAATGGCTCTAATAGTTAAGGTTAAGTAGTTGGAGATTGATTGGGACTCCGTAAAGCAGATCCTCACGTTGTTGGTTTTGTTTGTAGCTCCAGCTGTTCTTAACTTTCTAAGAGGTAAGAAGGGTGATGAGGATGAGCAAGATAACCCATTTGGGGAAATAAAACTTCCTGCATCAGCAAAGCCTCCTCATCGAAATTCTCCTAGGTCAGAACCAAGGGTGGCTAGGGTCACAAGAGAGGAGTTTTCTAATCTCGTTGGCAGTGATCTTAAAAAGCCTTCTTCCAAGGTTAGGGTAGAGAAGGCAAGCTCCTCTTCGGTTCCTAAATATAAACAGGTAGGTTCTAAAGAGACCTCCTACTCCTACGAAATTCCGAAAAAGAGTGCTGATGAAAAATTGGGGGAGCTTAGTCGCTCCGAGGTTCGCCGTGCTTGGATTCTTAAAGAAGTATTGGATGAGCCAAGGGCATTAAGGCCCTTTTGAGTTCAATGGAGAAGCCCTCCTTAGAAAGTCTTTCGCGACAAAAGGGGATGGCTCTCCTGATGGTCTTGGTGCTCTTGGCCATGATGATCATCATCGTGACCGAATTGGTGACAAGCTCAGAGATACAGTCGATGTCATCTGAGAATTTGGTGGACGAGCACCTTTCGCATTACAGTGAGGAGTCAGCTTTGCTCAAAGTTGAAGAGATACTCTTTCAGGATATTGAGCCTCCGCCAACGAAACCTTTGAATGAATTGCTACTGACACCTGAGGAGCGTCAGGTTCTTGAGCGCCAGAAGGGAACTGATTCTTTCCATGATCACTGGGCGGGACTGCGAGATCAGGAGAAAAATGGAAGGAGCTGGATGATGACGGAGGTGATGGATGAGGAGCGTTTTTTTAATATCAACACCCTAGTGGACCCTAGAAATGGAAAGGTGGTGAAAAAGAGGGCTGATTTTCTTAAGGCGATCCTAGAAGTTTTAGAGGTGAAGCAAAGTGAGTGGAATAGCTTTGTTGATGAGGTCGTGGACCTTTTGGATGAAAATGATACTGGAAAATACGAGTCGAAGACTCACAATGGATCATTCACCATGATTTCTCAACTGAAGGAGATGGAGAATGTTGAGGATGAGCTTTTTTATGGATTAAATTACCCTGTCGGAGAGCTCACTCTTTTGGAGGAAACCCTAGACGACTTTGATGAATTAGAATGGGAGGATGAAAATGAGGACGTTGATGAAGATAAGCCCCCATTTGAAGAGCCTGCAGCCGTTCCCTTTGAAGAGTGGGACGAGGAAGAGACATTTCCTGGCCTCAAAGATGTTTTGACGGTCTATGGAGATGGGAAAATTAACATGAATACGGCTCCTATGCCAATTCTGCTGGCCATTTTTGGAGAAGAAGACATCGCACTTGATGTGATTCGTTTGAGAAAAAAGCATCCATTGAAAGGTCCCGAGGATTTGAAAACCGTGGCGGGAACCAGTAATGGCATTGGAAAATATGGAGATATGATGACTTTTCGTAGTCGTTACTTCCGTGTGATCATGACATTTCAATACCATCGGATTCGGCGCCAAAGAATCACGATGATGATGCGCGAAGGCCCTCAGGCGATCACCTTATTTAGGGGAGCTCGTCTTTGAGGGGAGGGTTTTTTATCGCCTTTTTGATTCTCTTCGCACCGCTTTTTGGCGCTGGCGTTGAGGTGGGGCAATACGATGACCCTCGTGATTTAACAATCAAGATCGTTGATCCTTTTTCCCAAGAAAATACCGACCTGATGCAACCGGTTGTAGGGGAGTATGACATCAAAGTTCTTCCTCCTCATGTTGATCAAAGAGAGCGTACGGGTCAATACGATGTTCAGGGCATGTATTTCAAGCAGATCGGAAAGTTCATTTATATCGATATTCGCCAACCTCCTCGGCAAAAAAAAGCGGGGGCCTACGACCTTTTTGTTTCTTTAAAAGTGCCTGGGCAGGCAGATACATCTAATCGACTTAGACCGGGTGTTATCTATACCGATGCGGCAACAGATGTGCTTCTGTTAATTGATAACTCAATGAGTATGAAGAAAAACGACCCTCTGGGCCTTCGTTTTAACGCTTGCGAAAACTTTGTTCGTTTGGCCTCTCTATCTAATCGGATTGAAAAGGTTGGGCTTGTTAAATTTTCGGGATCGGCTTCAAAGATATTAGATTGGACGAGTCCTTCCCGGGCCAACCGTCGCGGGATTAGGTCACTTCTGGCATCTCAAAGAGCCGGAAGCTTCACTAACATCAATGAGGCTTTTGAGGTTGCAGCCGAAATGTTCGAGGACAGTGTTGCGACAGAAAAAGTGGCTGTTTTACTGACTGACGGAAAAAATGAGCCTGACCGTTATCGAGACACTCATGATTTCCTGAGGGAGTTGGGGGTAAAGGTTTATACGGTAGGGTTATCGAAGAATGCTGACTCCTCTCAATTAGAAATTATTGCGGAAGAAACAGGAGGGGAGTTTTTTAAGGCCGTCGACGACGGTAGGTTGATGCAGATTTATAATAAAATCGCTCAGCAACTCAATGAATTTAGAACTCTTAGAAGTGGGGAGAATGTTAAAAAACTTGAGTTTCCGCTAACGAGTCATGACCAATTAGTTGAGGTCAATCTTTATGGTTACTCAAAAGGCTCAGAGTTCATTTTAAATAATGAGCAAGGTGAAAGGGTCGACTTTCAGATGATCACTGGAGGGAAGGGGCAGCAGACAACTTTATTGCGTCTTTCGAAACCTAGATCTGGTATCTATGGACTTCAGACCAAAGGGGGGTCTGCTTTTTCATATGACATCAATGTTCAGAGTAAGCTTTTCATGAAGGTCTTTCCTATGGATCACAAGTACCTCAGGGGAGAAGTCGCTCACTTTGCAATCTCATTGGCTCATTTGCAGGAGCCGATTCTTAATGGTGAAGTTTTTGCGACGTTATCACGCCCAGATGGTCAGGTGATGAAGAGGGTTCAGTTATTCGACGATGGAGTTCATGGCGATAACCATGCCAATGATGGCGTCTATTGTGCTATATTGCCACTGGATTTTGCCGAGGGCATGGTTGAAATTGAATTTTTGGCATCAGGGAAAACAGCTGATGGGCAGGAAACACTTCGTGTTGAAAGGGGAAGTTTTAGAATTCTTGAAGCGGGCCAAGGGGCGAGAGATTATTTTTTAGCATCCATATTGCCCTTGTACATCGACCTTGGAAAAGTTAAGCAGGGAGCTTTGACGAAAGCTAGCTTGAGGCTTTCTTTTGAAGGGCGAGAGGCCAGAACCGTCTCTTTTGAGCCTGGAGATGATTTGGTCTCAAAAATCGACGAAGAGGCGATGATCCCCT
>Ga0233432_10002763_pt1 | contig 16157 bp, 17 predicted proteins | sample SI_122_August201_6_FD_179870 | JGI IMG/M metagenome (GOLD analysis project Ga0233432, IMG submission 179870) | Seawater microbial communities from Saanich Inlet, British Columbia, Canada - SI_122_August2016_10_MG | ecosystem: Environmental > Aquatic > Marine > Inlet | place: Canada: British...
GTTCATGTGTACGCGCCATTCCGCCTTTAGATCACCGACATTGTCCCGATTTATCTGCGTCAACGGAGAGTAGCGCTGGTTATATAAATTACCCCCATTGGTGACCCAGTTAAGACTTGGTAATGCGCTGAGCTGATCCGCAGTAAAAGCCGGAGATGATGCAGGTTGAGCAATTGTTGTAAGGGGTAGTAGGCAATAAATGAACGCTTGTAAGAGCTTGTGGATGCGCATGTGATTCATTGGGAGCTCCGATAATAATTGATTTTTACGGGACAGGCAATATTACAGGGCTTGTCGGATACTGTAAAAGCACGAATTGATGCATGATATGTGACGAACTCCGAGGGATGAACTAGAATAAAGGGTTAATTAAGGGAAATTACTGCCCCATGTAGAGTCTGAATTAATGGCCAGGGTGGTTGGTAAAAAAATGGTTGAGACCATCAAGAGCCCCTTCTTCGTTGAAGGCAATGAAATTTTTGTTACTGGCAGTATTGGTATATCCATGTTCCCCCATGATGGTGAAACGGCAGATCTGCTGATAAAGAATTCAGATACGGCCATGTATTACACGAAGGAGCAAGGTAAGAATAATTACAACTGCTATAAAAAGGATATGAGCATCAAAAATAGCAGGATGCTTAACATGGAAGCTGAGATTCGGCGGGGCATCAAAGAAGAGCAGTTTGAAGTATTTTATCAGCCGCAGGTTAGTTCACTGGATGGCAGCATTACCGGTGTCGAAGCATTGCTACGCTGGAACCACCCTGACAAGGGCCTCTTGTCTCCAGTATTTTTCATGACAGTGGCAGAAGAGACCGGCATCATCGTGGAACTTGGTGACTGGATTTTAAATAAGGCCATTTTTGAAGTTAAAGAGTGGCTGGATGCAGGTCTGCCTCTGGAGAGGCTGGCTATCAACTTCTCCAGCAAGCAGATTGAACAAGAAGATTTCGTAGACAAAATAATCAATGCTTTAAAGGCTCATGATTTTCCTGGAGCCAAACTGGAAATTGAAATTACAGAAAGCATGTTGATGAGCAATATTGAACAAACGGTAGTTAAGCTTGATGAGCTTCATCGCGTAGGGGTTCAAGTCGCTATTGATGACTTTGGTACGGGCTATTCTTCGTTGAGCCTGCTGCAAAAACTACCTATCCATCGTCTAAAAATTGACCGTAGTTTTATTCATGACATGGTAGAAAATGAAGACCAGTCAATTATTGAGGCTATTGCTCATATGGCAAGAGGTCTTAAACTTGAAATGGTGGCAGAGGGCGTTGAAGAAGAATACCAGCTCAGATATTTACGCAGTCTTAATTGCCCTATTATTCAGGGCTTTTACTATAGTCAGGCTGTCCCCTGTGTAGATGCTCGCAAGCTGATAGAGGATGCCTCTACAATGGGCTCTCATATAGACGGGAGTCAGTCCTTGAAATCCAAAAAGACAGCCAGAAGACGAAGTAAAAACAATCTGAAAGCCTCCGCCAGCTAATTTTTCACTCTGGCGACTTTAGATACTGATTTCATCATTCTCACTTTTTTCATCACTTTGGCCAAATGAACACGGTTACGCACCGTTAGCGTAAGATTCACTATGCTGAACTGGGCGTCGCGGTCAGATGTCCCGATCTTTTCAATATTGCCTTCCTGGGAAGATATTATGTTGGCCAGAGTAGCAATAATGCCGCGTTGATTCTCCAGCTCAACACGCAACTCCACAGTAAACTCACCACCCACCGTAGGATCCCAGCGCAAGTTAATATATTTTTTTGGATCGCTGCGAAACTCTGCTACATTGTTACAGGTCTCTCGGTGCACAACCATGCCCCGGCCCGCACTGATATAGCCGACGATAGGATCTCCAGGGATCGGCTGACAGCATTTGGCAAAAGACATCACCATGCCTTCAGCGCCACGGATGGCCATTGAGGTCTCATCTTGATTCAGTGGGGTTTGCTTACCTTCTTCGTCAGGGATCAGACGGCGGGCAACAATATAGGCCATGCGATTACCAAGGCCTATATCTTCCAGAAGATCGTCCAGCACATCTAAATCTGTTTGCTCAAGTAATCCCCCTATTTTTTCCTTGGGAATATTGGAGAGATGGAAGCCAAAGCTCGACAGGGTTTTGTTAAGCAGGCGCCTGCCTAATGCGATGGCTTCAGAGCGGCGCTGGTTTTTCAGAAAGTGGCGGATATTACTGCGCGCTTTACCCGTGACCACAAAGCCCAGCCAGGCAGGGTTGGGATCTGTCCCGGAAGCAATAATTTCAACAGTCTGCCCGCTTTGCAGGCGCTGGCTGAGTGGTGCCAGACGCCGGTTTATACGACAGGCGACGCAAGAATTGCCAACATCCGTATGAACGGCATAGGCAAAATCCACGGGCGTTGATCCTTCGGGTAATTCCAGAATGACGCCTTTGGGTGTGAACACATAAATCTCATCAGGGAACAGGTCAGTTTTGACGTGCTCAATAAATTCCAATGAATTACCGGCATGTTTTTGCATTTCCAGCAAATCCTGAACCCATTGCCGGGCGCGGATATGACTCTGGTTTGGTGTGTCTTCTGAAGATTTGTATAGCCAGTGTGCAGCAATCCCGTTGCCGGCCATTTTGTCCATTTCTTCTGTGCGAATCTGGATTTCTATGGGCACACCATGCATACCAAACAAGGTCGTGTGTAATGACTGGTAGCCGTTGACCTTGGGAATAGCGATATAGTCTTTGAATTTTCCGGGTACCGGCTTGTAAAGACTATGTATCGCGCCAAGAATACGATAACAGGTATCCACTTCGTCAGTAATGATGCGAAAAGCGAAAACATCGGTGATTTCCCTGAACGAAAGTCTTTTCTCTTTCATCTTGCGATAGATGCTGTACAGATGCTTTTCTCTGCCCAGCACTCTGCCGGGCATGTGTTCGCGTTTCAGACATGCTTCCAGCGCTGCCTGAACCTGTGTTACCAGCTCTTTACGGTAACCACTGACATTCTTAACTGCGGCATCGATGCGGGGTGCTCGTAAGGGGTAAAGGGTTTTAAAACCCATTTCCTCAAATTCCATGCGAATATTGTTCATGCCTAAACGATTGGCAATCGGAGCATAGATCTCCAGGGTTTCGCGGGCAACACGTTTTTGCTGCTCTCTGCTCATCACATTAATGGTGCGCATATTGTGCATACGGTCTGCCATTTTCACGAGGATGACGCGAATGTCCTTGGCCATCGCCAGAGCCATTTTCTGAAAGTTTTCAGCCTGTGCTTCTGCTCGTGTACTGAATTCTATCTTGTTCAGTTTGCTGACACCATCGACCAGATTTGCCACAGTCTCGCCGAACTGGCTTTCAATGGCTTCCTTGGTAATACCTGTGTCCTCAATGACGTCATGGAGCATCGCGGCTATCAGACTTTGATGGTCCATGTGCATATCACGAAGTATTTCGGCTACAGCCAGCGGATGGGTGACATAAGCTTCACCGGTTCGGCGGAATTGTCCATCATGAGCTTGCTGGGCATAAAAATAGGCGCGACGCACAAGGTCTACCTGAGCATTACCCATGTAGTCTGTTAAATCATGTGCGAAAGTATTAATCGATTTCATGGCCTGAACACTACCATAGGAGCAAACTTAGCGAAATTGCCATGTATGGGGCTTAATGAGTATTTGGGGTGACTAAAGGAATTGGCAATGGGCATGGCCAGTGTGCAATGCGGATTCATATAATGCCCGCATTGGCGTCTTTTGGCTTCGGCACTAACCAGGTCTTGCTCAGCAACTGTTTGTAGCTGTTTGTAGCGGTTCAGAGTTGCTTACTGCTTGCCCTGAACTCAATACAAATCTGTTACTGTTCAGATTCGTCAGCATCAGCCGGAGGTACTACTTCACTTTCATCAGCCTCAGGAATCAGAACGGCGTCCATTGCTTCTTCAATAGAGATGTCAGTGCTCTTTGCCGCTGCCGCCGCAGCTTCTGCCGCTGCAGCATCCACAGCTTCAAGAGATTTCTGGGTTTCTTCTTCGCGCTTGTCTATCAGTATAGAGCTGTCGATATGGCCCTCTGCAATTTCACGCAAGGCAACTACCGTTGGTTTATCGTTGTCTTCATTAACCATGGCATCTTTGCCACCGGTTTGTAGCTGGCGAGCACGTTTGCTGGCAATCATCACCAGGTCAAAACGGTTTTCAACATTATCCAGACAATCTTCAACAGTAATACGAGCCATAGTCTTACCCTAATAAAAAGAGGTTGGTATTCATTCCTGGTAAATAGGTAAAGCCCATATTACCGGGGCCGAGCATTATAAAGGGACTGCTGGCCCAAGTCTATGCCTTACAGGTATGAGAAATTGGGGGAGGGTTTCAGGAAATTAGTTTGTTCAACAAGTCTGAATTGCTTTTCACCTGATGCTTTATGCTAAGCCTGGCACTGCGGATCACGGCTTTCAGGTCTTCAAGGGCGGTATCGAAATTTTCATTGATGACGATAAAATCTGCCTGTTCGAAATGTGATATTTCATTAACCGCTTCATTCATGCGGGTTTCAATGACTTGTGCATCGTCCTGGCCACGGTTGGTCAACCTTTCTCGCAGAGCCTGCAAAGATGGCGGCAAAATAAATATACCCACGGATTCAGGTAATAGGGCCTGGACCTGACTGGCACCTTGCCAGTCAATTTCCAGGATGACATCCTGACCATCGGCCAGGCGTTCCTTGACCCAGGACTTTGATGTGCCGTAATGATTGCCAAAAACTTCAGCGCTTTCAAGAAAGGCATGGTCAGATCGCATTTGCTGGAACCGGGCGACGGAGATAAAATGATAATTCTTGCCGTCCTCTTCGCCAGGTCTCTTGGGGCGGGTGGTGTGAGAGATAGAAACACATAAACCGGAAGCAAGCTCATTGCCCGAAGTATCAAGCAAGGCATTGACCAGGCTGGTTTTACCAGCACCGGAAGGCGCTGAAATTAAAAATAATATCCCCTGAGGCATTTAAACTCTTCGTTGTGCGGTGTCTGGTAAATCTAGTTTAACGGTATCACCTTGAAATTAATGTATAAAAACAAGCAGCGTCAAGCACGCCTCACTCGATGTTTTGCACCTGTTCCCGTATTTGCTCAATGAGTACTTTCAGTTCAACAGCATTGAGTGTGGTTTCTGTGACCACTGCTTTGGAACAGATGGTGTTGGCCTCCCGGTTGAGCTCCTGCATGAGGAAATCAAGACGCCTGCCAACCGGCTCTTTTCGAGACATGACGTGACGGATTTCTTTTACATGGGCTGCCAGCCGATCAATTTCTTCCTGGATATCGGCTTTTTGTACGATCAGAACCAGCTCCTGCTCAAGTCGACCCGGCTCTACGTCTGCTTCCAGCTGAGCGACCTGCTCTTTGAGCTTGTTTTGTTGAGCGTTGAGAATATCGGGCAAAGCAGCACTGATTTCATCGACAATGCCGGTAATACTGTCAAGCCTGCTCTCAATAGCGACTTTTAATTCGGCCCCTTCACGGGCACGATGTTCTGCCAGAAGATCCAGTGCACCTTTAAACAGAGATAGCGCCTCTTCTTCGATTACTTTAGTATCCTGCCCCTGTTCCTGAATGATGCCTGGCCATTTCAATATATCGAGAGGATTGGCTGGATTGACGGCTGTCCCGGTAAGCGCATTTACCTGGTCGAGAGCCTGGTTGAGCTGGGCAAGCAAAGGCTCGTTGATGGGTATCTGGCTGCCGTCTGACATGTCAGGCAGGAATTTGAGCTGAGCTTCTATTTTACCGCGACTGATTTTATTGCGCAGTAAATCCCGTAAACGGGTTTCAGTGGGGCGGAGCTGTTCAGGTAAGCGGAAAGCGGGTTCAAGGTAGCGATGGTTAACGGAACGAATTTCCCAAACCAGAGTGCCCCAGGTAAATTCAGCCTGCTTGCGTGCAAATGCCGTCATGCTGCTTGTCATATAATAGACCTGACGAATCAAATAAATTGGAAACGAACTATAGCGGATTTGCCAGGCATAATAAAATAAGCTGGCATAGATGCGAATAGAGCGCATATAAATAATCATAATCCAGTACTAGAGGTAATAATGTCTGAAGTAACTAGACCAAGTGGAAGGCAGGCGAATGAACTGCGCAAAATTCAGATCACCAGAGGATTTACCAGCCATGCAGAAGGTTCTGTGCTGGTTGAATTTGGTGAAACCAAAGTTATCTGCACAGCCTCGTTAGAAGGAAATGTGCCACGCTTTTTAAAGGGCAGTGGCAAAGGCTGGGTGACCGCGGAATATGGCATGCTGCCGCGCTCAACTGGTTCACGAATGGACAGGGAAGCTGCAAGAGGCAAACAAAGCGGGCGTACTCAGGAAATCCAGCGCTTGATTGGCAGGTCCTTGCGTGCTGCGGTCAATCTCGAGAAGCTTGGAGAAAATACCATCAAAATAGATTGTGATGTTATCCAGGCCGATGGCGGGACACGGACAGCTTCCATCACCGGCGCTTGTGTTGCACTTGTTGATGCTGTTAATTACATGCTGGAAAAAAAGATGCTCAAGGAAAATCCGATGCAGCAAATGATTGCTTCGGTTTCTGTAGGTGTCTATCGCGGTATGCCAGTGCTTGACCTTGATTATATAGAAGATTCCAGTGCAGAAACTGATATGAATGTCGTCATGACCGAGAGCGGCGGGTTTATTGAAATTCAGGGGACCGGCGAAGATGGTGATTTTAGTCTTGAGGATCTGAATCAGATGATTGACCTGGCCCGGCATGGCATAGACAATTTGTTTGAAGTGCAGAAAACTACACTGGGGCAAGTGGCGCTTTAATGTAGGAAAAGCATGTAGGAAAAGCATGTAGGAAAAGCATGTAGGAAAAGCATGTAGGAAAAGCATGCAGGGGCCGGGTGCAGAAAAAGCATGCTGGAAAAGATCCGGATTGGGAAGCAATTAAGAGAGTAAACAATGCAGGATTTTCAAAAACAGTTTTTAAGTTATGTGACTGAAAATAATATTCTCCGTTTTGGTAAATTTACCCTTAAGTCAGGCCGGCAAAGTCCCTATTTTTTTAATGCAGGATTGTTCAATACTGGTGCTGCTCTTGGTTTTCTGGGTTCATGTTATGCACAGGCTATAGAAAATGCGGCGCCAGACTTTGATATTATCTTCGGTCCTGCCTACAAAGGCATCCCCCTAGCATCGGCGGCATCAATTGCTTTTTGGCAGGATTTCAAGCAGGATATTCCGTGGTGTTTTAACCGCAAGGAAGCCAAGGACCATGGTGAAGGGGGTAATATTGTAGGTTCTCCTCTGGAGAATCGTGTGCTGGTAATAGATGATGTCATCACTGCCGGAACCGCAATTAGGGAAACCATGGAAATAATTTCTGCAGCAGGTGCAACAGCAGCTGGTGTAGTGGTAGCTCTGGACAGACAGGAAAAAGGTAATACTGAATTATCTGCTATCCAGGAAATTGAAAAAGAGTTTTCAATTCCGGTGATCAGTATAATTAATCTGCAACAGATTATTGACTATCTGGAGCAGGAACAGGATGAGACGCTGGGCGCTTATCTTGAAAGTATGAAAGCTTATCAGAGCCAGTATGGTATTTAAGCCGCGAGATATTTGATAACTTTTGACAAAATTCAGACTAATTTTTAACTTGAAGAGTAAGTCAGGCCGGCTGGTAAAAAGTCAGGAATGTCATTAAAAATGTTAAAACTTAAACTCACTATAGCAATACTTTTTTCTACCCTCATCGCAACTCAGAGTGAGGCTGCCAATCTGTATAAATATACAGATGATCAAGGCAGAGAAATTGTAAGCTCCAGGGTACCGGCTGAATTTGTCAAGAATGGTTACCAGATTCTCAATGAAAGAGGTCAGGTGATTGAGGAGGTGGCGCGCAGCTTATCGGCAGATGAATTGGCAGCGCAGTCTGATGAAATAAATGCACGTCGCCTTGAAGAAGAAGCGCGTATAGCACAGGAAGAAGCTGACACCATGCTACTGCGCCTGTATCGCTCACCCGAAGAAGTTATTCGGCGCCGTGATTCTACAATCTCGGAACTCGATGGCCAGGGCACGGTACTTGCTTCTCTGCTTGAAGATGCAGAGGAAAAGTTGGCAGAACTAGAGCAGAGAGTTGTGAGCAGTCAAAATGCTGGCAATGCAGTACCTGCGAATTTAATTACGCAAGTCGAAGATGCTACGGTAGAGCGGGACCGTCTGAGCAGACAGTTGACGCGGATTAACAACGAAAAGCAAGCGGCCATTATAACGGCACAAAAGAATATCGATCGACTTAAAGAGTTATTAAGTCTCGAGTAGCTCTACTTTTTCAGCTCAAGGCCGATGAAATAAATCCTGATTCAGGTAGAGCCATTGTTCACTCCATTGATCCGTGGGCTTCTGATAAAAATCCGTTCGCACATACTGGCTGATTTTACCCTCAATAAATGTCAGCAATAAATTGGATGTTACCGCTGGCGTCATGCGGGGACGAACTCCTTCCTTTATTTCGGCTTCACGAAACACCTGTTTTAACTGGGTATCAAGCCGGTTGAATACCTGGCTGGCCCGATCCCGCAAACGTTCGGACTCTCCTACCAGCGCATCACCATTGAGCACCCGACTGATGCCCGGGTTTTTTTCGGCGAAGGTAAGCACCAGCAAAATTATTTTTTCACACTGCACCAGTGCTGTGGAGCCTTCGCTTATGATACGGGTTATCCTGGAAAACAAGGTATCTTCCATGAAATCTATCAGGCCTTCGAACATTCTGGCCTTGCTGGGGAAATGCCGGTAAAGGGCTGCTTCCGACACACCAATTTCTGCGGCTAAAGCTGCCGTGGTAATTTTGCCACCGGGGTTATTTTCCAGCATCTGGGCGAGTGCGCGCAGAATCGCTTCTTTTTTTTCGCCTTTATTTTTTGCAGCCATAGCGTTTACCTGAGCAGTTATTTGAAGTTAGCGACCTGCTTGTTTGTAATCTTTATTGGTGATTCTTATTGCTTATTAAAGTGCCAATGCCCTGGTCTGTGAATACTTCGAGTAAAACGGCATGGGGAACCCGACCATCAATGATCTGGGCACTGTTAACACCGGACTTGACGGCATCAAGCGCACAATTAATTTTAGGCAACATACCGCCATAGATGGTGCCATCATCGATAAGTCCGCTAACCTGTTCTGTGGTCAAGCCGGTCAATATTTCGCCGCTCTTGTCCTGAACACCTGCGATATTGGTAAGCAGAATCAGTTTTTCCGCCATCACCATTTGCGCGACTTTGCCGGCAACAATATCGGCATTGATATTGTAGGAAGCACCATTTTCATCGGCACCAATTGGGGCGATCACCGGGATAAAATCACTTTTCTTGATCATCTCTATGATATCGGGATTCATGCTGGCCACTTCGCCAACATGGCCAATGTCGATAATTTCCGGGGCTTTCATTTCGGGTGTTTGCCGGGTGACTTTAAGTTTTCGTGCCCTGATGAAGTCGCCATCTTTGCCTGTAATGCCGATGGCCTTACCACCATTTTTGTTTAACAGGCTGACAATTTGCTTATTTACCAAGCCGCCAAGCACCATTTCAACAATATCCATCGTGGCGGAGTCAGTAACACGCATGCCATCGACAAAGTCAGATTTAATGCCCAGCTTCTCCAGCAATGAACCAATTTGGGGGCCACCTCCATGCACCACAATAGGATGCATGCCAACGAGCTTCATCAGTACAATATCGCGGGCGAAGCTGTTTTTCAGCTCTTCATCGATCATTGCATTGCCGCCATACTTGACCACAATGGTTTTGCCAGTAAAGCGCTGGATATAAGGCAAGGCCTCGGTCAGAACGCTGGCTATATTTTTTGCAGAACTGAGTTCAAGAGTCATCTGAAAACCCGAATTATTCGCTAAGCGAATGCTCACTAACAAGATTGATCAGTAATTATAGGCCATGCCCGGTCTGAGCCCAAGAAATTTTCTTGTTTTTAGTATCTCAATGCTGTTTTAGTCCTGGGCAGGAACCGGGAAATTCAGCTCAAGTATCGGGAAAAACGCCATAATAGCCTGCCTGAAAACTACCTGGATTTGCTCCAGAGCACTGGCTAAATCGGCCTCGAAACGCAGAATGAGATTAGGCGTGGTATTTGATGCGCGGATAAGTCCCCAGGCATTTTCTGTTTCCGCTCTGATTCCATCCAGGCGTTTTATATGGGCTCCCGGTATCTCCAGCTTTTCCAGCAGTGCATCCATGATTGAAAATTTTTCTTCTTCACTGACCGGTACATAGAGTTCAGCTGTGCTGTAGGTGATAGGGTACGTTTCCAGCAAGGTATCTGCACTGCGGTTTTTTTTATCCATGATTTCCAGGAATCTCGCCGCACTGTACATGCCGTCATCAAAGCCATACCAGCGGTGGCGGAAAAAAATATGGCCCGAGTATTCTCCGCTCAGAAGCGCACCTGTTGCATGCATTTGTTGTTTAACAAAAGAATGGCCGCTTTTACACATTACCGGTTTGCCGCCTAGCCGGCTTATGGTTCGCGACAGATGTTGAGAGCTTTTTACATCAAAAATAATACTCCCACCGGGATTTTCCGGAACAATATCCTCTATAAAGGTCAGCATCATTTTATCGGCATCAATAATCTTGCCGCTATTGCTTACCAGCACTACACGATCGCCATCACCATCAAAGGCAATACCAAGAGCTGCGTTTTCTTTGTTGGTCAGCGCTATAAGGTCTTGCAGGTTTTCCTCTCGCGTTGGATCCGGATGGTGATTTGGGAAGTTACCATCTGTTTCGCAATACAGGGGCACCACCTGGCAACCGAGCGCAGCAAAGAGCTGGGGAGCAAAATTGCCGGCCACAGCATTGCCACAATCGATAACCACTTAATGGGATTTTTTGAGTTGGATGTTCTGGCGCACAGTTTTTATATAGTCGGAGGCGATATCAAGAATGCTTGATGACCCGCACCCTTTGTGAAAATCCTCTCTGAGGATTCTTTCTTTAAGCCGGGTGATCTGATCGGCGGCAAGGCAATTATTGTTAAGAACAATTTTTACGCCGTTATAATTTTTGGGATTATGGCTGCCAGTAATCATCACACCGGAATGCACATCAAGATGATGTGTTGCAAAGTACATTAATGGGGTGGGACCGACACCGATGTTTACAACGTTGCACCCTGTGGAAAGAATACCTTTGATCATGGCATTGGAAAATGCGGGACTGGAGAGACGCGCGTCTGCACTGACTATGAGGGATTTCTCTCCGAGATCAAGAGCCTCGCTGGCTATAGCCTGGCCAATGAGCTGGATAATGCCCTCATCCAGACCTGCGCCCACCTCTTCGTCCACTCCTTCATACACTATGCCCCTGATATCATAGGCACGAAAAATATTGTCGGGAAGCCTGACCTTAAGCACTTAGGTTTCAGTGATCTTTGATTCGCGGTAGCAACGGGCAATCAGAGATACCATATCTCTCGCCAGACTGGTTTTACTGCTTTGTGGGAAGGGATGTTCGCCATTTTTCCAATACGCTGTAGCAAGAGCGGATTCGCTGTTAAACGTGGCAGCGGCGTTATTGGCAAAGATTAAATCCAGCTTTTTATCCTGTAATTTTTTGCGTGCATATTCTTCGATATTCTCGGTTTCCGCGGCAAAACCTACACAAAAAGGACGCATTGCAGAAAGTGAAATCTGCGCAAGAATGTCTGGGTTTTTTACCAGGTTTAATTCCATGGTGTCAGCATGTTTCTTGATTTTTTCACTGGCGATATTCGCTGGCCTGTAATCCGCCACTGCAGCCACGCTAATAAAAATGTCGCCTGGTAATACTTGGCAGGCGTCCAGCATTTGTCTGGCGCTTTCCACTGAGACCAGTTTCACCTGGGGAGGTGCTTGCAGTGAGACCGGACCGCTTACCAGTACCACCTTTGCGCCGGCCTCCATGGCGGCTCTGGCAAGCGCATAACCCATTTTTCCGGAACTATGATTGCTGATATAACGCACAGGATCTATGGCCTCACGTGTGGGGCCTGCGGTGATAGTGATTTCAACACCGGCCAGCTCCCCGGTTTCAAATACATCCGCTGCAGCTTGCGCTATTTCTTCAGGTTCCAGCATTCTGCCCAGTCCCACATCGCCGCAAGCCTGTTCACCCGAGGCCGGGCCTAAAACCGCGATGTCTTTTTGCTTCAGTGCCTGAAGATTTTCCTGGGTATTTTCATTGCGCCACATAGCCTGATTCATGGCGGGAGCTACTGCGATAGGGGCAGTGGTGGCCAGGCATAAGGTCGATAAGAGATCTTCCGCTCTGCCCTGGCTTAAGCGGGCAATAAAATTGGCACTTGCCGGCGCAACCAGAATCAGGTCAGCCCAGCGTGCCAGCTCTATATGCCCCATGGCCGCTTCTGCTTCTTCGTCCAGCAGCTCGATTTGAACCCGATTGCCGGAAAGCGCCTGGAAAGTCAGCGAAGTAATGAATTCAGTCGCTGAAGGTGTCATGACCACTCTGACATCGGCGCCAGCCTTGATAAGTAAACGACAGAGTTCTGCCGCTTTATAGGCTGCGATGCCCCCGGTTATACCGAGAATGATCTGTTTATTTGAAAGACTAAGCATGTGCGTCCAAACTCAGGCAGAAAACTAAACCTGAACTATAGTTATAAACAAAGAGTTATAAACAAAGAGTTATAACAAAGAATCATCAAGTAATAGTTATTATTTATAAGCGAATCTGAAATCGTAATTATCAGGGTTATGGGCTTGTCAGTATAGCGAGTATAGCCAAGTCACAAGTCCTTGCAAAAAGTGCCAAAAGACTAACAGCAAGACCGGGCAGATACAATTTGATAACAACTTGATAACAGCTTAAAAGCAGATTGAGAGCAGCTTGAGAGTAGCTTGAGAGTAGCTTGAGGGCCGCCGAATGTAGCCGGGTTTATAAAATGGTTTTCAGCTTAATAGAGGTGTTTTTATGGCTATAGCAGACTGGCCTGACAGCGAAAGACCCAGAGGAAAGCTGATAAATTCCGGTGCGCACAGTCTTTCAGATGCGGAATTACTGGCAGTATTCCTGCGTACCGGGGTCAGGGGGAGCAGCGCAGTGGAGTTGGCCATGAACCTTATAACTGGTTTTGGAAGCCTCAGAGGGATACTGAGAGCTTCCAGGGACGAGTTTTGTGCCCTTCCGGGGCTTGGTAATAGCAAATACGCTGAATTACAGGCAGCCAACGAGCTGGTTCAGCGCTGCTTGAGAGAAACACTACTGCGGGAAGATGTTTTTACTAATTCCCGGATGACCCGTGAGTACGTGAAATCACGTCTTATTGATCGTGGCAGGGAGATATTTCTTTGCCTGTTCCTTGATAGCCAGAACCGTCTTATTGCTCAGGAGGAGCTGTTTCTCGGCACCATAGATGGCGCCTCGGTTCATCCACGGGAAGTGATCAAACGAGCGCTGCATCATAATGCTGCGGCCATTATTTTTGCTCATAATCACCCTTCAGGAGTTTCAGAGCCGAGCCAGGCAGATATCAGTATTACGCATCGCCTGAAAAACCTCTTATCTGAAGTTGATATCCGCACCCTTGATCATCTGATTGTGGGCGATGGAGAAGTAAAGTCGCTGGCAGAACAGGGTCATTTGTAAGAATGAGCAGCAAAGTATTCATGACCCTGGCGTGCTATGTTGGGAGTCAATTTGAGGGGGCCGCTTTCGGTACCCGTAAATATTTTGGCTCCAGGGGGGTGGCAATTTGGGGGAATCCCGAGTTTTCCTTGTACTTCAGCTTGAGTTCTGATATAAAACGCGCTCTTTTTTTCACGGAATTTTCGCAGGGGGCCTGAAGGCTTCATTAGCGAGTAAAACGAGGCAATATAATGTCCAGAGTATGCATGGTTACCGGCAAGAAACCTGTTACTGGCAACAATGTGTCCCATGCTAAGAACAGGACCAGACGCCGTTTTTGCCCGAACCTTCATTCACACAGGTTCTGGGTTGAGTCTGAGAAGCGATTTGTTAAGTTACGCTTGTCCAGCAAAGGGATGCGTATCATTGATAAACTTGGTATTGACCGGGTTCTCAGTGATATCCGCGCCAACGGTACCAAGGTCTAGTACAAATTTTGGTTTTGGTATAAATACAGTTACGAGATTCAAGTCACTGGCCTTTTAGAGCGAATAATCGCCATCTTTATAAAAGGGCCAACGCAGAGGCAAAGATTATGAGAGATAAAATCAGACTGGTTTCCAGCGCAGGTACTGGGCACTTTTACACAACTGATAAGAACAAACGCAACATGCCGGAAAAAATGGAAATCAAAAAGTTTGATCCCGTTGTGCGCAAGCATGTTGTCTATACTGAAGCTAAAATTAAGTAATCAGACTTTTTACGCTTTCCTTCGGTTACCCGCTTTCCTTGCTTTAAAGAGAAGGAAAGCCTGCCCGGGATTACTGAGCAGCCTTCAAATTATTCTTTCTTTTTATTCTTTATCCCGCCGGGGCTGATTCCCGGTCCATCGCTTAACCAGACCACTTTCCACATTGAACAGATCCAGCGCTCGACCGATGCTCTGGCATACTATATCGTCAATGGTTTCCGGCTGTGTATAAAAAGCAGGAACCGGCGGAGTTACGATAGCCCCCATATTGGTGACCCTGAGCATACTTTCCAGATGACCCGCATGCAGTGGTGTTTCCCTGACCATCAACACCAGTTTTCGGCGTTCCTTTAAAACAACATCAGCAGCTCTGCTAAGCAGTGAGGACGTCACTCCTGTCGCTACCTCTGATAAAGTTTTGATAGAGCAGGGGGCGATCAACATACCTATAGTCTGGAAACTGCCGCTGGCAATACAAGCGCCGATATCTGAATTGGCATAATGCACATCCGCAAGTTCGAATAATTCGGCAGCCTTGAGGGGGCTTTCCTGGCTCAAGGTCACCAGGGCTGATTTGCTTACTACCAGGTGAGTTTCAAATTCAAGTTCACGCAAGGTCTTCAGGGCCTGGATTCCGTAAATTACGCCGGAAGCGCCACTAATACCTACGATAATTCTGGGTTTGCTGGGAGAACTACTGCTCATGATCTGACCTGTCTTGTTGGCGGTCTGCCATTGTAGCTACTGCTGACCTGGCTTCCAATAACTCTTCAGGCTTAATCAGCGGTTCCCGGATTTGGATGAATGGATTTACTCGGTTTCTGCCGGTGGCTCCCTGACGATAAGTGGCGCTTTAATCAGGTATCTATCAATACAAACAATTAGTGCAGGAATGGTCCCCAGCAGAAAAAAGGACATGCCCGCCATAATGGCAAGTCCGATAAAAATCCAGGTCAGGATCATCCACGCTGTCAGCACCATCAAGCCATGAATAATTGGAACATAGCTTAGTTTTTTGCATCGGGGGCAGCAAGCAGGCGAAAAAGACACAGAAAATATTTTCTGGTAATTTGAAATGCTGCGCTCATGGCAACAGGGGCATTCATGTAATCTTTTGACCATGGGCTAAATTTAGATCCTGTAGAGAGATAGATAAAGGTATCATGAGGTACTGCTATTTTTAAATCGTCGCACAGCTTGAAGCAAGTCAAAAATTGAAAAAAAACTGGTGTGATACTGAGACAGATATCTAGTGATAGAGGACTAAAGTAATGAAATTGACTTTGAAAACCACCTTATCTAATCGAGCCAGAAACGCGCTTGCTTTAACCGTAATGGGTGTCTTGGCAGTATTTTCATATTCAGCATCCCTTGTTGCCCAGAATGATGAAAGGAGTATTCCTGTTCCGGTAAGCATTAATGCCCTGATGGTGACACTGATTGACCACTCAGCTCACTATATCTGGGATTATTCTGTTATGGAGCGTGAAATCTCTGCTGATGAATGGCGCACCATTGAGTATTACGCCATTCAGCTGGCGGGTTCAGGTCCTCTGATTACGCTGGGCGGATCTGGCAGCCTCGACAACACCTGGGCTGATTCAGATGCATGGATAAGTTATTCTCGCACTATGACCAATGCGGCGATGCTTGCTCTTGATGCAGCTAAAAATAAAGACCAGGGCTTGCTGGCTACCAGCGGTGATGTATTGGTGGCAAGCTGTGAAGGTTGTCATGATGCATTTAAACCCGGCACGCCGACGGAA
>Ga0233432_10002765_pt1 | contig 16148 bp, 9 predicted proteins | sample SI_122_August201_6_FD_179870 | JGI IMG/M metagenome (GOLD analysis project Ga0233432, IMG submission 179870) | Seawater microbial communities from Saanich Inlet, British Columbia, Canada - SI_122_August2016_10_MG | ecosystem: Environmental > Aquatic > Marine > Inlet | place: Canada: British...
GGGCCACGGAGTGGCACGTGGTGGCACGTGTTCAGCTTTTTCCTATATCCGAAACCGAGTCACTCTCGACGTGCGACGCCGTTTCGTGCAACTTCGGGCCTTCAGCACACTCCGAGCGCGCGGAGATGCTCGCGTCGGCTTACGCGCCCGCGGCGCGCGGCGCCGCTCGGGTGTCGCGTGTCAGGTCGACGGCGGCGTCGACTTCGTCCCCGGCGCGTGTCCTCCGCCCTTTCCGTCCCCGTCCCCACGAGGCGTGGGGCCATCCGAGAGACTCGGGCGGTTCTCCTCGGCGATCGGCACCTTCGGTCGTCGCGACCCCGCGCTTCTCCGAGAAGCGGCACACCGCCGCGGTCGTCCCGAACGCGCTCGCGGGCGTCGCCGGTGCCTCCGGCAGCGGCGGCGTCCTCGAGCTCGCGACGCTCGTCGCGAGGGCGCTCGCGGCCGCGCTCGCGGCGGCGTTCGCGGCGTTCCTCGCCTCCGCCTGGCGCAAAAAGACGTCGAAAGACGCGCACCGCCCGCGGATACGCGCGCCGGCGTCGCCGCGCATGCGGTCTCTTCTGGCGGCGACGCCGGCGCTGCACCGCGCGATCGACGCGCCTCTGCTGCTGCAGAGCTCCGCCATGCAGCTTCTGGCGTACCTGCTGAAGCAGAGGCTGGACCCGCCGGAACGCTTCGAGCGCGAAACCATCTCGACGCCGGATGGCGGAGAAATCGCCGTCGATTGGCACGGCGACGCCGACGCTCTTCCAACGGACGCGCCCGTAGTGGCGGTGATGCACACGCTGACGGGCACCGCGCGCGACTTCGCCAGTTTCACGCGGTGCGCCACGGAGCGGGGGTTTCGCGTCGCGGTGTTGCTGCGCCGAGGACACCTCGGCCGCCCGCTGAAAACGCCGCGCTTCAACTTGCTGGGCAACGCGGAGGATCTCGATTTGCACGTCGCGGCGGTTAAAAAAAAGTACCCGCGCGCGCGTAAACTCTTCGCGTACGCCGAGAGCGCGGGGACGGGCCTCGCGGTTCGGTACGCGGGCGAGAAGGGGGAGAAGTGCGCGTTCGACGCGATGACCATGGTGTGCCCCGGGTACGACACCACGGAAGGAGGCGCGTTCTCGCGTTTCGAGCCTTTCCTCGACGCGCATCTGTTAAAGTCGGTGAAGAACACCTTTCTGTTTGGCGCAAACGCGAAGACGTGGCAAACGTGGTCGGCGAACGAGGCGGCGGGAAAACGATGCCCCTCTTTCGACGACTTGGCGAACACCGTGACGATGGCGGAGTTCCAGAGGCTGGCGTACGGCGCGGAGGGTTTCGCGTCGCTGGAGGAGTACCACTACGCAACCAACCCCATGGGCACCGTTCTTGAAATCGAAACCCCGACGCTGGTGATCAACGCGGACGACGATCCGGTGTGCACGCCGTCCAACGTCGACGATAACGCGTTTTGTTTCGACGGGGCGTGCGCGCGCGCGCTCGTGCGGACACCCATAGGCACGCACTGCTGCTTCTACGAGGGGAACACGCTGGTGCCGAGAAACAGCTGGGCGCACGTCGCGGCGCTGGAGTTTTTCCAAGCCGTCGCCGAGGAGAAGTAGGAGGTACGTTTGTAGTCTACGTAAACGGTTGTCGACGTTTTTCTAAGGAGACATGCTCGCATCGATCGTCGTCATCGGGTTTCGCGAAAACGCGTTCGTTAAACTTTTTGGCCAGCTCAATTACATTACGGCTGCCCAATCTCAGACCGCGCGTCGCGCCGCTGCCTGCGCCCCCGTCGTCCGGTCGCGCGTCGCGACGACCGCGACCTGGGATCCGCTCGGTGCCGCGGGCGGAGCGCGCTAGTGCTCGCGGGGCGTCAGACCCCGACGACTCTGAAGCGCGCGACACCATGGAAAATTCGTTCGGGGTTCTCGCGCTCCTCGCGGTGACGGTGGGCGTGCTGCTCACCCTGCGCCACTTCGCCGCGCCCGAGGTTTCCCTGGCGGTGCGGCTGCAGCTGGCGCTCTCGTGGACGCTGTCGCTCTCGATCCTGGCGCTCGTCCCCGCGGACATCGCCGCGACCGCGTCCGGGGACGCGTCCGCGCGGCCGACGCTCGCGCTGCTGTGGGATTTGTCCTACTGGATCACCTTCAACCTGACGTGGTTCGTGCTCCCGCTGCACCAGATCTACGAGGACGCCGGGGACTTCACCGTCGCCGCGAGGCTCGCGACGAGCGTCCGCGAGAACGTCATCTTCTACGCCGTCCTCGTCGCGGTCGCGCTGCTGGGAGTCATCGTGCTCACCGCCAACGGCGCCATGACCCTGACCGGCGTCGCCGCCTTTTCCATCGCCAGCGCGACGTCCTTCGGCATCGTCGCCGGCGTGTTCCTGCTCGGGTACGGCCTCGTGGAGGTCCCGCGCGCGCTCTGGCGCAGCGCAAACATCCAGAAAAGACCCAACGCGGCGTACAGGAAGGTGGGGGAGGTGGCCTCGGCGCTGGACGAAGCGCACGCCGCGCTGCGCAAAATCGTGCGCGCCTCGGAGACGACGCAGGAGGTTATGCCGCGCAACCACGAGCTGCGCTGGATGATGCGCATCATCGCCGCGGAGACCCCTAAGAGCGCGGACGTTGGTGTCGGCGGATCCGTGGATGTGGACGCGAGCGAGGACGGCGACGACTACGACTACGACTACGACGAGGAGAGCGACATGGTCAGGCTGCGGCGGCAGCTCAAGCGAAAGCTGCGCGTGTACCGCCGCACGGCGGCGCAGTACGTCGTCGCGGTTTCCGCGGCGATGGAAGCGGAGGCTGTCCTGAACGCCTCTGGCCTGGGCGCCTCGGGTTTGGGCGACCGGAGTTGTCTGATGACCTCGTCAGACAAGAGGTTCCGCAACCCCCTGCGACCGGTGCGCGCCGGGAAGTTCGCGGCGACGCTGGAAACCGCCGAGTGGTGGTGGCGGTGTCGCGTGGCGCCCGTCGCGGCGCGCGCGCTGGCGGTGGCGCTCGCCGCGTTCAGCGTCTTGACGGTGTGGGCGGAGACGTTCATGTGGACCACGCAGGCGACGGACGGCGTGGATGTCTCGCCGTTCTCGGCGATGCTGCGCTCCGCCGCGCGCGACTCGTCCACAGCCGTGCACGCCGCGGTGATCGCGCCGCTCGGGTACATGTGCTTCTGCGCCATGTTCTCGCTGTTCCGGCTGGGCATGTTCTCGTTCTACTCGCTCGTGCCGGGGGGCACGGACTCGTTCTCGCTGCTTCTCAACGCGTCCCTCACCTGCCGCTTCGCCGCGCCGCTGTCGCTGAACTTCCTCATGATGGTGCCCTCCGTGCGCGAGCTCGCCGCGGCGCACGGCGAGGGGAACAAAAACACGGTGTTCCACGAGAAGCTCGCCGATAACATCCCGACGTTCGCCAACGCGTTCAACGCCGCGTTCCCGGCGTGCGTCTCCCTGTACTGCGCGACGCTGCTGTGGAAGGGCTGCCTGGACAAGATCCTGGCCGCCATCCTGCGCAGAGGCGACTCGGAGAAGTTCAGGTTCGCCAGCGAGGAGGACGACGACGACCGCGACGCGCACGTCACGGACGGGAAACGGATCGTCGACCGCGAGCGCGCGGAGATGGCGAGCGCGAACGCCGGGGATCCCCGGGTATGGAAAATCGGCGCGGGGTGTCCTTACTACGTCGACCTGGGGAAACAGGTCGACTTGGGCGCGATGGCCACCACTACCGGCGCCGGCAGGGGGGACGACAATAGCGACGACATCGAGAGCCGGGGCTTGTTGTCGCGCAGAGCAGGCGCGAGGTCGGACGACGCCGAGGAGCAACGCGCCGAGCGCTGGGAGCGGAACAAGGCGAGGCTGGCAAACGCGGTGTCGCGCGGCGCGGCGGGCGCCTCCGGGCTCCACTCCGGCGGCGATACGCGCGGAGGCGGAGGCCGGGGCGGCACGCTGGACTCGGTGTTCGCGAACCTGGGGGGATCCGGTCGGCGGTGACACATATTAGGGCGACGTTCTGGAACGCGCTCGTTCGTTCTGAACGGAACGCTTAGATACGACTACTACGTGTAGCTATTACGAAGGTACTACGTGAAAAACGCTATTACTAATACCATGGTACTCTCGCTTCCGATATCGCGCGATTCTACGCCGCGACTCGACGCCTCGGCGGCAGCAGCGCGAGCGCCTGACCGTCGACGGCGACTGCCGCGGCGCTCTCGTCGCCTCGGCGCTTTTCTGGAAACACGAGCACCTTCGTATCGAACGATGCCTTGCGCCCGGTGATCCTCGTGAGCGTGACCTCCGCCGTGACCGCCTGGCCCACGAGCACGGGCGCGCGGAACGACAGGGACTGCGTCGCGTACACGGCGCCAGGGAACGCCTCGCCGATGACCGCGCCGAACATCCCCGCGCAGAGCATCCCGTGCACCACCGTCCCCTCGAACCCGGCGCTTCGCGCGGCGCGCGCGTCGACGTGGATGGGGTTCGGGTCACCGGTCACGGCCGCGAACGCCGCGACGTCCGCCTCGGTGAACGTGCGCGTCGTCGAGAACGTCGCGCCCACCGAGACGCGCGGCTCCTCCGATCCCGAGGGGGAGGCGCTCGCCGAGTCCGCGCCGCGCGCAAACGCGCCCGAGGCGAACACGCGGGCGTGCGTCGACGGCCGCGCGGCCGCCACCGCGGACGCGACGCGAAGCATTTGCGCGGTGTTGCGCAGGTTTCGGACCCGGGGCCGAACGCGTCGCGGCGCGCGCGCGTGTGGAGGCTCGGGCGACTGCCGTGTAAAGGAGTTCCCGAGAAAACGAACAACGTTGAACGACGAACGCGGCACGAAAAATAAAATGAGGTTTAGGGTCGACGTCCCGCGCATTCGCGGCTGCGTCCTCCACGGACCCGAGCCGAGGACCCGCGTAAATGTCTGCGACGACACGCGTCGCCGCGACGACCGCCGCGGCGACGGGACTCGGGTTGCGCGACCGCGCGCGGTCCCGCGGTCGTGCGAATGCGTCTCCCGGGCGAGCCGAAAAATCCTCCGCGCGATTCGCGGTCGGCGGCGAACCGTCCTCCACCGCCCTTCGCGCCTCCGGCGACGACGACCCCGGACGCTTCGGGGACGACCCGTACGGGTACGAGCGCCCGTTCGAGGACACGCGGCGTCGTGACCGCTACGGCGGCGGGTACGACGGGTACGACCCCGACCGCTACGACCCCGGTCGTGACGGGTCGTGGTCCGACGACGCCGCGACCGCCTCCTCGTCTTCGTCCGGGTACTACTCGGACGGCGCCAACCGCCGCGGCCCCCCCCCGGACGTGACGCTGCTGACGCAGCGCGAGACGCAGGCGCTTTTACCAATCGGCGCGACGGGCGAGCAGTACGGCTACTTCTGGGGTGGGCCCGAGACCGCCACGCAGAGGCTCGGCGCGTCTCTCCTCGGCGTCGTCGCGTTCGTAAACGTAAGCGCGCTCCTCGCCGTCCCCGCGGCAACGTTTTTCCTCTGGGCGCCCGTCGCGCTCGCCGCGCGACGCAACGCCGCCGCGCGGCGCGGCAAGAACATCGGCCTGTGGCGGTGCCGCGTTTTGGCGGCCGTGCCTCGCGAGTCCCCGCCCACGCCAGGCTTCTACGACCGCGACGTGGACGCGCCCGAGTCCTGGATGCTGAGCCTGACGGTCGGCGACGACAGCGGCGCCGTGGTGGAGATTCGCGTGCCGTTGCGCGCGTCGCACGCCGACGTGCGCGAGGGCGACGCGTGCGAGATGGTCGTCGGCTCCGACGACAACTACTTCGGGCGGTTCGAGGCTGTGCGCGAGGCGTACTTCCCGGAGACGGACACGTGGATCGGCGAGTACCCGTTCCTGGACAGACGCGCCATGCCGCAGATCTCGGCGCGCATCGCGCGAGACGCCCAGGCGCGGCGCGAGTGGGAAGCGCGCCGACGCGCGGAGGAACGCGACGAACTATTATAAAACGCGCGAGACGGACATCATCCGGTTCGCCGGTGGTCTGGTAGTATAGAGCTCGGTAGTATAGTCGACCGTAGTAGAGAGAGAGCACGCCGCGCTAACGCACGTCACTACGCTTGTTTACAGCCGCGTCGATTCTTCTGTGTCGTCCTCGCGTCGTCATCCGCGCGCGTCGCGCGTCGCGTCTCTCGTCTTGTCCGCGCGCGTACGTTCCGAAAACCAAAAAACTTCCGCATCACTTGGGGTCGAGCTTGCTGATGTCGTCCATCATCTTCTCGAGCTCCGCCTCCGGGAGCTCCTCCAGGCGCTTGGCCATCACCGCGTCCTCGTAGTCCTTGAGCTGCTTGACGTACGTCATGTCCTTGTTCATGACGCGCGAGACGTACGACCCCACCCACGCCACGCTCAGCCCGAGCACGAACGTGAGCTGCACGATGTTGCCCGCCCAGATGGCGGACACGCCGTTCGCCTGGAGCCCGTAGTACAGCGCGGCTCCCGCGGCGGTCGTGCCGAAGCCGACCAAGAGCACGTCCGCGCGCGTGTACCCGAAGGGCACCTTCTCGTCCTCGCCCGCGGCGGCGACGATCAAGCGCGCGCCGCGCGCGGCGGAGCCCGCGGGGGCCTTCGCGCGGAGCGACGCGGTGGACTGGCGAGCGCTCAGGCGGGGGGCCGCAGAGGCAACCTTACCCTTTCGGGACGCGAGCGCCACGCCGTCGACGGCGCGCGCGCGCGTCGCGGAGGGCGCCGCGCGCGCGGCGGTGGGGAGCACGGTAGAGCAGACGGCGGCTGACATGCTGTGTGTCGGGCCACTCTCGCGCGAGTCGCTGTGGCGGACGCGGCTCGAGGAGGGCGATCCCGCAATCTCGACGAGAACTCTTGACGACGTGTCAAGCGAAACCGGCGTCCCCGCTCCCCGGATGTCGACTGGCCCAATTTTTTGACTCAGGAAAAGCGTTGTTTGAAAGTCGGGGGCGCGCTCGCGCACATCCCCGCCGCGCGGCGGAGCGCGAGATGTCCGACGAGGATGTCGAGTCGCGGTCGTCGACGGCGTTCGATGACCCGGCTCCGGCCGCGGCGGCGTCTTGGCCCCCCGACCGGTTCCACCTGACGTACTGCATCACGTTCCTGGCGGGCATGGGCACCCTGCTGCCTTGGAACGTGTTCATCACGGAGCGCGCGTACTTCGACCTGCGCCTCTTCGTGCCGCCGTACGCGCCCGCGGTGGCCGACGCGTTCGAGTCCGTGTTCGGCATGACCTTCATGGCCGCCAACGTCCTCGGGCTGGCGCTGCTCGTGCGCGGCGACGCGCTCGGACGCGTCCCGCGCTTCATGCGCGTCCCCGCGCCTTTGATGGCCATGGGCGTTTTGCTCGCCGTCTCCGGCGCGCTCGTCCGCGCGCGAGGCGTGAGCGGCGACGCGTTGGCGGGCGTGACCCTGCTCACGCTTGTGTGCCTGGGCGGACTCACCGCGCTGGTGCAGGGGGGCTCGTTCGCGGACGCGAGCTGCCTGCCCCCGAAGTACAACCAGGCGCTCATGGGGGGACAAGCCGCGGCGGGCGTCGCCAGCGCCGCCGCGGCGCTCGCGACGACGGCGGCGAGTTCTCATTCTCACTCTCGGCGCGGCGGAGACGACGACTTTGAGGCGGGCGAGAAGGGTATCATGACGCAAGCGTCAACGTATTTCTACGCCTCGGCGTGTTTGATGTTGGTGTGTGCGCTGGGGTGCGCGTTCGCCGCGCGGCTTCCGTTTTTCGAGCGCGGGATGGAAGCCGCCGCGGCGGCGAAGCGCGCGACGGACGAAACCGTCGCGGCGGAAAGAGCGGAAAGAGCGGAAGAGAGACTGTCGAATCTCGACAGTCTCTCTACGAGTCTCGTCGAGAGTCTCGAGAACGCCGACGCGAACGTGCCTCTGCTGCGCGGCGCGCGCGGCGAGGGAGAGGAGGTGGAGACGCCGGGACCAATCGACGCGTCTTCCAGGGGATCCTTCCTCGCGTCCTCCGCGCGGGGTACCTCTTTGTGTTACCGCTTCGCGGTGTTCGCGACGTTCGCCGTGACGCTAACTGTGTTCCCGGCGGTGACATCTTCGGTGTGCGCGGCGGAGAACGGCGCGACGTCGCCGCCGTGCCTGGCGCGCCCCGCGGGCGGCGGCTCGCGGTTCGCCGGGGACCTGTGGACCCCGTCGCTGTTCCTGCTGTTCAACGCGTTTGACCTCGCCGGTCGCGCCGTCGCGTCGGTCGCGCCGAGACGCGCGCCGAGCGGTCAGACGGTGGTCTTGGCGTCCCTCGCGCGCGTCGCGTTGATCCCGCCGCTGCTGGCGTGCAACGTGGTGACGTCGCGGCGCTGGGCGTTCCCGGGCTGGTTCGCGCGCTCGGACGCGGCGCCCGTCGTTTTGGTCGCCGCGCTCGCCTTCACGAACGGGCACTTGGGGAGCGCGAGCATGATGTGGGGCCCGACGGTTCGGCCGCTGGGCAGGCGCGCGGAGGAAGGCGCGGCGCTGTCCTTCGCGCTCACCGCGGGGCTGGGATTCGGGAGTCTCGCGTCGTACGCGCTCGTCGCGGCGATGCAACGGTAGTCGGCGAAGGTCGAGCGAGCGCTTCCGTCGCGGGAATCGAAACAATGAGATGAGCGCGCCTTCTCAGGCGTCCTCCATGTAACTTTAGAGCGGTCTCTTCTCTCGAGCGCGCGTCACAAGCGACGTCCGACGAGGCGCGTCTCTACCTACGGGTCGCAACGCGCTCGCGCGCGCGCGCCATCGGCACGCGCGCGAGACAAAAAGCGGAGATTTATCGAACACAAACACAACACAGCACACGCAAAAACACAAAAACACAAAACACGTTGGGAAGCGCGACGGGACGCGCTCTTTTCTTTTCTTCCTTGACGTCCCGTCGTCGCCGTTTGACGTTTACTGGACGCTTACTCGTACGCATCTTTCTCACTGCGGAGCGACGGGGGGATAGTCGTTCCTGGGGGCGTTCCAGTCCCCGCCGCCTCCGGCGGGCTGGTAGCCGTCGTCCTGCCTCTGGCCGTACTCGAGGTCGGCGCCCTCGGGCTTCGCGACGCCGCACCGAAAGCAGTTGGGCTTGGACGCAAACACGAGGCCGCAGCCTGCGGGGCAGTTCCAGTCCCCGGGGCGGGGCGTGGGGCCGCGAGGGCGGTCGTTGTAGCCGCGGCCGCCGCCGGAGTTCCAGCCGCCGCCACCGCCGCCCCAGCTGCCGCCGCTGCGTTCGTACCCGCCGCCGCCGCCGTACTGTCGCGAGCGCGAGAGCGGAAAGCGCGGAAAGCGCGGAGAGCGCGTCAGCGAGAGGAAAACAGCGAAATGAGGAAATCGTCGCGCTTCGTTTGCGTCACACGATGATTGGGACGAGAAGACGGCGAAATCACGGTTTGGGGGCGCGTCGGTTCGCGCTCGGAACGTCCGATCGATCTGGCGGTCGTCGGGGCTCGTACCTGGTCGCCGGCGGCGACTTCCGCGTTCTCGGGTTTGGGCGCGCCGCATCTGAAGCAGTTCATCTTCGACGCGAAGACGTTCCCGCACCCGGCGGGGCACTGCCAGTCGCCGGGGCGGACGTTGCCCCCCCCCCCCCGCCCCCCCCCCCCCCCCCCCCGACCCCCCCCGGGGGCCCCCCCCCCCCCCCGCGCGGGGGCGCCCCCCCCCCCCCCCCCCCCCCCCCCCCAGGACCCGCCGAAGGAGCCGCCACCGCCACCTTGCTGGTAGCCGCCGCCGCCGCCCCAGCCGCCGCCGCCGCCGCCCTGCTGGTATCCGCCGCCTTGCTGTCCGCCCCAATCGCCCATGTTTGTGAGTCGGAGGTTGGTGTTAACGCGACGAAGCGTCGGCGTTGTGGCGCTCGAGCGTCATCGGGGTTTACTTTTTCATGGGAAAACCTGGAATACCCGAAGATTTTTCACGGCAGTTGCTCTTTGAGCTGGCTCGTGGGCAAGTGGGCTCGCTTTTCTCGGCGAGACCGCCGCCGGTGGCGGCGGCACGCCTTTTTCTCTCGGAAATTTGCCGAACGCGCACTCGCGCCGCGCCCCGCGCGCATAACCCCGGTCGCGAACGTCCGGTCGCGTTCGCCTCTCGCCGTCCGTTCGTTTCCCCTCGCTCGCACCATGGGCGGTCGCGGTCGCGGACACAAGCGCAAGGGCGATAACCGCGTGCTGAAGCGCGACTTCAAGAAATCGCGCGACAACGTGTGGAACGAGAAGTCCCCGAAACCGTCGGCGGACGGGACGTACAAGCCGCTCGAGAAGAAGAACGAGACGTTCGAGAAGTACTACAAGGCGCAGAATATCGTGCCGGATGCGGAGTGGGACGCGTTCCTCGAGTCCCTGCGCACGCCCCTGCCCACGTCGTTCCGCATCAACGGCAGCGGCAAGTTCGCGGAGGACATTCGCGATCAGATCGAGAACAAGCTTTTCAGCAAGGTGGACGCCGCGTCGGGCGAGACGTCGGAGGAAACGGTGGAGGCGCCTCGGTGCGTGCGTTGGTACCCCGACCGCCTGGCGTGGCAGTTCAACTACTCCAGGCAGCAGCTGCGCCGCCTGCCGCACCTCGAGCAGATCCACGAGTTTGTCAAGCGCGCGAACGAGTACGGCTCCATCACGCGCCAGGAGGTTGTGTCCATGATCCCCGCGTTTTTCCTCGACATCGAGCCGTCGCACGTCGTGCTGGACATGTGCGCGGCGCCCGGCTCGAAGACGTTCCAGCTCCTGGAGATGTTACACGGCTCGCTCGGGGACAACACCAGCATACCCAAGGGATTCGTCATCGCCAACGACGTGGACATGAAGCGCTGCAACCTGCTCACGCACCAGACCAAAAGAGTCAACTCGCCCGGCTTGCTCGTGACCAACCACGAAGCGCAGAACTTCCCCGTGATCACCTCGCCCGGCGGGCGCACGTTCCCCTTCGACTGCATCCTCACGGACGTGCCGTGCTCCGGCGACGGCACCATGCGCAAGGCGCCGGACATCTGGCCCAGGTGGACCGTCGGCAACGGCAACGGGCTGCACCCGCTGCAGCTGAAGATTGCGCTGCGCGCCGCGCAGCTGCTCAAAGTCGGCGGTCGCCTCGTGTACTCGACGTGCACGTTCAACCCCATCGAGGACGAGGCGGTGGTGGCTGCGATGCTCAAGGACTGCGACGGCGCGCTGGAGCTGCTGGACGTCTCCAAGGAGCTCCCCGAGCTCAAGCGCGTGCCCGGCGTGCGCCACTGGGAGGTTTGGGACAAGTTTGGCAAGCACGACACCTTCGACGGGCCGGAGGAGAAGAACAAACTGCACGCCACGATGTTCCCCGCGTACGCGGACGCCGCGAACTTGCCTCTCGAGCGGTGCATGCGCATTCTGCCGCACCAGGACGACACCGGCGGGTTCTTCGTCGCGGTGTTCCGCAAGGTCAAGGAGACGCCCGCGTCCATCGAGCCCCCGAAGAAGCTGAAGGGCCCGATTGCCGTGCAGACCGAGCTGAGCGTCGCGAAAGGGAAGGTTTCGGTGTCGTTGACCCTGCGCAACGCCTTCGAGCTGCGAGCCGAGCGCGAGGCGCTCGCCGCGAACGGGGGCGCGCCGCTAGAGCCGGAGAAGGAGCTGCTCTTGACCTCCGTGCGCGGGCAGGGTCGCCGAGGCGGCGCTGACATGTCGAGCCAGGGCGGGAACAAGGGCGGCGTGAGATTCGCCGGCGGGCTGGACGCGATCATGCCCGTCTCCGACCACAAGGTGATCGACTCCATCACCGAGACGTACGGCATCGACCGCGAGCGGCTGCCGCTGCACAAGAACGCCGTCACGAGGACCGCGGACTCGTCCCGGCCGAAGCGCCTGTACATGCTGAGCGATGGCCTGCGCGAGTACCTCGCCGCGGACCACCGCGAGCAGCTCAAGGTGATCGCCGCGGGGGTGAAGATCTTCGAGCGGCAGGAACACAAGGACCCGGCGACCGGGCCGCCTCCGTGCGACTACCGCCTGACCCAGGACGGCTTGCACATGATGTTGCCTTTCGTGACGAAGCAGATCGTGCACCCCACGCTGGAGGAGCTGAAACTCATCCTGCAGCGCCGCTCGATGAACCTCGCGCCGGACCCCGACCGGCCGGACCGCGCGATGTTCATCGACGAGAAGACCAAGGCTGAGGTGGCGGCGATGCGCAACGGCTCGTGCGTGTTTCTGCCGCGCATCGAGACGGACGCCGACCGCGCGATGCTGCAGGAGAGCGCCAGCACGCCCGAGGAGATCGCCATCGCGTGCTGGAAGGGGAAGAACTCCGTGAACCTGCTCGTCTCCAAGGTGGAGACGGACCATCTGCTGGAGAAGTTCGGGGTGGACGTCTCGTCGAAGGGGGGGGGGGGAACGCTCAAAACCTCGGGAATGGAGGTGAACTGATGGTGTGACAACACGGATGAATACGATTCGTCGTACCCGGCGACGCGCTCGCTCTCTCACGTCGCGTCTCTCTCTCTTCGTCGTCTCTCTCTCTTCGTTCTCCCGCGCGCGTCCGATGAAGAAGAGATTTCTTCGAGTCTCGCGTCGCGACGAAAAAGAACGCTCATCCGATCAGCCGATCGATCGATCTCTGCGACAAGACAGATCGCGAAAAATAAAAATTCCCGCGCCAGCCTGGCTGCGCGGGTTTTTTCTAATAAACGAAAAAACCCGCTGCCGCATCGCTTAATCCGAACGGGGATTTGGCGAGGAGTAAATCGATCCGCTTCGCGATACGGCGAAAACGGCGAGTCGTTCTCGAGTCACGCGCCCGCTTTTTCCCCGCCGATTCGGGACATCCGACGCAGCATCGCGGGTGAAAATATCTCCCGCTGCGGTGAGAATTTCGCGGACAGCCGCTCTCGCGTCCACCGTGGAAGTTTGGGTAGCGAGTGCGCCGGACGCGCCACACCTCTCGGCGCTCGACGCGGCAGGGACCGCGCGAAGGCAACAGGCGCTCAAGCGGAGACTAGCGGACCGTGTCCGAGCACAGGCGCGGCGCGTGACTCGGCCGGGGGCGCGTGTGGCGGCGCGAAGCGAACGCCGAATAACCGCTTTCGCTCGGCATCGACCGTCGCGTCGACGTTTCGAACGCACCGCGCGACCCGGTCGGAAACGAGCGCTCGCGTCGCGTGCGACCGCGCGGGTCAGCCGGCGTTTTCGCGGAGGGACGTTCGTGACCGTTCGCAGGCGATGACGGCGCGCGCGGTCGCGGCTCCGGCCCCCGTGGAACCCGCCGCGGGGCCGGCCGATGCCGATGCGAAGACGAACAACGCGTCGACCGTCGCGGCGCTCACCGACCCCTCGAGCGAGCAAAAGCTGCACGTTCTGCTGGTGGAGGACGACCACGCGACGCTCGTGTTCGTCAAGGCGCTGCTGAAGAGCTGTGGACACCAAGGTACGTGCCTGTCACGCGCCCGCTCGCGTCGGGCGCGACGCCCGCGCGCGCGGCCGGCGCCGACCCGTTCGGCGAATTCGCGCGGGTGTTCAACTTGCGCGTCGAACCGTCGAGCAAAACTTTTTTCGCCGCGGTGGAGAATCGGTCTTCGCCGCGCGCGACGCGACGGCGACGGAGGCTGACCGCGTTTTCCCCGATCGTCCCAAACCTTCTCTGCCCCAAACAGTCACGACCGCGATGAACGGCAAGCAGGCTATCGACGCGTTGTTGTCCCCGACGCAGGACGTGGACCTCATCTTGACGGACATCATGATGCCCGAGGTGGACGGCATGGAGCTGATGAAGATCGTGCAGGCGAGCGACAAGCCGTTCCGCTCCATCCCCATCATCATCATGTCCACCGTGGACAGCGACGAGTTCAAGACCAAGTGCGGCGACGCCGGCGCGACGGACTACCTCGTCAAGCCCGTGCGCAAGCAGCAGATGGAGGCGCTCGGCAGGCACGCGTCGATCGGGTTGAACTCGTCGGCGTCCACGGCGGCGGGCGCCAGCGTCGGGGCGAGCGGCGCCGAGCACACCGGCGCGCGGGGTCCCGCGCGCGACGCGGGCTCGGGCCAGAACCAGAAGAGCGGCGGCTCGAACACCTCCGCGGACACCGCGCAGGGCGCGCGCGGCGCCTCGCCGGAGGAGCCCAGCTCGGCGCCGGAGGCGGAGGAGCTCGGCCGCGGGAAGCGCTCGAGCCGCGTCGCCGACCGCAAGGCGCGGCGCGAGCGCGAGGAGGAGGCTCGCGAGGCTGCGGAGAAGGCCAAGGCGCAGGCGGCCAAGGCGAAGCGCGCCGCCAAGGAGAAGGAGCAGAGGGAGAAGGCTGCGGGGGCGAAGGAACGGCGGGCGGCGGGGGGGGAGGGGAAGCGGGGCCAGACGGGCGACGGCGCGGGGTCGGGGTCGGGGTGCGGTTCCGGCGGGTCGGGCTCGGGCGCGGGCGAGGAGCCCAACGTCGAGGGGCTCTCCGTGCAGCTTGTCAAGGCGTACGGGGGGGCGACCACCATGCTGGAGCTGACGCTGCCCAAGCCGCAAGGCGAGGAGGCGCCGAAGGTTGGCTTGCGACGCTCGGCGTCGCGCTCGGCGTTCCAGTCCTTCCTCAACCTGGAGGACGCCGCCGCCGCGCAGGTGATCAGCCTGAAGGTGGACCCCGAGGTGGCCGCGCGCGCCGAGGGCGCGCTCGCCTCGCTCGCGGGCATCGCCGCCGTCGCGGAGGAGGGCACGGGCGCCGAGAAGGCGGCGCAGCCGCCACCGCAGCGCGTCGCCACCGCGCAGGTGGCGCCCGGCGCCGCGCCGGCGCCGCCGCCGCACCTGGCGGCGTTCTTTGGCATGCCCGGCATGAACCCCGCGGGCATGCCCATGCCCCCGCACATGATGCCGGGGCACCCCATGGGCATGATGCCCGGCGCGCCCGGTACGGGCCAGGAGGGCATGCCCGCAGGGGCGCCCATGGGCGCGCCGGGGATGTTCCCGCCGTGCCCCCCGGGCGTGGACCCGATGCTGTACGCGCAGCACATGGGCGCGGCGGCGAGCGCGGCGAGTGTGGCGGCTGCGAGCGCCGGCCCCGCGGGCAGCGCCGCCGCGGCGTCCGAGTTCGTCTCGAAGTTCTACAGCGTGCTGCAGGGCGCGGTGGAGCACCAGCAGAGCGCGTTTGCGCGCGCGGGCGCCAAGGGCACGTGCGCCAAGCGGCGCGCGGAGGCGATTGCGCGCTACCTCAAGAAGCGCAAGGACCGCAACTTTGAGAAGAAGGTGCGGTACGCGTCGCGCAAGCGCCTGGCGGAGGCGCGGCCGCGCATCCGCGGGCAGTTCGTGCGCTTGAAGGAGGGCGAGGAGGAGGAGGAGGAAGAGGAAGAGGAGGAGGAGGCGGATGGGAGCGACGGCAAGGCGGGGTCGGCGTCGGGTGACGGCGCGGGGGGCGAGGCGGGGAGCAACGACGGCGGCTCCAACGGCGGCTCGAAGGAAACCTCTCAGTCCCCGCGCCGGCAGTGAACGATGCCGCGTCTTCCGTGTGACGTGTCGCGGCGGCGAACACGAAACCCTGATGAGTATTACGCGTCGACCATACCTACTATAGAGACAACCTGAAACACAGCTTATTACCTTACTATGCATATATCTTCGTCGTCGCGAAAAACACGACTAAAAAAACGCCGCTCACCGCCGCGTCTGCGTGTACATGACGTACCCGTCCCCGGGAACCACGACGAACGTGACATGCTCGCCTCCCCCGAGGCCTCCCCCGTCCCCGCCCGCGTCAACCGCCGTGTCCCGCGAGGGGTCGTCCGGGAAACCCCACGCCGTGAGCGCGGCCCAGGGCTTGGCGCCGCCGGCGACGACGCGGCGGCAAAAAAAAAGCGCGGCGATGACGTCGTCGGGCACGAAGAACCCTTCCCACCTGTGCCGCTCGACGTTCCCGCGGATCTCCGTTCCCGCGCCCTCGCCTCGAACCTCCGCGGTCTCGGCGCACGATACCTGCCCCAGCCACTCGTGGAACTCCGAAAGCGTCTCCTGCTCGGCTTCTGCGTCGCGCGGTTCCCTTCCGAAGACGTACGACGCCGGCGCGGGCGGCGTCTCCAACTCGCCGCGCGCGACGCGCACAAAAGTCGACGCGAGCGACGCGCGGCGTTTGAAAAACTCGCACCCTTCCGGGAAAACGACTCCTGGAACACCACTCCCGCTCGACGTGTTCAACGTTTTGTGGCTCGTCGTCACCAGGTACGGCCGTTTCGCGGCGAGCGCGCAGTCCGTCGCGCGAAGCCCGCGGGCGGCGTCGACGAGACGGTCTCGAAACGCGCCCCCGGGCGCG
>Ga0233432_10002767_pt1 | contig 16137 bp, 8 predicted proteins | sample SI_122_August201_6_FD_179870 | JGI IMG/M metagenome (GOLD analysis project Ga0233432, IMG submission 179870) | Seawater microbial communities from Saanich Inlet, British Columbia, Canada - SI_122_August2016_10_MG | ecosystem: Environmental > Aquatic > Marine > Inlet | place: Canada: British...
CGTCAACGACAGTCACGATGGCGCATTAGGTCACGTAGGTATTAGCCTCGTCTTTGGTCTTGTTGTTATGGCGATGATCTACGCTATCGGTAACATTTCAGGGGCCCATCTCAATCCTGCCGTCACATTGGGGTTCTGGTTAGCCAAACGATTTAAGGCAACTGATCTACCAACGTACATTGGAGCCCAATGCCTTGGTGCTATCTTGGCCTGTGCCCTCCTGCGCTTTCTTTACCCTGAACACCCCACTCTAGGAGCGACCTTACCTAGTGTTGATCCCATTCGTGCTTTTATCTGGGAAGTCATCCTCACCTTCATGCTCATGGTGGTTGTCTATAATGTTTCGACCGGCCATAAGGAAAAAGGGATCATGGCTGGAGTTGCCATCGGTGGGGTCATCGCCTTCGAAGCCATGATTGGTGGCCCCGTCACCGGAGCATCCATGAACCCAGTTCGCTCACTCGGACCAGCTCTTGTTTCTGGAAACTTTCAACACTTTTGGGTTTATGTCGTCGCTCCACTCACAGGCTCCTTGCTCGCCTACCCTACCTTTCGCTTGATTCAAGGGAATGAGACCTTCGAAAATGACTCCACTGAAAAAAATGGTCGTTAACCAGCTTAATTCTTCAGCATTCCCCTACTCAATTTTCGATATTTCCTCAAGGCACTCCAAAAGATCTCTCCTTGTATAGGGTTTAGATAAAAAACCATTGATCCCTACTTCAAAGCACTCTTCGCGAACTCCTTCAACAGCATCACCCGTTAAAGCAAGGATGAACGTATCTTTGTACCTTGGATTCTGGCGAATGATCTTTGTTGCTTCTATACCATCCAACTCTGGCATCCGAAGGTCCATCAAAATAAGATCATAGTCTTTAACTTTCGTAGCTTCACAACCTTTAACCCCATTTTCTGCCAAATCCACTTGGTAGCCCACTTTCTCAAGTATCCGAATGACCAACTTCTGGTTAATAGGGTTGTCTTCACAGACCAACACTGAACGGCCAACCATACTGTGCTGTTGCTCATTCAGAGAAAACCTAGTCAAGATTTGCTTTGGATAGCCACCCAAAAGAACCTTCACGACAAACACGAGTGAGCTAAACTCTAGATGACCAACAAGATAGGCTGAAAAACCTTTCTTCCAAGCCTCTTGAGACTCCCCTCTTTTCCCTTCAGGGGCAAGGTGAATGAATTGAGCTTTTGGAAATCTAGAAGAAAACATCTCCTTTAGAGGTAGACTCATTTCAAGCGAACTTGTTCCTAAAATAATCAAAGACGGACCATCTCCATCAGACCATTGAACCAATTCATTTGGGTGACTTATACATTTAAGCTCCACCCCATAATTCTTTAACCCTCCCAACGTTTGATCTAAAGAGTTCACAACTGGGTGGTAAGCTAAGACTTTCGCTCCAGCTAAGTTTTCATCAATTTCAACTCCCACACCTTCTTCTTCGCTCTGTTCTAGCCGGACAATAAACCAAAACTCCGAACCGTCATTGGATTTTGATGACACCCCAATCTCCCCATCCATTAATTCAGACAAGCTTTTGGCGATATGCAGGCCCAAACCTGTCCCTCCATGATGTCGGTGAACACTCCGTTCACCTTGCTGAAAAGGCTTGAAAAGTATCTCTAACGTTTGGCGATCCATCCCTTTACCAGTATCTTCTACCCTAAAACGCAATGGGTGAACACTCCCTTCTAGGGGCAGACATTCAACTTTAATGTTAATCTCCCCTTCTTGCGTGAACTTAAGAGCATTGCTCACTAGATTGTTCAATATTTGTTTGAGTCGGTTCGGATCTCCCAAAAGAAAAAGTGGTAAGGCTGAGTCGATGAGAGTTGTTAAACGAATCTGTTTCGCATGTGCCTGAAAACGAAAGAGTTCCAAGATCTCATCAATGGCCTTTCTTGGAGAAAATCGAATTTTTTCCAGCTCCATTTTACCGGCCTCAATTTTAGCATTATCCAATATGCCATTCACAAGATTAAGAAGGGTTTTAGACGAGGTGTCGATTATCTCTAGATACTCCTCTTCTTCTTCATCAAATTTCTCCTTATCGATCATACTTGATGAGGCGATGATTCCGTTAAGGGGAGTTCTCAGCTCATGACTCATGCTCGTTAAAAATCGACTCTTAAGCACTGAAGCCATTTCCGCTTTTTTTAGATTTTCTTTCAACTCCATTTCAACCATTTTTATTTCAGTGATATCATGGGTGTTTACAACAACGTGGGTTGTCTTCTTTCCTTCACGAAAAGGCCAATATGTCACATCCACATAGCGCCGGTCATCATCGGAAAATTGAAGCCACATTTGATAGTTCACAACATTGCCCTTCAATGCTCTGTCTAGATGGGGTTTGATATAATTTCTAAAATTAACATCTCCCCACACTTCAGTTATAGACTTTCCGATAACCTCCTCTCGCTCAAGTCCCTTAGCAAGAGCAAAAGCATTATTACAAGAATGATAACGGTAATCATCACCAATCATCGTTAAACTGTCCGTCGATGCATTGATCATTCGTTGATAATCCTCAACCTCTCGCTTCAGTTCAGGAGACCCCTTGCCTCTAACCCACCACCCTGCGTGTTCCTCCTTTACATTAACAAGGCTATGGACATGCCAGATTTGAGAGTTACCAATGATTGGCCAATCTTCAAGAAAAGGGTGACGGTCACCATCAAGAAGGCTTTTTAAAGCCGTGATTTTCACCTCACGGTTGGGCCCAAGTCCTTGCCAAACCTCATTTCCATACAAGACCTCACCTCCAAGGTCTAAAATTGCTATAGGTGCTTGATCTTCGTCATAAATGGCGACAGATAATAAGGCTGATTCGAGTGGTGAGGTCATATCTGCCGAGCAGTATAGGTTGCTTGTTATCAATCCAATAAATTTATTAACCAGTTGAAATCTATATCAATCGCCTTTAAAAATGACCTCTAGGCAAATCTATAAGAGATGTCATGAAATCGATCATCTCTTGTTGGCCAAATCCCCCATGTCATTCTGCCATCTAGAGCAGGCTGAGATCTAAGGCTATTTAAATTTAAGGCGAACTATTTTTAAGGTATTCAGAAATTTTAGTCTGAGTCACGCACCAGAAAAATAGAGGCTCCTTCATAAAGGGCTCTCTCAGAAGGTGCGTGTAAGCTAAAGCCCCATCGTTTCTTTGTTGGCACATAGTTTAGAGTGTGATCTTGAAGTCCATCACGTGAGTGGTGGATTTCTTGAGACCATTTACCCTCTTTAAGGTGTAATCCCGAGACAGGACGGTCCACGTTCAAACGAAGCACTAAGCGATCACCTCTTTGTATCTCATCAAAATCTACCATGAACCTTAAAGGTAATGAAGATAAATGACGCCTTGGTTTTCCTTTCATCGGGAATTGACTGACCACTCTTTTGGGAAATGTTGACTTTTCTGTTTCAAAGCTCAAGAGAATGACCTCCCGTGGTTTTAACTTTAAACTGAGAAGAGACGTCATCGTCACTTCTTTTTCATCAACAGGAAAAGCTCCTCCCAACTTAGGACGTACTATTTTTACTTTATCTGATTTAAAACGATAACCTGAAAAACCAAGGCTAATCTCTTTATGCTTGTAATCGTCATTCATTAAGGCAATTCGATGTTTCGTTCCCTTCCGGCTAGATACGGCGAGTACCATAGGGTCATTCACTTCCAATGCCGTCATCTGCCCTTTTATTGAAGACAAGAATTCAAGAGCTGCCAAAGCGCCAACACCCTTCTCATCCTCGGCCAGAAAACGAAAATCAGCTTTGTGAGGCATCATCATCAATCGAGATAAAATGTCTTTCGTCTGATATAGAAAAGAACCAATCTCGTAATCTTCACTTCCTTTTAACGGGGGCTCTGAATAACGACCATCTGGGGACGTTGGATGAAGGGTTCCCGCAATTCCCATGGTTCTGAAACTCAGATCCCTATGACGAAGGTTTTTTGAGTAGTTCCAAGCCAATTCGTAACCTGCCATCACTTTATTGATCGGATCTCCCTGAATTCGATCACTCAGATGAAAGATATTGCCCCCTCCTAAATCAATCATCGGTTGAATCAAATCTTTCCAAAGGATTGCTTCGCTTCCAAACCAAGGCCTGGCCCACCCAAAAGAGACGTTTTTACCTGAACCAACCGATTCGGGGTGCTTTGTCCAATTTTCGACTAATTGTAAAAATAACTTTCTGTTTTGAGCATGGAGAGGAGACCTCCAAATTTTTGGGTTGTAACTCCACCACGAGACACCTCGTTGAGGAATTGGCAAAGAGTCCTTCACCCACCAAACCTTGTCCACTTCAGCCCATTGATTATTAATTTTGACTTTGACTCCTTTCTTAAGAAGCTTCGGCTCAAACCATTCATCCATGGTGAAACTCTTCCCTTCAAGGACCATCCTGGCTGTCCAGTCCATTCTTAATCCGCCACGATACTCTCTCAGGATCCATTTAGGTTGATCCCACACTAAACCCTCAATTTCTTTACCGGCCAACGAAACTTTCCCACCAGCCTTTGCCTTGCTTTCATCAAAAAACTTACCATAACCATTGATGCCATGACCTCGTTCCCAACCCTTTGGGTTCAACAAAAAATCCATTGGTGGAGAGTTTTCTTTGGGAATAAGCTTCATTAGGTGAGATATCCATTTTTCCCAAGCTTGAGGGCGAACTCTTTGCAGGGCCGGCTGATCACCATCAAAAATACTCAGTAATTTAGGCAGCTCTCCTTTTTTGGCTTTTAATGGGGGCCGGCGAAAATCACCCCAAGAATCCATCACCCATTCAATGCCATTTCTCTTGGGTGCATGAATACGATCTGTCGATATCACTCCCCATAACCCAAGGGGAATCTCCTTTACGCCGTTTATCTCAAGGTCTCTTCCCGTCCACTCGACATCGACGGCCTGTAGAGGGAATGCCCAAAAGGCTAAGAACAGAAAACAACAAGGTTTAATTAGGAATGACTTCATATGAGCGCCATCATATGGTAAATATTTACAAGAACACCTTCAAATATAGGTCTTCCATCTACGGACCATAGCCAATCGAAATGTCCCTTTAGATTGAGGATTCATGGGACTCCTTTCGGCAAAAAATCTCCAGATCAACTTCTCTGGCCAAGCTCTCTTCTCTGGGCTTCACCTCAGTATTGCTAAAGGTGAGAGGATTTGCCTTGTTGGCAGAAATGGCACTGGCAAGTCCACTCTCATGAAAATCCTTGCCGGCCAAATCCAAGCAGATGAAGGAGAAATCATCAGAGTTCAGGGGCTGAAAGTCTCTATGCTAGACCAGGCAGTTCCGCTTAAAATGGACTCTTCTGTTTTCGAAGTCATCGCAGAGGGACTTGGCGAAATAGGCTCTCCACTGGCCACTTACCACCGGATTCAAGAGAACTTAGGAGATCAGCCTTCAGCTAAGTTACTTGAGCAACTAGAGAAAGCTCAGCATCATGTTGATGAGGTCAACGGTTGGGAACACCTACAAAGCATTGAAAAACTCGCCCTAAAAATGGAGCTCGACCCAAACGCGACCTGCCAAACCTTATCTGCAGGACTAAAAAGAAGAGTTTTATTGGCCAAATCTCTCCTAACTGAGCCAGATATCCTTTTCATGGATGAGCCCACCAATCATTTGGATTTGGCCGCGATTGGATGGATGGAAGAGAGTTTAGGTCGACACCATGGGGCCATCTTTTTTGTAACCCATGACCGTCAGTTTCTACAAAATATGGCCGATGTCATCCTTGAATTAGACCGAGGCTCTATCAAACGCTATGAAATGAATTATCAAAGTTATTTAAACCTCAGAGAGGATGAGCTCAGAGCCGAAGAACACCAACAGGCTCTTTTTGACAAGAAATTAGCTCAAGAAGAAGCTTGGATCCGCCAAGGAATCAAGGCACGTCGAACAAGAAATGAAGGTCGTGTCCGAAATTTGGAAAAGTTAAGATCCGAAAGGAATGACCGAAGGTCTCAGAAAGGAAAGGGGAAGCTTCAGGTCCATGAAGCCGAACAAAGTGGCCGAATTGTCATCAAGGCACAAAACCTCACCCATGGGTTTGGAGGAGGAAAAGACCTTATTGCTGGCTTTGAAACCACTCTTTATCGTGGAGATAAAGTCGCCATCGTTGGGCCAAATGGCGTAGGAAAGACCACTCTCATCCAAATTCTTTTAGGACAGCTCAAACCCGATCAAGGAACCATCAAGCATGGTACTCACCTAGAGGTCGCCTACTTTGACCAACTCCACAGCAATCTCGACCCCAATAGAACTGTTTATGAAAACGTGGGAAACGGTTCTGATTTTATTCATATCAATGGAAAATCTAAACACGTCTTAGGGTATTTACAAGACTTTCTATTCTCTCCTGAACGTGCTCGTGGTGCCATCACCACTCTTTCTGGAGGAGAAAGAAACCGCCTTCTCTTAGCAAAATTATTTACCCGCCCTGCTAACGTGCTGGTCCTCGACGAACCAACCAATGACCTTGATGTAGAAACGCTTGAACTTTTAGAAGAAACTTTGCTCGCCTTCAATGGCACAATTCTTTTTGTTAGTCACGACCGAGCTTTTGTTGATAATGTTGCGACATCTACCATTGCTTTTGACGATGATGGTTCCGTCAGAGAGTACGTTGGTGGCTATAATGATTGGCAAAGGCAAAAAGGTTCACTACAAAACGATTCTCCAAAAATATCTAAAGAAAAAAGCAATGTCAGCCAACTGAGTGATTCGGAAAGAAAGGAACTTCACAACCTCCCAAGTATGATCGACAAGCTAGAAACCGAACAAGAAGAGCTGCATCGCAAAATGGAATCTCAAGGCTTTTATGATAAACCAGAAAAGGAGGTCTCGAAAGTTTTAGACAAACTTAAAACTTTAGAAAAAAAAGCTGAAGATGCCTATCAGCGCTGGGAGACACTGGAAGCTAATATCTAGAGTGATTAAGCAGGAACGCTTAATCATTTCCCAGGTTAATTTTGTATTTCATCCCTAATCAAACGATTAACCTTCATTTTCTTTAGCTCTAGATCGTCTATTTCAAGACCACTCACATCTAGAATATCATAAACATGCTCCTCTAAGGGAAGAAGGCTTTTTACTGAAGTTTTCGCCATATACAAACGGGACAAAGGCAGTTTTGAGATCGTGGCTAAATCATCAACTGGGTTATCAGAAACATTAAGCTCTACTAGAGGACAGCTTTCTATGGGAGATAAATCTCTGAGAAGGTTACCTCGAAGGTCTAGGCTGGTCATGTTTTTTCCACGAAAACCTTCAAGGTTATTAAGTTTATTATAGGCAAAGCTTCCCTCAAGAATATGACAATCGGAAAGAGTCCCAAGGTCACTCAACCGGTTGTAATTCATAAAAAAACGATCAACCGTCAACTCCTTCAGTGAGTTAAGCTTTTCGACTAGATTGTGATTTGCCGTTAGAGATGTTAGACTCATTCCTGATAGTGGGGACAAATCACGAATTCGGTTGTAGGAGACCTCTAAGGCTGTCAGTTTTCCTTCACTCAAGAACTCCAAATTAGTGAGTTTACAATTATCTAAGTATAAACGCCTCAATCTAGATATATTCAATCCACTCAAATCAGAAATTGGGTTACCCGATAGGTTTAATGAAATAAATGGAATTTCTAATAGTTGAGATGGATCAGCTATTCTATTATCGACCATGTCCAAAGTGCGAAGGCTCATACTGCTCAAAGCAGATATGTCTTCAACATTATTTTGGCCTAAATACAAATAATTCAGAGGCATTCCCTCTAGGGGAGAAATATCATTAATTCTATGGTTTTTTAGAGATAGAATCTCAAGTTCCATTCCTTTTAAAAATGATAGGTCTTCCAAACTTCCACCATTAAAAACTAATCTTGAAAGTGGCATGTCATTGATGTCAGAAAGATCATCAATTTGTAAGTTCTTCAATATTAAATTTTCTATCGGCAGATCTGAAATCATTTTAAAGTTTTCAATCTTCCCCCCTGTCAGTATAAGAGTTGCACGATTCCCCCTTCCAACTTTAGCTTCAATCTTTGTGTCTGGCCACTGATATCTCATCATCGCTAATGAGCCATCGATCTCATCTAGACGTTCCCTTGAAAGAATGATTTTTGAAACCTCCTTTTTTCCAGATAAGGCTCGAGACAAACGATCTGGGTTCAGTGAAGAATATAACACATCCTCATATAGGCTCAAAGCTGACATATATCTTTTCTGAATTTGATGATTTCGAGCAACTTCTAATAAATCCACTTTAATGGGTGAAGCCAGTTTAAAGAGTTTGATGTTGTCCCAGTAGGTTTTTCCTTTCCACCCCAAAAGCCCTAACACATGGTTTTCAGGAGATCGTATTGGAGACAAATCCTCAACCTCCATAATTTTATCACTATTAACCCACACAGAAATTTGTCGCTCGACTCTTTCAACCACGACTCGATAAGTGACTCCTGAAATGAGTGGAATCGACCGATTTCTTAAAAGCTCCTCACTTTCTCTACGAATAACATCTTGTGTGTTATTCACACCCGAGTGTATTATTTCATAGCCCGATCTAGGGATTTTTCTTGGGTCAGCATTAGTTTTTGCTGCAAAAAAGCAACTTACATCATTTAAAGAATCTCCTTCTTGCCGAACATCAAACTCTAGTCGAATATCTCCATGGATTGGCTTTCGGTATATGAGAAGTTGGGGTGCTCTTCCGTCGACAAAAAGTTGTCCATCAACAATGGATGGTTCATGATCGTTTCCGGTCCCAGGCCCAGCCATAAGAAGGTTCCAACGGGCTCGGTCAAACCCTCGAGTAAAGTCTTCCTCTAAAATTGTGATCCAACGACGCTCTCCCTTTCTCTCTACTTCTAGTTGTCCTTCAAGAACTTTCCCCTGGGCTCGCTGGTCTAGATAAGCGTTAAGATTTTTTTCGGCATTCTCCTTAGCCTGGAATATACTAAGGTATGATGTCACTCCCAATACCGATAATGATAAAAGTGCCAGAGAAAAAACCACTGAGACAGCTTGATTACGGCGAATCCATTTTTCGATAAATTCACGAACTCTAACAGGTTGTGCGTGAATCACCTCCCCTCTCCTATAGCGATCAATATCCTCTTTTAGATTACGAGCACTAATGTATCGTTCCTTTGGGTCAGGACGTAAAGCTTTAAGAGTGATCACCTCTAAATCATGCTTGATTGATCTTTCAAATCGCCTTGGAGGGATGGGTTCATGATTTTGTAGACGATTTGCATCATTTAAGACATGACCACTAGCTACAAGATGCTTCCTACCGCAGATCATTTGATATAGAATCGTTCCTATCGAATAAACATCTGCACCTTCAGTAAGTTTTTGATTTGACTTTGCTTGCTCAGGAGCCATATGCTCAACAGTACCACGAATCTGACCCGTCAAAGACAATGACATCTCTCCATTGTTCTCACTCATCTTTGCTAATCCAAAGTCCATCACGACAGGGTCGCCATCAACTCTGATCATGATGTTCGATGGCTTAAGGTCACGGTGAAGGATTCCACGTTCATGGACAAACTGAACGGCCTCACAAATTTTCTCAACAATGTTTAAGGTTTGCTCTTGAGGTAAAACCCTGTAGGTCTCTGCTTTAGTTTTCTTTTTAGGCAAAGAGATGATCTTCGATTCACTTTTATCCCGATCTTCATTAATAGATTCTATCACTTGGGTTAAATCAGATAATCCGGATGAATCATCCTTTAATGAGATGTTCGTTTCCAAACTGAGCAATTCTGCCAAGCTCACCCCCTTGATGTGCTCCATTGCAATATAGGTAACTCCTTCGACTTCCCCTACTTCGAAAATCCTACATATATTTCGATGCTGAAGCATCGCCATCGCCTGTGCCTCATTCCTAAATCGTTTCGTTTGTATCTCAGAGGCCATTTCTCCTGCGATGAGCATTTTTATAGCCAATGTATTTCCAAAGCGATCTCTTCCTTTCCAGACCTCACCCATGCCACCTTTACCAATGAGTTCGGTCAATCTGTAGGGGCCAAATATTCTAGCGTTTTTCACATCTTTCTTCACTTCTTTAAGGGCATGTTCTCCCTGACGGGCTTGACCATCCACTTCAACAATGGGCAATGGCTGACTGATTCCTTTAACCTTAGCTGAAAAGAGGTATCGAAAGGTAAATCTCTTCTCCCCATTTGGGCCAATGTGAATAACTTTACCCTCCAAATCAGAATCTAGTGGGTATAAATTCTCTACCTTTCGAAAGTCTTCATCAGGAAGAGGGATGGGCTCTACAAATTCCTCTTCTACAGTCCAACCTGCAGGTAGATTTTCAAGAACTGATTTAAGAGTTTCTTGGGAGGTGACGATCTGTTTTGACTGAGCCAAATTACACAATCTTGATGTCAGGTTAACCGCCGAGCCCAGAACCGTGTAATCCTGACGATAAACAGAACCAAGATTTCCTACAACCATATCCCCAGTATGAATAGCAATACCACAATCAGGTACGACTTTCCCTATCTTCCCAAAAACCTTTTGTAGTGCTGCCAAATGCATCATTTGATCAACAGCTGTAATCAGTGCCCTTAGGGCATGGTCTTCATAGTATTTAGGAGCACCATAAAGTGCCATCACGTTATCACCTACGATTTTATCAATCGTCGCTCCATTGAGTTCAATGGCATAAATCATCTCCTCAAGGTAGGCGTTGATCGTCGTTCTGATCTCTTCGGGAGTCAAGGATTCGCTCAAAGCGGTAAACCCCCTCAAGTCAGTGAAACTAACGGACATAAATCGTCGTTCTGGGAATCGAAACGTCGAAAGATCCTGTTCATCTAAACGAGTTAAATCCTGACCGATATATTTATTTATATAATTTTTATAACGATGTTTTTCAGAGTCATCTCTAATAACAATATCAATATAATCATCTCCTACGGTTCTTTGGATGCTATAAGATGTTCCGTCATCTGCCTTAAATTCCTCTATTCCTTCAGATTCATGACGATGCACACTTCTCAACAACCATGGTTGATTGAAATGCCCTAGGATACGCAGGTCTTTACCTTCTAGATCTTCTTTGTCGACCTTGAGGAATTCACATAAAGATTGATTGACATATGTGATCTTATCGTCGTGGGTCACCCTAACGACCATCACTCCCAAGCCTTCTATAGAAATCAACCCTGAAGCTGCTGATTGCAAAGCCGACTCGAGGGTTCTCACCCTTCGGGCCAGTTCACGGTTACGATCCCTCAATCGGTCGATCCGCTCACCATCTTCAATTGTTGCACCAAATGATTTTATGGAGTCATCTTTTTTTTTATCATCATTGGATTCACCCATAAGTGAAAATATAATTAGTTTAGATGAAAAGAAAAGAGATATTCGACCATCTTAGTCATATACACAGTTTTATCTCTTCTTTTATCTAATTTGCCTTCTCAAATTGCTTCTTATTTCATGGTAGAAAGAGTTGATTCAAGAAGATCTCCTTTAGTCTTTATCGTATGACCCAAAGATTCCTCATCACTTTCTGCTGCTCCCTCTCCATCTTTTTGGGAGGCTGCAATTACAGCATCACGTCTGTAGCCAGCACTGACCCTGACATTCTTCGAGTCAACAGACCACACCGGCTTCAACCCACTTGCCTCAACTCTGACATATCACGTATTTCAAAGATTGAGCTCATTGATCTTAAAAATCAAGAAGCTACGTTGATCAATCCCATATTTAACGCAAATGGCTTATTTTGGACACCAACGTCTAATCTTAATGGTCGCTACCGTTTTCGTTTCACCTGCGAAGGTAAGTTGTGTTTTTCACCTGCCTTTGTCGTCGATGGAGCCCTCAGCATCACAGGCAAACCCCTTCGCTATCCGAAAGAAGACACGTCTTCAATACCATAACCTAAAAAGTTATTTTAACTTCCCTCGATACCCCTTTTGGGGTGATAGCAATTCATCAAATTTGAGATCATATATCCCTGAAATTTGATCGCTGATCCCTAAGATAATAGATTCCACCATCTAATGCATCTCTGGGCTTCATTTCTCTTTTCAGTCCTGCCAATTGCTGAAAACGAACGATCCACTCCGAGGTTGCTTCTCTGGTACCAATTGCCAGCCCATCTGAAAAGAATCTCATTTTTTTCAAAAAGACTCCCCTTGGAGCAAAATCTCTACTCTCTTCTCTTGCTATAAGTTGTTCAGAAATGACCTTTTGGCTTTCACTGGTTGGTACTCCTCCTCGATGGTATATTTGAGCCTTATAAGTTTTCAAAGCTAAATCTTCCGTTCTTTCTCCAATGATTTCTTTTATAGAACTCATCCATTCTCCCTGTCCAATCTCGCGATAATGGAGACTAGACCAAGGAAAATCTTCAGGCCGATCATTGGGAGCTATCCCTGCCCTCATGGCATTAAGTTCGACATAGTGCATACAGTCTAAAACAGCCTGATTGTCCAATAGAATCGTTGATTTATATCGATCTGCCCAGAGTCGACCTTTTCTCTCATACCTTTTATTATACCAACGGGCAAAAGCTGATTGAACGGACCTCATCAATTCAGACACATCAAAAATTCTTTGGTTAAAACGCTCCCATTGAGCCTCCGTCCATAAATTCGCCTGCATCGCCGTGTTTGGATAAAACATGGGAACCCTTTCCTCTAATTCTGTTCGTGTCAGGTTCTTAAAATCTCTAAATTTTGCAATAAAATGAAAGTGATTTCCCATAACCGTGAATGCTAAAATCTCACAGCAATGGGCTTGAGCGTAGAACTTCAAGATATCAACGAATTTCCTCTTTGCCTCAGATTTGTTTTGCTCAAAGGGATAATCACCCTTATAACAGGCGATCCGATTATATAGGTGATACACCCCTTCCCCTTCAACTTTAATCCTGGCAACCCTTGGCATGACGACTTCCTCACTCACTCAATAAAGGGAGTGTCCCTTATTATAGAAATTGTAAAGTCATTATTCAAATTTAAGACCTATTTTTTCCTAAAGGAAGCTAAAAGAGAATGGATACTTATAGAGAATGCCATCGTTTGCTTTGATACTCGCTATGATGGTCATGATAAAACTGTAAATGAACAGTGCTCCCATTAGGGGAATGCCAATAAACACAAAGACCAATGGCACACAAATTAGAAAAGCGATGATCATCGTGATCTGGAAATTGAGCACTTCTCGTCCACATTTATCGACAAAGGAGGATTCGTCTTTCTTCAACAACCACATGATCAAGGGGCCAATGATTCCCCCAAAAGGAATGCCCAAGTAGCCCGTTAGAGCCAATAAATGGCAGAGCATTCCCCAAGTACGTTCTTCCTTAGGCACCTCTTGATGGTCTGTTTCAATTATGTCAGTCATTGAGTCAGTTAAAAAAGTTAAGAATTTGGCCCAAGTCTAGTTTCGGAATCAGTTAATCCATTGAGGCTCTTTCCCCTTCCTATTCTTCTCCAAAATACAAATATGGACATGTCCAACGCCCAAAAATCTTTCCCCTCATTGAGGGATGATTACTTTTCTTTTTGGGGCTGGAATCTTTGCCTATCTGACTCCGAAGGAAAGTTACTTTCTGAGCAGAACCCATCCATCACCTATCCCGATTTTCAGACTTCGAATCTAGCTATCGAAGAGGCCCAACGCTGGGGAGCCCCTTCGATCCTCCAACTAGACGACTCTAGAGTTATATGGGGACTCCCGATCCATGATAATCAGAAGCGGATTGGAGGCATCGTCAGTGAGATCGTAAACCTACCTAATGATCAAAAATCTCTTCATGTTCTGCATCAAAGCGTTGATGCTCTTTTTGAACTTGGAAATCAATATAACTTCATCAACGCCTCCCTTTTACAGCTTCATCAATTAGAAGAGAACCGGGAAAAAGAACGTGCCGAAGCGATCCATTTAACCAAAGCCCTTCACAGAAAGGACTTTAGGCAAATCTATGTACAAGAAGAACCTCGACTCATCAACTGCATTCGACTGGGAGATCAAGAAGAGGCTCGTGAACGCCTCAACCGAATCCTCGTTGCCGTTTTTCACTTAGGAAAGTCGCGTTTTGAACTCCTCAAAAGTTATCTTTTAGAACTTCTCTCTATGATGTCGAGGGCAGCAGTCGAAGCTGGAGCAAAAGGAGAAGCCATTTGGGGCTTAAACTTTGGGGCGCTGCAAGAGCTTGGAGACATTGAAGACGAAGAAGAACTCTCTTCTTACCTCGTTCAGCGCCTAGATGCCCTCATGAATGAAATTCAACACCAAAGTGAGCATCCCAACCACCAGCTCATGCAAAAGGCCAGAGAGTACATGGAAAGCAACTTACACCTACCCCTTAAAAGGGAGGACGTGGCCCGCCACGCCGGATTCTCTGAATCTCATTTTGCCCACCTTATGTCGAAAGTTTTTTGCCAAAGCTTTAGAGAAGTTCTCACCGACATCAGAGTGGATCGAGCCAAAAAACTATTGAGAACCACTCAAGGTCCTCTGTCCGAAATTGCACTCGACTGCGGGTTCTCAGATCAAAGTCACTTCTCGAGAGTCTTTTCTAAAACCACAGGCACCTCACCCCGAGGATATCGAAAACAAACATAAATCTCTTTTTCGGCGAAATCGTCAAAAAAAACATCGACATAAACAAGATTTTAAGATCTAAGCCTACATCATGTAGGCATGTTCAACAAAAGAACACCTGATTCCTTCTCAAAAATCTTTTCTACAAAAGATTTTCCCATTGGTGTAGAATTAGTCTCAACTCGAGGCTACCTGGGAGGAGACTCCTCCAAAAAGGTCTTGTCCTTTGCTGAAGACCTCAAAGACCACCAAGAGATTGACTGGGTCTCTATAACAGATAACGCTGGAGGCCATCCGAGAATGGCTCCCCTAGCATTGGGTATGCCGATCTTGTATGGCGGGAAAGAAGTCATCATTCATCTCACGGGAAAAGACCTCAACCGCCATGCTCTTGAAAGTCAGCTATGGCTTTTGGCATCCCACGGATTCCACAATGTCCTTGCACTCACTGGAGACCATCCAGGCAAGATACCCCATGGACGAGCCAAACCTGTTTTTGATTTAGATTCTATAGGGATTCTTGCTCTCATGGAAACCATGAATCAAGGGTCAGCCCTCGGAGACAAACACACCACTCAGTGCAATCCAACGACTCAGTTTGAAGGAGGATGCACCGTTAACCCACATAAGCCCGAATCAATTGAACGACACTTACAATATTTAAAACTAGAAAATAAAATTCTCAATGGCGCAAGCTATGTGATTCCCCAGATAGGTTTCAATCTCGATGACCTGAGGGAGCTTCGCACATGGATGGATCAACGACCCAATGAGAAAGTACCTCTTATTGGAAATGTATTTGTCCCATCCCCTATGGTTCTCAAGCTTTTTGCCGATGGCAAAATCCCTGGAGTTCATCTAAATCAAAGTACCTATCAAAAAATGATGGCCAAGTCGTCCACTATGGATTCAGAGTCACCTTTCCTATATTATTCTGCTCTATGGATGATCGCTCTAAAACATATCGGATATGACGGGTGCTACCTCGGGGGCCTTCACAATAAAAGGCAATTAGATGCCCTACTAAATATATACTCATCCCTACAAAACGAAGACGTCTTTAAGGAACTAAACTCTTGGATTTCAGAGGAACCGCCACAACCACCAGTGAAACCTTCTCTTGTAGAGCAAGCTCGCCTAAGCATCAATGAGAGTGTACACGACCTTGCTTTTTCTAAAGGTTCTATTTTGGCTAAAGGACTGTCTAAAATATGCCAAAACCCCTCACCCACCTCTCCACTCTATCGCTCATTTCACACCATTGAAAAATTAAGCAAAGGGCTTGCTTTTGACTGCAAAGATTGCGGAGAATGTTTGTTGCCCCAAACAGCCTACATTTGCCCAGAATCTGGCTGCGCAAAACAACTTCGCAATGGACCTTGTGGAGGGTCAGGAGATGGGAAATGTGAAGTTCGTGACCATGAATGCCTTTGGAGCAAAGCCTATCGAGGGATGAAGCACTTAAACCGAGAAAATGAATTACTAACAACCAAGCCCACCCTTCTTGATCACGATCTCAGGGGAACATCTGGG
>Ga0233432_10002772_pt1 | contig 16114 bp, 14 predicted proteins | sample SI_122_August201_6_FD_179870 | JGI IMG/M metagenome (GOLD analysis project Ga0233432, IMG submission 179870) | Seawater microbial communities from Saanich Inlet, British Columbia, Canada - SI_122_August2016_10_MG | ecosystem: Environmental > Aquatic > Marine > Inlet | place: Canada: British...
GTCCTCAACGCTGCCGTATAAACCGCAGCCATAGCAATAGATCCTGTAATCATTGCACCAACCAACAAGGTCAATACGTTCGTCGTCCCTGAAGAAAAAACGCCGGCTGTTTCACCATCAATTTCAGAAACCCACGCCTGCCTCAACTGCAATAAAAGTATTTCGGACCACAATGGACTCAAAGCTGTGCCAACACAAATTCCAATTCCAATTGGTATTACTGCGACAGAAGCAAGCAGGATTGCAACCTGCCTAGGCTGCCAACCAATTGCGACAAGTACACCGAGTGTCTGATGCTGCGCCGTGACAATCAATCCGAAACACAACCAAAGCAGAATAACCGCAGCAACAATAAGAAAACTCGAGAGCGTCAAAAACAGTATGCCAAAAGGCGTTGAACCCTCTGCAGCACTGTTTGCAAGAGCACTCAAAGGAAGAACTCGTAAGCCCACTGATTCTGGTGGAATACGCGCAGCTAGCTTCACTTCTAACTCATGCTGTCTTTTCGTAGAAACTGCCGGAAGATGCCAGGCGGTCGTCTGTCCAAAGCGACTCCCCGCGATGTCACGAGCTCTTTGTAAAGGCATGAAGATCTTGGGCGCAGTTTTATACCGTTTCCAATATTTATCGTCTTCGTCATGCGGTGCAGTCGTGCGAACACGCTCCCGCTCGAAAGGGAAGGGGGGGTCCCAATCGGCGATAGATTCTTCGTCAGTAACGCCTTCGACAGTAGGTATAACATCCTGCGATATTGCCAGACCACTCATTTCCGCAATACCACAGATTCGAAAATGGTGAATCTGCTCCATCACATTGCCATGAATAGTCTCTGGAATGAAAGAACGAATGATTAGTTTATCGCCGATCGAAACAGGCCATCCCTGAGCAGCGAGATCATCTGCGAGCCAGCGGTTAATGATGACCTCATCCCCAATTGGTTTTGCCAGCAATTCCCCATTCACATCAACAAGATCGCCAGCAGGATGTGCTGTATCTTCGATTCCAAGAACCGTGGAATACGGGACACTTCCAGCAGGCGTTTTGCTCTCCTGATAAATCTCATTTGCTAGGAAGACAAGTGAGGGAACACCTCCCATCCTTCTCATTTCACGCTCTGCCGCGGCGTCCACAGCTGGCTCAAGAATCATCCTTCGACTGGTGAACCCTAGACCACCACCAAATAAAGAGCGATCAAGCGAAAAGCCCATATCAGCTAACGACGGTGCCAGATACCGGCTTAGCTGGCCAACAAGTGATGGTGCACAGGACCGACCGGCAAAAAAAACTCCATTCCTTTTCTCGGGCCAGTCAAGAAGTTGTTCCGCAAGAGATAATGAGACTAACGCGACACCCGCAGGTGGCTCTGTTACCGAAATGGAAAAATCCCCAACGCTTCCTGATGGAAGGATTCCACTAAGCACAACTCGACGACTACGGCTAGAACCTTGCCGACGCCCGAGTGGCAGATCCGAAGGTACGACCGACCGTTCAGTAACACGTAGGATAACTGAATCTCCGACCTGTACGTCAAGTAAATCCACCAACCGCTGGCTTAATTGAACCCCTTTACTAGCTGTTGTTGGGATCTCAAAGTCAAGTTTCGATGGTTGATTGCATCCGAGTAATGTTGCTCCCGTGGAGGCTCGTGACTGGCCGCTGCGCATCGGCCGCTCTACGGTAATTTTTGTGAAAATCACCGGAACAAGATTTGCACCGCAGCCAGAAGCCACTTCTTTCCGCAACGACGAGGACAGCTTTTGTAGAAATTCTTTCTGAAAAGGTTCTTGCCCAACTACTGCACCAACAATGCCGCCTAATCGCTGACTCGCCATGCGTTGAAGCCCACTCTGTATCCCATCCCCCACCCCCAAGCTTCCGCTAATTATCACACTGATTACAGCGGCTGTTACAGCAAGAGCCATCAACTGCGGAAACCATTGACGGACACACCTACCCGCCAACCCACAGGCTGAGCGAACCGGTCGGCGATAACTGCGAAAAGGATTCTTCATGCTACCAGGCGGCCATCAAATAAATGCACACGACGTCCTTGTGGACATCCATCAACACGTTCTGCAATGGATTCATCATGGGTGACTAAGCAAAGCAAACTGCCCGCTTCATCAACAAGCTCTGTAAGGAGATCAATGACATATGCTGCTGAGATCGAATCAAGTTGACCCGTGGGCTCATCTGCAAGCAACATGGTCGGCCGCAACAAAAGAGCGCGAGCTACCGCAACCCTCTGACGCTCTCCACCAGAAAGTTCAGCCGGAAGATGACTGAATCTGTTTCCTAACCCTACGCGATCGAGTAGAAATCGTCCTCGCTGCACAAGAGAATCATCGACTCGCCCTCCTGCTAATGCTGGTACTAAAACATTATCGAGTGCCGTACAAGATTCGAGGAGGCAATGATCTTGGAAAACAAAGCCTACCTGTTGATTCCGAAACCTCGCTCGTCGAGTCCTGCTCAATGCGTACGGATTCACTTCATCGAGTTGCACATTGCCTGAAGTAGGTTCTTCGAGCCCCCCTAAAATCGCTAAGAGCGTACTTTTACCAGAACCACTTGGGCCCATGACAACAACCCGTTCTCGTCCAGCGACCGAAAGATTGACGTCAGACAAAACGCTCAGCGAGCCAGATGGGGTTGGAAATGACTTTGATAATGATCGTGCTTCAAGCATGAAAATGAACCCCCGACTCAATAGTTGCTAGACAATTCCTACTCGTCACTATCTGGCAGTTGATAGGACTTCATCTGCTCGAGAATATCTGCAGGAATTTTCACTGGCAAAGGCTTCCGACCGTGGCGCATAAGGCACCTTACGACGACAACTGTTCCTGTCGCCACAAGACATCCCGACTTCTCAAAACGGAACTGATATGAAAGGCTACTCACCCCTCGTTTGCCGACAGCTATAAAAACATCAAGCTTATCACCAAACCGAACAGCGGCTTTGTAGTCAGCAGACACCGAAACTCGAGGCCAACTGACTTCTATGCCTTGTGAGTTTTCCTCACCGGGCGGCAACTCACGAAGAAGCGATGCTGCATCTTTTGGACTGGTATCAACAACTCGTAATCCAAGTTCCCGGAGAAACTCATGTTCAGCCGACTCCATCCAGAAAAAAAATGCCGAAAAATGTGCGATGCCAGCCGCATCTGTGTCGCGAAACTCCACTATACGGCGACACTTGAACCACAAACTGGAGGTGGATTCGCCTGTCATGTAAACCTGCCGTCTCAATCAGCAACGTAGGGCAGAAGAGCCATAAACCGGGCACGCTTAATTGCTTGTGTAACGGCATGCTGACTGACAGCAGTGCAACCAGTTTTTCGACGGCCAATAATTTTGGCCTGCCTGTTCACCATCTTGCCGATGAGTTCAAGATCTTTGTAGTCAACATACATCGGCCGAGGACGAACCCCATCAATAAAAATGGGATCTCTTCTCTTTGCTTTAGGCTTTGGTTTAGCCCGTTTACGAGGGGCCTTCGAAAACTTTTTCTTACCGGGCAGCGGGCTCATCTAATACTTATCTTTCACATCGCGGTTGTTCGTATTTTAAAAAGTCGGCATTGGCTGCATGCCTGCCTCCGACTCGGTTTCGAGATTATGGCTTGTTCCAAGCCTTTAATTCTATTCACACTGTATCAAAAAAAGCATAACGTACATCGTCTGTATTGCACGGGGGGCTTTCCCAATCGAGAAGCCCCCCGATTCACACAGATTTTTGTTTGAGCGTTCACTCAAATTATCATGACAGATTTCTAATACCGATCGCCGTAGCCACCACGACCGCCACCGCCGCCGCCACCGCCGCCGTAACCGCGACCACCGCCGCCGCCACCGCCACCGTAACCACGACCGCCGCCACCGCCACCGCCACCACCTGATCGTGGCGTACGTTCACGAGCTTCATTCACAGTCAGTGGACGACCGTTCATCTCATGTCCGTTAAGAGCATTTACAGCAGCCTGCATGCCCTCGTCAGATTCCATTTCAACAAAACCAAAACCGCGTGACCTACCGGTCTCACGATCTGAAATAACCTCAGCTGAGCTAACAGCACCGTGCTCAGCGAACATTGCCTCTAAGTCGGCAGACGTGGTCGACCATGGGAGGTTCCCCACGTAAATCTTCCGGGACATAAACCTTGCAACCTCAAAACCGTCGGGAGTTGAAAAAAATAATCGACTGTGACTCACGCCAAACGCACAGGCCGCAACTCCCGGACGATTCGGAGTGCAAACGTGGATCGGTCGAACGTCCCTGTTGTAACACGCCAAGTGGACACTGCCAACTCAAAACTCTTAGATTTGCTCCAAAAACGTTTCAATCAGTTGGGATGCTGAGCCGAAAACTACAGGCCTGCACACCTGGTCAAAGGCATCTAGGAATCCGCTATATTGAGGGGGTCTCTTAGTGTCCTTCGTCCTGTAAAGTACTGAAAAGCCTGACATAATTCACTCAATCGATACACCGTAGTGGCAACTAGTTAGCCTCATTTATTAACACCACACGAACATGCCCCTGTTGCCAGCACACGTTTCAATCAAAAAATGGCCAGATCTCACGATGTCCAAACTGTGAGGCATCACAGGTGCATTTGCTACCTAAAGCACGTGACAAATGGCGAACGTGCCCAAACTGCAACATTCTTTTCCAAGCTGCTCCAGTTCGAATTGTATCCTGTCCGGGCTGTCAAACGAACCAGATTCACGAGGACAAAGGTAACTTTGTCGAATGGGAGCGAGGCAGTGCAGCCGTTGAACAGCGTTCTACCCTCAGCCACCAAGATAGATTTTATCAGTCTGAGCATAAAGCTCGTCAGACTTTTTTCCAAACATTACTGACTCAGTGGAAACGATACCGCGTAGCATTTGAAAAGTTTTGTGTAATGTACTGGCCTATCGATCTCTTCACTTTCACCCTTGAAGAGAGAAGGGCCTTACGATTAGCTGCACGAGACAGTTTTACATTCAGCAAAATAACTGACCCTCGGATCGCTAAATGGTTGAGCCACCGTGGAGGACAATGGGCTATCAGTAAGCTCCAAACAATTCAACCTGACATTGCAAAACATTTAGTCCGAACCTCTGATGCTCTCCGGCTGAATGGAATTCAATACATTGATGATTCTCTTGCGAGCACTCTAGCAAAGCATCGGGGCCGTACCCTGTATCTTGATAATCTTCACCATATTGACATTGAAGTCCTTGAAATCTTAGTGCGGCACGCTGGTCGAGGACTATCACTTAGCGGCCTCAACGACCTATCAATACAAGAGGCTGCTATCCTCTCAAACTATCGAGGCAGACTTTCTGTAAATGGGCTCGCCAACCCAGACTCCACGACACTTGCTGCTCTTGTCCAACATTCAGGCAAGAGCATGTCTTTGAGTTCACTCAAGAGTCTATCGCACTCACAAGCCAAGCAATTTGCCAGATACAAAGGCGACCTCTACCTTCGAGGGCTCCGTGAAATCCCTCGTGAAGCCGATTCAGAATTTGATAATTTTTCAGGCAAAATTGTATTGAAACATCACGAAAGGCATCCGCTATCTCATATAGCTGCAGTTGATAACCAATCGGGCAACGCCATGACACATATTGGACTATGGATTGTGATGGCTGCCTGCGTAGCAATTCTCTTGGTCCTACTAATATCTGGGCTCAAAATCATCTAGACAAGATCGTTCTTGGGATTATCTCTTGCTTTGTTAACGAGACAACTCTGGCCCCAGCCACACCCCCCAGTCTCCGGCTTTGCCATCACCCGCGTCCTCTGTGGCCAGAATGATTTCACTCACCCCCGTAAGGTCAATGTCGTACGATTCTGTCTTGCCGGGCCTGACAACTGGTGATCGAAATACTTCTCTACCATCAGAATAAATCACAAAGACAACCGAGCCAATTCTCTGGCTCGGAAGGCCACATTCTCCACGAAGTCGTTGCCACGCCTTATCGAGAACATAATGATATTCAGACGGAGCATGCGCATAGATTCCCGTTTCAAAGAGTTTACCTGCAGACTCAAGCCACGGATTCTGCCGTGGCAAATTATCAAATGTAGGACGAAGCCAACCTACGGCAGCACGTTCCGGTTCAGCTTGTGAAAGAGGCAGTGATACCACTGTTTCAACAAGGCTATCTAACTGCACTGTCTTTCGGTTCTTTACACGACCCTGCAACACGGCCGTAGCATACTTCGATATCCTTTTCTCTTGTGGTACAAATTCCCTCGCGGCTTCAACACCTTGTTCAGCGAGTGCCTTCGAAAAATCTTTGAGTTGAAAAAGACACTTCATAACCGTGATATCAGCAGCGCCCTCCTCCGCAACTGCATAGGGGAACTCTATTTTTGTCGCCGCACCGTTGGCATGACAAGCAACTATCCTCATGATTGCCGACTTCCCTGCTTTAAGATCTTTACAAACAATGCTGAATCGACCTTTTTGATCTGGCGCTGCTGTAGTAGCAAGAGCATCATAATCTCCACGACCATCAGGATCGAGGTAGCAGACAAGTCCATATATTAGCGGCATTCCATGGACTTTTCCTTCGACTCGAAATGAGTCCCGATCCTCACCCAAGACTACTGTGAGATCATCAAACGTTGCCTTCCCCGTGTCCCCAAACTTTGCAGTCGAATTTGAGAATTGTGGGTGTGAAGCGAGCCGTAACGCGTGAGCACGGGACAAAAATGTGCCAGGACCTTCATTCCTCACCTCTTCAGCGTACGTACGATTCCCGCTACCCATTAACGCCGTACCATCGGAAACTTCATCTGTATCACCGCGGCAATGCGGAAGACCCAACGCATGCCCAAGTTCATGAGCTATACCACCAATAAATATCGAATTATGCTTCCCTAAAGAAATACGGCCATACTCACCGTCGATAATTACCGGCTCTTCTTTGACCAGATTTATCACATCAAGTTCTTCACTATCGACTTGCCAGGCGACCCCTCTTCGCCAATCGCCGCCCGCATAATAGGGACTTTTATGGAAAAAGATTTTCTTCTCTGAATTCCACTCTGCAAGATTTGTAAAAATCATGACAGTCTCTTGGTTCACACGAATTCCTTTTCTCCTTAGAACAGGCTCGCACTCTTTTTTGATTTTGTCCCCATCTGATTTTTGATAGTCCCGCCAGTCATTTGCACCAACAACTTCATGTATCACCAGCTTGCCGTTGGACTGTGTATCCAAATTGAACGTGCGCTTCCCGAAGCCATGCCGCCACATTTCATTACGATAAAAGTCTTGTATATGGAGCATTGTTCGCTGCAGACGATCACGATACCCGGCAGGGAAGTCGCGATCACGGCAACGCCAGGCAACAATATGCAACAGCCTTTCACTGTACTGCTCGTCTTTATCTTGCCAGGCTTTGAGAATTTTTCCTGCAGCGTCGATATCACTCCGCATTCCATCGCCGAGCGGGCTTGGCAGTGCCTCTCCAGCAGCAATCAGCGTTGAGCACAATACGAGACCGACAATGTGAACTGAATAGTAATTCAACCGAGAATCCTTTCGCTCCCTCGCAGCCGAACCGCAATCGCCAACAACGACCACAGCATCCGACTGTAAGTGTCTTGGGACGCAATTCCTAAAACCCAACTCTTATCAATACAGGGCATACAGTTCTCATCAATAGAGGGCATGCAGTCATTCTTGCCTAACCCAATACCTGAATACTGTTGGTGGTCGTCACACAAAGTAGCCAAGGCAACGAAATCCCCTGACGGTTCATCATAAACAACGATCACAGAAACCGCGATGAGTGGGCTTAGAATCCAAATCAAGACAAGTAGTGCTCACAGTACCAACGGCGATCAGTCAGCGTCCGCTAACGAGTCGCCTCCAGCGCACTGTACAGAACTCGTACTTTTTTCTTCCCGTATGTCCTCAGGAATTTTGCTCTTGCTCGCTTCGTTTCAAGCAAACCTGCCGATTTGCAAAACGCAATCATAACACTAACAAAAACTAACGGCTTGCCCAAAGCATTGGCAACAGATTGTTCCGACCGACCCACTGCATATCGCTCCACACGCCGCGCTGTCTCAAGTAGCTGCTGAAGCCTCATATCGTCCAGATCAGCAAGAGCCTTCCTTGCTCTTAATTTGACCTGAGGTGTCATATGTATTGATTTTTTCTGAAGGTTATTCATCGCTATCCCAATGGTTCTTGCGCAGATAACAAACCCTTTTGCATGCAAAACAAAGCAAACGACCTAAACCGTCCACGTTGGGAGTTTGCTAGGTGCATGGCCTTCGACGGCCAGCCTTTCGATTCAACGTTTCGCAGCGGGGTGTCTTCAACACAACTTCAACACAACTTCAACACAACTAAAAGAGTAGTACGTACTGACACTTCCATTTGTTCGACCAGTATGCAGTCGCTTAATTTCTGCATAAAATAAGGTACTGCTACCCCACCCCTTGCTTTGGGACAAAACACACAGAGGTCTTTTGAGGAATTCATGTGCCGCACGCATCAATTCAGGCTGGAGCAAACTAACAGCCACGCGTGACTAATCGTTGCACCAGTCTTAGTAGCATCTGCAGGCTTTTGGCTAAAGCTTGCCTTTACCCACTACAGGACAAGCACGGCTCACTTTGGCCCGTTATGCATGAACCTCCGAAAATTACATCGCGTCGTAAACGACGAGGTAGCGATTTCTCATCTACATATTTCCATTCATTCTCAGGAAAACCGTGTTTCGCCACCTAAATCCCTCATGCAAGAAACGATTGGATCGTTCATCAATTAGAAGGCCGCCCAGACATCTCCTATTATTTCCCAAGAATGTTTATGACGTGCCATGATTTCTTTTGCTTCCATAGTCAGAACCTCTTCACGAAGGCTGATCTTTTCGACTCGCCATCTCATTAACACGGCCATGAGTTCCTTGTCTATTTCTTGTAGACCGTACATACCCACGTACTTCCCACGAAAACCTACAAACGCCTCAGCCACCTTCGGACACATTTCCTTGATGCCATCGAGAAAGATTGCCTGACCTTTGAATTGCACAAGCTTTCTCGCTGCGATCAGATCGATGACCTCCAGACCATTGAGCACCAAGGCTCTGCCTTCAAACGCTGATAATTCATCGGCTGTTCCTGACTCAAGATTTGTTATGCCATTTAGTGAAAGTACGAAACCTGAGAATGCTGCAAGCTCTCTTGCGGTCTTCTTATCTACTGACAGCAGGCCATCTAACAGAAGCCCTGCCTGAGTGGCCTTCGCCAACTCATGAGCCGTCTCCACATCAACCGAGGAGACATAAGGGAGCATCAGATTGGTTGCACCCTCCTCACTTTCTGCCACCAAACGAGATGCACGAGGTGCTGTTAAAGCCTCAATCTCATACTCTTGCCCAATAACACTCAAGGCTACACAAGCTATAAATGCCATCGCCATGGATTGAATTTTACTCATGTCACTATTTCATCCTGCCTTTTTGAAAAAAAACTGATTGGATTGAATATGAAAAATTTTGCGTCTCATTCTCATACTATTTCCCTGAATGGCAGAAACCTGGCTGCTGTATACTGCTTATCATCGGCAGACCCCTCGACCATCCTGCCACTTCCATAATGAGTCAAATTATATTTTAATCCGATCTCTACACGCTCCATTTCCGTCAAAGCACTTTCTTTTTCTACCGAGGGTTGAGGCACGTTACAACTCTCACTAATAATAGTTGCGCCACCTCATTTCGCTTTGATTTCAGCAGCATTCTGCATTCTTTTTAAAGTGGTTTTCATGCGTATATCTACGCATGAAAACCACAATGCATAGCAATGCACAAGGGGCAATTCTCACCTTTCTTGAATCGGCATCTGTAAACGCGTGCTGACATGACTATTATTCGTTAGTTATCAAAATTCTAGAGAGGTGTCTCTATGTGTATCGCATGTGTTGCATTAATGGCTGCTGCTATGTTTTTTATGGTCGTAGTTGTGTTTAACCCATTAAAAAATTAAACACGAGACAGATTCTTGCAAGGGTTCATAATTTACGCTGTTCTCAATTGATGATCGTTCGTCCTGCGGCACCAAAAATAATTTGTTGCGGATGGTAGCACGGCAATTGTTATCCAACACCAAGGCACGACAAGTCTTGAATGTTCCAGCTAAGCGGGTATCGCTTCAGACTTTCTTGACTTCTGCGAAAACATTCCATCTGTCCAGAGTGTCCGTTGCCAACAAACTGGACCCCGCAGGTTTTTCTAGAAACATACTGGTCACGTTACGTAACATACATCTCTTCACATGCTTTTAACGCGGAACTTACTATGAACAATAAGCAAAACGTTTATGCCAGCAACTCGGACGAAACCAAGGAAATCGACGAGGAAACCATACCGACTCTTGAGCAAGAACAGTCTCTCTCGGACATCCTTGATAAATTCTGCGAAGACAACAAATAGTCATTTCACTCGTTATCTCGGAATTACTTTCCGGAAATTGCGGGCGAACTTTTATACACACCTTGCAAACAAGTAACCGCTTTGCCAACACAACTAAACCAAGTGATGACACAACAGCAAACTACAGGTTTTTTCGTGCATTAACTTAACGCCGTCGAAATAACTAAGCTCAAAGGCTTCTTAACACGAACGGAAAACAGCAGGCCTAAGCAGCAGAGCCATTAGTAAATCTTGGCCAACTTCCGTATGGCACACAACAAAAGAATTACTCAGACTTCCTGCGAACTCGGAGGTTCAAAACTTGGCCCAGGTGGCGCGCCTTCCTGATCATCAAATTGATTCGGAAGTCGTCGTTTCTGATTTGGTGTTTCCACGTGACGACCTTTAAGTTCACCAGTCACATCAAGATCACGGGATATAGTCGACCATTGTCGCCGTAGTTCAGAAAGACTTTTTCCGACTCGTAGCCCCACTTCAGGCAGTTGCTTTCCGAAGAGCATCACTGCGATGACACCGATTACTACTAACTCAAGCGGACCAAGACCAAACATGTTTTCACCGGCGAGTATGTCGTCTAACTATTTTATCCAATACCAAAACAAAGGTCATCTACCTGCAAGTACTGATGAAAGCTAATTTCGTCCCTTTTAATCTTGAGGTTTTGTTGCGTCTTGGCTTTGTCCTGCTGATTGACTTATTCGCTCTTCATCGGAAGAGTTAATGCCTCGTTTGAACTCAACGATACCTTCACCAAGCGAACGCATAACCCGTGGCAAACGAGTGCCAAATAGCAGGAGCACAATTCCCGCAACAATGATTAATTCTGTTGGTCCAAGGCCAAAGCCAAACATAGTAGGACACCTTTCCTGTACCGCCAAATTCACCCACAACTATCTGTGGTCTTTGACGAAAAACGACCGACCAAAACTCGTAGTCTATAAGACTATTTCCTCACAAATGATAACTTACTGAATAGTGAGGTCAAATTGCTACCTACCTCACCCTATGGCCTTTGCACAGGCACCGACACCTTCAACGAGCCGTCAACCCAGCAACGACAGTACAAATACCGATGGATAGCTCGCAGACTGTGGCTCTACTGGAGTTGATCAAAATGACACAGAAAAGCCCCCACCGTAACGGTCACGGTGGGGGCACGCACGAGTTCTCATAATGAGCCAAGCGAATTTAATTCAAAGCAACATCTGAATGTCTCAGAAATTCGCATCAGCACCTGTATCAACATCACCAACCATGTGCAGGTGATCGTGATCAATGTATACAACCTCTTGGGTGTCCTCATCGATCAGAGTGTGCGGAACTGGCCAGCCAACGCGTTTTATTTCTTGGAAATACACGGTGCACTTATAATGGGCATGATGCAGCTGGGCAGGACCGACAAGCGGGTAGTGTCTCGGTGGATCCACATAATCCGAGATCTTATGCTTTGTAATCCGCACATTGTTTCGCTGAGTTTCAAACAAGAAAGGCCACGGACCCTGAACAGGCCTAGCCTTTTCTAACGCTCTCATTACTTCATCATCACTAGGCTCATCAAGGGCCTCACAAGGGCCTCCTGGAGCAATCGGGCCCAAAACAGGCGCTCGCTCGTAGCGTTCATAGTTCCAGAACTTGTCTTCCTTAGACTTCTGAATCCCCACAGGAACCGGAACAGGGATTGCCAGTGGCCCAAGGTTTGGTCCTTGGGCAGTAAGCCAAAAGCAACCCGTTTGAGTCACGGAAATTGGTGCTAGAAAAAGCACCATAACCATCAGTTTCGATAATCGTTTCATCAAATTGTCCTCGTGCGTAATGTGATAAAGACATCACTAACGAAAGTATCGACTTTAAGCACCAGGCAACTTGCGTCTAGTTTTCTGATTTTTCCAATCTGACGGATACGCCGACAACAAAAAACCCGCCCGAGAATTCACCCGGGCAGGTCGTTTGGAAGTGCACTTTTAAAGGTGCAGACTGAAAACTCATCAACCGTAGCCATCACACGGAGCACTAGGCTGCTTACCGATGGTGGCTGTGAGCGTGCCGCTCATCGAAATCTACATACCACCAACCATCATCCCACTCGAGCGAAACCCGACGCCAGCCAAGTGGAACCTGTGGATATGGATAAAACGGACCAATATACGGCCACGCCGCCGGTGAATACTGCGTTGGATATTGCAGAGCAGCATAGTTTGGAGAAGAAGCGTAACTCGGCCAAGCGTAGTTTGGCACATTAGGACCATCACCCCGCATCGGAATTGGAGGTGCCCCTACACCAGCAGCGCCCATGGGACGCGGCATGCCTCCGGCCATTCCTTGCATAGGCACAGATGGCGGCGGCCCACTCGCCTGAGCTGGCGCCTGAGCCGGCACCTGAGCTGCCCCCTCATAGAATTGCATTGACCCTGGAACAACCTGCTCACCACCAATCATTTCCTGACGAGACATTGACCGCATTCCTACGGGTTGGATCGGAGCAGAAGACGACATCCGTATCGGGCGAGGTGTTTCTGCCATGCGGGCTGGCACTCTCACAGCCGGCCCAACTGGCCTAGCCGCATCGCCATCCGCCCAGGCTACCTGCCTTGCAGGATTAGGGGCATATTCTGCACTCTGTAACTCGCGAGCGGGTGCAGCCCGCTGACGAGGTTGCCGGACACCGGCATCATTCCAAGCACGCTGAGGCAGGGCTAAATTCGACTGACTACCAGACGACCGTGAGGCCACGACGAGCCTGTTAACAACGCGTTCAACACCTGCTGTTGACTCAGCCAAACCAACTGCTGCCGCAATATTCTTGGCATCTGATACCTCACCTTCAAGCCAAATAGTTCCCTGCTTCGCACGAACTTTGACGCGATACCCATCAAGCGTGCCTGAATCTCGCAAACGAACTGCAACGCTTTTTGCGATATCTTCGGCATGTACAAACCCTGAAAAGCTTGTGACACAGATTGCCGCAACTAGACAGATGAATTTACTAATCGACATTTTCAAGCCTCCTTGCAAATTAAAGCCGGTATGGCAGCAGCACTTTGAAGCCATCCGGCAACACTTCCATGAAGGTAGTTTCGGCAACGGATGGTATCAGAAAGGAGTTTTTTTCCGATTTTACGGAAAAAACGTGCCAGGCTGGCAGAAGTTGGGCAAGAAACGGGAGACACGAAAAACAGCAAGGGCTGGCAAGGCTACTCACTCAGTCGTCCGACGTTTGGGCACCTCAATAATTACGATCATTGTCATTAGCGTGAGAGTTACTGCGCTCGTAGTTGCTATTCCTGGCCCGAGCTGTAACGAGACACCACACACCGTACCCATGAGCCCAAGGGCTGCGAGGCACGTCCACTGCCCAGTCCGCTCATACGGTGTGCCTTGTGTAAAACGAGTTGCACCAGCTACGAGCAGACCGACCAATTGCAACAGTCCAACAAGGCAAAACAAGGGGTTTGCGGCAGCTACCGCGAAACATAGATACATTGACAAACCTCACGAAAATAATCCCAAAAGTTACTTTAAGGACCGTAACGACTTTCGCTTGGCAGCACTATAGCAAGTCATCCTCGATAGCACCTTTGCCTCCAGCTAATCAGTGACAACACTTTTCAGCTTATTTTCGAGATCTGTTACCAGAATGTTCCGCTCGAGAACAATACCCTCTTTATCGAGAAGAAGCATTGTTGGAAGCGTCAGCACACCAAGATCTTCAGCTAAACGGCCGTCAAGCCCTCCCGGCTCGTAGAGCTGTGGCCAATTCAATGGTCTCTTCGAAAGAAACTGCTGCAGTGCTGCTTTGTCTTCATCTAGAGCAATACCCACAACCACAATGTCACGCTGATACTTTTCCTGAAGTTCACGAATACGTGCTATGTCAACTTTGCACGGCTCACACCAAGTTGCCCAATAATGAACAAGAACAGGCTTACCTTTAAATTGTTGCAAAGTAATTTCCTGACCATCAATTGTTGTACCACTAAGATTCAGTGGTTGACCAACAGCCTGCAGCCGACGAAGTGCCCCACTGGCTTTACGTGCCGATGCTGAAGATGGAAAATTTTCGACTATCTGTTGATACCGCTGTATTGCGACCTCTTCTTTACCCGAAAATTCATCTGCGATGCTGATCTGGAGCATTGCCTCTGCCGCATCTTGAGCATCTGGGTATGCCTCAACAAATGCAGCCAATTCTTCAAGCCAGACAACCTGAACTTTCTCAATATCGGCATCTGGTCCCTGCATACTGGTTGCATATCTCGCAGAGGCTAGGCGAAACGCAAGAAACGATTTCAAGAGATCGTCTGTAGGCAGACTCTCAGACAACTTTTCCAACTGATTGAGTGCATTAGGCATGGTTCCTTCCTGCGCGGCGGCAGCTAGTGTTTCAGCCAACTGCCGAAGCCAGAATTCTTTTTCATCACCTTCGGCACGCTGGGCGACCTCATTAAGAATCGTAACCTGCTTAGCAATCAATTTCGCAATATCGGCACGCTCAGCTTTCTGCATCTCCTGTTCAATCACTCGCAACTGCTCAAGGAACGGCTGCAATGTTTCAGACGCAGTTCCCGCCTGAAAGGCCGCACTATCAATCCTTGGGGAGAAAACAGACAGAGACTCCTTCATTCCTCCCGGCAATTGAGGGAGAGTAAGTGGTCGCCAGACTGAGCCAAAGCGAACAAGTGATCCAACAAAAACTTGCCCGCCACTTCCACTCGCAGCCTCAGTTAGAGCAACAACATTGTCATACGCCGTAATGTCTGCAGCTGCACCGTCTGGTGTCTTTGGAATAATGCCCGGCAAGCCTGACAACATCGCTGTCCATCGTGTCTGAGGAGTCACTTCTTTCTGCTCTTGTGAGAGTGACTTAAAACGTGCTCTCGCATCTGTTACCTGAATACGCACTTGAGCTAAAAGTTCTTCCGGAAAACCAATTTCATTAAGTTCCGCATCCGAGGGAAGCAATCGATCAAAAATTACTGGCTCACGATTAGCTAAGGCTCTGACTATTTCTGCCGTAGCTTCTTCAGCAGACAGTACTTTCCATTCGTCAATGCTACCGTCTTCATTTGAATCAATACCCCAACGCGACCCGGCAACACCAAACCAGCGACATTGATCTGGATTCGTGTTGTGGTCAGTATCGATATCTCGATAAACCTCAAGCCCATCTTTACAGTAACTCCACTGATCAACAACCCGATCACTGTTGGTGTCAGCAAACCGTCGTAGCAAAATTCCTTGAGCAGAACGGACGACCCACGAGGTCATACCGTTCGCTTTCTCCATCGCCAGCGTTGCGGCTTTGGCGTCCTGCTCACCGGGAATATCATAATCGACAAACTGTTTCGGCTTTAGACCAAGGGCGTATTCCACACTAGGCTGCGCAGCGAACACAAAATCCGAAACGCTGAAGATGAGACAGCAGACCACGGAAACACGGCCAATCGAGAATCTAATACGACAACCTGACGCACTGTAACCTGCCATGGGATTGAGACTCCTTATTTTTGGGCATGAGCAAAACTTCCACTTGGAGCCTACCCTGAGACGGGGATTGCCGTCAGCGCCGACTTTGAGGTGGCCTCGGCAACGTAGAAATCGACGACCGGTTGCAATCGAACATCACGGGAGGTTAGCTTTCAAGGAGAAATCTTTGATTTCGTGCTG
>Ga0233432_10002773_pt1 | contig 16110 bp, 8 predicted proteins | sample SI_122_August201_6_FD_179870 | JGI IMG/M metagenome (GOLD analysis project Ga0233432, IMG submission 179870) | Seawater microbial communities from Saanich Inlet, British Columbia, Canada - SI_122_August2016_10_MG | ecosystem: Environmental > Aquatic > Marine > Inlet | place: Canada: British...
GATGGCGAGCTCTTCCTCCTCCTCCTCCTCCTCGTAGTCACCATCCTCGCCGTCGACGATGGCCGCCTTCCGCGCGGCGCGAGAAGGCATGGTCCGGGACGGTTCCGCCGCGGGCTTCGCGTCGCGAGCGGCGGCGTGTTTTTTCGGTTTCGCCGCCCATGTCTTGGCGCGAGGCTGGTCGCTCGCGTGGCGCGCCGCCTTGATCTCGAAACCGACGGGCAGGTGGCTGTAATCGCCGACGCGGACGTTCCCGCCTTCCTCCGTCGCGTTGTTCGTCGCCGCCTTCTGCTGGAGCGTGAAGAACGCGCGGGGGAACGCAACCTGCCCCGGGAACGGTCCGGTGTCCCACCCCCGCTTGGTCGCCTCCTTGTGGAAGGCGAGCAGAGCGATGTCTGAGAGCACGTACAAGCCGTGGCGAGCCGTCTCGTCCGTCGCGTCCACCACGAACTTCAGCTTGCGCAGGATCTTGAACGCCGCGGGAACGGACTCGCCCGAAGTGCCGGTCACGAGCGCGGTGACCGCGGCGCTCATCACCTGCTGACACCACCTGTACGCGGTGCCCTGGTTCTCGTCGCCCGTCGCGCGGTCCGGCAAGTCGGGGTGGTGCGACACCAGGAACGCCAGGTAAGTGAGGAAGTACTCGGGCGAGTGCGTGAGCAGCGTTCGGCTCAGCGCGGCCGCGTCCTGGTTCGCGCGCTTCGACGCCGCGACTTTCACGGCGGCGGCGCGGCGGCGGACGCAGGGCACGATGGCCGCGAGCGCCTCCTTCGCCGCGTGCCGAACCTCTCCCTTGGCGCGCCCGGCGACGAGCGCGACGGGCGCGGCGTACGCGTGGTGCAAGCCGTGCGCCACGACGCCGCGCTGCAGCTTGCCGATCATCTCCTCCGGCGCCTCCTCGGCGACGAGCGACACGTCCACGAACAACTGAGGCGAGACCAGCGGGTGGTGCGTCCTGGCGATGACGAGCGTCGCCTTAGCCGCGGCGACGCGGAGGTGCGCGCGGTCCGCGCCCGCGCCCGAGTCGCCGACAACCCTGCTCATCACGTCGAGCGCGCGCCGCACGTACGCGGCGGCTTCCGCGTCTCCGGCCGAACGAGCGCAGCACGCCTTCGCGAGCACCTTGAGCCCGCGCGCTTGCATCTGCGCGGTGGCGCTCACGGACGACGCGCGCGACCCGTTCGTGAGAGGCCGCGTAAGCAGGTCGTCAACGATGTACGACTCGATATCCCGCAGGCGCTCGAAGTACAGCTCGGCGGCTTCCTGGCCCACCACCTGGATCGTGGCCAGCGCGGCGGGCAAGTTGCTGTCGAGCAGGTCGTCGCGGGAGGCGTCCTCCACGATGCGCTCGAACACGTCCGCGAGGTGATCCTTCGCGGTCCCCCCCGTGGCGGCGAGCTTCGCGAGCGTTCGCGCGGCGTGCTTCGCCTGCGCCGCTGTGCCCTCCACGCACAGCACCTTGAGGCGCTCGCACGCCTTGGCTTTGTGCGCGCCCGGTCCGTCCAGGCACGTCGCCGCCGACGCGGCGATGCGGCACGCCGCGGTGACCACCGCGGCGTCGCGGTGCGCGACGAGCACCGCGAGTTCCTTCGCGGTGCCCACGAACGCCTGCGGCGCGCTGTGCGCCAGCTGCACGAGGTGCTCGAGCGCCGACGTGAGCGAGCCGACGCTCTTCTCCTTCGACGCGCCGACGACGACTTCCAAAACCTTGCGCGCGTGTTCGTTTCCAAACGGCTGCTGCGAGATCTTCACCAGCAACAGACGCGTCCAGTCGTGCGCCGCATGCTTCCCGCCGACGCGTTTCAGGATGTCCTGCGAGACGCTGGAGGTCTCCGCGGCGGAGGTTTCCGGTTTCAGGAGCGTCGCGATGCCGCGGAACACGTTCCCGTCCTTCACCTCGTGCAGCTTTTCCGCGAACCCCGCCGCTTTCGCGGGTTCCGGGAAGTGCCTGGCGAGCGCGGCGAACGAGCGCGCAAAGTCCTCGTCAGACACGCCGCCGTCGCCCCCGGCCGCGTTCTGCGTCGCGGCTCTGTGCGCCTGTCTCAGCTCGAGGTACCGGCGCATGTCCTGCTGCACGGCCTGCTTCGCGCGGAGCATAAACGTGAACGCCTTGGAAGCGCGTTCGTCCATCTTGCACAGCGCCTGCAGCCAAAACAGCGACCGGCGCTCCGCGGAGACGCGCGCCGGGAACAGGTCCGCCAGGATGGGTTCCACGGCGTGGTGACGGATATCGGGATGTGCGCACCCGCGCAGCAGCGCGGATGGGAGCCAGTCGAACCTCTGCGATTCCTCCGTGGGGGTCTCGACGTCCGCGAAGCGCGACACGTACGCGCGGTACGCGGACCCGAGCCGCTTCAGCGTGAGCTGGCGAACGTTCGCCTTCTTGTCCAGCATGCGCTCGCCCACCGCCATGAGCAGCTCCGGGTCGACCGCGCGGGGGGTCGACTCTGCGACGTCGCAGACTGCAGTCACCGCGGCGATGCGCACCTTCTCCTCGAAATCGATGAGGCGGTCCTCGAGGTACCCCGCGATCTCGGCGGCGACCGTCGCGTCGCCGGCGGCGCCGGCGGCGAGGAACTGCGCGCCCCACTTGCACATCTCGATGCGGATCTCGGGCAGCTTGTCCCCGAATCTGCGCAGGAACTGCGTGAGGTAGTGCGCGTAGTCCTTCGCCACCGTGCTCCCCGGCGCGGCGAGCACGCGCCCGAAGAGCCTCACCGCCTTCGCGCGGGGCTCGGCGTCGTCGTTCTGCAGCTCCTCCATCACGGTGGGCCACACCGTGACGAGCGCGGTGGAGTCCACGACGGCGAGCGCCTCGAGGACGTCCGCGCTCCGCTTGCTGAGCGGGTGCTCCGCGTTCCCCTTGCTGCTCAGGCCGTCGACGAGGAAGTGCTGCACCGCGAGCTGCAGGTTGTTCTCGGACTTGCGCACCAGCGAGCACGCCAAGTTGTGCGCCGCGGAGTTCTCGCCCTTGCACGGCTGCACGAGACGCTCCAGGATCGTGCCCAGCACGTCGGGCGAAACCTCCTCCGCCTCTTCCAGCATCGTGCCCAGCACCTTCGTCGCGTCCTCCTCCACGAGCGAGCTGTTCGCGGGGTTGACGCCGGCGAACAGCACCTCGAAGAGCTGGGGCACCAGCGACTCCGCGCCCGCGCACTCCAAGTCGAGCATCGGGACGCAGAGCCCGATGGCGGCGACGTTTTGAAGGAGCGCGTGCGCGGGCTGAAACGCCGCCGCGGACGGGTCGTCCAGTCTCGACAACGCCCCCAGGAACGCGTCGTACACGGACTTGAGGGTATCGTCGTCCTGGAAAGGCTCCTCGGGAGCGAAGATGCGGAGCACGTCGCTCAGGCACAGCGCGGTGTACAGGCGGACATCCTGAGAAAGGCGGAAAGGCGGCGACGGGTGAGGATCTGAGATTCGAGAGGAACAGCCGCCGGGGCGACGAAGAGAGGGTGCCAAGGCGAGAGCCGTGCGTCGTCGCGCGCGTCGTACCTTATCTTTGTGGCCCAGAAGACCCTTCAAGATGAGTTGCTTGGGCAAAGTCTTGAGCTCACCGCCGTCCTCGCCCTGGCCCACCTTGCTCAGGGTCTCCGATATGCCCTGCGAGTCGTCGAGCGGCGGTTCAAATTTCGTCAGCGTTCGTTCGCGGTCGTGGCTTCAGGGGAAGGATTGCGGGGGGTTCGCGAGGAGCGCCGTCGCGCGGTAACGTCGCGCGCACCTTCATGAGCTTCAGGAGCGGACCCTTTCCGCCGTTCAAGGCGTTCTTGATGGTCTTGCCGAAATCCTCCGCCATCGCGGCGTTCTCCGTGGGGTCTGTGTTCTCCATCTCCTCGTCGGCGTTCACGGCTCGGCCGACGGAGAGATTTCAGAGTCTTCCTGACACGCGCGTGCCAAGGTCGGGGCGTATCGCGCGCGAACCTCTACGTCGCTAGGCGCGTCGCCACTGCTTCTCGGTCGACCTCGCGGCGTGCGGTGCGAGAGAGAGTGTCCCCGCCCACGCGCGCGCTCGGTTGTGCGACGCGCGCGCCTTCTCTCCGGCGCTTTCATCAAGGCAGCCAAGCCATGCTGTTCGTTTCATTTCAAACCAACGCGTGAGCGTTTTGTCTCGTTTTCGCTTGCTTCGTTATTCCCGGCGGCTGCGTATTCAGTCGGCGAAAAATCAAGCCTTCTTGGAACGATGACGCAGTCTGCAAAACGCGATAAATCGGGAGATCGCACCGAGCGGCTCACGAGCGCTCGGGACAACGGTTCGGAAAGCCGCGGCACGTCAGATCGCCTCGGCGCCCGACGCGTGCAGGCATGGCGGTCCAGGAAGAGCGCGATGTTCTGATGAACAAGCTTCTGAGGAAGAAAGACAACAAGCACTGCTTCGACTGCGAGACGTCGAACCCCCGGTGGTGCTCGCGCACGTACGGCATCTTCATCTGCCTCGACTGCTCCGGCATCCACCGCTCGCTCGGCGTGCACATCAGCTTCGTGCGCTCCGCGAACATGGACAAGTGGACGAGCGACGAACTGGACGTTTTCCGCTGCTCGCAAGGCAACGCCAAGGCGAAGCTCTTCTTCGCGCAGCACGGGTGGCAGTCCAACGAGAGGGGCCAGATCGCGCAGAAGTACAGCTCTCGGGCCGCGGGCCTGTATCGCAACCAGCTCGCGCGTGAGGTTGCCGCCATGCAAGCCGGGAACGGAGTGGTCAGCCCCGTGACCTCCCCTAAGGTGTCCAAAGGTGCGAACGACGATTTCTTCGCCGCGTCGTTTCAGGAGATCGCGGTCGAGGCCCCCAAGCCCGCCGCGCCCCCCCGGCCGGCCGCGCCCTCCGGCCCGGTGGTGCCCGCCGCGGCGCCGGCGCCCAAGACGCTCGCGCCCAAGCCGGCGACGAAGAGCGCGTTGACCGGGCGTAAGACGACCATCGGCGCGAGGAAACCGCTAGGCGCGGCCAAAACCGGCGGGCTCGGTATTAAAAAGCTCGCGGTGAAGGTGGACGACCGGTTGTTCGAACAGACGCCGAAGGAGCTGGAGAAGCCGGCGTCGCCGAAAGCGCCGTCGCCCCGGAACTCGTGGGGGTCGCACGTCGCGCCGCCGTCGAACGGGCGGTTCAGCTACAACGTCGGGGGGTTCGGCGAGACCCCCGCGGAGGAGGAAGAGAAGCCCGTGTCCCCCGTCAAGCCGGCGAGCCACGTGGGCGTGCCCGCCGGGTTCCGGTCGATGAGCTCGAAGAACGACCCGTCGAAACAACCCGTCGCGCCCGTCCGCGAGAACAGAGACGAGCTCGCGCAGGCGCGCTTCGGGTCGGCGAAATCAATCTCCTCGGCGTCCTTCGGCGGCGGCGGCGGCGGCGGCGCGAACGGGAACGGGAACGGGCGGGACATGGCGCAGTTCAGCCACGCCGGGAGCATCTCCTCGGCGGATTATTTCGGAGACGGGCGCGAGGACGAGTTCGACATCACCGCGGGCGAGCTCATGTCGAAGATGTCCATGCAGGCGAGGCAGGACGTGCAGCACATCAAGGCGGCGGCGAGCAGAGGCGCGAAGGTCATTGGGGAGTTCCTGAACGAGCTCAAGTGAGTGATACTAAGATATATCTTCCTTCATCGCCGGGCTTCCCTAATCGCTATCGAACCGAGCCTTCCCTGTCAAAACCCCAGCGTCACCGATTGGATCTTGATATCCGTCGTCGGCTTGTCGTTTTTGTCCGTCTTCGTCTTTTCAATCGCGTGCACCACGTCGGCGCCCTTCACGACCCGGCCGAACACCGTGTGCTTCCCGTCCAGCCAGGGCGTCGCGACCGTGGTGATGAAGAACTGCGAGCCGTTCGTGTTCGGGCCGGCGTTCGCCATGGAGACGGTGTACGGCCGGTCGTGCCGCAAGTCGCGCGAGATCTCATCCGCGAACTCGCCGCCCCAAATCGACGTCCCGCCGGTCCCGTCGCCGAGCGGGTCGCCCGTCTGCAGCATGAACCCCTTGATGACGCGGTGGAAAATCAGGTTGTCGTAGTACTTGTTGCGGCAGTGCGTGGAGAAGTTCTCCAGCGTCTTGGGGCACTCGTCGGGGAAGAGCTTGATGTGGATGTCCCCGACCGTCGTGTGCAACACGCACGTCCGCGCGAGCGCCGACGACGCTTCGCTCGCCGCGAGCGTCGGCGCGACGACGTCGCGCGCCGCCGGCTTTTCGTTGAACACGTCCCTGCCGCCTCCGGCGTCGTCCCCGTCCTCCGGCTCCCTCCTGGTGAACAGATACAGACGGCTTTTTTGGAACGCGCTGCACACCAGCGTCGGGTCTTTCTCCGTCGCCGCCTTGATGTCCTTTCCGCTCCCGCGCGAGCGCTTGTCCTTCTGCGGGACGCCCTGGAACATCGCCAGCCGCGCGAACCGCTCGGTGTTCTCCACCTTGCCCACGATCCGCGCGCACCGGTTGGTGACCAAGTTGACCACCTTGATCCCGAGCAGCGTGGCGTACAGGATGAAGTTTCCGCTCTCGTCGAAGATGGCGTTCGGATACCCGGTCGCGGAATCCTGCAGCGACCTGCCCATCTCGCGGTCCACCGCGACGCGGCGCCCGAAATCGATATCCTCCAGCGCGTACGTCGGGTTGCCCGACCTCTGCGCGTCGTTCGCGCTCTCCAGCGACTCGTCGATGACGTACCGGAGCTTCCCCGAGCCGAAGCGAAACACGCGCACCTTCCTGTCCGGCCCGGTCGTGGTGAACTGCTCGCCGTCCGGCGAAACCTCCAGCGTCAGCGCCTTGGTCTTCGCCTTCGCCAGCGCGTACAGGTCGGTGTCCAGCTTGAACCGGAACGAAACCGCGTCCTGCGGGAACTCATACGTGGACGGCGACCAGTACTCTATGACCCCCTTATCGTCCGCCGAGATCACGACCCGTTTCGCGGCGTTGTACTTCATGACGCGCACGGCGGCTCTGTGCGTATCGAGCACCTTCACGGGCTCCGTGGATCCGGACGCCGCGTCGTAGACGTGAATCTTCCCCGTCGCGTCCGCGACGGCGATTTTTTGCTGCGCCTCGCCCTTCTTGTACACGAACTCGCACGCCGTCGGCGCGAACGGCAGGCGGAGCATGAGGGTCATGTCGAAGTTCACGACGTCGTAGATCTTCGCGGAGTTGTCGTGACCGATCGTCGCGCAGTACAGCCCGTCCGCGCTGACGCTCAGGCCCACCACTGGTCCCACGTGAGACCGGAAGTGTTTCACAAACTCGATCCCCTCGTACCTCTTCTTCCAGAACTTCAAGTGTCCATCCTCGCTGCCGGTGATGAAGAAGTCCGTGCCGGGCGTGACGGCGACGCACGTGACGTCGTCGCGGTGCATGTAACTCTTCTCGTACATCGACGCGCTCGGCATCGAGTCCAGGTACACCTGCTCGAACGCCAGGGTCTTCTTCTTCTTCGCCTTCGGGGGCATCGCGGGGCCGACTTCCGGGTCGTCGTCGTCGTCATCCGCAGCCCCGGGAGGAGGCGGGGCCGGGCCGACCATGTCGTCATCGGACTCCTCCTCTCTCGCGCGCTTCGCGCCGCCCTCGGTGGGAGCGCTCATGGCGAAGATCCGCGCCCCCGCGCGTGCCGTTTTGACGGGGAGCCACGATCGATTGAGCGACGAACGATTGAAGAAATTCGCGCACCGACGCGGCGGCGGCTCGAGACAGTTGCGCGGTTGCTGCCGAGTGTCGAGAGTCGATGGATGCGAAAAAACTCTGCCGCCGCGTCGGCGCTACGATCGATCACAAGAGCCTCTCTCCCAGCTCGTCTCTCTCCAGCAGGTGCTGAATGAGCGCGTCGTCCGAGCCCGTGAGCCACAGCCCCATCTGCCGCGCCGTCGCGGCTTGCTCTTCCTCCCCCCCGACTTCGAACGCGCGCACGAACTGCGCGACGAGCGCGTCATCCGCGCGGACGGTTTCGCTTCCGATGACGTCGTCGGAAACCAGTCGGATGGCTTCCCTCCAGCTCCCGCTCCGGGCCAAGCCGCTCAGCACGGCGTTTATCAGCGCGGTCGTCGGCACGAGCCCGTGCGTCTTCGTCGCGTCGTCGTACGCCCGCATCGCGAGCTCGGACTCCCCCGCGTCCGAGCACGCGCGCACGAGCGTCGCCGTCGCCGACTCGGAAACAGTCACGCCGAGCTCTCGCGCCGCCGCGACGCGCTCGGCGGCGCCGGCGAGGTCACCCGCCGCGGCGAACCCTTCGATGAGCACGACCAGCGAGGCGTTGTCGCCGGCCACCCGCTCGGCGAGCTCCGACACGCCGGAGGCCTCGGATCGGGTGGCCAAGTACTCGTCAAACGTCGCAGCGGCGCGGCGCAAGTCGCCCGCCGCGACGCAGACGCGCAGGAGCGCGGCGATCACCGGCGGCGTCGGGTCAACCGAGAGGAACTTACCGAGCTCGACGATGGCGAACGCCTGCTCCACGAGGTCGACTGCGGGCGATTGCGCTTGCGCTTGCGTTTCTTTCGCGCCCTCGCCGGTGGACGGCTCCGCCGCCGCCGCGGCGGGAATTTCTCTCCGCGTTCTCGGCTCGCCGCAGTATGCGGTGAGCAGCGACGCAATCGTGCACGCGTCCACGGGCACTCGGTTCTCGATGGCGTCCATGAGCACGTCCAGCGCGTCGCCGGGGGGCAGGTCCCCTTTCGCGCACGCATCCAGCAGAACATTCACCACCACCACGTCGCACTCCACGTCTTTCGCCTTGCCCTGCTCGAAAGCCTCGCGCGCGAGGTCACCCCGCCCGCTCCGGCCGCACGCCAGAATCACCGACGCCAGCGACGCCTTGTCCGGCTTCGGCGCCGCGCCCTCCAGCATATCCCGCCACAGCTTGAGCGCACCCTCGAAGTTCCCGTCCCGCGAACACGCCGCGAGCGCGACGTTCGCGCAGTACGTGCTCATGGACATGCCGCGCTCGCGGCTCGCGCGGTGGTACAGCTCGAGCACGTTCTTGGAGTTGCGCTTCTTCGCGCTCGCCGCCACGCCCAGCGCGACGGCGAGGCAGTCGACGTCCATCGGCGTCTCGTCGCGCCACGCCTCTTCGAACGTGCGCATCGCCAAGTCGGGGTCACCGATCGCGGCCAGCACCTTGATCGTGCTCGTGACCGTGCGCTCGTTGTGGATGCCCTTGCCCGCGGTCCACACCGCGAGCGCGGCGGTCCGCGCGTCCTCCCTCGTCTCCGCGCGCGCCGCGCCGCCGCCGGCGACGTCGCGGAGGCAGGCGTTAAGGAGCACGTTCAGCACGTACGCGTCCACGGAACCCCCGCGGGACGTTCCCTCGCGCAGCGTGGCGAGCGTCGGCACCACATCCGCGCTCGTGCGGCACAAACCGCGGGCCAAGAGCGCCATCGTGACGCCGTTGGGGGTCGCCGGCCCGCTCGACAGCCGCGCCCACACCTCGCGCGAGCGCGCCGGGCCCTGCGGGCCCATCTGCACGGCGCCGAGCGCGAAGTTATGCTGCCTGACGTTGAAGCGGTCCACCACCCCCAGGCGCACGGCGGCTCGGTACAGCTCCCAGGCTGTGTCCGAGGCGCGCTCCGAACGCACATCCTTGCAGTCGGCCAGAGCCGAGCCCACGTCGCGCGCGTCTGCGTCCGCGGCGAGGCTCGCCGTCATTGCCTCCGCCTCGGCCACCGCGTCGAGCGAACACCGTTTCGGCCTGCTCGGCTTCCCCCCCCGGCGCCCGCCGCGCGCGCCGCGCGCGCCGCGCGCGCCGCGGCCCGAGGTGGACGCGCCGTCGACGCGGCCGCCGGATCCGCGTCGGTTACCACGGCCGCCACCGCCTTCGCCGCCTCCGCGCCCGCGCTGACCGCCCCGATCCTGGCGCTTCGACGCACCGCTCGCGGCGGCCGCGACCGTCTCGACGCGCGCCGTCGCTCGCGCGCCGCGGTACACCTCGGGGGCGAACGCGACGGCGCGGGACGTCGACAACATCGCGTCGCCGCACGCGCACCACCAGGCGCCCACCGCGAGCGACGTGGCCGAGCGCTGCTCGTTGTGACAAACCCGAGGGTAAATGTCGTTTCGGCCACGTCGGCACTCGCTCCAGCTTTTTCGATTCGGTTCCCCGCCCGTCACAAGGAGGGGCGCGCCCATGCTTCGTCGCGCCATGTCCACTGCCATGCGGCCGATTTACGGCAGAATACACGCGAAAGTCACCCAGGGCCTCGCCCCGACGTCGCTCGTTATCAAAGACGAGAGCTTCATGCACGCGGGACACTCGGGGAACCCTTCGGGCGATCCCGACGCCGAGACCCACTTCAAAGTCGAGATCGTGTCCGCGAAGTTCGAGGGGAAGATGCCCGTCGCGAGGCATCGCATGGTGTACGAGCTCCTGGACCAGGAGATCAAGGACGGCGTGCACGCGCTTTCGCTGAAGACGAAAACGCCCGCGGAGGCGGAGAAGGCGAAGACGGCGAAGCCGCTGTGAGCGTGTGCTCCGGTAACCAAAAGTTCGATGTCTGTCAAACACACTAGTCTAGTCTACTGTAGCTCGTACGCCGCGTATCTCCTCGCGCTCACGCCGTGGCCGCGTCCCGCGCGCGCGGCCTCGAGGACGTCATGATCACCAGGTCCTCAAACATGTCGTTCCCGCCCCTGACGTCCACCGTCGGCGCCGCCGTCGGCGCCGACGGCGTCACAGTCGCGCGCGTCGTGCGTCGCGGCGCGCTCGCCGCCTTCTTCGTCCCCGACCGCCACTGGAAAAACCCGCACGGCGCGGCTTGTTTCGGGCGGCGGCACGCCCAGAAGGTCTTGCCCTTGTTCGGCCCCTCCTTGCGCACGGTCTTCTCCTTGCACGGGTCCCCGCACAGGCAGTCGGGCGCGCGGCTGGGGTCGCGGACGCGCCACGCCACGTCCGCGGCTTCCGCCGCCATCGCCGCCGCGTTGCTCTCGGCGTTGAGCGGCGCGTCCCGGTTCTGGTCCAGCCGCGCGACCAGCAGGTACTTCATGCCGTCCGTGGGCAGGCCGCGCACCTGCAGAAGCGCCTTCAGCGAGGCCATGTTCAGGCGCTTGAGCTTCTCCGGCTCGGGGAGCGACTCAGGCGACGTGCGCTCGAGGCGCGGCGGCAGAGGCGGCGCGGGAGAAGTAGTGACGGAATCGGCGGCGTCCGACTCCGTCGGCGGCGAGACGCCCGCGTCCGTTTCCGCCCCGCGACGCCCGTCGACTCCCGCCGATTCCATCAACAGCGCCGCGCGTTCCAGCGCGCGCGCGCGCGCGCTCTCGTCTCGCGTGATCGCGCGCCAGGGCACGAGCGTTCGGCCCGGCTCCGAGAGCGTTTCCCGCGCGTCGCGGAGCATGCGTTCGGCGGGAGACGGCGCGATCCGCGCCGAACGCTTCGCCGTCGCCTTGTTAGATTTCTTCGCGGCGCGCTCGGCGTCCGTGAGCGCCGCCTCCACCCGGCGCGCGAGTTCGCGCGCGTCCGGGGGGCGCAGGCGGGTGTGCACGCCGCCGGCTTCCGTTCCAAACGCCGGCGAACCACCCTCCGCGGGTGGCGAAACCGTCTCCTCCGCCGGGCGCCACAGCGCCGAGGCCGCTCGTATGGTCTCGAGGATCTCCCGTCTTGCGTACCCGGCGCGCCGCAGGCCGACGACGTTGACGCCTCGGATCACGGCACGGTCGCCGGCGGCGCGCGCGCACGCGGGGACCCATCCGTCGACGCGCGCGCCTCCCGCGACGAACGCGTGCGCGCCGACGCCGTTCCTCTGCGAGATGGCGACGGCGCCTCCCAACACGGCGTGGTCGCCGACGACGACGTGTCCGGCGAGCAACGCGTTGTTGGAGACGACGACGCCGTCGCCTACGGCGCAGTCGTGGCCGACGTGCACGCCCCCCATCAGCAGACACCCGCTGCCTATTTTCGTGACCGTGTCCGGACCGGACGAGCGGTGGATCTGCGCGTGCTCGCGTATGTCGTTGCCGTCGCCGATGACCAGGTGCGACGCGAGCGCCGGCGCGTGCTTCTTGTCCGCGCACACGGCGCCCACCACGGCGTGCGCGCCCACGACGTTGCCGCGGCCCAGCACGGTGGTGCCGGGCTCGGGGGAGCCCACCACCGCGTGCGACCGCACCACGCAGTCCGCGCCGAGCGTGGTCGCGCCGAGGATGTGCACGCCCGCGCCCAGCTCACAGTTGGGGCCGATGACGGCGTCGTCGGACACCACGCAGAACGGGCCGATGCGCGCGCCGGGCGCGATAGAGGCGTTCTCCCCGATGAGCGAACTCGGATGGACCCCGAGGAGCTCGCGGGACGCGCCGGCGTGCGCGAGGCGCACCGGGCGGTGCGGCGGGGGGGGGAGGCGCCACGCGACGCATGAGCGGCACGGCGAGCCGTGCGCGACGAGTTTCGCCGCGGCCCGCATGGTGCGCGCACGGAGCGCGCGCGACGGAGGTATGCCGCGCAAGAGCTTTCCCGCGCGAAATCTCGGACGGAGCGATGAGGCAGCCGACGCCCGAAACACCGCGAGGACTCTTTATTTTCGCCGCCGCGACGGACGCGTCGAAACGTTTCATGGTACAAGACATTATTATCAAAACCGCTCGAGAAGACGCGCGTCGTGGCGGCCGCGCCGTGTCGCGCGGCCACCGAACCGACCGGCCTCCGCGCCGGGAGAGTATTAGAGAAATGTGTGATGATACGGTCGAGCCCGCGTCCGCGGCGCTCGGAATAACGGTACGTTGTACGGAACCTTCTCGCTCGCTCACGCGATGCTCTCGAAGTTCGCCGCGGTGACGCCTATGAAGACGCTCATGGTGGCGATCATGATGGAGCCCATGACCACCGGCCCGTAGGGGTCGTGGAACGGCACCGTCGAGCGCTTGCTGATCTGCCGCCCGCGCCACACGAACGTCCAGGTCGCGTACGCGCAGAGGCACACAGACGCCGAGAGCATCGTCAGAGCGATGCTCAGGCCGAACGTCGTGTATTGCGCGCCGCCCTCTGCTCCGGGCGCCATCGCGCCCGAAACGCCCAACAACGAACGCGATGACGACGGCGCGACGGCGTTCCCGACGCCACCATTTTGTTTCAAGCTTTCGAAGTAGCCGGCGACGGCGCGGATCACGATCTCCTCGATCGCCGCCGACGTCGCGTCCGCGTCGACATCGCCGTCACCCGGAGTCTCCATCCCCGGCGCCTCGGCGCGCACCGCGACGCGGTGTTCGTGCCTGTGGACGACCGTCAAGACGTGACCGTCGCTCGCGTCCGTCCAGTGCGCGGATGTGTCGTTGATGGACCCACCGCCTGGAAGACGAGCGCCACCGTGGGCGACGTGCCCGGCGTTGCCCATGTGCACGGACACGAGGCCCGCGCCAATCGTGCCGATGAGCGTCGCGGTGTGCAGCCAGGAGAGGAACGTGCGTTCGTTCGCGAAGTACGTCTTGGGCTCGATGCGCATGGGCACCGTGCGCGGGTGCGGCGCGCTGCGTTCGCCGGGCCGGTCGTCGCCGTGAAATACGCTGGGTCCGAGGCGGAACTTGCGGCGCAGAAAGCGCGCGCCCGCGCTGAGGCCCCGGCGAAACGCCGCGCCGCCCTTCTTGACGTCGTCCAGGAAGTCGCCGCCGTCGACGTCGCCGAGGCCCGCGTTGACCCTCGAGTCGCCCATCAGGTCGAGCACGACGTCGTCGCTGGCACCGGCCAGTAACGGGTGCGTCAAAGAGTGCTCGTCGCCGCCGATGTTCCCTGCTCTGTGTTCTCTGTGCCTGGTCCCCTCCAGCGACGTCGATGACGACGTTGGGTCGGGGCGCACGCGACGCGTATTGGCGCGCGCGGCGACTGCCCCCGTCTCGCGCGACGCCGAGCTCTGAAGGGACTGTCGCAGCGATACGTCGTCGACCCAGTACGGCACCTCCTGCGCGATGTCCGGGAAGAGCACCGCGCAGCCGTGCATGAACTTGGAGAACTTTGGCACCTCCGTGAGGCATCCCGAGCGGATCAGGTCGTCCACCCACGCCGGTGGGTCCTCGCCGGGGTCGAGCGCGAGCTTGATCTCGAGCACGGCGTGCGGGAAGCGCGTGAGCTCGGTGCGGTGCACGGGGATCTCGGGGTCCCTGAACCACCGGTTCGAGGCCTTGCACGTCGCGCCGTCCCGGGGGTTCTCCGACAGCATGCACAGACTCGTGTCCAGCGAGCACCGCACCGACGCGTCGTACGGCACCTGGAACGCCGTGCGCATGTACACGGTGCGCAACGTCGGCTGCAGCTGCTTCGCCTCGGCGGCGGCTTGCACCTCCGAGAACAAAACGCGGATGCCTTCGAGCTCCGAGGAGGACATCTTCTTCGAGCCGTCGGCATTCTTCTTGGCGTGCGACGCGATGAGCCGTTTCTTCTCCATCTCCCAGGTGTGCTTGCCCTGCAGAAACGGCACCACGAGCTCGGCGGGCAGCGCGAACCGCTCCTTTACGGATTCGTCCCCGGTCCACGACTCGCGGTGCGTCTTGCGCTCGACAAACACCGGTCCCTCCTCGGGGTCGAGGCCGTACCAGCGCAGCCGAATGGCGATACTGTGCGGCTGTTTCTTGAGCCTGTTGTGGTACAAACCCAGGCTGACGTTGTCCAGGTACACGGAGCTGGTCATCTGCGAGTCCGCGGCGACGCCGGGGCCGCTCGCGACGGCGGAGGGCTCGGCGGACGGAAGGACGCCGTCCCCGGAGACGACGTTTCGGGTCTTCTGGCGCTCCATCAGGAACACCGGCAAGTGCTCGGCGAGCGCCTGCTTCACCGTGCTCACGTCCTCTGTGGCGACCCAGTACTTGCGCGTGGAACGCACGAAATTCTGCGCGCCCGGGCCGCCCTTCGGGCCGTTGCCCTGCGCCGCGCTCGGCGCCTTGCTCGGCGCCTTCGGGCGCAGCTTCTCGAACAAGTCGGACATCTGCACGACGAAAACCGCGCTGTGGTCGGCGGTGACCCACGGCGAGTTGTGCAGACGCTCCATGTAGTATCGGCAACACACCGTCGCGGGAATGAGCTTGTCGTGCTTCTTCAGGATCTTGTAGCACGCCGTCGTGTTCAGGTTCGCGAACTTCTCCACCCGCAGAAACTCCCGCTGCACGTCGTGCAGCGCGTCGCGCAGCGCGGAGGCGCGCGCCGCGGCGTCGACGACGTCAGCATTCGCGCTCGCCTTGTCGGCTTCCGCGATGGTGCCCGAGGTGTCCGAGCTCTGTGAGCCGCTCGCGAACGAGTCGCTGGACACCGCGAGCACCAGACTCTCGCTGAGTTCGGTTGCGGGTTCGGTTCGGTTCGCGGAGAGAGGACACGGGCGGAGGGTGGAGAAGAACGTGAGAGACGCGCGCGCGCGGATGCGAAAGCGCAAAAAATAACGCGGATGCGACGTTCGCGCGACTGGGAATCTGACGGCACCCGAACGCGTTTCGTAGGTTTCGAGAAGGTTTCGAGAGACGAGATGTTCGTGTCCCCGCACGCGTCGTCGTTCGCGGAGAGCGCTCGGAAACGCGCTTCGGGGGCTGGCACGCACCTCGCCGCGTCGTTGATCTCAACCTCGAGCTCCTCAACTCTGCGCTTCAGCCTCGCCAGCGTGGACTCGACGAACGACCCCACCCGCTTGACGTCCTCGTCCAGGGCCTCGAAGAACGCCGCCTCGCTGGGCAAGGGTCTCTCTCCCTTCAGCCCGCTGTTCCCCGGCCTCGTCTCCATGAACGAGAACGAGAGCTTGATGAGGTCTTTCGGGGGCGTCGAGCTCACTCGCGCGTGCACGCCGAGGCTCGTGTCGGGGGACGCGTTCTTCGACGCGAGCTCCTCGTTGAGCGCGCGGATCTGTTTCAGCAAGATCTTGAACTCCCCGTAGCGGATGTACCACTCCCTCCACTCCGGCTCCATCTGCTGCTCGAAGTACGAGCCGAACTTCATCGCGCGGGGCGTTCGAGGACGGTCGTCCCTCCTCCTCCGAGCCCTTTCGTATCGCAACGCGTGCGACGCGCGCTGTGTGAGGCGCGCGAGCGCGAGCGCGGTCGTCCCGTCGCTGGAGAGGTACGGAGGAGAATATCGGAGGAGCTGAAAAGTCGTCAAATTGCGTTTTTGGCGCAAGATTAATTGAGACGCAGTCACGAAAAATGGAAAACCCTTGGAATCTCCAAGCGGCTCAAAAGATTCCTTACACTTTACATCCTTTG
>Ga0233432_10002775_pt1 | contig 16108 bp, 15 predicted proteins | sample SI_122_August201_6_FD_179870 | JGI IMG/M metagenome (GOLD analysis project Ga0233432, IMG submission 179870) | Seawater microbial communities from Saanich Inlet, British Columbia, Canada - SI_122_August2016_10_MG | ecosystem: Environmental > Aquatic > Marine > Inlet | place: Canada: British...
AGGCACAGCCTCTTTATTACAACGGCGTACTATATGTCATCACCGGCGAAAATGATGTCTTTGCTGTGGACGTCGAAAGTGGAGAGTTCCTTTGGACTTACCAGGCCAATCTGGACCCAAACCGGGTAAATGTTTGTTGTGGATGGTTAAGCCGCGGTCTGGGTATGGGCGACGGGCAGATCTATGTCGGTCAGCTTGATGCAAAACTGGTGGCTCTGGATCAGGAAACCGGAGAAGTGAACTGGGAAATCCAGGCTGAAGATCCACTATTGGGCTATTCCATTACCTCTGCCCCCCTGTATTACAACGGCATGATCATTACCGGTTTTGCCGGTGGGGAGCGCGCCATACGCGGCCGTATCAAAGCCTTTGATGCCCAGGACGGCTCGTTGAAGTGGACTTTTTATACCATTCCCGGACCCGACGAATTTGGCCATGACACCTGGCCCCAGGATAATGACAGCTGGCTCTATGGTGGCGCACCTATCTGGCAGACACCGGCAGTAGACCCGGATCTAAACATGCTGTACTTCTCCACCGGTAATGCCGGGCCAGACCTGAATGGCTCCCAGCGTGCCGGCGATAATTTATTTACGGTGTCCATTGTTGCTCTGGATACTGATACCGGGGAATACCGCTGGCATTTCCAGCAAGTGCATCATGATATCTGGGATTATGATTCTCCAAGTCCCGTGGTCCTGTTCGATGTAGAAAAAGACGGCGTGATGCGCAAGGGTCTGGCGGAAGCAAGCAAGTCCGGCTATTTATATATTCTGGATCGAATCACTGGAGAACCCCTAATAGGTATCCCTGAAGTCCCGGTACCGCAGGAACCTGGTCAGGCCACGGCAGCCACCCAGCCAATTCCGGTCGGCGATTCCCTGGTGCCGCATTTCATCGATGCCGCGCCCGAAGGCTTTACCCTGGTCAATGACGGCAAAACATATACCCCTTTCGGCAAGGAAGGCGCGCTCTACAAACCTTTGGCTGGCGTGAACTGGCCGCCCAAATCCTACGATCCGGAAACCGGCCTGCTTTATGTCTGCGCCAATGATCGTATCGGTGGCGCGGCCCAGGAACGCGAAGCTTCTCCACCCACGCATACCGAAACCTGGCTGGGTGGCGGCTTCCGCCTCGCGAGTATGCCTACCCGGGGGATGTTTGTGGCAATTAATGTCACCACCAATACCATCGCCTGGAACCAGCAATGGAATTACAGCTGTTCACAGGGCTCCATGGTCACCGCTGGCGGTTTAATTATTCACGGTCGCAATGACGGGCGCGTTGTCGCCCTGGATAAAGCCGATGGCAGTATGCTGTGGGAGTTCCAGACTGATGCCGGAGTAAATGGCTCGGCCACCACTTTTATGCATGAAGGTGTCCAGAAAGTCGCCATTATTGCAGCCGGCACTATGTACAGTGCCGGTAAGCATGGTGACAGTCTCTGGCTGTTCTCTCTCGAGGGGGAAATTGCGCCTGAAGTTTCGCAAGACCTGAACGTAGCAACCGGTTTGCGGCCAAATTCAGTGGCTGTCGAATTGGCCCGCATTGAACCGGAAGGTGACCGTTCTGCCGATATTGGTGCCGGCCGAACTATCTTCAACCAATTATGCGCAGCCTGTCATGGCCCTAATGGTGAAGGCGGCGAAGCCGGTGTTGAGTTAACCGGCAAAATATTGAGTGTCTCAGACATCATGACCGTCGCCAGCTATGGGCAAAACACCATGCCTGCCTTCAGTTATGCCTATACAAGAGATCAGCTGCAGGATGTTGCTACTTATATAATTGAAGATGTACTGGCAGATCAGCCCTGATACAGCTTTCAATCCTTATTTCATTCGCTGACACCCGTCAGGAAGGAGCCCCGGCTCCTTTTTGGCATTCTTTTATCACTATTTTCCTGCATGTAGCCCTGTCATTTGTTACTCACAATCCTGCCAATATCACATGTTTGGTGTACTGCGTATGGCGGGCAATCGGTTTTCCTCCTAGAATGTTGCCATGACAGCACGCTCCCCAAAAATGCCTGCCGGACAAGCCCTTGATCTGCAACAGGTCCCGGTTTCTGAACTTAAAGGCGTTGGCCCCAAACTGGAAGAAAAGCTGGCCACCATTCATATCCACACCGTGCTCGATCTGCTGTTTCATTTACCCTTTCGTTATCAGGATCGCACCCGCGTTACCCCCATCGGCTCATTGAATCATGGCATTGAAGCAGTCGTTGAGGGAGAGATCATGGGTAGCGCCGTGGTCTTTGGCCGTCGTCGTTCTTTATTGGTAAAAATTCAGGATGGTAGCGGGATCACAAGCCTGCGCTTTTTTCATTTCAGCGCCGCCCAAAAAAACAATCTGAAAATCGGTGCGCGTATTCGCTGCTTCGGTGAAGGTCGCTGGGGCAAAAGCGGGGTCGAGATAATCCACCCCGAGTATGAAGTGCTGAGCGGTGCCAACAAATTACTGGCAGACCGGCTCACCCCAATATATCCAAGCACCGAAGGTCTGCACCAGGCACGTATGCGCACCCTGGTGGATCAGGCGCTGATCATGCTGGCAAAATCAAAAGCCCTGCCCGATCTCCTGCCGCCGGAACTCAGCAATGAGCTGGATTTTATTTCCCTGGAAGACGCGCTCAACTATCTGCATCGGCCCCCCGTGGATGCCGTATTATCACAACTGGAAGCGGGCACTCATCCGGCCCAGAGCCGTCTGTCCTTTGAAGAATTACTGGCCAACTATTTATGTTTACGGCGCTTGCGCGAACTTGCCGACAAGCATTCAGCACCACCCCTCCCGGATAAAAACAAACTGGTAAAAATCCTGCTGGCCTCACTGCCTTTTGCACTCACAGCAGCACAGCAAAGAGTCGGGCAGGAAATTGCCAGAGACATTGAAAAACAAACCCCGATGCTACGACTGGTACAGGGCGATGTCGGATCAGGCAAAACGCTGGTAGCGGTGATGGCCGCCCTGCATGCCATCGAGAATAACTTTCAAGCCGCCATCATGGCTCCCACTGAAATTCTTGCCGAACAACATTATCTGAATCTTCAGCCGCTACTGCAGCCCATGGGTATTGAGATGGTATATCTCAGTGGCAAGATCAAGGGCAAAGCACGCGTAGCCGTTTTGCAGGCCATGGCAAGTGGGCAGGCGCAACTTGTTGTCGGCACCCATGCGCTGTTCCAGGAAGGCGTAAATTTCTCAAAACTGGGATTGATTGTAGTAGATGAGCAACATCGCTTTGGGGTGCATCAACGTCTGGCCTTAAGAGAAAAAGGAAATCATGATGGCACTTACCCTCATCAGCTCATCATGACCGCCACACCCATTCCGCGCACACTCACCATGAGCGCCTATGCCGATCTCGATTGCTCCATCATCGATGAACTACCACCTGGACGCACCCCGGTGAATACCATTCTCACCCCGGATTCACGTCGAGATGAAATCATTGAACGCATCAGCAATGCCTGTAAAGACGGCAAGCAGGCTTACTGGGTGTGCACACTCATAGAGGAGTCAGAGGCCCTGCAATGCCAGGCCGCCGAAGTCACCTATACAGAAATGCAGCAGCACTTATCCAATATCAGCATTGGTCTGATACATGGCCGACTCAAACCCAAAGAGAAAGCCGAAATCATGCAGGCATTCAAGGCCGGCGATATTCAGCTTTTAATTGCCACCACAGTGATAGAAGTTGGCGTAGACGTGCCCAATGCCAGTCTGATGGTAATCGAAAATCCCGAACGGCTCGGCCTTGCACAACTACATCAATTGCGCGGACGCGTGGGGCGCGGCAAGCAGGAAAGCCATTGCGTACTATTGTATAAATCACCCTTGTCTGATGTCGCCAAGGAAAGACTCTCCATTATGCGGCAAAGCAATGACGGTTTTTATATTGCAGAAAAGGATCTGGAAATACGCGGTCCCGGCGAAGTACTCGGCACCCGCCAAACCGGACTAATGGAATTCAAAATGGCAGACCTGATGCGCGATGCTCACCTGCAACCCAAGGTAAAGCTCTGGTCAGAGAAAATAAAAACATCACATCCTGACTTTATTGAACCGCTGATCAAACGCTGGCTGGCGGGGTCGGAGCAATATGGGAATGTGTAAAAACAATCGGGGTCAGAGTAACAATACTGCAGTTTAATAAAAAAGGGGTGTCCATGCGCGGACTCTTTATGGTTTGGAAGGTTTACCTGGCCTTGTGGATTGCCCTTCGACTCTTCACTCTCGGTACTCGCCTTCTTTTTCATGCCAATCTTCAAAATGTCATTTATTTCTTTCTTTGTATAGTCAGTGTCATTCTCCTGACCCCATTTATGATTGGAGAAAATTGCGGTCTGACCCCAATTTTCTGCTATTTTATGGTCCAAGCCTTTTTTAAAATTCACATAACTCTGATGCCATTGATGGTTTAACTTAATTTAAAAAAAGCGATACTGACTATGCGTAAACAGGACAACGATCTACTAACAAAAACTGATGCGGGGACCCCCATGGGTGACCTGATCAGACAGTATTGGATTCCAGCAGTTAAATCAGAAGATCTGGAAAATGATGCCCCTCCTACCAGGCTACGTTTGCTTGGTGAAAACCTGATTGCCTTCAGAACCACATCAGGCAAGGTAGGAATTTTTGAACATCATTGTCCTCATCGTTGTGCCTCTTTATATTACGGTCGTAATGAGGATGAAGGCATTCGCTGTGTTTATCATGGCTGGAAATTTGATGTCAGTGGGCAATGTGTTGAAACGCCGACTGAATCTGCTGATAGCAATATGAAGGATCAGGTACGAGCTACTGCTTACCAGACACGGGAAAGAGGAGGCCTGATCTGGGTCTATATGGGCAGCGCTGAACAGGCACCTGAGCTACCTGCCTTTGAAGCAAATGCTTTACCTGAAGGAATGCGTTGGGTGAAATGCGGATTGCGGGAATGTAATTGGCTACAAGCTCTGGAAGGGGATATTGACACAGCCCATTTATCTTTTCTGCATCTGGGTGCACTGGATGCCGAACAATTCCCGCCCGGATCGCCGGCCCATTATTTTCAGAAAGACAAAGCCCCTAAATTTGAAGTGCTTGATACCGATTATGGCACTATGTATGGCGCGTACCGGCCTGGTGATGAAGGACAGATGTATTGGCGTATCGCCCATTTTCTGATGCCGTTCTGGACTATGCCACCTGGCGGGCCCTTACAAAACAATATAATCGCCAGAGCCTGGGTCCCGGTGGACGATGAACACACGATGTTCTGGCATTTGTCCGCCCCAATTCCTGATCGCCCCCCTATTCAGCTAGCCGACAATAAAGGCAAAGGCCTGGTAGGCATCCATTTTAACCTCGAGGCGAATCAGTATCATGATAATGATTGGCTGGGTCGTTATCGTTACAAGGAAAATGAAAGCAACGATTATGGCATTGACCGCGAAGTCCAACGCGAAGACAGTTACTCGGGAATTGATGGCGTGCACATGCAGGACCAGGCCATTACCGAAAGTATGGGCAAGATTGTAGACCGCACCAAAGAACATCTAGCCAGCAGTGACAAGATGATCATCATGACACGACGGCGCTTAATGCAATCCGCACAGGCCTTATCTGAAGAAAATACAATACCGGCCGGTGTGTCTAATCCAGAAATATATAATGGCCAACGCGCTGGTGAAATGATTATTCCGCAGGATGCAGATTGGCTGGAAAAATATCAGGAAATTTGCCAGGAAAGTGTCAACAAAGAAACGGTGGATGCTAGCAAAAAGTAATAATCAGAATCGTTTAATGCTTTAAATTACATTTATTGATGGTAAAGCTACTCTGACCCCCATTAATTAATTGTAATCAAAGGGGTCACGTCCAGTGGCTAGCCAAAAACTTGAGTGCTACTATAGTATCACTTTAATATTTGAAGGGTTGATATATGAAGGTTGAATTGGTGACCAGCCTAAAGAGGCAAGCTACTAAAATCCTTGCAGATCTACATAAGTCCAAAGAGGCAGTTCTAATTACCGAGCATGGCGCGCCCTCTGCTTATCTTGTAGATGTTCAAGACTACGAGTTTATGCAACGTCGGTTGGCGCTCCTAGAAGCTCTTTCGAAAGGAGAGAGAGCGATACTTGATAAGAGGACATTGACTCACGCCCAGGCCAAGAAGCGTATGGGTAAATGGCTAAAATAATCTGGACGGAGCCAGCGCTTGATCAGCTAGACGAAATTGCAGAGTACATTGCATTAGACAATTCGGTTGCAGCAAGCGAACTTGTAGTGAGAGTTTTCAAAAAAGTTGATCGTTTGGAAAGGTTTCCGAACTCAGGGAGAGAGTCGCCAGAACTACCTGACTCAATTTACCGAGAAGTTGTATGCAGCCCGTGCAGAATTTTTTATCGGCGTGAAGGGAAAGATGTTCTGATTCTTCACGTCATGAGAGATGAGATGCAGTTGAAGAAGTACTTGTTGGATGATGAGGCTGCCAGCAGGTAGCTCATAAATATTTTTCCCTGCCCCTGAATTTTCTAACCCCACACCTCAGCAGCCACTTCCACCAACAGTTCCAGTTTACGTCTTTCGTCATCGACACTGAGCTTGTTGCCGCGTTCGCCACTGGCAAAGCCGCATTGCGGACTGATGGCCAGTTGTTCCAGCGGCAGGTATTGGGCGGCCTCATCAATGCGGCGTTTCAGATCATCCTTGTTTTCCAGCGCCGCCTGTTTGCTGGATACCAGTCCGAGTACCACCATTTTGTCTTGCGGGACAAAACGCAGGGGCGAAAAATCCCCGGCTCGTGGTGTGTCATATTCAAGAAAATAGCCGTTCACATTGACCTCATTGAATAACACTTCCGCTACCGGCTCATAGCCGCCTTCGGCCACCCAGGCGCCTTCAAAATTGCCCCGGCACAGGTGCATGGTGATACGCATATCTGCCGGGCGGGTGCTGATGGCGTTGTTGATCAGACGGGCATAGGTATGCGGCAAGCTGTCCGGATCTTCGCCGATATTCTGCACCTGCTGGCGCAGCAGGGGATCACACAGGTAGGCAAAGTTCACCTCGTCCAGTTGCAGGTAACGACAACCGGCCGCGCCCATATCGGCGATCTCTTCGCTGTATACCGTCGCCAGGTCGGTATAAAACTCCGCCATGTCAGGATAAGCGGTTTCATCGACGGCATTACGCCCGCCGCGAAAATGCAGCATGCTGGGAGAAGGCAGGGTAATTTTAGCAGTAGCTGATGCGACCGATTGCACATACTTGAAATGCTCAACAAAGATAGGATGCGGTCGACTCAGTTTGCCGGTGACTTTCTCCGCCGTAGGCAGGCGCTCAATATCCCCCTCTGCCGTATGGAAATGCACCTTTACCTCGGATTGCATGGATTCAACATTGGCAAATTGCTGGAGAAAATCCGTGTGCCAGACCTTACGGCGGAACTCGCCATCAGTCACTGCTTGCAAGCCGATATCCTCCTGCATTTTGACTACTTCGAGTATGTCTGCATCTTCCAGTCGGGTGAGCTCCTCGCGGGACAGGGTTCCGGCTTCAAACTGCGCACGGGCTGCCAGTAATTCAGGCGGACGTAACAAAGAGCCAACATGGTCGGCACGAAAAGGGGCTACAGTGGTAAACAAATTTGGCATGAAGTGTCCTTCTTGTATTTTTTGTCTGATAAATGCAGTTAATAACACATCCTCGCAAAAAAAAGCTAATTTAGTAAAAATTGGGGTCAGAACATGTTTTCTATATTAAGAAGCTTTTTCTTTTTATAAAAAACATGTTCTGACCCCAATTTTTAAATAAGATCAGTAATCGGCTTCTTTATCTCCTACAATATCGATCTGTTTTATAACAATGCAATAATGTAAGTGAGTTTTCCATGAGCGCTTTTCCTCCCTGTCCTAAATGTAATTCCGAGTATGTATATGAAGACGGCCTGTCACTGATCTGTCCTGAATGTGCACACGAGTGGGCAAAAGATACATCCAGCAATTCAGACGACAATGAAAATTCCGTCAAGGATGCCAACGGCAATAACCTGGTGGATGGTGATACGGTATCTGTGATAAAAGACCTGAAGGTTAAGGGCTCATCATCGGTGGTTAAGGTAGGGTCCAAGGTGAAAAATATCCGCCTGGTGGAAGGTGATCATAATATTGATTGCAAGATCGATGGCATTGGCGCGATGAAACTCAAATCTGAATTTGTTAAAAAAGCGTGAGTCTGTGCTTTGAACATAAAACTTATCCGGGCCTCTGAAACCATGACGCTACGCAAGCGCTTGCTGCGCCCGCACTTATCTGCGGCAGAGTGTGTCTATCCCGGTGATGACGATCTTGGCAGTGCTCATCTGGGTGCCTTTGTTAATAATGAGCAAATTGGTATCGTTTCCATATACCAAAAAGGCTTGCCTGATCGGGAAGACAAATGCGGTTTCCAGTTTCGCGCCCTGGCCATTGTGGAAGCCTCACGCAACAAGGGCTGCGGACTGACATTGCTGCATGCTGCAGAAAAATTTGCCAGAAATAAGGGCGCAGACTATGTGTGGGCTAATGCTCGCATTACCGCAATAAACTTCTACCGCAAGGCCAATTACAGTATTGATGACAATGAATTTATTGTGGAAGGAGTTGGGCCTCACGTTATTGTCAATCGGTACTTCCAATAAACCAGTAAAAAACCAGAATCGTTAAATCCATTCAAGAATTCCTGTTTCTTTCTCACTCTTCGCGATAATCACCGCACCACAGGAATCGGAAAATATATTTACCGACGTCCTGCACATATCCAGCACACGATCCGTTACCAGCAATAAACCAATAGCTTCCACCGGCAATCCAATGGCTGTCAGAATTACTGTTATTGCCACCAGACTCGCGGCTGGAATGCCAGCAACTCCGATAGAGGTTAATAGCGCAACCAGCACTACCGTGAATTGAGTCGCCAGGCTCATTTCCAGGCCATAGGCCTGAGCCAGGAATATTGCTGCCACACATTCATACAGTGCGGTGCCATCCATATTGATGGTGGCGCCAAGGGGCAGGACAAAACTGGTGGTGCGCTCGCTTACCCCGGCGTTTTTTTCCACACACTCCATGGTCAGCGGCAGTGTGGCGGAAGAGGATGCTGAGGAAAATGCCGTCAGCATGGCGGGTGCCATGGCACGAAAATGTCGTATTGGTTTTACCTTCGCCACATATTTAAGCACCAATGGCAAAGCAATGAAGGTATGTGCCCCCAATGCCAGTAATACCGTGATTAAAAATAACAGCATGGGACGGAAAGCAGCAAAACCGGTTGCGGCGACGGTTTCAGCCACCAGGCCGAAGACACCATAAGGCGCAAAGGTCATCACCCACATGGTGATCTTCATCATGATTTCAGAAATACCCCGCCAAAAGGTCAGCAATACTTCACTTTGTTTGCTGGGGATCTGAGTCATGAAATAACCGAACACCAGGCTGAAGAAAATCAGCCCCAGCATTTGTCCCTCAGCGGCGGCAGCAACAACATTGACAGGAATCATACGCAGAAAGATCTGTACTAAATCACTGCCGCCACGACCTTCCACACTGGCCACAGCAGAGGCCACGGCATTGCCGTCCAGAGTCAGGTTAAGTTGTTCTCCAACGGGCACACCACCAGCGATTCCCGGGGTCATCAGATTGACAAAAAACAGACCGATCAAGATGGCCATAGTGCTGGTGAACGCATAGTAAAGCAGGGTCTTGCCACCCAGGCGGCCCAAATCATTTCCGCTGCCAATATTGGCGATGCCCACGATAATGGATGCCATAATCAATGGCACAATAATCATGCGCAAGGCATTCATGAACAGAGTACCGACAAAGTCATACATGGAAACGAAGGTTATGCCGAGGAAACTGGCGTCGGTACCGGTGATGGTGCCAGCGATTGCCGCCAGGACGATGGCGATCAGGATCTGCAAGTGAAGTTTGATCTTACCCATGCGGCTTATGCCTCTTTAGTTCTGCTAATGCCAAATCATTTAAACAGCGCCCAATCTTTTATTCAATGGGCTGGCCAGTCTGACTATAATGGCGCACACACACTGTACCTGAATAAACACTAATTTATGGAACATACTCATTATCTTGCGCGTAGTCGGGCTCGCCTGACCAGTCTCTGGGAAGGCCTGAAGCAAAAGGTTGAGCGACGCTATCCAAATACCTATGCACATTTGCCAGACTACTGGCAGTTGATGCGTATGGACCGACCCATAGGTATTTTTCTACTGTTGTGGCCAACCTTATGGTGTTTGTGGATTGCCGCTGGAGGGATTCCCGACTTTGATCTGCTGTTTATTTTTATTGTCGGCACTATTCTGATGCGTGCTGCCGGGTGTTGTATCAATGATTTTGCCGACCGTGATTTCGATGGCCATGTAGAGCGAACCCGGGAACGTCCACTGGCAAGCGGGAAAATTTCGGGCAGGGAAGCGCTATCTCTTTGCGCACTGCTTTGTCTGCTGGCCTTCCTCCTTGTACTGCTTACCAACAAGCTGACTATTTATATGTCCTTTGGCGGACTGGCTATCGCCCTGATCTATCCTTTTATGAAACGTTTTACCCATCTGGCCCAGCTGGTACTTGGCGCCGCTTTTTCCTGGGGCGGCCTGATGGCCTTTACCGCACAAAGCGGTGAACTGCCCGTTTATGCCTGGCTTTTGTACACCGCAAATTTCTTGTGGACCGTTGTTTACGACACCCAGTACGCCATGGTCGACAGAGAAGATGACATGAAGATCGGGATCAAATCTACTGCGATTCTGTTTGCGGAAGCTGACCGTTTTGTAATCGGCATGCTGCAAATTTTGTTTTTGCTCACTATGTCGCTGAGCGCGAAACATTTTGAACTGGGAGGCTGGTTTCAGTTCGGCCTGTTCCTCGCCGCCGGCATGTTTGCCTATCAACAATTCCTGACCTGGAAGCGCCATCCGAAAGATTGCTTCAGGGCGTTTTTAAATAATTATCGGGTGGGGATGGTGATATTCTTTTTTACTGTGGTGGATTTGTTTATACCTTGAACCGCAGTCGCAAGGTGCAAGATAAAAGTGGAAAGTGGAAAGTGGAAAGTGGAAAGTGCGTAGGAGCGGTTTTAACCGCGAAGAATTCAAAGTTGAAAGTTAAAAATTAAAAGAAATTTCCAAAAGTAGCTTGACCTTCAGGTCTGACGAAATACAATTTTTGTACCTTGTACCTTGTACCTTGTACCTTGTACCTTGTACCTTGTACCTTGCACCTGTTTTCACAATAAATCCCGACCATTAAACACTTCCCGCTCCAGTTCAAAGGAATTGACTCCTTCCACACAACCAAGATTGACGCGAAAGTATCCAGGTTTGCGCATGGTTTCATGGAAAGTATAGTTGCCGCACTGATTGCAGTAATAGTGTTTTGCGACCTTGGCACCGAACTGATAACAGGAAAGTGCATCATCACGAATTTCTCTTTTCAGGTCCGCATCTGCGACAGGTGGATTCAACATGATGGCTGCACGGCGTTCACAATAGGAGCAGTTACAGCTCAAGCCTGACGTAATTGGCTCACTTTCAAATGAAAATTTGACTGCACCGCAATGACAACTTCCCTTGTAAACAGGCATGGACATCCTCTCGTTAATTAGGTGTGATTAAAAAGAACAGGTTTGGGCCAGTCTGTGCTGGCGCCTAATGAGCGGAGTATTTCTATTCCACGATCATAATTTCGTCCTACTGAAGCAACTCCGTGAGAATCGTCACCCGGGACAACGGCTATACCCATAGCCAGTGCTTCTTTAAGTACCGGCATGGAAGGATATTGTTCGCTGGCTTTATCAAAACCGCGCAAATTAAAATCAAGAATAAGATTTTTCCTGGCAATAAAATCCAGATTTCTTTTTACTCGCTGCCAAATTTTTTTGTTTTGCAGGGTATGCAGATAATCAGGATCAAATTTGCGAATCAAATCAAAGTGACCAACCACCGCCGGTTCCAAAGCCTGCAGCATTTCAAATTGCGCATCAAAATAATCCAGGTAAAGGGCTTCAAGACTGCCCGTAGTTGTTACCGCCTGGCGGAAATGACCTTCATCATAATCAATGCAGATACTATTCACATGATGGACTGAACCTACCAGATAATCCGGTTTCAGCTCCTCTACCAGGTGGTTTACAAAAGCTTGTGCACCTTCATAGGTTTCCGTTTCAAAAGCAGAAAAAATTTCTATCTGGTCACTATATTTATTTTTCAGCTTTTGGCATTCGTCGAAGTAGGAAAAAAACTGTTCCCGCAGGAAGGCTGCGCTTTGCTGATCTTCAGCTTCATCCGGGTAACGAAATGCATCAGACAGCGGTGCCATATGCTCAGTAATACCCACCCAGGTAAAACCCTGATCAATATAAGCCTTGATCACATCTTCAAGAGAGTCTTTGGCGTGGTGACAAAACTGCCCGCTGTGGCCACCATGCACTGACACTTTTTGGATGTTCGTGGCTGCTTTATTAGCAGAGGCTACATTATTAGCTGAGGCTCCTGAAGCCATGCTGTTATTTCCTGATGCTGAAAATGAATTTTGTGCTATCCATTGTATTAGACAATGACCACCACATAGTACCCCAAAAATCTGAGCCTCTCTTCATTGCCATGATGGTTGCCATAATAGCTGCCATGATATTAGCCCTTTAGCCATGCAGCCTGGCGCTGTAAACTCTCGTATGTGTTTGGCATGCCCTTTCCCGGAGAACGCTTGAGTACCCAGCCCACAGATATCTTTCACCTGCATTTCCTCACCAGCATTAAAGAAATTGATGCTGCTGACTGGAATACATTGGCTGGCAAGGACTATCCATTTATGCAACATGCTTTTTTTCTTGCCCTGGAACAAAGCAACAGTACCTCCGCAATCACCGGATGGCAGCCATATCATGTGGTGATTAAAAAATGTGCCGACGGTGATGATGAAAACGATGAAGAATCTATGGCAACCGTCGCCATCATGCCGCTCTTCCTGAAAGATAATTCCCAGGGAGAATATGTCTTCGACTGGTCCTGGGCAGATGCCTACCAGCGCCATGGTATGGATTATTATCCAAAATTTGTAACGGCAATTCCCTTTACACCATGCCCCGGCTCCAGAATCTGTGTAGCCGAGGATCAGGATGTCGGAGAAATTCACCGTCTGCTGTGTCAGACCATTCCCCAACAGGCAAAAAAAATAAATGTTTCCAGCTGGCATGTGCTTTTCCCTCAGCAGGAGGAAAGTGACGCGCTGGCAACACTAGGCATCCAGTCCCGCATAGGTTGTCAATATCAATGGTTTAACAGGGGCTATACCAGTTTTGATGATTTTCTGGCGCGCTTCAGTTCCCGCAAACGTAAGAATATTCGCAAAGAACGGCAGAAAATTTATGATGCAGGCATCGAATTTGAATTCCTGGAAGGCGCTGATATTCAAAGCAGTCACTGGGATAAATTTTATCTCTTTTACCAAAGCACTTATTTCGTGCGCGGTCGCTCACCCTATCTCACCGCGCAATTTTTTACTGAAATAGGAAATTCCATGCCTGAGAATTTATTGCTGGTTATGGCAAAAAAAGACGGTGAATACATTGCCGGTGCCTTGAGTTTTATTGGTGCGGATACACTCTATGGACGCTACTGGGGCTGTACCGAGGAATATCAGTTCCTGCATTTTGAAACCTGTTATTACCAGGGCATTGATTACTGTATTGACAAAGGGCTGCAGCGTTTCGATTCCGGCGCCCAGGGCGAACATAAAATTCAGCGCGGTTTTGAGCCCGTTCTGACCTGCTCTAACCACTGGATTGCACACACAGAATTTGATCAGGCCATCAGCCGCTTTCTGGAGGACGAAGAACAATATATACGTCGCTATCAAAAAGAAGCCACAGCCTATTTGCCCTTTAAGGCTGATGACTAAATAGGGGTCAGAACAGGTTTCTTATATAAAGATTGATTATTGAGATCATAGGATCTTTATATAAGAAACCTGTTCTGACCCCTATTTTTAAGGCTCTTTTTGCCAGACCAGCAATTGATTGTTTGCAGGCATGGTATGGTCAGCCACCAATGTCATGCCTGCCTGTTGCGCAAGGGCATTAACTTCCTCGAAATCTCGCACACCACTTAAGGGATCACGCTCTTTGAGCCACAACTCAAAGCGGGCATTGCTGTCACTGGTAAATTCGCCATCATATTTAAACGGGCCATAAACGCAAAGATAACCGCCTGCTTCGAGGGTCTTGCCCGCACCATCAAAAAAATCTTTTACATGGGTCTGAGGCATGATGTGCAGAGTATTGGCACTGAAAATACCTCCAGCCTGATTCATCGGCCAGGATTGCTGACTTACATCCAGCACCAGCGGAGGTAAAATATTAACAAGCGCTACATCTTTCAGCCCTGCTGTCAGAAAGGCTAAATTGTCAGACGTATCACTAGGTTGCCACCTTATCTGCGGTAGCTTTTCTGCAAAATATTGAATATGTTGGGCTGTATAGCTGCCAAGCTCCAGTACCGTTATAGCATCATGAAAATACTGACTAATGGTAGACAGGATCACAGCTTTATTATTTTCGCAGGCCTGGGAAAAGGGCTTTGACATATCACAAGTACCGTCAAGAATTATGAGTTAAACTGAAGCGAATTTGTAAAGGAAATCTATTATGCCAAAGCAACATATTGAAGGTCTTATCTCCCAACTGCATGAGAAGTTTGCAGACAGTGATACCAGCCCCCAGCAGGAAGCCATGCTGGCACAAATGCAAAGCCAGCTTGCCGAATGGGAAGGCCCCAAACCCGCAGACGACTTCACTGAAACTGCAGATATGCTATTGCAGGAAATAGAAGAGGAGCATCCCAAAGCCGCTGCAATAATTCACGAAATTATCAACACCCTGGGTAATATCGGGGTGTAGGCCCTTCTCTAATAAAAAGCTAATTAAGCTCTACTAAAGAGCTAATTATTGCTTGCGCAGAAATACCGGTTTCTGTGCGGTAGATTCATCCTTGCTGTATTTATAAGCATCCTGGTTGAAGTCCTTCAGGGAATCCACGTCTTTAATTCGATTCTGAATTATCCATGCCGCCATTTTTCCACGGGCTTTTTTCGCAAAAAAGCTTATTACTTTAAATTTTCCCTTGCTGTAATCCTTGAATACTGGTGTGACGATGTCCGCTTCCAATAATTTTTTATCCAGCACACTGAAGTACTCATTGGATGCCAGGTTAATCAACACTCCATCATCTTGAGCCTTCAGGTCACGGTTTACTGCACGGGTAATCTTGTCACCCCAAAAGGCGTAAAGGTTTTTACCGCGGTCATTTTCCAGACCTGTCCCCATTTCCAGACGGTAAGCTTGCATCAAATCCAGAGGTTTTAATAAGCCATATAAGCCTGACAGGATGCGCAGGTGATCCTGGGAATATTTCAGGTCCGCTGCTGAAAAACTTTCTACTTCAAGCCCGGTATAGACATCTCCTTTAAATGTAAAAATAGATGGCCGGGCATTGCTTTCACTAAATGGTGTTTTCCACTTTTTAAAACGCTCGACATTTAATGTGCTGATCGCTTCACTGGTGTGCATCAGCTTTTTTAAATCGTCGCTTGTGTGCTGGCGCATTATATTGACGAGCTTGCGCGAATCAGTCAGAAATTCAGGCTTGGTATTACTTACCTTTTTATATTTACTTTCAAGATCCAGCGTTTTTGCCGGAGAAATAACGATCAGCATTGTGCTTCCTATTTGGTATTTCTGTTACAGGTTTGGTACATCAGTGCTTTAAACCTGGTTGATAAATTCGTCCCACCAGTTCAGCGGGGTAACACCATCTGCAGGGTCATAAATGTTGCCATAGTACCAGACAGAATCTGTGTACCTGGCCATCGCCCCGTCAAAAACCTTCTCAATTTCAGAAAAGCCGATATTAACATGGACTGAATACACCAATGCCCTTTCACTTTGTAAATCCAGTGAGCCATCCAGCATTGCCACTTCGGGTGTAAGAACCTCTTCCAGCTCATGAATATCATCTTTACGAAAAACACGAATAACCAGATTACCGCTACGCTTAATGACCTGATAGTTT
>Ga0233432_10002779_pt1 | contig 16101 bp, 16 predicted proteins | sample SI_122_August201_6_FD_179870 | JGI IMG/M metagenome (GOLD analysis project Ga0233432, IMG submission 179870) | Seawater microbial communities from Saanich Inlet, British Columbia, Canada - SI_122_August2016_10_MG | ecosystem: Environmental > Aquatic > Marine > Inlet | place: Canada: British...
AAATCCGGGACGGCTGCCTAGAAGTAGCTACCAAAACACCGAAGAGGGTCACGTGGAAAGATAAGCGCTATGAGCTTAGCCGAGAAGAGTTCAGGAGCTTACTGAGACCCAATGATATAAGTGAGACAAGGACGAAACCGCTCTCGCGGTATTGGCGCTTTTGGCGTGTGTTGCGCATAGGTTGGAGCGCGGTGATTTTGTGAACTGACGAACCTGTTGGACGATTGAGACCTTCTCAATCTGACCAACAGGAGGTTTTTATGACCGATCAATATGTGCCTGCGCTGCGCCAGCGATTTCTCGAAGACATGCAAATCAAAGGGCTGCAGCCCAAGACGCAGACGATGTATCTGCGCGGGATGCGGGATTTTACGCGGTTTCTGGGGCGTTCTCCAGATACTGCGACGCCGGAGGATTTACGGGCGTTTCAGCTGGATATGAAGGAACGGGGCGTTGGGGCACCGACATTCAATAACCGGCTGACGGTGCTGAGCTTCTTCTTCGCTGCGACCTGTCCCCGACCAGAGATGAAGACGCATATGCGCTATCAGCGGGCGGCCAAGAAGATCCCCATCGTGCTCAGCGCCGAGGAGGTTGTGCGCATTCTTGAGGTAGCGCCTGGACCTGGCCTGAAGTACCGGGCAGCGTTCAGTGTTGCTTACGGCGGCGGCCTGCGGGCCAGTGAGGTGACACATCTTAAGATCGGGGATATCGACAGCGACCGGATGCTGATCCGGGTCGAACAAGGAAAGGGCCTCAAGGATCGGCAGGTCATGTTGTCGCCAAGTCTGCTTGAACTTTTGCGCGACTATTATCGCGAAGCCCGACCCGCTGGCTGGCTCTTTCCGGGGCGCAACCGCATCGATCCGATCTCGACGCGCCAGTTCAACCGTGCCTTCGGGGCAGCCTGTGACTTTGCAGAGGTCAAGAAGAAGGTATCACCCCACACCTTGCGGCACAGCTTTGCCACCCACTTGCTTGAAGGCGGGACTGACATCCGAGTAATCCAAGTTTTGCTTGGTCATGCCAAGCTGGAAACGACGACGATCTATACCAAGGTGGCAACCAAGACGATCCAGAACGTGACCAGCCCGCTTGATCTTCTGGTACGACGAGAGGCTGGCCCTGGTTAATCCCAGCCCAGATGGGACGCTCAAAACTGGAGGTCGCGGACATCTTCCGTGCCCATGGCGGTGCCTATCGTCGTGAACAAACAGGGCACCTGAACATGCCACAACTGAAGGTGATGTCGGCGATTGAGAATTGCCGCACGGCAGCCCTCGGCGGTCACGTTGCGGCTTGCACAAAATGTGACCATCAGCACATCGCCTATAACTCGTGTCGCAATCGCCACTGCCCGAAGTGCCAAGGCGCTGCGGCGCAGGACTGGATGCAGGCGCGTATGGAGGACCTTTTGCCCGTCCAATACTTCCACGTGGTGTTTACGCTGCCACCGCAGATCGCTGACATCGCGTATCAAAACAAGGAGGCGGTCTATGGTCTTCTGTTTAAGGCATCGGCCCAGACGTTGCAGACTATTGCGGCGGATCCCAAACATCTTGGCGCAAAGATCGGCATGACATCGGTGCTGCATACATGGGGCTCGGCGATGACGCACCATCCCCATGTCCATGTTGTTGTGCCGGGCGGCGGCTTGTCATCCGACGGTCAGCGTTGGGTCGCCTGCCGCAAAGGGTTCCTCGTGTCGGTGAAAGTCCTGTCACGGTTATTCCGCCGCCTGTTCCTCGAAGGGTTGGCCAAGCTGCACAAGGAGGGCAAGCTGGCGTTCTTTGGCAGCCTGTCAAAGCTGGCCGATCCCGATGCCTTCGCAACATATCTTGCACCGCTGCGCAAAATAAACTGGGTCGTTTATGCCAAACAACCCTTCGGCGGACCCGAAGCCGTGTTGGCCTACCTAAGCCGCTACACGCACCGGATAGCGATCTCAAATCACCGCCTGATGAGCGCCGATGCAGACGCAGTAGCTTTCAAATGGAAAGACTACCGGATCAAATCTGGCGACAGGATGAAGGTCATGCGCCTGCGCACGTCCGAGTTCATACGTCGTTTCCTGATCCATGTCCTACCCTCCGGCTTCCACCGCATCCGACACACAGGCTTCCTTGCGAATGGCATTCGGCGCGACAGGATCGAGATGATCAGGAGATTGCTTGACGTAGACCCGGATGCTGATCTTAAAGCCGACGACGATCAATGTACCGACACCAACGAGAAGGAACAGGCATGCCCTAAATGCGGCGGCGTGATGATCGTTGTTGAGACATTCAAACGCGGCCAAACTCCAAAATCCCGAGCGCCGCCATGGGAGGATGCCGCATGACGAACTGTTTATACCCGCCGCTCTTATGTCTATGCGCCGGACCAATCACTGCAGCCAACTGCCCACAGGTGGACCCAAATCAGGTAAATGGGGGCGACACGAAGGCCCAGATGGCAAGGTCAGACTGTGAAAACCAACTGCCACATGCTTATCAAGACCATCAAAACCGTTGCTCAATGCATCGAACAACGCAGCAGTAAGCCACAATCCCCATAGCACCAAAACAGCCCGCGCTTTCCTCCTTGTCGGATTTGTCGCCGCTGCAGCTCGCGCTGACAGCAGCCACAAACCTTAGACAAATCCGTCCGCAATGCAGTCAGTGATGCTCACCGGCAGCAAAGGTCTGCTTCCCGCCATTAGCAAGCAATGCTGCGGATATCACCAAGGTTAAGACAGGGCTCACAACTCACCTTTGACGTAATTGTAAGTCGGGTTTTTAGCACCCGAAAATCAAGCTAATTTGAACCGCCCCAGTTTTTCCAGAGATTGTTTTGTTAAAATTTAGGTTTCTTTATCAAATTTGTTCAAATTTGTATAGAATGTCTCGTCTGCTTCTTGTGGCGTAACTTATCCGATGGCGCTGTGCAGGCACTCTGAGTTGTACCAACTGACCCAAGCCATGGTTTCCCATTCGATTTGGCCCACGCACTTCCATGGCCCCATGAAGTTGATGACCTCGGTTTTGAACAAGCCAATGATGCTTTCAGCCATGGCGTTATCATAGCTGTCGCCGACACTGCCGACCAAGGGATCTATGCCCGTCTCGGCCAATCGCTCGCTGTATTTTATGGACAAATATTGCGACCCGAGGTCCGAGTGGTTAACCAATCCACCGCCGTTTTCTGGACATCTTTGGCAAATTTTCCGATTGAATGCAGCAAGGACAAAACCGGTTGTCATCGATGTTGAGACACGCCAGCCCACGATTTTGCGAGCAGACACATCAATGACAAAGGCCACATAGACCATGCCAACTCAGCTGGAAACGTATGTAAAGTCAGATACCCAAAGCTGATTTGGTGCCGTCGCCGAGAGCTTGCGGTTAACTTTATCATCAGGACAGGGCTGCGTTGGGTCAGGAATGTTTGTCCGCTATTTTCCTCGTGTAACGCCTTGTAAACCAAGCGTCTGCATGAGCCTTTCGACCGCACACCGCGCGATATCATACTGCTCTCTGCGCAGTTGACGCCAGACCTGTCGGGCCCCGTAGCGACCGCTGTTTGCCTTAAAAATTTGGCCTATTTCTTCGGCGTCACCCAAATCACGCTTGGCGCGATCTTAGGCCAGATCAGGGCTTCTGGTAATGGCGGCTCGCACATAATACGTTGCTTGGGCGATCGGCAAAACACGGCAGATCAGCTCGACCCCAAAAGTTTCGCGGTGCTCTTCAATAAACGCGGTCATCTGCGAAATGGACGGTCGAGCTTTGCCTCGGCAAAATATGCTGACGCCTTCTTCGGGATCTCATTGGCAGTCCAAAGCTCCTTATTCTCACGTTCTAGTGCTTTGAGCCGATCCTTGTCTGCACTGCTCAGCCCAGATTGCGCACCGGCGTCGCGCTCAGACTGTTGGCAGCAGATACGCAGGCTATCAGGCATGCATCCCAGTTTCTGCGCGATTGCCTTTCGCGCAGGCTTGTCGCTGCGATAATTGCCGCGGTTTTCTCGGAAAAGCCGAAAGCCGCGCTCACAAAATTCGTCCGTGCACTTCGGGGGAGATTTTTCTGTTCGATGGCGCTCATTCTTTAAGAGTTTTACTCTCCAGTAAACCAGGGACGATTCAGTCATGAGGTTCGGATATTTGAGGATGGTGTTTTGATTACCAGCCATCTTGTCCTGAGTGGCAAGAACCAGCGGCGCGTTGACCCGGCCCATCGAGAGGCCCCACCTCAGCGCCCGCAGCCAGCACCATTGCCAGGCATTGTGCGCCGTTCCTTGGATTTTGTCGGAGCTGTCGGCAAACGCATGGCGGCACAGGGGGCAGCGCATTGACACAGGCCTTGGACCGGATCAAAGGCGCAATGATTGGTTTAAAGATGCCGCGCGCGCTCAAAGCGCTTGACCGCACGATACAAAAGCCTGAGCAAGGTGAAATCACAGCGATAGAGGCGATCGACAGCCTTCTCAGCGAAGAATACAGAACGCGTGAGACGCGCCACATCGATGTCGCGCTGCTTACATCCAAACTATTGCCGATCAAAAACCTCGAAAGCTTCGACTTCAGCTTCCAGCCATCGCTGGATCATGAGCGCATCGCCGCGCTCGCCCAGCTTGACATCATCAGATGGGCTGAAGTGGTCCACTTCCTCGGACCACCTGGCACCGGCAAAAGCCATCTGGCCACCGCGCTCGGTGTGGCGCTGTGAAGTCGGGCATGCAGGTTTATCGCGCGATGCTCGCGGAACTGGTCGAAGTTTTGGCAAAAGCTGAGCGGCGGGGTCTGCTTGCCGAAAAGATTAGGTTTTATGCAAGATCGTCGCTGCTGATTGTGGACGAGATTGGCTATCTGCCGATCACCCAGGGCGGGGCAAACCTGTTCTTCCAACTCATAAACGCACGCTATGAAAAAGGCGCCATGATCCTCACCTCAAATCGAGGATTTGCAGAATGGGGTGACATCTTTGGCGATCCCGTCGTCGCTACCGCGTTTCTGGACCGGCTGCTTCATCACGCAGTTGTCGTCCAGATTGAAGGGGCAAGTTATCAACTACGCGGTCACTCGGATCTCATCCCAGAACACGCCCGCACCAACGCACCCATCACACCACCACCCGCGCCAAAGCGTCGTGGCCATCCACAAAAGAATGGAGCGGCAAGTCACTGAAAACGGCTGACAACCGATCCCCGATAAACTGGGGAATTTTAGTTTGCCCAAAGTGGGGAATTTGAGCTGCCAGTGACACTTCCATTCCAAAGAACAGCGCGCACCATCAAACCATCGGATCAAACACTCAACATTTTATCTATGACCATGACGAGAGCATTTTGGGCATCAGCCGTCCGACATGTCGGCAATAATCCTCATATGACTTACCAAATTTCTTACGTAGCATTTTTTCTTCTTTGTTGATGCGGCTTAGGTAGAGAATATAGAAGCCCAAAATACCACCCAGGCCAGCGATCCAATTATTCAATAAAAACGCTTGGGCGAACCCCAAGGTAAATATGGAAAGGTACATCGGATGGCGGGCAAAACGATAAACGCCTTTAGTGATCAGCTCATGATTGCCTTGAAGCTCCACGATAGGAGACCATTGTTTTTCAAGATCAAAATGGCTTTTAAAAAGCCCCAAAATCCCTGCCCCTGCCAGGATGGTTCCTATGACTGGAAAAACACTTAATTCCGTGTAGTTAGCAAAATCAAACCACGGCAAGGTAATATAAAGCGCCGGAATAAAAAAATATCCTAAAGCATGGATCAACCGAAATATGATCAGCTCTCCTTGGTTAAACGACTGTCGATCCTTGTCAGCTGCCAAATGGCGCCCGAAGTATTCTTGGATATGAGCTGTTATGCAGACCATTAGAAGAAATATAATTTCACTCAAAGACAGCCCGTCTTTTTGCGTTCCAAAATAGGCAATAGCGGCGATAATCAGTGACGAAGTGATTGTACTCTTGTTCATTTTAAGGCCTTTCAAGCAAATGAGACTAAGTTGACCAGTTATCTTGCATTCTAAATACAATGCGGATGAATTCTCTAATCGGATCAATGATCCAAGAAATTAGCCGGCGTTCTGAGGCGACAAAATACCCTGTTCCCGTCATCCCAACTCTGAGTTCAGATGCTGTTTTGCCGTTTAGAAATGTTTTATCTGACAATTTGGTTGTGAGCACAAAAACCGGTTGAGATAAATTACCCCCAAAACTAAGCTCCTGCGGTTTGAAAGCACTTTTGGAAATATCTCTGAGTTCCAGATTGGCAGTACCCCATTCATTAACTCCAAAGGTATCCATGGCGACCCGGGCCGATTGTCCGACTGTCAGCCCTTCCAGCTCTCGACTAGAGGAGTAAAACTCCATCTCAAATTCATCAATATCAACGGTATTGGCAGATATTTGAATAAGTTTCTTGGCTGTGATGCCGACAGAGGCGCCTTCATTGACCATGACTTTTGTCACCCAGCCTGAAATAGGGGCGAGAACTGTCACAATATTGCTTTTCTTCACATCGGATATTTTCAACCTAATTTGATCAATTTCAGACGTCAGTCTGGTGGCCTCAAGTGAAAATTGGACTTTTGTGCGTTCAAAATTTTCTTCTGCATCTGTTTTTTGTCTTCCATAACTAACCACCTGAGCTTTGGCGTTTAACAGATGCTGTTGAGAGGCGTTGAGTGTAAGCTGAGCCTGTTCTTTGGACTGCTGCGTTGCGAGCCCAGAGTTAGTCAAATTAGATACCCTTTCCGATTGCTCGGTATGAACTGTCACGTCCTCATAAAGCCATTTCACTATTTCTTTTTGTAAGCTCAATTGATCGCTCATGTATCTGAGTTTTGCCACATGTGAGGTTTCCAAAGCCACTTGTTGATTAGCATTTTGCTTTAATTCATCCTTCGCCCTTTGCAACTGAACAGTCAGCTTAGCCAATTTGCTTTCAAGCGTGTCGCCAAGTGCAAAGTGCGTGATAGATTCATCAACACGGAATAACGGATCATTACGTTCGACATAGTCGCCAGCGCGCACGTAAATATTAGACACTTTGCCGCGACTGGGGGCAACAATATCGGCGACCGATCCTTTCGCGATGATCTGGCCCCGAAGTTTTCGAATTTCCGGGATTTTAACAACAAATGATAGCGTGAGTACTATGAGGCACATTACGCAGACTGTCAGTACCAAGAGCCGCAATTTAAGCGGCATAGCTGGCAGACCGCGAATAGCCCAGACGCCCATGGATGAATTGATGTCTTCAGTTTCAGGCATAGTCGTTCCAACTATTGTCTTTGACTTTTGAAATTAGGCGCCTCGACATTGGAAATACCTTTCAATTTGAGGCCAATGCCGCCAATCTTCTGGTTGCGTAAGAACGGCATTTTCAAGACTCTTGATCAGCCGTTTCAAGACAGCTTTGGACTGTGTCAAATCCGTTTGTGCATCGGTGATATTTATCGAAAAACTGCCGTCTCTTATAACATTTCCACTTGCAAAACCCGTGACCAAAGGTGCTTTGAGCATACGGGCAACCCTGATCGCACCTGTATTCATCCGCGCCGGTTTTCCCATAAAGTGACAGTCACTCCACATCCCATAGGTGCTATCTAGATCGCAGTAACAGATTAGAATGGAATCTTGGCTCTTGACCTCTCTCAGGCAATTTCGCAAAGCACCCTCTTGATCCAGTCCCCAGTAACGGGACCCGTAAAACCGGACATGTTTGGTAACAAGAAGATTTTCCAGTGCACCACGTTCTGTTTTGTAGGCTAGCACGTGTATTTTTTTCTTGCCTTTCATCAGTTCAGCAAGGCCAGTACAGAGATGAAAAAACGTCGAAAAATGAAAAGCCGCCAGAACAATAGGGCCGTTTGCATTTAACAGCAGATCTTCACCTTCTTTTGACAAAGATTTTAATATTGATCGCGAGGCATATTCTGCAAATGGCTTTTTCGACATTGCGCAAAGTCGGTTTTCGGCGATATAACTTTCCGTCTGATTCCGAAAAAACAGTGTTGCAAATTCCTGTGCTTGGTCGGGGGTTACGTCTGTCACGAATTGATAATTATCCGCTATATAAGGAAAAATTTCCCGATATCTGAATTCCATGGATTCCGCAAAACTGACACCGGTCTGAAAAGAACGTACCGGCATGATGGCTGACAAGGCATTTGCAAGGCGGACTGATCGAACATAACTCAGATGCGGGGACCGCCGGAAATTCATGCCAGAGACCCCATGGGTTCCAGCAGACCATCTTTGATTATGCGGGCGTCGGTTGCATGCTCTACTATGAACCTCTCATGCGTGGCAACAATGCGAATACAATTGAGCGTTTTGATGTCATTCCAAATGGCGTGCGCCGTTTCGTCATCAAGGTTTGCTGTGAACTCGTCAAGAATAAGGATTTTTGGTTCCCGATACAGTGCGCGAGCGATCAACAGCCTTTGAAACTCACCCGTAGATAAAATAAATTTTGCAATGTCGAAGTCGGTTTTATACCCGTGATCAAAGTCCTCAATACGATTATGAATACGTGCCATTTTCGCAGCGCGAATAAGCCGGTCGCGATCAATTGCTCCTGAAAAGCTGGAAATATTCTGTCCTAATGTACCGGCAAAGAATTGATCTCTGGGTGTGACCGTTGCCATGATTTTCCGAAGCCTGTTATTTTGACCCTTCTCAAGTGCCTGCCCATCAACCAACAGCGATCCGGAACTTGGCTCATGAAATCCAAGTAAGATAGAAAGAAAAGACGATTTCCCCGAGCCTGTTTTTCCCATGACGACAAGGGTATCGCCCAATTGCAATTGAAAACTTACATTGCGCAAAACCGGAGTTTCTCTGCCAGGATAGGATATTTCCAATCCATCACTGCTAAGTTCCTTTAGCGTTTCAATCTCTGAACCGGAACCGACCTGCTGTTTTGCAACTTCATCATGTACAGTCTCCGATTTTGTCAGTAAAATATCTGAGAGCCTGTCGACATGAACGCGGGCAACATTGCGTTCAAGATATGCTTCCATAATTGTTACAAAGCTTTCACCGAAGATCTGCTTATATTGAATATAAGCATAGACAGAGCCAATTGACGAATTCCCATTTATGATTTGGTAGCCAGAATAGGTAACCACAGCCAATTGCTCTGCGTGTAAAACACTCCGGGACAGTGTATCGAACAAGATACGATATTTGTCTTTCTGTTTTCGCGCTTTGAGGCTTTGGTTGAAAGAACGATTCCACAACTGAGTAAGCGTACTGGACATGCCAAAAACCTTAATGGATCCAATGCCGTTTATCGCATTCAAAACATGTCCATCAGCATGAGCTTTCATCACAAGCTCTTCTTTTGAATACCGCCGTAAAGGCGCTGCGAGGAGACCGCGTACCAAAGCGAAAATTGACAGGCCTGTTAGTGAAATGATGGCCAAAACCCAGTCAAAATAAAACATTAGCGCCAAAGATAGGATTGCCCCAATTCCGGCAATCAATGCGCCAATCATTTGGTGAACCATAAATACTGAAATATAGTCAGCGGATTCAACTCTTGCACGAATGTCTGCTGCAGTTCTATTCATAAAATAGAACATCGGCAACGCAAGCATATAACCAAAAGAATTGAAAGAAAGCTGTGCATTGAATGCTATGGAAAGAAAATTCTTAAGAGCCTCAACCAAAAAGCGGTAAATATTCTCGAAAAGAAATACAAAAATAAAAATCAGAGTGAATGAAAACAAAAGCTCCTGAGCACTGTTTTGAATGGCTTCATCAATGACGAGTTTAAGATAGGAAGGCGATGCAAGCGCGAAAATCTGCAAAAATAAACCACAGACTAAAATGAACAAGAATGTCGAATTTGTCTTCACAATAGCAGATGCGAAATCGATGAGATTCAAAAATGAAATTTCATTATTTTTGATAATTTTCGATGTGTCTGCGGCAAATTCTATCGCGTAACCCGTCAGATACGGGCCCGCCTCTTCCAAAAGCAATCGACGCTTACCAAGCGCCGGATCGAGTATCGTCATCTTTGATTTGGCGACTTTTTCAAGCACAACGAAGTGATTGCCACCCCAGTGCAAAATACACGGGCACTTGAGTTCCTTTAACTCCTCCAGATCAAAGGCAACAGCTTTCCCCAGCAAACCGAAATCGGCAGCAGCACTGACGATTTGGAAAATTGAAAATCCGTGTTCAAGAGACACTTGGTATTTGTTTCTCAGGTGTCGTAATGAAACTGGTTTTTTAAAGGCATGCGATATCATTGAGATACAAGCCAGACCGCACTCGGTCACTTGATCTTGATAGACGATTTTTGCCTTACTCATGATATAACCACCCATAAGCCCCGATAGACCATTTGATACAATTGTTTTTTTGAAATTTTCTAATTTGATAACGCACTATTTTTATTGAATACTTGGGATTTACGATTGATTATATATCTCGGCATAGGGCGGAAACCTTACGGTACCACTATGACAAGGTTTCGGAACACCACCCGATTTGATCACACATTTCTGCTTGATGGGTGAAATCATTTGATTTAATTCTCACTGGCGATGCGCTTTAGTAACGATTGAAAATTGGGGCAAAAACGGGGCGATAAACGCCCCGTTTCCATCGCAAAGTTTACTTAGGACTGATTCCCAGGCCGATTGCTAAGGTTATCCCGGCAACGCCTACGGCCGCCGCGGTCCCTCCTGCGGTGAGAATGGCGCCCCCAAGGCCCAAAACCATCGCTGCAATTTCCCATGACATCCCACCGGTTACTGTCGTTTGTTCTTGAACACTTAGTTCTTTCATTTTTATCTTTCCTCTGTTTTGTTCAGTTACAACAGGATACACCCGTCTATTTTGATAAACTTAAAGGATACATCCTAAAGTTAAGATAATTTATAATATAAAGTAATACAACTAATACTTAAAGGTATATAACGTGCAAGTGGTAAACGGATTGGAAATAATAGGATATTAATTAATATTTTAAATTGTATTTCGAACTGTGGGCCGAGGGTATAATATAATATTAACTTACATGTAAGCAGTTAGGTAATCATATAAATTATTGTTATTGATAAACTAATGTCTAAAATTTATCCCCTGAAAAAAGTTTAAAAAAGATATCTTCATGCGCCATCCCGAAAACCCCAAAATTTTCGCCCGGCTTCTACCAAGCTTTTAGTATGGCCAACTCAATGCTATGACCATGGCTCTTTATTTTAATCCGGTCCTTCATCGTCAATCTACACAACATACCTTTTGTCATGCTCTCGCTGTGCCTGTCGCTAGGGTTTTCAAAATCAACGGCTGCTTGAACTGGGTTTGATTTGGCTCATGTAAAACGCACAGCAATAATGGTCCGCAGAAACGGCTGCGACTTACCGCAGTTGTAGCGGAGCAAAACCCCGCCAGTTTGTGCCCTTCGTTTATTCGGAGGACGGAAGATATATTCTGTGGATATTTATAGTCGGGTGCGCCGTGCAGAGCTACGGCTGGAACCGCAAATGCGTGTACCGGACCCACTTGGGAACTGGAGCTAAAACCTGCGGATCAAGCCAAAGACGCGCCTGTCTCTATAAATAGGCGCATTTGAACCCATCAAAAATCGGTTGCGACGCCGCCTTCACTTTTTCGCCTTGCAACAAATGCATCAAGCTCCTCGCGAATGGCAATATCCATTGCAGGAGCTTCGAAATCTTTCAAAATTTGTTTCCAAATCCGATGTGCGCGTTCAACGGTCAAAACACTTCCTCGGTCTTCCCAGTTTTCAAAATTCGACCAATCAGATAGAAACGGGCTGTAAAATGCCGTCTCATACCGGTCTTGCGTGTGCTGTGTCCCAAAGAAATGCCCACCTTGGCCAACCTCGACAATCGCATCAAAGGCCAGTTCACTTTCACCATAGGTCACGGGTTGCATATATTTGATCATTTGCTGCACTTGCTCGCAATCCATGACCAATTTTTCATACGAGGCGCAGAGCCCCCCCTCAAGCCACCCCGCAGCGTGATACACCATGTGCGTACCGGAAGTGAGGGCCGCAGATAACGAACTAGAGCTTTCCCAAGTCGCTTGGTTGTCAGGCGCATTCGACACACAGGTATTTGAGGCCCGCAAAGGCAATCTATAAAAACGGGCCATTTGTCCTGTCATTTGGGTCGCGCGCATATATTCCGGCGTTCCAAAAGCTGGAGCACCAGTTTTCATGTCGACATTGGAGCTGAAAGTACCAATTGCGCAAGGGCAACCGGGATTAATTATTTGGATCAAGACAATGGCACAGAGCGCCTCGGCAATAGACTGCGCCACGGTGCCCGCCAAAGTTATGGGTGACATGGCCCCTGCCAATGTAAATGGTGTAACAATCGTCGGTTGCCCACAGCGTGACAAACGCATCAGCCCATCCAACATGGGAAAATCATGCTTGAGCGGCGAGGTGGAATTAATATTGGTGAACATTCGTGGCGTCTGTGCAAATTCTTGTTCAGTCAAGCCCCCGGCAATGCGCACCATCTCAATGACATCATCAACACGCCCTGCCCCCAGTGAATAAGCATGCACCACTTTGTCGCTTAGCGTCAGCTGATCGTGCAGGCAATCCAGATGGCGCACCGATGCATGGCTGTCTACGGGTTCTACGGGATACCCGCCTATAAAATGAATGCAGTTGAAAAACTGCGATAATTTCACCAAGTCCTGGTGACTTTGCCTGTCACCGGGCCGTCTGCCACGATCCAAATCCGAACAGTTGGGCGGGGAGGCAATAGAGCCAAACACCATGTGTTGACCGCCGATGATGATCTGACGGTCAAGATTGCGCGGAGTGATCAAAAATTTCGCAGGCGCGTGAGAGATTTTATCCATAACAAAGGCGCGATCCATCTTGACCAACGCACCATCCCGCGTCTCGTTTAAGATCGTACAACCCGCCTGCCGCAGAGTGTCGACCGCCTCTAGGTTGAGAAACTCAACGCCGACTTCTTCAAGAATACGCATGGCGGTATGATGAATTGCGGCAACCCCTTCAGGCGGTAACGGCGCGATCGGGGTGTCTGTATTCTTGGGGACTTGCCATGCAATTTGCTGCAAGCCCGTCGCATTTGCGCGCTTATTCCCTTTACGCCCCCGTGATCCACGCCTTGCGCGACTAGGTTTAATATCCGACTGCACGTTTGTGGCCTCTCATGTCTTTTAATTGGGAATTTAAGGTTGGATTTGGTAGGTTTTGTCGCGTTAATAACGGCAGAAATTACAAAGGCTCATTGCAATGGACCCCTCGTTTTTAAATACTCCTGACGCATCCATGTTCTGCGTTTGGAATGGTCTGTCAACTGATTTATGCCATTTGTCATTGCAAAGGCGTGAAACAGACCCTGCAGTTTAATGGTGCGACCTTTCGCATTTCGACACCTGTCACGGCTGACTTTAGACGATTGCCGGCAGCTCATTACTGGGACGAATTGTGAAGTCCGAGATTAATGTCCGAGGACTTGACTGAGAAAGAGCTTAGCGCGTTCACTTTCTGGTGCGCTGAAAAATACCGCCGGGGTCGCGATTTCAATAATTTCGCCCTCGTCCATAAATACGATCCGGTCGGCTATTTTACGAGCGAACCCCATCTCATGGGTCACACAAATCATCGTCATACCCTCATCTGCAAGCTGAACCATAACGTCCAGAACTCCAGCGATCATTTCTGGATCAAGCGCTGAGGTTGGCTCATCAAACAGCATGATCTTTGGCGTCATACAAAGCGCCCGGGCAATAGCGACACGCTGTTGCTGGCCGCCCGATAATTGTGCAGGGTATTTGTGAGCTTGCTCTGCGATCTGTACTTTTTCGAGATACTGCATTGCCAAAACTTCTGCATCTTTAAGCGAAACGCCGCGGTTGCGAATTGGGCCAAGTGTAAGGTTTTCCAAAATAGTTTTATGGGGAAATAGGTTAAAATTCTGAAAAACCATGCCGATATCGCGACGGATAGCTTCGAGGTTTTTCATCTCAGGCGTCACCTCAAGCCCATCGACAATAATGGTGCCTTTTTGATGGGCCTCTAACTGGTTGATACAGCGTATCAGGGTCGATTTTCCCGATCCAGAAGGGCCGCATATGACCAGCTTCTCACCCATTGAAACTGTCAGGTTGATTTCATGCAGCGCGTTGAAATCCTCGTACCACTTACTGAGACCTGAGATGCTGACCAGTGGTTTTTCGATTTGCTCACCCATGGTGGTTTTCCTATTTAAAGCTGCGTCTGGCGCGACGTTCAAGCCAGCCAAACAGCACTGCGAAACCAAAGCAGATGCAAAAATACATACCGCCGACCAAGATCCATGTTTCAAATACTTTTGTTGTTGATGACGCGACCTCTGTAGCCAAGAAAGTCAGCTCTTGTATCGATATCAGAGACACGATTGAGCTGTCTTTAATCAGTGTAATGAACTGCCCAGCGAGAGGCGGCAGAATCTTGCGGCCCGCCTGCGGCAAAATCACATCTCGCAGTACATTAAAACGGGACAGACCAATGGCTCTTGCCGCCTCCCATTGGTCTTTGCCTATAGACTGTATGCCTGCACGCACGATTTCCGCGATATAGGCCGCTTCAAACATCGCCAGACATAAAACACCTGCTAGAAAATTGGAAAACAGGCGTACATCCCCGAAAAAAATGCGAAACAGCACATTGTCGACCAAAACACTTTCGCGATCGATATTGTCAAAACCCAAAGCCGGGAAAATCTGGCTAGAGATGAAAAAGAAAAAAATAAAGATAAACACCAGTGGCGGGATATTGCGGATCAATTCAACATATCCGCGGCTGATAATTCTTAGGGTCAAATTGTTACAGGTTCTCCAATACCCAACAATTAAACCGATTATTGCGGCCAATACGGTTGCCCAAAATGCAAGCCGCACGGTAGTCATCAGACCGTACCATAGCAAATTTGCCGAATAAGACCCGGTCTCTGGGTCAAATCGCACAACAAATGACAGCACGCGCTGCCAATTCCAATTATAGACCAGCACGTCGTTGACCCGATAGATCGAGAAAAATATCAGAACTATAACACCCGCAAATAAAGTGTAATCTGTCACTGTTAGTCTTTTACGGGGCACCGCGGGTGCGGATGGTCTTTTGGCCATTATATAATCTTTATTCTCAGGGAAAGAGCGCAGGCTTTATCCTGCGCTCAATCTTTTTGTAAGTTACTGCTCTACCGCGACCATGTCTTTCCATGCGGATTGGTCTTTGAACCAATAGTCATGGGTTTCTTTCAGCCATCCGTTAGAGGTGTTGACCAAGATCCAGTTTGAAAAAAAGTTCAGCCCATCTGCATCACCTTTGCGCATGGCAAAGGCCTCGTCACCGCGGGTCAGATTTTCGCCGTTGTTGGCAACATGGACCTTATCGGGATACCCCTCTGACCAAAAAGTGGGTTTTGGTGCTGAGGATATTGTTGCGTGGGCGTTTCCGTTGACAACCTCTTGAAAGGCCTGTGCATCATCATCAAATCTTAAAATCGTTGCTTTGGGGAACATCTTTGATGCGGTGTTACACGGCGTTGCGCCGCGCCGACAGGAAATCGTGACCGACGAACTGTTATAATCCGACAGGGATGAAAACCCGTCAGTAAGCTCAATATTGGCCGCCATCTGTTGACCAGAATGGGCATAGGGTTGGGTAAAATTCACAGTCAAGTTACGCTGTGGGGTGATTGACATCCCACCGATGATGACATCAAACTTTTTGGCAATAAGCGCGGGTATAATACCACTCCACGCAGTGGGAACGAACTCAACGTCAACCCCCATATCAGCGGCAACTTTGGTCGCCACATCAATTTCAAAGCCTATCAAATTCCCCTCTTTATCACGCATAGCCCATGGAACAAACGTCGCCATACCAACCCGTAATGACCCACGTTTTTGAATATCTTCAAGGACGCTCTCGGCAACGACAGGCGTCATTGTGGCGATGGCCGTGAATGTGCCTAAAGATAAGGCGCATAGAAGGGCTTTCATATGTTTGAATAAGTGCATTGTGCTTCCTTTGTTTAGTTGCGAAGGTTGAAAGTATTAATTGCCTCGAGACTTAAGAGACCA
>Ga0233432_10002782_pt1 | contig 16096 bp, 14 predicted proteins | sample SI_122_August201_6_FD_179870 | JGI IMG/M metagenome (GOLD analysis project Ga0233432, IMG submission 179870) | Seawater microbial communities from Saanich Inlet, British Columbia, Canada - SI_122_August2016_10_MG | ecosystem: Environmental > Aquatic > Marine > Inlet | place: Canada: British...
CAATGAAACGCTTTTTAGGCAGGAGGCAAGAAAGAGGCTCCAACAAGGAATCAATACGACGAACGCCCAAATTGCAGCCGTGGGCGCCAGTCCCAATCGGTTTGATCGACTACAGGAAATCCAAATACCCACGCTGATTGTTCACGGAACCGAAGATCCGCTCATCCCCATTGATCATGGTCTATCTTTGGCAGAGAACATTCCGAATGCCGCCAAAATGATTATGCAAGGCGTGGGTCATGAGATACCTGAATCTTTAGTGCCGTCCATCGCGACGAGGCTCAGCGTTCATTTCAATCAAGTCGTGGAATAATGGTTCAAAAATTCGAAGTATCGCTCAACATCTGATGTAGAAAAATCTGTATTTAGGCATTAGATCAACGGCAATGTCGTTATCGCCCTGAAGACGCCCTACGATGACGGCACGACTCTCGTCGTCCGAAGGCGGCCCCACTCAGCCCAATGGAATTCATGGGGCGCCTGGCAGCACTGGTACCAAAACCACGGGTCAACCTCGCGCGGTTTCATGGCGTGTTCTCACCTAACAGCAAACTGCGTAAAGACGTTGTTCCTCAGAAACCGGTAGAAGAACAAGAGAACCCGAAACCAAAGGCCTACTCGAGACCGGGCCGCGTTCGGATGGGCGCAGCGGCTCAAGCGTGTGTTCGCCATCGAAATTGAGAAATGCGAGAAGTGTGGTGGGCCCGTACAGATCATTGCATCTATAGAGGATCCTGATGTTATTCAGAAGATCGCACCTGAGTCTGGATCAGCCAGGTGATCCATTGATCCGCTCACCGCCTACGGACCTGACCGATCAACAAACGACGCTATTCTGATTTCCGGCCCATCGACTACACATCGATGACGGTTTCGATCGACCTGAGCTTCGATTCTAGAGACATATCGCCGAATTTCTGATGCTCAACTCATTCAATTCGTGGTTGAAGCTGAGGAAAGAGGGGATTACGGACAACTCCCACGGTGGCGATACTTTTCTGAATGTTGAAACGGGGTGTTTATGCTTACTCACCGCAAAAAGGGTGTTTATTCTTACTAATCGCAGTGGGTTTGAATATCGAAGATTCACTGTTTCGCTCGATATTGGTAACGGCTAACCAGCCTGAGAGTCTAGTTGGATTTCCACGAAGATCAGTTGTGGTGCGGCTTTTATCAGGCTGGCCTCATCGGGCAATTTATTGTCGTCAAGCTTGATGCCATAGACTTTGGCGTCCCGTGGAAGGGCGCTAAGGTAGTCTCGCACGCGATCTCGTAATTCCGTATTGTCTGTCTCCCAGAGGCGTGCCTTACCGGTGTAGGTTGTTCTTGCAATTTCCAATGCAACGGCTGCGTCGCCGCCGCGCAGGTTCATCCACCAGCGGGTGCTGTGAGCTGACAATAGCCAAACGGTATCTCGTTTCCGTACATAGCTAAGCGGTGTTATGAAGTGCCGGCCACTCTTGTGACCTGTAAAGTGCAGTAATGTCAGGGAACCACTGGCAATCTTGTGTAGTGGTGAGCGCAGCAGCGCCTTAACAATCGGGTTGGCAATTTTATAGGCCAGATTTTCGATACGTTGGATTATGCTCACGCTGTCTCCTGTGGTGATGAGTCGGTAATATTGTGTGGGTATTGGCCTGTAACGCCCTGGCAGATTAGTACCATCGTATCGACGCGGCGCTGTGCAGCGATGGCCGAGATACAGCCGATTGAGTTCATCATGGCGAGACTAAACCACGACTGCGGGCCCTCTGGTAAGCGACAATGCGTAACGATAGCGCGAGTAGCCCAAGAGTTGTGTAGATTAAATCAATAGTCCTGGCCCCAGCACTTGCGGCTTGCCCTGCATAACTCACCCAGATAGCCGCCCAGAAATACCAGATGCCCCCCAGGTGAAGGTAGCGCCAGTGCTCTCGGCGCATTCTGCTCCGCACCGGGAAAAACGAGGTGACAGTCATTGCAGTCAGGAAGACGTAACTGATCATGCGCAGGAAAAGATCAAGGTCGTTGTGCAGTTCCTCCCAGTAATAGGTGTTGTGCCGGACCAGCATTACCCCAATGAACGCCGCCTGCCAACCGAAGCCGGCAGCGAAAGAAAGGCCGAGGTAACGGCGGTTACGCAACAACCAGTTGGCGAACTCGCCGGGGGCGAGCTGATTTAGGGGGGAGGCAATAAAGGCGAGAAACACCCAAGGTGACGCTAGTTGCACCGAGAGCCGGATCATCTCTACTGCGGCCTCGGGCGTGGCAAAGCCAGTCGTTGTCAGACCAATCAAGATAGCCGCAAGCGTCAGCGCTGCCACCAGGAAAAAAAACGACCATCCGTTTAAGGCGCGTCCGCGCAGCCTACTCATGCCACTTTCAGTCGCGTCATGTTGAATACATAGTTAGCTTTTTTTTCCCAAAACATAACGTACCTGTTTGTTGGCCGATCAAGTCCGGAGTTAACGTCGCAGGCTGAAACTATCGACGAACAGAATGGTCGTAAAATCCCAGTCCGCGATACATATCAAATCCAGTAATTTGTCTAATCTCAGGCGACAGTTCGGCAAGCCTTTTCGGCGGAATGTTCAGGTATTGGTTTTCTTCCTGACGTACCCAACCTACGGAATAGGTCAGGATGATGCCGTAGCGCCAGTCTTGCGCTGTATTGGCACCGGCACCATGCAATGTGCCACCCATCCAGAAAAGTACCGATCCGGCCGGCATTTCTGCCTGAACAATTTCCTCGTCTTTAGCAATCCGATCTTCAGGCCATTTGTGACTGCCTGGTACCAATAGCGTTGCACCATTGTCCGCACGGAAATCTGATATTGCCCACATACTTGCGACGATGAGATTGGGACGTGGTTTTGGGAAAAATGTGAATGAATCCTCCTCCCGGTGCAATACCTGACCTCTTGCACCAGGCCCGACTTCCAATGCTGCGGTAATATGCAACTGGTAGCCGAATTCTCCATTAGGCAGGAGAAGGGTTTCGCAACACTGTTTCGAGAGAGGGTGTGCAACAAGTTGATCAGTGATAGTCGGTGAACGTGCGACCAATCCAGCCACGCGGCGGGTTCGGCCCGGATAAAATTGTGTCGGATCTTCTTTTTCAATTTCAATTACCCGGGCTTTTTTCATGTGTAGCGCCAACTCATCTTTAATAGATTGTCGTAACCCAGCATCTGTCACACCAGTAACGACTACACACCCGGCCTCATTCAAGGCCTCAGTGATTTCACTGCTCGGCGACCCAGCTGAAAGTAGTGGAATCGACATTTGCTGTCTCCTTGACTATAGAGTGCACATTGTGACGCTTTGGCTTTCATGTCTATCTCAGCAAACCTGCTCTGACTGTTTCAGTGACAACACCTGCCAACATAAGCTTCATTGCCCATACTCTTTGGTTGACTAGCTCATCTAACTCAACGTGTCCTGCCATCCAGAAAATGACCAGACCCCATGAGTGAGCTGAAAACTGCTTGGCTAATTCCTCAAGGTCGAATTTACCTTTCAGTTTTTTCTGAGCCTGAAGCCGGCTAAGGCATTCGTAGTAGAAGGGAATGTCCCTTCCGAACAGGGTCTGAGTCAGTGCAGGATTGTTGTTTGCCATCAATGCTGCTCTTGTCATCGCAGCAGCGTATTGGGGAGTTTGCTGAATCTGACCTTTCATGACCTCGCAAGACATAATGAGATCAGCCACCGGGTCATCACTCACTCTCCTTTGAATCTCCTGCTCCAGTTGGTCGAATAAGTCTTTGAGGCTTTCAAGAATGACCCCATCCTTGGTGCCGTAAAGGTTGTAGATGGTAGCGACTGCAACACCTGCACGTTTTGCCAAGTCTCGGATGATCAACCCTTCATAGCCGGATTCATCCAACATCTCTCTGGCGCAGGTGAGTAGTCGAGCCTGACGCTCAATCTGCCGAGCCGATTCATATTTTCTGGCATTTGGTTTCATAAAAGCATTTGACAACAAAATTTAAAGCATTTGACAATAAATTTGGAACATGGTCCAGTTTATGTTAAAATTTAGATCGTGTTCCATATTTTGAGGAAAGCGTGATGGATGCAGAAACGACTGCCTACTTAAAGAAAGAGGTCAATCATGAATTTGCTCGTTTCGAAGAATGCAGTAAGCCTGAAAACTTTGATGCACTCCCTGATATCCCGACTGGCCGTTATATAAGTGATGATTTTTTCGCTCTGGAGCAAGAGCGAATCTGGTCCAAGACATGGTTGTTAGCAGGGCACGCCGATGAAGTAACCGACATCGGCAGCTACCAACTTTGGGAGAGCAGCGGAACCCCAATTTTGATCGTTAGGGGCAGAGACAATCAGATTCGTGCCTTCTACAACACCTGTACTCACAGAGGTGGCCCGCTCGTCCGTCAGGAGTCTGGACAGGAAAAAGTCTTCGTCTGTAAGTATCACTGCTGGGCATTCAGTCTCGACGGGGCACTGAACCATGTCCCTGATGAGCATGAGTTCATTGCCATCGATAAGTCCAAGCGAGGACTCAAGCCAATTCGCTGTGAAATGTTTGGCAATTGGATTTACGTGAACCGTGATCCCAACGCGATGCCTTTGGATGAATTCCTCGGCCCACTCACCCGCGAACTGGCTGATTTCGAACCTGACAATCTGCGTTTCGTCACACGCTATTACTTTGATCTGGAATGTAACTGGAAGATCACGATGGATGCCTTTCAAGAGGTGTATCACCTCAAGCATATTCATCCCGATACAGTAGATGAGGCTATTGATCATCGAAGTGCCAGTATGGCGTTGTTTCCGCAAGGCAGTTCGCGGATGTTTGTTGCAGCAAAAACGGGAGAGACAAAATTCGCTCCGATACCAGCGCAGTCTCCTCTTGAGGAAGGTGAGCAACACGAGATCGTAAGAAGCGGCTCTCTTTCCTAGAACATGTTCCCAAATATCGTGACACCAATCGGTGCCTATGAATTTCCTTACCTGCAGTTCCGGCCAACATCAAAACGAACCACTCGATTTGAAGTGACGTTCTTCAGTCGCGACGACAATGTCAATCCTGAAAGCGATTACTGGAAAGAAAAAATCGCTGGCTTCAATGTGATACTCGATGAGGACAATGAAAACCTACCGTGGATTCAGCGATCCATTGAGTCAGGTGGAATTGATGGTATTCCCCTGTCTTATCAGGAAAGGCGTATCTACCATTTCCATGAGTACCTTGATCAGGTAATCGGTGTTGATGACATTCCTGAAAATCTTCGTATTCAACCACGATTAAACGAGTTGCAGGAAGACGGTAGAGGACAGCGTCTGGCCAGCTAAATGCTGTCACAAATCTGATTACTTATGACGGTAATTCGGGGCCAGTAGCGGTCTTAGATGGTCATTGAGTGTGACAGTTTGATCTTATTTACCGTCAGCAATTCAAACACTTAGGTGGGTTCGAGCCGTAGGCTTCGAGCCTGGGTGTCGGGAGTTCGAATCTCTCTGGGCGAGCCATCTTATTTGAATCTTGGATTCGCACCTTGTACCAATACCGATACACAGCAGTCCTCCGGACTGCATGTCGGGACAGTTCCACTGTGGGTATAAATCTCTCTGGGCGGGCCATTTTTAATGGGTTGTGACCGATCCACTACCAATCAACTGTCACAAAATCGTGTGACGGTCGCTAATTCATGTAGTCATCCAATACCTTGTGGAAGTGTCTGACTCTTAGCTCTTGATCAGAAATCCACATGCCGCGGAACCCAATCTGGTGGAATCCTTTCTGTTGTTTTTCACAGTTCGCTGCATCCTGCTCGTACACAACATTGTATGGTTCATCGCCATTCTTGAACTGCCGATGCGGTGGACACTCAGGCTTGTCTGACCCTATCGGTGTCAATTGGTAGGACATAAGATCGAAGTACATCTTATTGGGGTCAGTTTCATGAGGACGCTGACGGAACATTGAAAATCGTGTATGAAATAGATTGAAGGTCACATTTGGAAAGGCGAAGTAGTGATAGTCGTCAGTCAACTGATCGTCGTTCATGTCAGAGAAGTCATAGCCATTTTCCAATGCACTCTCACGTATGTGTAACTGCAAGGCTCTTCTTACTCCGGCCGCGTCGCCCGCATAGTCGTCGGGATTCAAGCCGGATGCCAGCATCCAACCACGGTTGGAGTCATCTATAGTCTTGTCGTCTTTAAGGTGGCTTGAAGGGCTGCCAAATGGAATGAGGTATCGGCTATGTTTTTCATAGCAGTCGATCTGGACATTGTATTCATCACACACCCGCTGAATCTGTGGATGTGTTTCAAGTACGTGGTAAGACTCGTTAAAAGCATCGACACAGGTCTTCCAGTTGCAGTCCCATTCAACGGTGATGTTCTCGGTTCTTGCCCAGTAATCAAAATGATAAGGATTGAGGTGTTCTGGAATAGGACCAAGAAAATCATCAAGTGGTTCGATGTCAGGATTGAGACTAAACCAGACCCAGCGACCCCATTCGGCACAAGGTACCTTTTTAATGGAAAGTTGTTCACAAGGCGCGCCTTGTGGGAAAGATTCCTCATCGGGGACATTGATTAATTCACCGCGAAGGTTGTACGTCCATGCATGATATGAACAACGAAACACCTTTTGATTGCCAGAGGCTTCGTAAGCCACCTGGTTACCCCTGTGTGAGCAGACATTGTAGAAAGCATTGACCCCACCCTCTTCGTCGCGGGTCAGCACAATACTTTGCCGACCAATCTGGGTAACAACAAAATCACCGGGGTTGGCCAGGTCATCAATATCGGCGCCCATTAACCATGTCTTGGTCCAGATTTGATCCCATTCACGCTTTGCAAACTCGGGATTGATGTAGCGTTCGTGGTCAATAAGGCCAGTGCCCAGTTGCGGATCAGGCGCTTTATCTACAGGTGTTTTTGACGTTGCTGGATCAGCGAAACGCTCGACATCTCGATATACAGTCATGGCTACTCCTCCTTCGCCAGATAGGATAATTTAATTGTTATAATAATTGCAATAGTAGGAATGATTATGTACATTTGCTCCAACCTTGAGGAATTTCAAATGCAGAAAGCCTTTCAAACCAAGTCGGTTAAACCCAAGAAAAGTTCAGAGATCGTCGCTGGCAGGCTACGCCTGGCCATTGTGTCTGGCGAGTTGTCAAAGGGGGAAGACATCCCAGTTGAGCGGGATTTGATCGAATCTTTCGGCGTGAGCCGGGCAACCATGCGCGAGGCGCTACGTATTCTTGAAACAGAAGGCCTGTTAGAAATTACACGCGGTGCCAAGGGTGGAGCCAAGGTCATAGGGCCAACATTGGCGCTGGCCTCACATGCGGTAGGCATGGTCTTGCAGGCACAGGACACACTGATTGCGGACGTGCAGATTGCGCGGCAGATTATTGAACCGCCCGCTGCCCGGATGGTGGCTGAGCGTCGGTCACCGGAAGCCATCGCCAGGCTCGAAGCAATCATTCAAGAAGAAGAGCAGGCAGCTGGCACGACTGACAGCCCCTTCCTGGCAATGAAATTCCACGAAACGTTGGTGCAACTGTCAGGCAACCACACACTCGCTACGTTCCTGCTTGTGCTGCATGAAATCCATGAAGGCGTGGCGATTGCTCTCTCCGAAAAGAACATAGGCAGCAAGCGCAACAACAAAACACTAGAAACGCACCGGGCACTGATTGAGCTTATCAAGGCAGGTGATGGTGTGGGCGCAGAGAATCTGTGGCGAGACTACTGGCAGTGGATCACGCCTTTTACGCATCCTGAATCAGCCGTTGTGAATGTGCTGGAAAACTTAGAGAAACGATAGGGAGATTGCCATGAGCAACTACGACACATTAATCCGAGGTGGCACCATCATTGATGGCACCATGATTCCGCGATTCAAAGCGGATATCGGCATCAAGGATGGCAAGATCGCAAAGATCGGAACAAGAGCCGGCGCCACCGCCGACCGGGTAATTGATGCCGGCGGCAACATCGTTGCGCCAGGTTACATTGATATTCATACGCACTACGACGCCCAGATACTCTGGGACCCTTATTGCACGATCTCAGGTTGGCATGGGGTGACGTCTGTTGTGCTTGGTAACTGTGGCTTTGGATTTGCTCCCATTCCTCCCCACATGCGTGACCGGGCGATGATGATGATGACCCGCAACGAAGCCATTGAATTTGAAACCATGAAAGAAGGCATGGAATGGGACAAGTACGGTTGGGAGACATTGCCTGACTGGATGGCGCACATTAAACGCATCCCTAAAGGCGTCAACGCCTCAATGCTCGTACCGCTGAACCCGCTATACGCCTACGTCATGGGCAGTGTAGAGGAAGCCAAGTCCAGGCGCCCTACCCGATCTGAAATGGATCAGATGATTGCGCTGATGAAAGAAGCGCTGGACGCTGGTTGTTGCGGCTTCTCGTACCAGCGTTGCGGTGTTCCTTCGGTTCAGCCGGACTGGGATGGTACACCTATGCCGACTGATGTGGTGCCGGATCATGAACTCATTGAGTTCGGCAAGGCGCTGGGGGAATACGGACGCGGCTTTATTGAAATGTTTGACGCAGCGCCTTCAGATCACGCGACGGTTGAAGACTTCATGACGACGCTGGCTGAAGCCAGTGGTCGACCTATCGTGCGCAACATCCTGCTGGCGGATGATGAGAATCTGCAACGCCATCGCACCTTCATTGACTGGCTGAACGAATCCCATGAGAAAGGGCTGCAAGTCTTTGGCATGGGCTTTACCGTGCGCTCACCCACTATTCTCACCTTCGAAGACTGGAGCCTGTGGGATAACGCGCCAAATTGGCATGAAGTCATGAACGGCAAATACGAAGATCGCGTAGCGCTAATGAAAGATAGTGCGGTTCGTGAAAGGCTGCGTAAAGAAGTCGATATGAACCTGGTGGGTGGTCTCGGCACTAGCGGCCCAGCTCAGAAGCTCACGGTTCACGGCAGCGCAGGTTTCGGGCAACTCGACAAGTACGTGGACAAAAAAGTGGCGGAAATTGCTGAAGCGGAAGGCAAGCACGTGGCTGATGTGATTCTCGATATTTCTCTCGAGTCAGAGTTTAAAGCTGAGTTTGTTGGTAACGCTTACCCAACGTCTGCGGCACTCACCAAAGAGGTGCTCGATTGTCCGTATGTTGTGCCCGGCATTTCTGATGGCGGGGCCCACTGCCATTTCGTCGTTCAGGGTGCGTACCCGACTGACCTGCTGGAATGGATGGTCAGGGAAGAAGGATTAATTAGTGCTGAACAGGCCCACTATGGCCTAAGCCGGCTCCCAGCTCATATGTGTGGCCTGGGCGACCGAGGCATCATTCGAGAGGGTGCGCCTGCAGACATCGTTGTGTACGACCCTGATACGATTAAGAGAACACCATCTTGGGACAAGATGGAAAAACTCCAAGACTTACCTGCAGGCGGGTGGCGACGATCACAACGGGCCGAGGGATTGAACTACACCATGGTCAATGGGACGGTCACGTTTGAAGGGTTGGACTGTACCGGCGCCACACCCGGCGAACTAATGCTCCACAAAGACTAACTTATTCGAAAGAGGAGGCTTGTCATTATGGAACGCAAGGTAGTAGAGAAAATACTGGATGAAATCGATTACGAGTTTGCTCGGAAATCACCGCCTGACTCCTTTCCTAACCTGCCACGCATCCCCAGCGAACGATATCTGGATGAGGAACAGTATCAGGCAGAACTTGAGCTGTTTAAGACCTCCTGGCTGATCGCTGGTACTGAAAACGAATTCCGCGAAGTCGGTAGCTACAAAGTTATGGACCGTTGGGGTGGCGCCAGTGTGGTTATCGTAAAGGGGGAAGATGAAAAAATTCGGGCTTTCTGGAATGTCTGTCAGCACCGTGGTGGTCCTGTCGTCGAGGGTGAATCCGGCGTCTTGAAGAGCCCCAACATGCGCTGCCTGATTCATTCCTGGGTGTACGACCTTGAAGGCAAACTCAAAGGTGTGCCCGGACGCCGAGACTTCCACAACGACATGGATGAAAGTTGCATGACGCTCAAGCCAGTGCGGTGTGACACATGGCAAGGCTTCGTATGGATTAACCTCGACGCTTCAGCTGTCTCACTAAAGGAGTGGTTCGGTTCCATCTACGATGAGGTAACCTGGTTTGATGGCTTGAGAGCAGCCTCACATGGCTCGTTAGTGCTTGAATGCAACTGGAAAGTGGCGATTGAGGCAAATATCGAGGTCTATCATGTTACGACTGTACACCCTGAAACGGTATCTCAATCGCTAGACTATCGAGGTTCGGCGCACAGTCTGCTGAGCAATGGTCACTCTCGCATGGTGGTGCCGAACAAGGGTTATGATGCTGATGCCGCCCGGGAGGCAGTCACCAACGCTGAGCAACCCGAACACGGTCTGATGGAACATGCCAACATTTCCTATCTTCTGTTCCCAAACCACCTGACGCCGGGGGGAAAACGCGCAGGCAGTGCGCCATCAATGACATTGCAACTATTCTGGCCGCTTGATATCAACCGAACCTTGTCTGAATGGTACACGATGATTCCTGATTGGGGAGAAGGCGAACTACCCGAAGAAACGAAGATGGGTTCGATTTATTACGGTCAAGTCATGGATGAAGACACTGAAATGTTAGATCAGATTCAGAAGGCAATGCAGTCACAAGTGTTGGATGGCTTTTTAACAAGCTATCACGAGCGTCGGATTTACCATCATGAATCCAGCATTGACCGACTGTTGGGCGACAACGTCCGTGAGGACATTCGTGTTGCTCAACTTCTACCCGTTGAGAACGTGGAGTAAACATGTCCGACAATCCCTTTCTTGATCCTGAATTCTTGAAATGCCCTTTCCCCATGTTCAAGCAACTCCGTGATGATGCGCCAATCATGTTCATGGAACAGATGGGCATGTACCTGGTGACAGGCTATGACCAGGCTCGTGAAATACTGCTTAGCCCAGACCGGTTCTCAAGTCAGGTCAATATTCCAAGCCGGCACAGCATCGCGGCAACGAAGATTGTGGAAGAAGAAGGTTATGGGCGAGGTGCACCGGCATTGCAGAATGCAGATCAACCCGTTCACACCGCACATCGCAATCTTGTTAACGAAGCCTTTCGCCCCAAACGCATTCGCCAGATGTCTGAATACGTGAATAAGATCGTTGAAGAGTTGCTGAATGAAATCCAAAAGACTGGAAATCAGGCTGACATCGTTCGTGAATTTTCGGTGCCACTGCCATTGATTGTAATTGCTGATCAACTCGGAATTCCACGGGAACAATATCGCACCTTCAAAGAATGGTCCGACGCCTGGCTTGAAGGGCTGGGCTCAGATCTCTCAGAGGAACGTATGATTCACAATGCTAAGCTCGTTGTAGACATGCAGCTGTATCTGGCAGAACGAATCGAGGAGCGACGGTCTGAACCAAAAGAGGATATCTTGAGTGATTTGGCGCAGGCCAATGTTGATGGCCAGTCAGTCACAACAAAAACCGTCATGGCAATTGTTGAACAGCTACTGGTGGCCGGTAATGAAACCACGACGAATGGTATCGCCGCTGGCATCCACATGCTGGCCTGCGACAAGGCTTTGCATCGACGACTGAAAAATAACCCTGAACTGGTAAAAGAGTTTGTCGAGGAGGTACTAAGGACAGAAGCGCCGGTTCAATGTCTTTTTCGAAGGGCGATCGACGATGAGGAAATTAGTAGTGTCAAGATTCCTGCAGAGTCAGTCGTCATGGTTCACTACGGTGCAGCAAGCCGGGACGAATCCCGATTCGTCAATGCCGATAGTTTTGATCTTGACAGACCCAAGAAAGGTGCCCATCTCGCGTTTGGATCAGGTATTCACCACTGCATCGGTTCCGAACTTGCACGCGTTGAAATGGCTGCGGCTTTCAGTGCATTCACTCAACGTTTCTCAAGTATCGATTTGATTGACGAGGACGTCGCGTACCACGCAACTTTCGCACTTCGCGGCATACAATCACTTAACGTTCGCTGTAAGCAATGAACCACGTAGTAAGCTACAGCAGAACCATTGAAGCTGATTTGGAAACCTCTTGGTCGGTTCTCAGAGATTTCGGATCACTCATTCATTGGGTGAAAGGCGGCGATGTTGGTTCTTTAATCATATCAGGCGATGGCGTCGGTATGACTCGTGATCTCAACCTGCCTAGCGTCGGTAAGGTTCAACACCGGCTTGAAGCACTGGATGAAGCCAACCATCTTATCGCCTATTCATTGACCAAGGGCCAGCCGCTTGGCATGAAAGATTACGTTGTTAGCATCTCCCTTCGAGCTTCAGCAGATGGCTGTGACATGACATGGGAAGGCGAGTTCGACGCTGCCCCAGAGGTTAATGCTGATGAACTGGCGTCTAATCTAAAACTTGCTTACGAAGGAATGACCGAATTGTTCGATCAATTCGCGGGCTCCCAAAAGCATTTGACAAAAAATTTGGAACGTGGTACAAAATTAAAAATTAGACCATGTTCCATATTAACCGTTGGCCGGTAAGTTGACGTCTTCTAATCGGACCAACGACATAACTCACGATGCATTGCATAGTGGAAACTTCAAAGCAGGGGGTAATTTGTTGTGGATAATCTGACCAAAACCGTATTAAGTCTGGCAATGGCCGCAAGCAGTTGCGCCACTTTCGCCTCCGAGGCGTTAGAAGAGGTAATCGTAACTGCACGTCAGCAAGCTGAAGGATTGCAGGACGTTCCTGTGACTATCGCAGCAATGACTGAAGAGGACCTTGATCGATACAACATCACCAATCTGTCGGACGCCGCGAAGATGGTGCCTAATATGGTCATTGCGCAAGGCGGATCGGGCAACGGTTCAAGCCTGCGTCTGAGGGGAATCGGATCTAGCTCAATTTCTGCTGCGTTTGACCACTCCGTCGCTATCAACCTCGATGGTGTTGTCGTCAACCGGGGTAGATTTATACACAATTCCTATATGGACATGGCGCAACTGGAGGTGCTTAAGGGACCTCAGTCGCTCTATTTTGGTAAGTCTGCCACGGCGGGCGTTGTGTCGATTATGACCAACGATCCGGGTGACGAATTTGAGTTTCAAGTCAGTGGTGGCGTTGAAACCGAACATGAGGGCACCTTCTATGAAATGGTCATCTCCGGACCATTGACCGATACTCTAGGTGCACGTCTCGCCATAGGGGGCTCAGAAAATGATGAGCTGTTCGAGAATTTCTCTTTCGACAATGACCCTAACGCAGCAATCAACGGAGCAGACAAGTACTACGGCGATGAATCCATGAACATGCGCCTGACACTCCTCTGGGAACCGACGGACAACTTTAGAGCTAAGCTAAAGTACAACTACTCTGAGTTTGACAACAACGGCGGCGGTACAGCTTTCGTTGAAGAGGTGTGTCCTGAGGGCGTGCACCAGCCGACTGTAGCGGTTGGCTTGACCTTTCAGGGCGTCGATGATTGTGAAATTAACGGCAACACCTCAAGGATCGATCTTAATCCTGCATTGAGAGCGGGTCTTCCACATGGTTACGACGATGGTAAGCCCGGTTTAGAGCAGGAAACTGATTTTATGTCGTTGCAAATGGACTGGGACGTCAATGAAAACTATACCCTGACGGCCGTGACCGGCTACGTGGATTTGGAGCATTGGGAACTAGACGACTACAGCTACGGCGCTGGCATCTTTGGCGCTGTGCACAACAATCTGTATGAAAGTTTCTCTCAGGAAATCCGTCTTGCCAGTCAGTATGACGGCGCGTTGAACTTCCAGGCGGGGTTATTTTGGCAGGATATTGAACAGGAGTTTGATGCGTATCAAAATGCTGTGAATATTGGTTTGCTAGGCGCGGACCCCGTCACTGGCTGGGGTTACGATTACAACAAACATCATTTCCTCAGTACTGAAGTGTTCTCAGCGTTCCTCGCTTTCTACTGGGACATCAATGAAAAGACCGAAATCACATTCGGCGCTCGATACACGGATGAAGAGAAAGAGGGTCGCATTGAGATTCCGTACGTTCACCTGTTCTTGCAGGCCGCATTCAGTGCACCGCCTCTCATCGAGGGTCTGGAATTTGCTGATGACAACATTTCTCCAGAACTTGCGATTAACTATTACGTTACCGACGATATCAGTGTGTTCGCCGCCTACAAACAAGGTTTCAAGTCGGGGGGTGTTGACAATAGCGCCCTGCCCTCAGCCAGCTTGAGTCCACCCGACGGTGATTTCAGCTTCCTTATTTACGAGTCCGAGGAATCGGACGGCTTCGAAATTGGTATGAAGGCACGCTTGCTGGACAACGCCATGCGCCTGAACGCCACAGCTTTCAGCTATGAGTATTCTGACCTTCAGGTTCAGTTGTTTAACTCAACAGCCATTCAGTTCAGCACTTTTAACGCATCAGCGCTCGAAACTCAGGGTGTTGAGTTTGACATGCTCTGGCAGGCTGATGTCGAAGGCCTCAGCGTCAGGTCAGCCTGGGCCTATACCGATACGACTTACTCCGAGGACTTCATCAACGCCACGGGGGAAAACCTCAAAGGTGAAGATGGCGCCCTCAGTGCAGACATTACTGGCTATGTGGGTTTCACCTTTGACCGCGGTCTGGGTGACAGCTGGAGATATAGTCTGTCAGCAGACGCGCGCTTCACGGATGACTACGCCTGGACCACGACCTTAAACCCGTTTTTTCAGGACTCTTTCTGGGTATGGGATGCGGCCATCAGCATCTACAGCGATGATGAGCGACATCAGCTCAGCCTGATTGGCAGAAACATTGGCGACGAATACTACACTGTCGGCGGCGGAGCTATTCCAGGGAGGGCGCCAATCGACAATACCGGGGCGAATACGCTAGATCAGGGGGCGACGACCCCTCTTGGCAGGACAATCTCCCTTCAATACCGTCTCACCCTGTAACTCGAGAGAGTTTGCTAATAAAAAAGGCGACCATCGGGTCGCCTTTTTTGTCTTGAAGGACGCGGTTCCGTAAGCGTTAGGGCGGAACAAAGTGCCTTTGTAACGACTATAGATAAGCGGCTCGAAGTCGACGCGCCTGAGGAAATTGTGCGTGACATCAAAATTCATGAGGCGGCTCTATTTTCATTACGGGATGGCTAAGAACACTGTGGACTATCGCTTTAAAGCCTAATAAGCCGAAAATAACCCTCATAATCAGGGTGGTTTGACACAACCGGTGCGGTATTAAGGCCCTGACCACTATTTTTCGGCGTAGCCTTTTGCAATGGATATGGTATGGGCGGGTAGAGCGTTACTGGCTTTACAAAAGTGGTTGGGGCTCAAACCGCTGCAAGCCAACGCGGTCAAAGGGTTCAGTTTCTGGTAGGTTTACGTCATGAAAAGCAACAGCACGCACCCCCTCTGGCAACCGAGCCTTGAGCGAATGAAAGCCAGTAATCTCAAACGCTTTGCCGATCGCCTTGAGCGCAACCTAGGCACACGCTTCAACGACTATGAATTCTTGCATGCTTGGTCTTGTGAGGCGCCCGACGTTTTTTGGGCGCAGATCTGGCAATTCACAGAGATTCGTTCATCGCGCCAGTGGGATGCGGTGCTGAGTGATGCAGACCAGTTTCCGGGCGCACGGTGGTTCGAGGGCGCGCGCCTGAATTTTGCTGAAAATCTTTTGCGCCATCGCAGTGACAGGCTGGCGCTGATCGCTCGGCTAGAAAATGGCGCGCGCAAATCGCTGACTTATAACGAGCTCTTTGATCAAGTCTCTGAATGCGCCGCTGGTTTGCGCCAACTGGGCGTCGTCAGTGGCGATCGGGTGGCGGGCTTCATGCCGAATATTCCCGAGACGATTGTCGCAATGCTGGCAACGGCCAGCATCGGCGCAATTTGGTCTTCGTGTTCACCGGACTTTGGCATTAATGGCGTGATGGACCGCTTTGGGCAGATTGAACCCAAGGTTTTGTTTGGTTGCGATGGCTATTTTTATAACGGCAAAACCATCGATACGCTACCGCGCCTTAAAGCGATTTGCAGCAACATTGAGAGTATTGAACAGCTGGTGGTGGTGCCGGTCATCCAAGATGCTGTGGCAGTCGACGGCTTTGGCAATGCCATCTTA
>Ga0233432_10002783_pt1 | contig 16095 bp, 12 predicted proteins | sample SI_122_August201_6_FD_179870 | JGI IMG/M metagenome (GOLD analysis project Ga0233432, IMG submission 179870) | Seawater microbial communities from Saanich Inlet, British Columbia, Canada - SI_122_August2016_10_MG | ecosystem: Environmental > Aquatic > Marine > Inlet | place: Canada: British...
TTAATACCCAAATGGGTCATTATTTTCACCAATTTGGTGGTTTCACAAATAAGAAGAAAACATATTTTTTATGGACCGACGTTGATGATGGAAATCATGGTGGAGATGCTGGCGTTGGAATAGGTGGTATTTTTGTAAGAAGCAATGGTCATAACAATGAAGAAAGATTAACACAGATTAATATACATGAATTGTTTCATACTCAGCTAATGGGAATAAGATGTATTAAAGGTATGAAAAAAATTCACTATTCAGATCATTATAACGGTGGCACTGATCATATGCTAAGTGTCGGCTTTAAATTAAATAGAAATTTGTATACTCATGATATTGAAGGGTGTCCTCAGTTAATTGATAGTGTTTATCTAACTCCAACATCTAAAGATCCATATAATCCGTATGAAATTATGTGTGAAAGAAATCTTGGAAAGTACACACATCCAAAGCTAGTTAAGATTATGTCTAAAGCTGAAAAATCAAACAAGTGGTACAAGAATAGAATTGGACCAACTTGTAATTGGAGAAACTGGACTAATAAGTTTGACTGGTTTGGACCAATGAATTAATTATTGATAATTAATCTTTTAAGTAATAGCCTACAAAGATCATGGCTGTTAACTACAAATCAATCGCTAAAAATTTAAAGTTTGAAGGAAGAGCCTTTATTGATGGTAAGTACGTTGATGCTATTGATGGCGAAAAATTTGAAAATATAAACCCTGCAACAGGCGAAGTCCTTTGTGCAGTTTCAAAATGTAATCATAAAGATGTTGATCTAGCAGTTAAAGTTTCAAGAAAAGCTTTTAATAGTGGAATTTGGTCCAGAACATCTCCAGAGTTTAGGAAAGATGTCTTACTGAAATTTGCAGAATTATTAAGACAAACTGGTGAAGAAAATTCAGTTCTTGAATGTGTGGATACTGGAAAATTAATTGGAGATTGTATTAATGAAGTTGCAAATGACGCGCCAATGCATTTCCAGTGGTATGGAGAATTAATAGATAAAGTATTTGGTAAAGTTGGACCAACAGAACCATCGTTAACTAGTTTAATTGTTAAAGAACCAATTGGTGTTGTTGCTGGAGTTGTTCCATGGAACTTCCCTTTAATGATGGCAGTTTGGAAAATGGCACCAGCGTTAGCTGCAGGATGCTCTGTTATAATTAAACCAGCAGAAGACACACCCTTAACTGCAATTAGAGTTGCTCAAATTGCTAAAGAAGCAGGTATTCCAGATGGAGTTTTAAATGTATTACCTGGCTTTGGAGATGTGGGAGAAGCACTGGGTAGACACAATGATGTTGATGCAGTTTCATTTACTGGCTCAACAGAAGTTGGAGGACTGTTCATGAAATATTCTGGTGAAAGTAATTTAAAGACAATTGGTTTAGAGATGGGTGGTAAAAGTCCGTTCATCGTTTTAGAAGATGCAAAGATTACAGATAATTTAATTGATAATGCAATTAATTCTGCCTTTTGGAATGGTGGACAGAACTGCTCTGCAAATATGAGGCAAATAATTCACACTAAAGTTAAAGATGAATTTTTAGATAAAGTTTCCAAAAAAGTAAAAGATCTTAAAGTAGGAGATCCTTTAGATCCAAGCTCTAATATGGGATCAATGATTTCTAAAAAACATCTAGCAACTGTTGATGGGTACATTCAAAAAGGAGTTGATGAAGGTGCCAAATTATTATTTGGAGGAGTTTCAAGTAAAGATCAAAAAGGCTTTTTTGCAAAACCAACTCTTTTTGATGATTTAAAAGAGAACATGACTATTGCCCAAGAGGAAATTTTTGGACCAGTACTTGGTGTTCTTACAATCAATAGTGATGAAGAAGCTTTGAAAATTGCAAGTAATTCAAAGTATGGATTGCATGCAAGTGTTTTTACTCAAGATATAGATAGGGCTTTTCATATGGCTAAAAGTTTACCTTGTGGAACTGTCTCTGTTAATACTTTTTCTGAAGGAGATATTAAAACGCCCTTTGGTGGATACAGACAATCTGGATCTTTAAGTAGAGATCAAGGTACAGAAGCTCTGGACCAATACCTTCAAACCAAGACTATTTGGATTAGTCATTCATAAAAAGATAAATAATATTAGGGATTATAAGTAGATAATTTTCTTTGACTTGCTCAAAAGTTTTAAGTTATGCTAGTTTTTTTAAATTAATCGAGAGGGATATAATGAAAATAATAAAAACTACACTTGTAGCTGGTTTGATTTCTTTATTTGCTACTTTTTCAACATTTGCTGAGAAAGTTAAAATTGGAGATCCAGGTTGGACAGGTGCAACAGCTATTGCAAATTTATTAGCAGCAGTTGTTAATGACAAAATGGGTGGAGAAGCAGAATTAGTTCCAGGAAATAATACTGCAATCTACGCAGCAATTGATAGAAGCAAAGGTGAGATAGAAGTTCACCCTGATATCTGGCTACCTAATCAACAGGCTTATACTAACGATCTAGTTCCTAAAGGAACTCTTAAGTTAAGTTCAAAACCTTACGAAGGAAACCAAGGATATTGTGTGTCTCAACAATTTGCTAAAAAAATGAATATTACAGCAATTGAAGACTTAGCTAGACCAGAAGTTGTTAAAGCAATGGACAGTGACGGAAATGGTAAAGGTGAGTTTTGGATTGGTGCTGATGGATGGGCTTCTGCAAATGTAAACCAAGTAAAACTTAGAGATTACGGTTTATACGATGCAGGCATTGAAGCAATCAGAGCTGCTGAAGCTGTAAAAAATGCAAGAGTGCTTGACTCTATTAAAAAAGGTGAAGGTTATGCATTTTATTGTTACAAGCCACATGCAATTTGGGGAATGGCTGATGTAGTTATGTTAACTGAACCTAAGTTCGATGAAGCAAAATACAAAATGGTTCAGCCTAAAGAAGATGCTGATTGGTACAAAAAATCTTATGTTGCATCAAAAGATGCTCTTAAGCAAATCCAAATCGGTTGGGGAACTTCTTTAGAAGCAAAGTCACCAGCGATTGTTGATTTCTTTAAGAACTTTCAATTGTCAGCAGACGATGTTTCATTAATGGCTTTTCAAATTTCAGTTGAGAAAAAAGATCCAGCTGATGTTGCTAGAACATGGATGAAAAACAATAAGTCTAAAGTTGATGGTTGGTTAGGCCTTTAAGTTAAACTAAATTTTACCCGGCAACCAAATTTGTTGCCGGGTATATTTCTTTAAAAAATTATTAAATTTTCGAACGGATCTGATGGACTCTGCTATAGAAATAAAAAATGTTTGGAAGATTTTTGGTAACACTTCTGTGGAAGCATTAAATGCCATTCAAAATAATCGTATTTCAAAACAAGAAGCTTTAGAAAAATATAATTCAGTAATTGGTGTATCAGATGTCTCTTTTGACGTTAAGAAAGGAGAAATATTCTGTGTAATGGGTCTTTCAGGGAGTGGTAAATCCACTTTAGTGAGACATATTAATAGATTACTAGAACCTACTTCAGGACAAATTTTGATCGATAATGAAGATGTGATGAAATTTGATCCAAAAAGTTTACAAGATTTAAGGAATAAAAAGATAGGCATGGTTTTTCAAAACTTTGCTCTAATGCCTCACCGATCAGTTTTAGACAATATAGCAATGCCGCTTGAAATAAGAGGCATTAGTAAAAATGATAGATTGGATGCTGCTAATAAGATTTTAGATATTGTGGAACTTCAAGGTTGGGGAAATAAATTTGCCCATGAACTTTCAGGTGGAATGCAACAAAGAGTAGGATTAGCTAGAGCTTTAGCAGCGGATCCTGATGTTTTATTAATGGATGAACCTTTTAGTGCACTAGACCCATTAATAAGAAGACAGCTTCAAGCAGAATTTATCAAACTTTCAAAACAAATGAAAAAGACTACAGTATTTATAACTCATGATTTAGATGAAGCAGTAAGAGTGGGTCATAGAATTGCTATCATGAGAGATGGAAAAGTTATCCAAATAGGAACACCAGAAGAAATAGTAATGAAACCAGCAGATGATTATGTTGCTGATTTTGTAAAAGGAATATCTAGATTAAAAATTATTCAAGCAAAATCTATCATGCAGCCTGTTGAGAAATTTGAAAAAGAATTTGGATTAATATCAAAAAATTTAGAAAGCGTTCATGAAAATGATTTACTAAATAAGTTGATAGAAAAATCTTCTATTAAGGATGAGCCGATATTAGTAATTAATAATGAAAACAAAAATATTGGTATAATAACACAGGCAGACTTATTAAAAGCTGTTGTAGAGGGTAGTGATGGATAATAAAGCAAACAGAAACCCATCAAGAGATGAATTAATTACTGACTTTGTAAAAAGTAATCCAGACTATTATATTAAAGAGTTTAAAAAAATTGGTAGCAAGCCTACTTACTCATTTTCATTTAATTTATTTGCATTCATATTTGGACCAATTTGGTTTGGAATGCGTAATATTTGGAATTGGACTTTAGCTTTTTTAATTATTGAAACTTTTTCAGTAGTACAAATAATCAGAGGTTTATTTGGTAATATTACGGCAGAGGCCATTGCTAAAGTTGAACAAGTAAAAAGCACTATAGCCTTTAGAAATAAACAATTAGAAGCTGCGATAGAAAATAATCCAGACAAAATTGATGTCTTTGAAAGAAACATAAAATCCTTAGAGGATGCTATGCAAGGTTATTTAGATGAAATTACGAGAATAGAAGCTTCAGCAATTTGGATAGCAATTTTTGGTTTTATTTTATTGATAGGAGTTAAAATTGTTCAGGGTGTTTTGGCAAATTCAATTTTAGAAAAGAAATATTCTGAATGGTTATCCGATAAATCTATTCATCCAGGAATGCAGATGAAAAATTACATTTTAAGTGGTGTTTTTACCTCTGTTATAATGATTTTTACAGTTATCCATTACAGTTTTCCGGGCTTACTTCAGATAATGGATACGTTCCCAACACATCCTGAAATAAGATTATTTTCAATTAAATGGATAGAAATTGTTTTTGATTATGCCGTTGTTAAAGGAGATTTAATTTTTACAGCTATAACAATTGGTATTAGGTCCGTATTAGATTTCTTAGAATTATTGTTTGTTAAAACTCCTTGGATTGTAATTATAACTGCAATTGTAACTTTAACTGGGTTATCTGCAGGACCCAGGGCTGCAATTTATTCTACAGGATTTTTATGTTACATGGGTTTTTTAGGTTTCTGGGTTAAAGCAATGACTACACTTGCCTTATTAGGAACTGCTGCAGTTTTAAGTATAGCAATTGGAATTCCGCTTGGAATTTTCTGTGCAAGACGACAAAGATTTTATTCATTAATTAGACCGATAATGGATTTCATGCAAACAATGCCAGCTTTTGTATTTATGATTCCAGTAATAGCGTTTTTTGGAACTGGAAAGGTTGCAGCAGTAATTATTACAATGATTTTTGGTGGTACACCTGTTGTAAGACTTACAGTTTTAGGGTTACGTGGAGTGCCAGAAACAATTCGAGAAGCTGCTATCGCATACGGTGCAACTAAATGGTATTTGCTGAGAAAAGTAGATCTGCCACTAGCTACACCTTCAATTTTAGCAGGTGTGAACCAAACAGTAATGTTAAGTTTAGCCATGGTAGTTGTAGCATCCCTAATTGGTGCAAAAGGTTTAGGTCAAGATGTTCTTGAGGCATTGCAATATGCTAATGTTGGACAAGGTATACTTGCGGGTATAGCTATTTTATTTGTTGCATTAATACTTGATAGGGTTGTTCAGGGTAAAAAAAGAGTTTAATAAAACTTAATGGATTATTTAATATTAGGTTTTTTAACTGGGTTAAGTTTAATTCTTGCAATAGGTGCTCAAAATATATTTGTCATAGAACAAGGCTTAAAAAAACAATATATTTTTATTGTATGTTTAATTTGTTCAATTTCAGACTTTTTATTAATTTTTTTAGGAATTTTTTTATTTCAGTATCTGAATCATTTTTTTACTCCAACTATTGAGTTAGTTTTTAATATTTTACTTTTAATATTTTTATTACATTTTATTTGGGGAAAAATTAAAACTAAAGTTTCAGAAACTTCATTTGATGTGGATAGTAAAACTAATAATTTATCTAACATTGTAGTTAAAACTTTAGGTTTTACTTTTCTTAATCCACATGTTTATTCAGACACTGTGTTTTTCCTTGGAAACTTCTCTAAAAGCCTTAGTCAAGTGGATAAGTATTACTTTGGTGCTGGGGCAGCCATTTCTTCATTCCTATTTTTTTTTATAATAGGATATCTTTCAAAATATTTTTCTAAATATCTTAAAAGTGCAACAGTGTGGAAAAGAATAAATTATTTGATTATTCTTTTTATGTCTATTTTGGCTTTAACAGTGCTAATGGAAATTATATAATTTAACTAGAATAACCGTACTTTTTAAGCCTAACGTCGCCTGTTCTTGCATGTGCTTCCATTCCTTCATATCTAGAAATTCTTGCAGCTGCAGCACCAACTAATTCAGTAGATTCTTTTGTCATTCTTTGAAAACTTAAAGTTTTAACAAACTTACCAACGAATAATCCACCCGTATATCTTCCCGCACCTTTAGTTGGAAGTATATGATTAGTTCCTGAACATTTATCTCCATAAGCAACAGTTGTTTCTTCTCCAATAAATAAAGAACCATAGTTTGTAAGTCTTTTGTGAAACCACTCTAAATTTTCTGTCTGAACTTCTAAGTGTTCTGGAGCATACTCATCACTAATAGTTGCCATTTCTTCATCAGTATCACAAAGGATAACTTCACCATAATCTCTCCACGCTGCATCTGCGTTTGTTCTTGGAACTTCTGGTAGTTCAGCAATTAATTCTGGAACTCTTTTCATTACTTTTTCTGCAAGCTCTTTACTCGTTGTGTATAACCAACAAGGTGAATTATAACCATGCTCTGCTTGACCCACTAAATCTACAGCAACTATCTCAGGGTCAGCTTTAGCGTCAGCAATAATTCCAATCTCAGTAGGACCGGCAAACAAATCAATACCCACTTTTCCAAATAAAATTCTTTTAGCTTCAGCAACAAATTGATTTCCAGGACCAACGATAATATCTGCAGGAGGGTTATTAAATAAGCCATTAGTCATTGCTGCAATTGCAGGAACACCACCTAAATTTAAAATTACATCAGCACCACAAAGATCTGCGGTATAAATAATTGTTGGATGTGCACCCACTCCTTCTTTTGGAGGACTACAGGCAATAACGTTTTTTACACCAGCAACCTTTGCTGTTGTTACACTCATAACAGCTGATGCAATGTGTGCATAACGACCTCCTGGTACATAACATCCAGCAGTATTTACAGGTATTAATTTTTGACCAGCAAAAAGTCCATCAGAAAGCTCTACTTCAAAATCTTGACCATAATTTTTTAATTGAGCTTCAGCAAATTTTCTAACTCTTTCATATGAAAATTGAACATCATCTTTTGTTTTTTGATCTAATGTTTTTTTAATTTCTTCAATTCTTTCTTTAGAAACGATGATTTCTCCATCGTACTTATCAAATTTTTTTGTAAGATCGATACAACCTTGTTCTTTTGTAGTTTCGATATTTTTTAATAAATCCTGAACAATTCCAGTTGTTTTAGTATCGTCCGTTGAAGATGTTTTAGGTGATTTTTTTAAGTACGTTATAGCCATTGTTTCCCTCTCTAATTTTGAAGCTTTATTTAAAACATTAATGCCATTATTTCAATGAAGAATTAGTCTAAAGCAACAACAGCTGCAGCAATAGAGGCTAATCTAGCTTGTGCTTCATCAGATCTACTAGTAATTACTATTGGAACTTTACCACCTACTACTACACCAGCTGCACAAGCTCCCATAAAATAAATCATCATTTTAACCAAACTATTTCCGGTTTCAACACTTGGAACTAGCAATACATCTGCATTACCAGCTACAATATTTTTAACACCTTTTATAGCGGCAGATTTTTTTGAAATACTATTATCAAATGCCAAGGGACCAAAAACATCAGCATTTAAATTTTCTTCTTTTGCAAGTTTTGTAATTTCATCTGCATCGATAGAGCTTGGTACACTATCTAAAATTTCTTCTGTTGCTGATAGAACTGCAATTTTGGGCCTTTCAATTCCTATACGGTTTGAAAAATCAATTACATTTCTTAAAATATGCATTTTTGTTTTTACGTTGGGTAAAACATTTAAAGCACCATCAGTAATTATAAGTGGCTTGCCGTCTTTAGTATTTGTCATATGCCATATGTGACTAAGTCTAGTTTTACCAAGTAAATTGTAATCTCTTTTTAAAATTTCTTTCATTAAGACATCCGTATGAATATGACCCTTAACAATAATTTTTACTTTATCTTGGCTAGCAAGTTTTGCAGCAATAGCAGCAGTATTATTTTCAATAGGTTCATCAATGATTTCAAATTTTGAAATATCCCATTTTAAATCTTCAGCACATTTAAGAATTTCTTTTTTATTCCCTATAAAGATAGGTGTTATTAAATTTTCATTAACAGCATCTTGAACTGAAAGCATTGGTAAAGGCAACCCTGCATTTACGATTGCAGCATTAACACCTTTTTTCTTATGTGCATGATCCAGAAGGTTATTAGGACAAACAATTTCTTTATTTGAAAGCATGAGGTATATTTAGTCTGAATTTTTAAAAAGTATATACTGTAAATTGATAATGATTAAGCCTTTTAAATTAGATATTCCCGATAAAGTACTTCAAGAAATATACACTAAAGTAAAAAATTACCCATGGCATGAAATGCCAGATGATGGTGGCTGGAAATATGGAAGTAATCTTGATTATATGAAAGAGATCTCAAATTATTGGATTAAAGATTTTGATTGGAGAAAACATGAGGCAGAAATAAATCAATTTCCAAATTTCACAACTATTGTAGATGATATCGAAATACATTTTATTCATGAAAAGGGAAGTGGGTCCAACCCAACACCTTTACTTCTTATGCATGGATGGCCTGGATCGGTAATTGAGTTTTTACATATTATAGAAAGACTTGCACACCCTGAAAAATTTGGTGGAAACATTGACGATGCCTTTGATGTAGTGGTCCCATCATTACCTGGTTTTGGTTTTTCTGGGAGACCTTCAAGACCCATGGGACCAAGAAAAATAGCCAATACTTTAAATAAATTGATGACAGAAAACCTTGGTTATAAAAAATATTTAGCACAAGGAGGTGATTGGGGAGCAACTATTGCAAACTGGATTGGTTATGATCATTCAAAATCATGTAAGGCAATTCACATTAATTGTTTAACAATGCGCCACCCTGATGGTCCACAAACAAAACAAGAGGAAGAATGGCAACAAAGATTTAATACAGACCAAACAATGCAGGATGGATATAGAACTCAACAAGCAACTAAACCTCAAACTTTAAGTTATGGAATGATGGACAGTCCTGTTGGAATTGCAGCATGGATTATTGAAAAAATGTACTCATGGTCTGATTTAAAAGATAACAATATTGAAAGTGTTTATTCAAAAGATACACTCTTAGCTAATATTATGGTTTATGTAGTTACAAAAACTTTCAACACAGCTACTTGGATTTATTACGGAAGAAGAGAAGAGGGTGGACGTTTTTTTCCTAAAGATTTTAAAAAAATAGAAATTCCAACAGCTGCAGCAATTTTTCCAGCAGAAATGTCTGAGTGGCCACCAAAATCTTATGTAGATAGAATGTTTAATATTACTCAATGGACAGAGATGCCGAGGGGTGGACATTTTGCAGCCCTTGAGGAACCTGAACTTCTTGTTAATGATCTTGTAAAGTTTTCAAGATCTGTACGATAGTTAGATACTTTGTAAATATTCCAAGTCTTTTAAAACAGCTTTTGAAATATTAATTTCTTTTTTAAGATTACTTTTAAACCTATTAAACTTACTTTGTCCTGGGTAAAGAATTTCTTTAACACCTTTTATCTTAGGTAGTTTTTTTATAGTTTTGATATTGTCTTTTATTCTTTTATTGAAAGAATTTCCGACAAATAAATTAGGCTTTAAAACAAAAAATAGGTGACCAATATTTTGTGGACCACTAAAATCAGTAAATGGATCTTTAACTCTACCTGCATGATTACCACCTGTTAATACACCACTTAAAATATCAACCATCCAAGCTAATCCAGAACCCCTAAAACCAGCAATTGGTAATTGAACACCCTCTAATGCTTTTTTAGGATCCGTTGTTGGTTTACCAAATTTATCTAAAGCAACTCCCTCAGGAATTTTAGTTCCTTCTCTTGCTGCAACTCTAATTTTTCCTCTATTAATCATTGAGATTGAAGTATCTAAAATAAAAGGAACCTTTGATCCAGTAGGTGTTCCAAAACAAATAGGGTTTGTTCCAAATAAACTTTTTAAAGCTCCATGAGGTGCAACTGCTGGAGGTGCATTAGTGAATACCATTACCATTAAACCTTTTTTAACTGCTTGCTCTGCGTAATAACCAGATAAACCATAATGACCACTATTCTTAACTGCAACTAAGCCAATTCCAGTTTTCTTAGCATTGCTTATAGCAGTTTTAATAGCGGTATCTGCTGCAACAAAGCCAATACTATTGTTACCATCAACATGGGCAATGGATTGAGAAATTTTTTTAACTTTAATTTTAGCTTTTGGATTAATAACTTTTTTAGAAATACGGTCACAGTACATCTTAAGTCTAGATAAACCATGTGATGGAGCACCAACTAATTCTGCATTGATTAAGGCTTCAGCACAAATAGTGGCATGATCTTTGTTTAATTTATACTTAATAAAGATATCTTTAATAATTCTTTTTAATTTCGAAGATTTCATAGTTTAATAAAAGTTTGATTAACCTTTACCATGCCATGGAATTGTTTTGTCAATTATTTTTCTTAAAGCAACATCAAATAATAAACCTAACATACCCATTACAAAAATAGTGATCCAAATAACTTCATATTGGAAGTATTTTTTAGCAACGTTTTCAACAAATCCAATACCTGTAGTACCGGCTAAAAATTCAGCTGCAACCAAAGTTCCCCAACACATTCCAACAGCAACTCTAACCCCTGTTAAAATTTCTGGTAATGAGTTTGGAAATATTACATGTCTTAATATTTGCCATTTAGATGCACCAAGTGAGTGTGAAGCATGAATTTTAGACAACTGCGTACCAGCAGCTCCTGCTCTAGCAGAGATGATCATAATTGAAAATGAAACCATAAATAATAAGAAAACTTTCCCAACATTATCAATTCCAAATACAGTAATAACTAGAGGAGCCCAAGCTAATGGGGGTACCGGTCTATATAGTTCAATTAATGGATCAAAAAATCCTTTAGCAAATCTGTTTAAACCCATAAATAATCCTAGTGGTACACCAAAAATAATTCCAAGTACTAAACCTAGGAGAACTCTTAAAAAAGAATCCCAGATATGACCCATCGGAACTGGTATCTTAAATAATTTAAACTCACCTGTAACAACACTTAAGACTTTACTCTTAAAGTTTGGAGTAACAGTTCCATCAGCATTATGAATTGGATATGCCCCAGGCATAGCATCTGCAATCCAATCAGGTAATATAAAACCAACTATTTTACTTACATCCATCATTTCATACCAAATTAGAGGTACGTTTTTAAATCCAATACTGGGTTTAAGGAGTAGCACAAATTTATTAAAGGTATCAGACGGTTTTGGTAACCATCTTCCAGATCCTTGCTCAGAACAATTTGGTCCACTTGAAACAATTGTACCAGCAGGAAATAAAAAAATATCAACTAGTCTTAAAACACCTTGTTCTTTCTTTTGAACTTCATCAAACTCTATTATTGATTTTTGCATATCATCAAGAGTATTAGGTGGGAAAATACTTGCGTATTCGATTCTTCGAGCAATTTTTAAAACATCTTTTGCTAATGCAGAAGCTACTTCTTGGGTATCATCTAAACTAGATCGATAAGCTTTAATCTCATCCTTAATCTCTTTCATTAACTGCTTATATTTATAGTTATGATTTCTTAATTTGAAAAAGTCATTACTAATAAGAGTTAATTCTTTTGCAGCTGCATCAAATTTTAAACCCATTTTTGTTTCAGGAATAGTTGGTATTTCAACTGTATTTTCTACAGCGGTTGCAGAGGCTCCCCATTTCCCTTGTTTTTTTAAAGCTTCAATTCTTGCGTTCTCTTCTTCAATACTTTTAATTGGTGGATAGCTTATTTTTTGAAAATCTTCTGTTAACCAAGTAATTCTATTTGTTAAATCTCGAATTTGACTTTTTGTTTCTTCTTCTAAAAGATCAATATTGGTTAACAATGGAATTGATTGTTGAGTTTTTGCAATAAATTTTAAAAGAGTAGTTTTGTCTTGTTCTCTTATATTAGGTGAATTTTTAATTTCATTAGCTAGTTTTTGTATATTTTTGTTTTCACCTTTAATTATTGAAGTACTCTTAAATTCACGTTCCTCAATTGGAAATAAATATTTTAATGAAAGTAAAGAGTCGTTTACTTTTGCAACCTGACAAAGTTCATTTGCAGACTGGGGATAAAATGATTTCGCCATATCCCAAGAATAGTAAAGCCAAGTTAATAGTAAAAAACTACTACCAACAATAACCCAATGAACTCCACCTTTAGCTCTTTCAGGATTACCAAATACAGCATCTAATTTTTCAGTTTTTGCTAATTTTCTTCCATACAAAATAGATCCAATAACTGCAAAAATTACTACGAATGTTATAATACCTGTTAGCATACTAAATATCTTTACCCATAATTTCTTCTTCCATATTCCAAATCATAGTTAGAATTTCTTCTCTAGTGCTTACAAAGTTAGGTGTTTTTTTTATCTCTCTTAAATCACCATCAATACCCATTGATGCAAAAGGAAGATTATATTCTTTATGGATACGACCTGGTCTTGGTGCCATTACATACAATCTTTCACCTAGTAGTAAAGCTTCTTCAACTGAGTGGGTGATTAAGATAATTGTTTTTCCTGTTTCTTTCCAAATTTTTAAAACTAAAGACTGCATCTTCTCTCTGGTTAATGCATCTAATGCTCCTAACGGTTCATCCATTAAAATTAAATCAGGGTCATTAATTAAACATCTAGCAAGAGCAACTCTTTGCTGCATACCTCCAGATAATTGATAAGTAGGAGTGTTTCCAAAACCTTGTAGGCCTACTATATTTAACCATTCTTCAACTTTCTTAGCAGTTTTAACTGGGTCTTCTTTTTTCATTCTTAAACCAAAGTCAACATTCTCTGCAACCGTTAGCCATTCAAATAAAGCACCTTGTTGAAAGACCATTCCCCGTTCAACACCAGGGCCATTAATTTCATTTCCGTTAAGAGTGAGAACTCCAGAAGTAGGTCGTAGAAATCCAGCAGTAATGTTTAATAAAGTTGTTTTTCCACAGCCCGAAGGACCAAGAACAGTTAAAAGTTCACCTTTTTTAAGTGTAAAGTTTACATCTTTTAATGCATGAACTGTTTCTCCTTTAGGAGTTTTAAAGATCATGTTTAAATTCTGAGAAATTAAATCACTCATAAGACAATACTATATTAGAATTTTTTTAAAAAAATAGGCACCAATTTATTAAATTGGCGCCTATTTAAATTTATTTAACTCTCTAAATTAAAGAGGTAAAAAGCTTGTATCAACTGCTCCGTTAGGAGTACCCATTCCTTTTAAAAATCCACTTAGATTTCCAGAAGTCATAGATTTTTCAGTCTCTGCAGGTGTAAGAAATTTAAATCCGCTTAAAGTTTCTTTCATATCACCAAGCTTCATCTCAGCATCTTTAGCGATAACATTTAAATCACTTTTACCTGCTGCATATCTAGCATTTGCTTCATGAGTTACTTCTATGAAAGTTCTCAGCATACCTGGGTTCTCTTTCATAAATTTGTCAGTAACAGATGTAATGTCAATACCTAAGATACCAGCATCACGCGCTTCTTGAACTGTTAGTAATCTACTTCCAACTGCAGTTGCAGCTTTAATAGAATTTCCACCAAATAAACATGCCATTACAACATCACCAGAAACTAGTGCAGCAGCACCTTCTTCAGGATCCATTTGAATAACTGTCATTTTACTTTTATCAGCGCCAACAACTTTCATACTTTCATCAAAAACATACTCAGCCATTGTTCCTAGAGGAACAGCAACTTTTTTACCTTCTAATTCAGAAGCGTTAGCTTTTGTAATTCCAGAAGCATTAGATGTAACACAAGTTGTTCCACCCATTCCGTATTCCATAGCAATATCTACAAGTTTTAGCGGAGCTTTTGATTTAACAGCATTGATAAATGGCACTAAGCCTTGTGAGTAAGAAATATCAATATCTCCAGCTAACATAGCATCAGTCATTGCACCACCGTTTGAAAAGTTAGTCCATTTAACTGGAACACCTAGAGCTTTATCAAACATCTTTTTAACTTTGTCTTCTTGGTTTGGAGTAGGCCATTCTAAAAAGAATGCAACTCTAACTTCTTTAGCAGCAGCGTTAGCAACTGACATTGATAAGTTAAGAGCAACTACAGCACCAAGAATAAAACTAATTATTTTTTTCATTATTATTCCTTTGTTAGTAATTTAATTAAATTATCTGTATTTAAATAGAATTTGGAATTGATGTAAAACAAATTTTAATTTTTATACACCTATAAGTTGTAAAATTATAAGCCTTAAAGAAAAAAATAATTATAGAAAACCTTTTGATTTAGTCTAATAGTTAGGAATAAAATTATAACACTACATACTTAGAGAGAGAATATTTATGAGCTCAGAAAACAGAACTTCAGTACCTAATTCATTAAATGAACATTGGATGCCGTTTACATCTAATAAAGATTTCAAAGCAAACCCAAGACTAATTACAGAAGCTAAGGGGGTTTACTTAAAAACTCACCATGGAAAAACACAAATAGATGCGAGCTCAGGGTTATTTTGTAACCCACTAGGCCATGGAAGAAGAGAAATCACAGAAGCTGTTACAAAGCAATTAGAAACTTTAGATTACGCACAACCATTTCAACAAGGTTTTGGTGGTTCATTTGAATTAGCTACAAAAATTTCAAAACACACACCAGGTGATTTAAATAAAATGTTTTTTACAATTTGTGGATCTACAGCTGTAGAGACTGCAATTAAAATTGCTGTTGCATATCATAGAGCAAAAGGACATGCAGAAAGATTTAGATTTGTTGGACGTGAGCGTGGTTATCATGGAATGAACATTGGCTGTATTTCAGTGGGTGGAATGGTAAATAATGTTAAAACGTTTGCAAGTGTTTTAATGCCAGGTGTCCAACACATTAGACATACACATTTACCAGAACATAAGTTTGTGAGTGGTCAACCAGAAACTGGAGACTATTTAGCAAATGATTTAGAAACTATTTGTCAAAATTTTGGTGGTGAAAACATTGCTGCTTGTATTGTTGAACCGATTGCTGGATCAACTGGAACATTGGTTCCACCAAAAGGATATTTACAAAAACTAAGAGAGATCTGTGACAAGCATGGAATACTTTTAATTTTTGATGAAGTAATTACAGGATGGGGCAGAACAGGTTCTAAATTCGGTGCAGATGAATTTGGAGTAACTCCAGACATTATGACAATGGCTAAAGCTACAACCAACGGTGTTGTTCCCATGGGTGTTGTTGCATGTAATGATTATATCTATGATGCGGTAATGGATGCTTCACCAACAGGTGCAGTTGAATTGTTTCATGGCTATACTTATTCAGGAATTCCAGTTGCAGTTGCTGCCGCTCTTGCAGTGCAGGAAATTTTTGAAAAAGATGATATTTTCAATAGAGCAAAAAATTTATCTCCTTATTTCCAAAAAGGATTATTCTCTCTTCAGGATCTAGAGTCTGTAGATAATATTAGAGGATATGGAATGATGGGCGGAATAGACATGAAGCTAAACACTAAACCAGGTAAAGCTGGTTATGAATGTTTTAAAGCTTGTTATGAAGCTGGTGTTAACTTTAAAGCTACAGGAGATTGTTTGATTATAGCTCCTCAATTCATCT